>Ga0075331_1000328_pt1 | contig 10398 bp, 11 predicted proteins | sample MayberrySE_TuleA_FD_120090 | JGI IMG/M metagenome (GOLD analysis project Ga0075331, IMG submission 120090) | Natural and restored wetland microbial communities from the San Francisco Bay, California, USA, that impact long-term carbon... | ecosystem: Environmental > Terrestrial > Soil > Wetlands ... | reverse complement strand
ATCATTATGCTTTCTGGCGCGAGTGTCCCACCAGAGTCGGTTTTGCATCCGACCGCGGACCTGGTAGCGGCGCTCCCTGCCCCCCGCCGCTTGATGGCTGTGAAGATGATGGGCATTTGCCGAAATTGCCGCTAGCCTCAGCAGTTGGCACACGCCGTGTAGGCGGAGGGCACTGTGAGTGGATCGGTCGTAATTGAGAATCCGGATGGCGCTGGACGGTCCGTGATCGTTTGCGACCACGCGTCCAACAGAATTCCCGACGACTGCAGTAAATTCGACTTCGATCCTGAGGCGCTGAAGACACACATCGCCTGGGACCCGGGCGCCCTAGGCGTCGCGCGGCATCTGATGCGCTCCTTGGATGCCCCGCTGATCTGGCCCGATGTTTCCCGTCTGGTCATCGACTGCAACAGGCCTGCAGATTCGGCAACGCTGATCGTCACCGAGAGCGAGGGGCGCGCTGTCCCGGCCAATCATGGCGTTAGCGACAAGGAGCGCTTGCGGCGGCTCTCTCAGATCCATGCGCCCTATCACGACGCCATCAACGCTTGTCTCGACCAGCGTGACGACCAAGGGATCACCCTCGTCGCCATCCACTCTTTCACGCCGGTCTATCGGGGCAAGGCGCGCCCCTGGCAGATCGGCATCGTCTTCGACGACGATCGTCGCGTCGCCGATCGGCTGCTCGCCGGACTCAAAGCCGATCCGAGCCTCACCGTGGGGGCCAACCTGCCCTACTCGCCGGCCGACGAGGTCTATTACACCGTCGCCCGCCACGCGCGTCCGCGCGGGCTACCGGCCACGATGATCGAAATCCGCAACGACGAAATTGGCGACGAAGAAGGCGAGCGGCGCTGGGCGGACCGGCTTGCGTCTCTACTTCTTGCGGCTGAGCCATCTTCTATCCGGTTCGAATCTTGCATGTGACAATTGCCATCAAGGACGCCACCAACACGCGTCGCCACATCGAGACCCATGCCTAATTGGATCAAGCTCTATGTCCGATACGTCGACGCGGTGAACCGCGTCATCGGGCGTTGGGTCATGTGGCTCGTAATCGTCATGATGGGCATCCTGCTCTACGCCTCCATCGCGCGCGGCGCCTTCGGCATCTCGCACATCTGGATCATCGAGACCTCGCAAATGGTCTTGGCTGCCTATTATTTACTCGGCGGCGGCTATTCCCTTCAGCTCGACTCTCATGTCCGCATGGACTTGCTCTACAGCCGCTGGTCGCCGCGAACACAGGCGCGCGTCGATACGGTGACGTCACTTCTCGTGATTTTTTACATAGTGATGTTGCTGGTCGGCGGCATCTCGAGCACGGCCTACGCCATCGAGTACAACCAGAAGAACTATTCTTCATGGGCGCCGGTACTCTGGCCCATCAAGGTCGTGATGTGCACTGGCATCTTCTTGATGCTGCTCCAGATGATCGCCGTCTTCTTCAAGGACCTGGCCAAGGCGCGGGGAAAGCCCCTCGATGAGGATGTTCCCGCAGGAGAAGTTCTCAAAGGGAAGGGTTTGGAATGAGTCACGAGGCCATCGCCCTTCTCATGTTCGCGTCAATGATGCTGCTGCTTTTGACAGGACAGCGCTTCTTCGGCGTGATCGGCTTCGTGGCGGCGGCCTTCGCGCTCATGCTGTGGGGTACTGGCGGCGAGGAGATGCCGTTCAACGCGTCTTTCGTTCTGTTCAACTGGTACCCGATGCTGACGCTGCCCCTGTTCATCTACATGGGCTACGTACTGTCGGAGTCCGGCATCGCCGACGATCTGTACAAAATGTTCCATGTCTGGTTCGGGCCCGTGCCCGGAGGGCTCGCCATCGGCACAATCCTGCTGATGGTCGTGATCGCGGCTATGAACGGCTTGAGCGTCGCCGGCATGGCGATCGGTGCGAGCATCGCCCTGCCGGAGCTGCTCAGGCGCGGCTACGACAAGGTGATGGTCACAGGGGTGATCCAGGCAGGCAGTTCGCTTGGCATTCTGATTCCGCCAAGCGTGGTCTTGGTTCTTTACGGCCTGATCGCCCGCCAGCCCATGGGCCAGCTTTGGCTGGCTGGTGTGTTCCCTGGCCTGCTGTTGGCGAGCCTCTTCATCGCCTATGTGGCCATTCGGTGCTACCTCCAGCCGAGTCTTGGCCCTGTGCTGCCGCCCGAGGAGCGCAAGGTGAGCTGGGGCGAAAAGTTCAGCCTTCTCGGCGCGGGCGTCATACCCTTCCTCATCTTCTTCTCCATGACCGGCCTCTTCCTCATGGGAAAGACGAGCCTGGTGGAAAGCTCCGCCGTCGGCGCCGCTGGCGCGACGCTCGCCGCCATCTTCAGACGCAAGCTGACGTGGAAGGTCTTGGAGGACACTGTCCGCAAGACGCTCGGCATCAGCTGCATGTTTCTTTGGATCATCCTCGCGGCGCTCTGCTTCGGCGCCGTGTTCGACGGCCTCGGCGCGGTGCACGGCCTGCGTTATCTGTTCCTCGAGAAATGGGGCCTCGATCCGTGGACCGTCCTCATCATGATGCAGCTCTCGTACCTCATCATGGGGACGTTCCTCGACGACACGGCCATGCTGGTGATCGTGGCGCCACTTTACGTGCCTATTGTGATTGCGCTCGGGTTTGATCCGATTTGGTATGGCGTGCTCTACACCATTACCTGCCAGATCGCATACATGACCCCGCCTTTCGGCTATAATTTGTTCTTGATGCGCGCAATGGCGCCGCCGGAAATAACGCTGCTCGATATCTACAAATCGATCGTGCCTTTCGTCCTGGTAATGATCTTGGGCTTGGCGATCGTGATGATCTTCCCGCAAGTCGCGCTGTGGTTGCCCAACCAATACTACGCAAAATAGTCTCTGGAGATGCGGTCCAGTTTTGAGGTTGTGTGAGAAGGAGTGGGTTCGATGACAATACGGAAGAAAGTAACTAAGCGTGAGTTCATAAAAAATGCAGGCCTGACAACCGCGGCCGCCGCGACTGCAACCGTGGCCTCGCCTTATGTGATAAGAGCACAAGGCGCGCCGATAAAATGGCGCATGCAGACCTATGCCGGCACGGCGCTCGGAGAGCACGTGATCAAGCCGTCGATCGAAGCCTTCAACAAGGCAGCCAACGGCGAGATGGTCATCGAGCTCTACTACGCTGACCAGCTCGTACCGCAGGGTGAGTTGTTCCGCTCGGTCCAGACCGGAACGATCGATGCGGCGCAGAGCGATGACGACTCGGCGGCGGCTCCGGTCGACGTCAAAATCTTTGCGGCCTACTTCCCCTTCGCGTCGCGCTATTCCCTGGATGTCCCGGCCTTATGGGAGTGGTGGGGACTGAGGAAAATCTGGGAGGAGGCATACGGAGAGGTAAAGGGCGTCACTTGGCTCAGCACCGGCGCCTGGGACCCTTGCAACTTCGGCACGACCAAGCCGATCAAGTCGGTTGAGGACCTCAAGGGCTTGCGCGTCTACATGTTCCCGACCGGCGGCCAGTTCATGCAGCAATTCGGCGTGGTGCCGGTCGCGCTTCCTTACGAGGATGTTGAGGTCGCCATTCAGACCGGCGAACTTGACGGCGTATGCTGGTGCGGCATCACCGAAATGTATACCGTGGGTTGGGCAGACGTCCTGAAATACTATCTGACCAACAATATCTCTGGTGCTTGGGCGGGCTCGTACTTCGTAAACACCGAGCGGTGGAACGCCTTGCCGCCCCACCTCCAGGAACTGTTCAAGCTGTCGATCGACAATTCGCACTACTACCGCTTGCACTGGTACTGGTGGGGCGAGGCGCATTACCGGACCACCGGCGGTAAGCTGCAGCTGACCTCGATCCCGGACGCCGAGTGGCAGACGGTCGCGGATGCCGCGGTCAAGTTCTGGGACGAGGCGGCGCAAATCAGCCCGCGCTGCGCTAAGGTCGTGGAGATCCTCAGAAAGTACAACGAGAGCATGGCAAAGGCCGGTCCTCCCTACCGTTGCGCCTGAGCTCCTCAGGAAACCCAAGACCCGCGCGGGCATGGCGTCCGCGCGGGTTCCTTATTATGTTCTGCCACTTTCGACTGTCTCTCTGAGAAGACCCCGGCATGGCTGGCACACTAACGCTGCAGGATCTGCGCAAGGCTTGCGACCGGGGCGCGATCGATACGGTCGTCGCCTGCTTTCCCGACATGCAGGGCAGGCTCGTGGGTAAGCGCTTTCACGCCGAGTTTTTTCTCGATAGCGCGCATAAGGAAACCCACAGCTGCGACTACCTGCTCGCCAACGACATCGATATGGAGCCCGTGCCGGGCTACGCAGTCGCCAACTGGGAGCGAGGCTACGGCGATTTCATCATGAAGCCGGACCTCTCAACGCTTCGGCGCATTCCCTGGTTGCCGGCGACGGCACTCGTCCTGTGCGACTTGCTCGACCACCACCATCACGAGCCGCTCGCGCATAGTCCGCGCACCATGTTGCGCAAGCAGCTTGCCCGCCTCACCGATAAAAAGATGTCGGCCCGCATGGCATCGGAACTCGAGTTCTATCTGTTTGACGAGACCTACGAAACAGCGCAGGAAAAGGGCTGGAACAACCTCAAGACTAGCGGCAGCTATATTCAGGACTATCACGTCTTCCAGACCACCAAGGAAGAAGCGGTGATGCGGACTATCCGCAATGGTCTGCAGGACGCCGGCATTCCGGTCGAAAATTCAAAAGGCGAATGGGGACCAGGACAGGAGGAGGTGAACGTTCGTTACGCCGATCCTCTGACCATGGCAGACTGGCACGTCGTCCTGAAGAATGGCTGCAAGGAAATCGCCTACGGCTTCGGCAAGGCGGTGACCTTCATGGCCAAGTGGCGCTACGACCTCGCCGGCTCATCGAGCCATATCCACGTCTCGCTGTGGGACGCAGCCGGCAAGATGCCCCTCTTTCTCGATCCCAAAGGCGAGCACGGCATGTCGGAGCCGATGCGCCACTTCGTGGCGGGGCAGCTCGCCTACGCCCGAGAGATCACCTGGTTCCTAGCGCCCTACATCAATTCCTATAAGCGCTTCCAGGCCGGCACGTTCGCGCCGACCAAGACCATCTGGTCCCTGGACAACCGCACCGCCGGGTTCCGTCTTTGCGGCGCCGGCACCAAAGCAATCCGGATCGAATGCCGCATCGGCGGCGCCGATCTTAACCCCTACCTTGCCTTCGCCGCCCTGATCGCCGCGGGCCTTGCCGGCATCGAGGAGAAGCTGGACCTAGAAGCGCCTTACGCGGGCGATGCCTATCAGGGCGAGACCCTGCCCGAGGTGCCGAAGACCTTGCGCGAAGCGGTCGAGCTGATGCGAGAATCGGCCCTACTCCGCGCCGCCTTTGGCGATGAGGTCGTCGATCACTATGTCCACAACGCGGAATGGGAACAGTTCGAATACGACCGGCGCATCACCGATTGGGAGCTGAGGCGCGGTTTTGAACGGTCCTGAGTTCAGAGGCAGCAAAGATGTCAGAGAGCGTGAAGATCATCTCCCCTATCGACGGCTCGGTTTATGCCGAGCGGTCCCTCGCAAGCGACGCCGCCATCGACTCGGCTCTGACGGCGGCGCGCGCCGCCCTGCCCCAGTGGAAGGCAACGCCGGTCGCCGAGCGCAGCCGCTTCATGCTGGCCTTCCTCGACGCCCTGCTCGCCATGAACGAGGAGATCACCACCGAGATTGCCTGGCAGATGGGGCGGCCGGTGCGCTACGGCGGCGAAAAGGGCGGCATCGAGGAGCGCACTCGGGCCATGGTGGCGCTGGCCGAGGAGGCGCTCCAGCCATACTACCCGCCGGAGAAGGATGGCTTCCGGCGGTATGTCGCGCGGGAGCCGCTCGGGATCGTCCTCGTGATCGCGCCGTGGAACTACCCCTATCTCACCGCGATCAATTCCATCGTTCCGGCGCTGCTTGCGGGCAACGCGGTGATCCTCAAACATGCCGCACAGACGTTGCTCGTCGGCGAGCGGTTTGCCGAGGCATTTAAGCGCGTGGGCCTCCCCAAGGGTCTGTTCCACAACCTGGTGATGTCCCACGAGCAGGCCGAGAAGCTGATCGGCTCCGGCCGCGTCGACCACGTCAACTTCACCGGCTCGGTCGCCGGCGGCCGCGCCATCGAGCGCGCGGCGGCGGGCACCTTCGCCTCGCTCGGCCTCGAGCTCGGCGGCAAGGATCCGGCCTATGTGCGCGCAGACGCCAAGCTCGATCACGCCATAGAGAACCTGGTCGACGGAACCTTCTACAATTCCGGCCAATGCTGCTGCGGCATCGAGCGAATCTACGTCGACGCCTCGGTGTTCGACGCTTTCGTCGAAGGGTTCGCCGACATCGCGCGCCAATATGTGGTCGGGAATCCGCTCGATCCTGCGACCACGCTCGGACCGATGGTGCGAAGCGCCGCGGCGGACCTCGTTCGCGATCAGATCGACGAGGCGAAGCGGAAGGGGGCCTCCGCGTTGATTAACATGAAGGTGGACGGGGACAAACCCGGCTCGCCCTATCTCGCGCCCGAGGTGCTGATCGACGTCAACCACCAGATGGACGTGATGCGGGAGGAAAGCTTCGGTCCGGTGGTCGGCATAATGAAGGTGCGCGACGACGACGAGGCGGTCACCTTGATGAACGACAGCCCCTATGGGCTGACCGCGTCGATCTGGACGCGCGATATGGAACGTGCCGCCGAGCTCGGCAACCGGATCGAGACCGGCACGGTCTTCATGAACCGTTGCGACTATCTCGACCCGTACCTGGTCTGGACCGGCGTCAAGGACACCGGGCGGGGCGTGACCTTGTCGAAATTCGGCTTCGACACCCTGACCCAGCCGAAGAGCTATCACCTGCGCCGGATCTGATAGGCCCACCTGGAAACCGCTATGAGTAACGCACCCACTGCCAACTGGAGTTACCCGACCGCCGTGCGGTTCGGCCCCGGCCGCATCAAGGAAATCCCCGAGGCTTGCCGGGCCGCGGGGATCGACCGCCCCCTGCTGGTCACCGATGCGGGCCTCGCGCCGCTGCCGATCACCGCAGGCACGCTTGCCATCCTCGAGGATGCTGGAATGCCAGCCGCAATGTTCTCCGACGTTCAGCCCAATCCCGTGGACGCCAACGTCGAGGCCGGCATCGCGGCGTTTCGTGGCGGGAACCACGATGGCGTCATCGCCTTCGGCGGCGGCTCGGGTCTCGATACAGGAAAGGTCATCGCCTTCATGGCCGGCCAGACGCGGCCGCTCTGGGATTTCGAGGACATCGGCGATTGGTGGACGCGGGCCGACGCCGACCGGATCGCACCGATCGTCGCCGTACCGACCACGGCGGGCACGGGCTCGGAAGTCGGCCGCGCCGGCGTCATCACCCAAGAGGCCACGCACACCAAGAGAGTGATCTTTCATCCCAAGATGATGCCCCGCATCGTGATTTGCGATCCCGAGCTTACCGTGGGCATGCCGCCGGCCATCACCGCCGGCACAGGCATGGACGCTCTCGCGCATTGTCTCGAGGCCTATTGCGCTCCGGTCTATCACCCGATGGCCGAGGGCATCGCGGTCGAAGGCATGCGGCTGGTGTTCGAGAACTTGGGCAAGGTGGTGAAGGGCGGAGCGGACCTCGAGGCGCGGGCCCACATGATGAGCGCCGCGGCCATGGGGGCAACGGCCTTCCAGAAAGGCCTCGGCGCCATCCATGCTTTGTCTCATCCGGTCGGCGCGCTCTATAACACCCATCATGGCACCACCAACGGCGTGTTCATGCCCTATGTGCTCGTGTTCAACCGGCCGGCGATCGAGACGAAGATCGAGCGGCTCGCCGGCTATCTCGGCATCGACGGCGGATTCGACGGTTTCCTCGATGCGGTGATCGCGCTCCGTCAAGAGATCGGCATCCCCGCCGATCTCGGCGGTCTCAAAGTCGATGGCGGCAAGGTCGATACCATTGCCGAAATGGCCGTCGTCGACCCGACCGCGGGCGGCAATCCCATTCGGCTCACCAAAGATAAGAGCAAGAAGGTTTTCGAAGCCGCGTTGTCCGGGTCGTTCGACGCACTCACCTGAACCGGCGGCGCGGGCAAATCCAACGCTTACGGATTGATGGCGGAGACGGCCAGAACAGGGATGGTGCCCAGGGGCGGATTCGAACCACCGACACGCGGATTTTCAGTCCGCTGCTCTACCAACTGAGCTACCTGGGCCCGCCTGTCCGGCAGATGGGGGCGATGGGCATTCCCAAAGTCTTTAGGCCCACGCAAGGCCCTGGCTTATAGGAAATCGGCCCGGCTCTGTCGAGACCGGGATTTGTCCGAAATCCTCTACTCCGGTTCGTCGTCGATCTTGCCGACCGGATCGCCGGGGACGGCGTAGACGCCCTTGAGCCAGCGGCCGAGATCCACTTCGGCGCAGCGCTTCGAGCAGAACGGGCGATGCTCGCGGACCGTGGGCTTGCCGCAGACCGGACAGCGTGCGGCAGTTTCTCGATCAGCCGGCTTGCGCGCGCCCGACTTCACTCCGTCTCCACCTCCGCCTTGGAGAGCCACAACAGGGTGACGGGATAGCCTTCACCGGCGAGCAGGCTCACCACCTCGGTGAGGGGGAGGCCCACGACATTCGTATACGAGCCGACGAGCTTGACCACGAAGGCGCCGGCGATGCCCTGGATGGCATAGCCGCCCGCCTTGCCCTTCCACTCGCCGCTCGCCAGATACGCGCCGATCTCCTGATCGGAAATGTTGCGGAAGCGCACCCGCGTCTCCACCACGCGCTCGCGCCAGCGCCCTTCCGGCGTGACGAGGCAGACGGCGGTGTGCACCCGGTGGGCGCGCCCGCGGAGCAGACGCAGCATGTCGGCGGCCTCGTGCTCCAGCTCCGCCTTGCCAAGCACGCGCCTGCCGACGGCGACGACCGTGTCGGCCGCGAGCAGGAAGGCCTTGGCGAACTCGGGCTCGGACTTGGTGATCTTCAGCGCGGCCTCGGCCTTGGCGCGGGCGAGCCGGCGTACGATGTGGCGCGGCACCTCGCCCTTCGACACGCCTTCATCGACGGAGGCCGGGCGAAGGGCGTCGGGCGCGATGCCCGCCTGCTCGAGAAGCTGGAGACGGCGCGGCGAGGCGGAGGCGAGCACCAGCTTGGGCCGGAAGCTCGAGCCAGGATTCGGCGCGCGGCGGCGCGACGGCCGCTTCGGCCCCTTCGCCGTGAGAGGCGCGGCAGCGAAAGCAGGCTCAGCCGGCGCGGGATCGTTCCGCTTCAGCTTGAGCTTGCTACTTAAACCGGTAAGTGATCCGACCTTTAGTGAGATCATAGGGGGTCATCTCGACCAGAACCTTGTCGCCCGCAAGCACCCTAATACGGTTCTTGCGCATCCGTCCCGCCGTATGGGCGATGATCTCGTGTTCGTTCTCGAGCTTCACCCTAAAGGTGGCGTTCGGGAGCAGTTCGGTGACCACTCCCGGAAATTCGAGCATTTCTTCCTTCGTCATCAGGCTCCTTCCGCCTCTGCCAATTGCCGCGGAGAATGGTCGGGCACCGGCCCAAAATCAAGGCGTTTCGGCGGGTTTCCGATGAATATCGAAGAGAAGGACGCAGGCGCCCGATGCGATGTCAGGATTCCGGCTCGGGTTCGAGAATATCCTCGTCATCCAATCCCACCGCCGGCGCCGCCGTGGCCGCCAGGCGCTGGGCCAGCGTCGCGGCCTCGGCCGAGGCCGGTCTTTGAGAGGAGGCGGCGTCTTGCGCGGCTGAGGCCCCGTGAGGGCGTGCCGCTCCGTTCGACCTCTCTTGCAGAACGTTACGAATGGTCCCGTCGAACTGCTCCAGCTGGCCCACCACCCCCTTGGCCACCTCGACATAGCGCTGATGGATCGCAAAGAGGCGCCGGCGCAATTCATCGTTGGCAGCGCGCATGGAGCCGAGTTCGTGCTGCTGGGCGATAACCCGCTGGCGCAAATTGTTGCGCTCGGCCACCAACCGCTGCACGGCGGCAGCGCCAGCAAGCGCGGCGCTCTCTACCGCCTCATCGGTGGCGAAATCGTCATCTTGGGGCTCTAGGGCCGCCCCGGTCCCATTTGCAGGCGTTTGGCTCATGGCTTCGGCTCCTAATCATCCCGGAGTACAACGAAAACGGCTGCCCTCCAAGGTCGTTCCCTGCTGATAGCATAGCCTTTTAGGCCGAAAATGTGGCCAAGCGCGCCAAAGGGTCCCGCCGGGCTTCGTCGCGTCATTCCGGCGCAAGCCGGAATCCAGGGCAGCCGGCACCGTGCATCGTGACTCTGGACCCCGGCTTTCCTGCCGTCGCCGAAGCGAAGTCGATCACCAGTTTCGTGTTCCCCGCGAATTGCGCTTCGGCTTCGCGCAGGCAGGCGCCGGGGTTGACGGCGTGCGGATTTGCCGCCGCGGGCGCGTGCGTCCGGGCTTGGCGCT
>Ga0075331_1000327_pt1 | contig 10404 bp, 9 predicted proteins | sample MayberrySE_TuleA_FD_120090 | JGI IMG/M metagenome (GOLD analysis project Ga0075331, IMG submission 120090) | Natural and restored wetland microbial communities from the San Francisco Bay, California, USA, that impact long-term carbon... | ecosystem: Environmental > Terrestrial > Soil > Wetlands ... | reverse complement strand
GGCGTCCTCCACCTCGACGGTGCGGGTGCGGACGCGCTGGTCGATCGCGGTGAGCGAGGTGGCGGCCTCGGCGACGCGCGGGTGCTCGTCCAGGGCGAGCATCGACAGTTGCCCGTGGATGGTCGACTCCGCGCCGGAGTTGCGGTTGATGCTCCGGTCGTTGTTGATGCCGTCGTAGGTGACGCCGGTGGCCGGGTCGTACATGGGCTCACCGGCCGGGTTGGCACCGAAGTACCAGGCGCCGACGACCCCGGCGAGCCGGTCGGCCGCCGGGCGCACGGCCGCATCTGCGTCGGCGGTGGCGAGCAGCGACTGCAGCCGGCTGTCGACGCCGTAGGCGATCTGGGACCGGTCGATCCGGTGGGGCAGCCGGCCGTTGTCGGGACCGCCGGAGGTCAGCAGCCACGGGTCGAAGGTGAACGAGTCCTTCGCGGCGGCGTCGAACAGGTCCTGGTTGCCGATGACGCCCGAGGCGTCGGCCAGGGCGGCCGGCATCTGCGAACCCCAGCCGTGCCAGATGGAGCGGGACAGCGCCCACGGACGCACGGCGCCGAACGGCCAGGTGCGGGCGTCGCCGTCGGTGAGCTCCGCGATGCCGTCGCTCAGCTGTGCGAGCGCGGTGCGAGCCTGGTCGGTTCCGCCCGCACGGACGTACGCGGTGAGCCCGAGCACGGCCTCGGCGGAGGCGTCGGCCCCGTCGGCGATGAGCCACGCCGGGGCCGGCTCGCCGTCGATGTCCAGGTGCTCGCCGTACTTGTCGAGCACCTGCCGGTCGACCGCGTCGATCGCCAGGTCCAGCCGGTCCTTCAGGAACTCCGCGAAGGCCGGGTCGGCGTCCCGGAACGCGGCATGGCCCTCGCCCAGCGCCCAGACGGTGCGGGCCAGCCAGTACGACGCGTCGCTGTCGGACGGGTCGGGCAGCTCGACGGGCTCGGCGCTCGGGTTGAGCGTGCCGTCCGGCTGCATCCAGAGCACGACGTTGCCGGCGTTCGGGCCGGTCGCGGTCTGCAGGTAGGTCAGCCCGCGCAGCAGCTGGTAGGCGTGCTCGCGGCTCGCCTCGTCGCCGGTCTGCTGCCAGTGCCGCAGGTACACCACCGCGGCGCGCGAGACGTCGTCGGCGTTGAAGGCGCCCTGCCCCCAGGTGTCGGTCGCGGGGTCGTAGGTGCCGCCGCCGACGTGCTCGAAGTCGCCGTTGCCGTGAGGCTCGGCGTAGGTCCACAGCACACCCACCTCCGGCTCCTCGGCCAGCCGGTACGTCGTGTGGCCCTCCTGCTCCGGCGGGGCCACCTCGGTGGTCAGCCAGTCCAGGTGATCGAGGTTGGTCAGCGTCGCGGGCTGGGCCACGGCAGGGGCGGCGTTCGTACCCGCGGCCGCCCCCAGGACCGCGGTCGCGAGTACGGCGGTCAGGGCGATCGCTACGCGACCGAGCCAGCGGTCGACGCGGCGGGGTGTGGTGAGGGACAGCATCAGATGGGTGCTCCGAGATCGTCGAGGGTGATGGTGTTGCCGGTCCGGGCCGCGGTAGTGGCTGCCTGGGCGACAGCGACCGCGGCGGCCGCCGTCCAGCCGTTGCTGACCGGCTGCTCACCGGTCCGGGCGCAGTGCACGAGGTCGGCGACGGCGGCCCGCACGCTCGCCGCGTAGACCTCCTGCTTCGACGCATCACCGCCGATGCTCAGGCGCAGGCGGACGTGGTGGGGGATCGTGAGGGGCTGGTCGCGGCCCCGAGCCGTGGGACTGGCGGCGTCGCGGGTGACGTCCATCGTGATCGTGAGACCGTCCGGGGGATCGGCCGCGAACCGCTCGGCAGCTGCCACGCCGGCGTCGTCGGTCCACGCGTCGACGTCGGCCAGCACGGGGATCCAGCCCTCGACGCGAACCTCGGCGTTGCCGTGGTCGAGCCGCATCAGCTGCCGCTCGCAGCGGTGGGCATGGCTGAAGCCGTGCGTGTGGGTGGCGAGCACGTCGGGCCCATGGGTCACGGTGGCGCTGACCAGGTCGATCGGCCCGGACGCCGTACGCCTGGCCGCGCTGGCCTGCACGGCGGTGGCCGGACGGTCGACGAGCATCGCCGCGGCGTCGAAGAAGTGGACGCCGTGCTCGACGAAGATGCCGCCGCTGCGCTCCTCGTCCCAGAACCAGTGGTCGGGTCCGAGGTCCTCGTCCGCGGCGTCGTTCTCGAAGCAGAACCGCTGGACCGGGCCGAGCAGCCCGTCGTGCAGCGGGAGCAGCGCGTGCAGCAGCGGGTTGTAGCGCAGGACGTGGTCGACGACCAGCGCTCGGCTCTGCTTGTCCGCGAGCTCGGCGAGGTCGTGCGCCTCCGCGGCCCCGGTGGCCAGCGGCTTCTCGCAGAGCACGTGACGTCCCGACGTCAGTGCCGCTCGGACGATCTCGGCGTGGGTGGCCGGGAGACTGGCGACGACCAGCGCGTCGATGCCGGGCGCGTCCAGCAGGTCCTGCCAGTGCTCCACCGCCTCGACGTCGAGCCGGTCGGCCAGCGCGGTCGCCCGGTCGCGGTCGGGGTCCGCGACCGCCCGCCACGTCAGGCCGGGCAGGTCGCGGGTCGCGTCGGCGATGAAGCCGGCGAACCGGCCGGCGCCGACCAGCGCCACGGTGAGGTCCGTCATCCCTTGACCCCCGACCCGAGCTCGGAGGCGGTGAAGTGCTTCTGGAAGGCGACGAACAGCGCCACGGCCGGGGCGGCGAGCACCACGGCGCCGGCGAGGATGGCGCCGTACGGGTTGGCTGCGCGGCCGGCGACGTTGCTCATGTAGTTCGCGAGCGTGACCGCGAGCGGCTGGAGCTCGGTGTCCTTGGTGACCAGGAACGGCCACAGGAACTCGTTCCACGGCCCGATGAAGGTCAGCAGCACGGCGGTGAGCAGGGCGGGCTTCACCAGCGGCAGCGCGACGGACCACAGGATCCGCAGCTCGCCGGCTCCGTCGATCCGGGCCGCCGCGAACAGGTCCTCGGGCAGCTGCAGGAAGAACTGCCGGAACACGAACACCGCGGTGGAGTTGATGGCGAACGGCAGGATCATCCCGAGGTGGGTGTCGGCCAGGCCGTAGCTGCGGACGATCAGCACGTAGATCGGGATGATCAGCAGCTGGAACGGCACGATCTGCACCAGCAGCATCACCGCGAAGAGCGTGCCGCGGCCGCGGAAGTGCAGCCGCGCCAGCGCGTAGCCGGCCAGGATGCCGAACACGACGGTGCCGAGCAGGACCCCGCCGGTGAAGATGCCGGAGTTCACCAGCGAGCCGAGCAGGTCCACGCGCTGGTTGATCTGCGCGTAGTTGTTGAGGGTCAGATCGCCCGAGGGCACCGCACCGGCGACGGTGGTGTCGGCCTCGCGCTGCAGCGACCCGATCACCATGTAGTAGAAGGGGAACAGGAACAGCAGCGCGCCGAGGAACAGCACGACGTAGCTGGCGACGCTGCCGAGGCCACGGCTGCCCCTGCTCGGCCCGACCGCCTCCGGGCGGGTTGCCTCGGTCCGGGTCATCGACTCGGTCGCGGTCATCTCACTCACGCTCCAGGAGTCGCTTGTTGACCAGCGAGACGAGGAGCACGCAGATCACGAGGATCACGCCGATCGCCGAGGCGACGTCGGGGTTCCCCTGCTCGATGCCCTTCTGGTACATCACGAACACCGGCGAGCTGGACGCCCCGTCAGGACCACCGCCGTTGGTCAGCAGGTACGGCTCGGTGAAGAGGTTCGCGCCCGTGATGGTGGCCAGGATGACCACCAGGACCGTCGCGGGCCGGACCCCGGGCACGGTCACGCTCAGGAACGACCGCCACCGGCTCGCACCGTCGACGGCGGCCGCGTCGTACAGCTCCTTCGAGATCCCCTGCAACGCCGCGAGGTAGAGCAGGATGAAGAAGCCCAGCTGCTTCCAAGTCACGAAGATCGCGATCACGGGCATCGCCAGCGTGCTGTTCACCAGCCAGGACGGGTTCGGCGCCAGCGGTCCGAGCACCTCGTTGACCATGCCGTTCTGGCCGAACAGGAACAGCCACACCGCGACCAGCGCGACGCTCGCCGTCACGTACGGCACGTAGTACGACACCCGCAGGAAGGTGCGGCCGTGCACCACGCTGTTCAGCGCGGTGGCCAGCACCAGCGCCAGTACGACGGTCAGCCGCACGTTGATGACCAGGAACACGGCCACGTTGACGAAGGACTGCCGCACCTCCGGGTCGGACAGCACCGCCGCGTAGTTGTCGAAGCCGACGAACGGCCGCTCCACCTGCGCGCCCGGCGCGGCGAAGAAGTAGTCGTGGAAGCTGATCCACACCGCCAAGAACAGTGGATAGGCGAACACCGTGACGAGGAATACCGCGTAGGGCGCCGCGAACAGGATGCCCAGGGGCTGGCGGCCGAGCAGCCTCGCCCAGCGGGGGCGGCGGGGGCCCGGCCGGCCGGTGTCCGGCCGACCGGGCCCCGTCGTGGTGGCGACTGACGTCATGACAAGGCCTCGAAGGTCACTCGGAGGCGAGCTCGTCGACCTTCGACGCGGCGTCGGAGAGCGCCTCGTCGGTGGGGACCTTGCCGAAGATGACCGAGCGCGAGTAGGCGTCGCGGAACTCCTGCCAGATCTCGACGGAGTTCGGGACGTTCGGCACCTCGACGGTGCGCGACGCCTGGTCGGCGAACAGCCGGTACTCCGGGTTCTGCTCGAAGTAGTCGGCGTACGCGGTCTGCAGGTCTTGGCGCAGCGGCATCTGGCCGGTGGTCTCGAGCAGCTTGCCGTCCTGCTCCTCGCTGGTCGCGAACTTCAGCAGCTCCCAGGCGGTGCCCTGGTTCTCGCACGCGGAATACACCGCGATGTTCTTGGCGTCGGAGAAGGTGTAGGTCTCCGAGGCGTTCTTGCCCTCCGGCGTCGGGACCGGGGCCACGCCCCAGTCGACGTCCTCGCCGTAGACGGCGATCGCCCACGGACCGACGATGGCCATCGCGGACTTCTGCTCGCCGAAGGAGTCGCCGTTGTAGGCCTCCTTGGGCGAGAGTCCCTCCTCGTACATGGTGGCCCAGAGGTCGGCGACCTGCTGGCCGGCCTCGTCGTCGAACGTCGCCTGGCCGTCCTCCACGAGCTGCGTTCCGTCGGTGCTGGCGGCGAAGAGTGGGTAGAAGTCGAACCAGGACTGGAAGAACTCGCTCGTCGGCGCCGGCCAGATCGCGGCCTCGGCTGCGCCGCTGTCGACGATCTTCCGGCTGGTGGAGAGGAAGTCGTCGTAGGTGCTCAGCGGCGGGTTCTCCGGGTCCAGGCCCGCCTCCTCCATGATGGCCTTGTTGTAGAAGATCATCACAGGGTTCGACTTCCACGGGATCTGGTAGTACTGCCCGTCCGGCGACTTGTACTGCTCGGCGACCTCGCCCGAGCGCTCTTCGATGTAGTCGGTGGCACCCTCGAAGCCGTCCAACGGCACCAGGCCACCCTGCTTCTGGAACTGCGGCACGGCGGCGGGGGAGGTGTTGAACACCAGGCACGGAGCGTTGCCGGCGGTGATCGCCGCGCCGATGACCTCCTCGGAGGTCTTGCCGGCCGGGATCTCCTGGGCGGTGACCTTCTGGTCGGGGTTGTCGGCGTTCCACTCCTCGACCATCGCCTTGCCCCAGGCGATCTCCTCGGGGTTGTTCGAGAGCCAGACCTTGATCGGGCCCGTGGCGGTGGCGGCCCCGCTGTCTCCGCCGGAGCCGGTGCCGCAGGCGGCGGTGGCGCCGAGGGCCAGCAGGGCGACGGCCGTCGTGGCGAGGTTGCGTCTCATCTGCTTCTCCATTCGTCGACCCGCCCGAGACGGGCGAGCGTGGGGGACGGGATGCTGTCCTAGGTCCGGCGCCGCCCCCTCGCGGGCGCCTTGGTGGTCGATGCGCCGGGGGCGGGACCGGTGGAGTCCCGCACGACCAGGTGTGCTTCGGGGAGCTCCAACGTCGCGGGCTCCGCGCCGTCGACGAGGGCGAGCAGCCGGGTGGCGGCGGCGGCGCCCCAGCTGACGACGTCGGTCGAGACGGTGGTCAGTGCCGGCTGGAGGTGCGCGGCGATCTCGGTGTCCTCAAAGCCGGTGATCGACAGGTCGTCCGGGATGCGGATGCCGTGCGCGCCCGCCCACGACATGCCGGCCATCGCCATCAGGTCGTTGGCGTAGACGATCGCTGTCGGCGGCTCCTGGGACTTCAACAGCTCGCGCGTCGCACGCACGCCGGACTCGGCCGAGAAGTCGGTCTCGACGCAACGCCGGTCGCGGAAACCGGCTTCGGCCAGTGCGGTCGCCCAGGCGTCGGCCCGGGAACGTCCATGCACCATGTTCAGCGGACCAGAGACGTGCGCGATACGGCTGTGCCCGAGGTCGACCAGATGCTGGACGGCGGCGGCGATGCCGGGTGCGTCGTCGACGCCGACAGCCGGCCAGAAGGGTTCGGGAAGCGCCGGTCCGACGATCACCGCGGGCATCCCGAGTTCGGCAAGCAGCGCCGGCCGTGGGTCCTCGACCCGTAGGTCTGTAACGAACACCCCGTCCGCCCGCCCCTCGGCGGCGAGCCGGCGGTAGACCTGCTCCTCTCGTGCACTGTCAGGCACCACGTGCAGGAGCAGGGAGTAGCCGCGGTCTGAGAGCAGCGTCTCGAGCCCGGCGATGAACGACGGGAAGAACGGATCGGACCGCAACGTCTCAGGGGAGCGAGCGACGACGAGGCCCACCGCGAGCGCTTTCGACACCGACAGCGCCCTCGCCTTCGAGTTGGGCGTCCAGCCGAGTTCGCGCGCGGCCTGCAGGATCCGGTCCCGCGTCTCAGAGCCCACCCCAGGGCGGTTGTTCAGGGCGAACGACACCGCACTCTTCGAGACGCCCGCGGTGCGGGCGACGTCAGCGATGGTCGGACGCGGCATGGCCATTACCTAAACCGGTTTAGTTCCCGAGTGTCAACCCCTTCGTCCCGAGGGGTGCTGCGCTGATGGTGGCGCGCGGTGGCTCATCGGCTCTGCAATGAGACACGCGGTGAGCGAGATCGATTGCCGCGGAAATTCCCAAGAGTTCAGGCCTCTCGGTCACGAGACCTGGTGATGCAGCCGCACTTCATTCCAACAATCCGTGGAGTGATGTATCGTGATGTCCTGTGTGGTCTTCGACTTCTGGAGAGGCCCGATGGGCGACGTCAGCGTGATCCCGCTGCGGCCGGTGCTCGCCGCCTGGTTGGGATGGCTCGTTGATGCCGGCAGGCCGATCGTCGCTCCCCGCGAGGTAACCAGTAGCCCCGTGACCGACGAGTGGGCGGACGCCACCGGCAGGATCCTGGAGCTGGGCGGATGAGCCGGGTCGGAGCCAAGGCCATCGGCCACCGGCCGATCCGTCTGGGTCTGCGTGCTAACGCCGCACAGTTCACGATCCTGGTGGCGATCAACGCCCTGGTCGGCGGCATGGTCGGCCAGCAACAGACGGTGCTGCCGCTGCTCGCGGAGGACGAGTTCGGACTCAGCGGCTACACGTTCATGTTCACCTACGTGGTCGCCTTCGGCATCACGAAGGCGGCTGCCAACTACTTCGCCGGCGCCTGGTCGGACAAGTACGGTCGCAAGCCGGTGCTGATCGTCGGGTGGCTGATGGCGGTGCCGGTGCCGCTGATGCTCATCTGGGCACCCAACTGGGGCTGGGTCGTGGCGGCCAACGTGCTGCTGGGCATCAACCAGGGCCTGACCTGGTCCACCACGGTGATCATGAAGATCGACCTGGTCGGGCCGAAGCAGCGCGGTCTGGCCATGGGTCTGAACGAGGCTGCCGGCTACGGCGCTGTCGCCGTCACGTCCATGGCGGCCGGTTACCTAGCCGCGGAGTTCGGTCTGCGGCCGGCGCCGTTCCTGCTCGGCCTGTCCTACACGGCGTTGGCACTCGGGCTGTCCACGCTGGCGGTCAGGGAGACACGGGAGCATGCCAAGGTCGAGGCAGCCGACCACGTGCCACGCGCCGACGGCAGGCACGACCACCTGCACAGTGAGCTGAGCAACCGCGACGTGTTCACCCAGACCAGCTTCCGGGAGCCGGCCCTCTCCTCAGCCAGCCAAGCGGGCCTGGTCAACAACCTCAACTTCGGCCTGTCGTGGGGGCTCTTCCCGCTGCTCTTCGCCAGCTCAGGTCTCCCGGTGGGGCAAATCGGGGTGCTGTTCGCGCTGTACCCGGCGGTGTGGGGCATCGGCCAGCTGTTCACCGGCGCGCTGTCGGACCGGTGGGGCCGCAAGCACCTGATCACCGCCGGGATGTTCACCCAGGCCACCGCTCTCGCCGTGATCGCGGCCGCCGACTCGTTCGGGCTCTGGGCGGCGGGCACCGTGCTCCTCGGCGCCGGTACGGCGATGGTGTACCCGACGCTGCTCGCCGCGATCGGGGACGTGGCACATCCCGTCTGGCGGGGCCGTGCCGTCGGCGTCTACCGGGTCTGGCGTGACCTCGGTTACGCGGTCGGCGCCCTCATGGGTGGTGTCGTCGCCGACCTGTGGAGCCTGCGCACCGCAGTATGGGTGGCAGCGGCAGTCAGCGCCGTCTCGGCGCTTGTCGTCGCTGTCCGGATGTATGAGACCCATCACCTTCCCGCCGACAGCATCACCGAGGGAGCAGACCATGGGTGACCGCTCCAGCAAGGAGGCGTTGTTCGCCGAGTTCGCCGCAGTGGGCAAGGTCCTCGGCAACCCCAAACGGCTCGAGCTCCTCGACCTCCTCAGCCAAGGCCCCCGCAGCGTCGAGGACCTCGCCGCGAGTGCCGCCGTGGGGATGAGCACCTGTTCGGCGCACCTGCAGACGCTGCGTGAAGCGGGCCTGGTCGAGACCCGCCGCGAGGGCAAGCGGATCTACTACTCCCTCACCGGTGACGACGTCGCCGGACTGTGGGAGTGCCTGCGCCGGGTCGCGCAGGCCCACCGCCCCCACACCGAGCTGGCCCGCCGCGCGTACCTCGGCCCCGAGGACACCGACGCCGTCGACACCGAAGAGCTGCTGCGGCGCCTGGAAAGCGGCGATGCGGTCATCCTCGACGTCCGACCCGGGCCGGAGTACGCCGGCGGGCACCTCCCAGGTGCGATCCACATCCCGCTCGAGGAGCTGACCGACCGGCTCGACGAGCTGCCGCGCGACCGCGAGATCGTCGCCTACTGCCGCGGCCAGTACTGCGTCCTGGCCCACGACGCCGTCCGGCTGCTCAACGCCAAGGGGCTCTACGCCAGACGCGCCACTGACGGTGTCCTGGAGTGGCGCCTGGCCGGCCTACCGGTCGAAACCGGTGCCGCCTGAACCGCTGACCGCCTCCTGATGCTTCGGGTCGCTCGACCAGCTCGCCCGTCCCGAGCTGGGCGCCGGCGCGGACCGGGGCGACCAGATGGCGTTGACTGCTCGCCACCTGGCTAGAGTGTGCGCGATGAAGCTGGTTGTGCAGGAGTTCCTGACGCTCGACGGTGTCTCCCAGGGTCCGGGGTCCGCGGACGAGGACACCAGCGACGGGTTCACGCGGGGTGGCTGGTTCGTGCCGCACTTGGACGAGGAGTTCAACCGGCTGGTCGGCACCTGGCTCGGCGAGGCGGACGCGTTCCTGTTCGGCCGCCGTACCTACCAGAACTTCGCGCGCGACTGGCCGACGATGACCGACCATCCCTTCGCCGGCATCTTGAACGGTTTGCCGAAGTACGTGGCCTCCCACAGCCTGACCAAGGCCGAGTGGAACCCGACCACGATCCTGTCCGGCGACGTCCCCGGGCAGGTCGCCGAGCTGAAGCGCCAGCCCGGCCGGGAACTGCAGATCCACGGCAGCGCACGGCTGGCCCAGTCCCTACTGGCTGCCGGGCTGATCGACTCGTTGCGGCTCGTGGTCGCCCCGGTCGTGGTGGGCCAGGGCCGGCGCCTGTTCCCGGACGGCGGCGCACCGGCCGGCCTGCGGCTCGTCAGCCATCAGACGACACCAGGCGGCCTGTCGGTACACACCTTCGAGACGACGGGGCTTCCGGAGTTCGGGACCTACGGGGCCGACGCGTAGCACCTGGTGCCGGACCGGCACCGACGGACGTCATCGCCCGGTCGAACTTCCTCACCTCGACCTCGCGCCGGCTCTGACCAGCGCGACCAGGCGTGGGACGTTGACGGCGCGTCATCTGGTGCGAAGGCCGACTTGGGGCTTTCGTCCCTTGGGGAAACCGCTGACCGGCTAAGGAGCATCGAGCCATGAAGAGGATCCTGCTCATCATCAACGGACCCGCCTACGGCGCGGACGAGACCTTCAATGCTGTGCGCCTGGCGGTCGCCCTCAGCAGGCGCGACGACGCCGAGGTCAAGGTCTTCCTCATGGGTGATGCCGTGACCTGCGCGGTTGCAGGCCAGAAGACACCCGACGGCTACTACAGCCTCGACCGGATGCTCAAGGGCTTC
>Ga0075331_1000325_pt1 | contig 10451 bp, 10 predicted proteins | sample MayberrySE_TuleA_FD_120090 | JGI IMG/M metagenome (GOLD analysis project Ga0075331, IMG submission 120090) | Natural and restored wetland microbial communities from the San Francisco Bay, California, USA, that impact long-term carbon... | ecosystem: Environmental > Terrestrial > Soil > Wetlands ... | reverse complement strand
TGACCATCGCCACCGCGACGTTCATCTCGCTCATTGTCTCGCTCACGCTGAGCCCCGCGCTCTGCGCGCTCCTGTTCAAGCCGCATGAGCCGTACCATGAGCGTAAGAGCATGATCTCGCGCGGCATTGGCCGGTTCTTTAATTGGTTCAACATCGGCTTCGAGTGGGTGTCGTTCAAATATGGTGCGCTCACCAGTCGCCTGCTGCGCGTGGCTGGCGTCATGCTTGCGGTCTATGCGGGGCTCATCGGCCTGACCGTCTTCCAGTTCCGCGCGGCGCCGACCGGCTTCATCCCCAATCAGGATCTCGGCTATCTGATCAACATCATCCAGCTGCCGCCGGGCTCGTCCCTGTCGCGTACCGACGAGGTGGCGCGCCGCGTCACGCAGATCGCTCTGGATACGCCCGGCGTCGCGCACGCCGTGCCCATTGTCGGCCTCGACGGCGCGACCTTCACCACGGCCTCCAACGCCGCCGTCGTGTTCACTCCGCTCGATTCGTTCAATGAGCGCGCCGAGAAGGGCCAGAGCGCGCAAACCATTTCGGCCGCTCTGAACCAGGGCTTCGCAGGCATCCAAGACGCCTTCATTATTAGCGTATCCCCGCCGCCTGTGCGCGGCATCGGCACGACCGGTGGCTTCAAGATGCAGGTCCAAGACACCAAGGGTGGGCCGCTGTCGCAATTGGAGGAGGTCGCTCAGACGATCGTCGGTGCGGCCAACCAGGACCCGGGACTGGCGGGCGTCTTCACGACCTTCAACACCCGCACGCCGAAGATCTATGCCGACATCGACCGGGTGCGCGCCGAGATGCTTGGCGTGAACGCCGACGACATCTTCCAGACGCTCGAGGTCTATCTCGGCTCGCAGTACGTCAACGACTTCAATTTCCTAGGGCGCACCTACCGCGTCACGGCGCAGGCTTCCGGCGAGTTCCGTCAGGATCTACACGCAATATCCGAGCTCAAGACGCGCAACGCCGATGGCGAGATGGTGCCGCTGGGCTCCGTGGCCTCGTTCCGGGACATCACCGGGCCCTATCGCGTGGAGCATTTCAATCTCTTTCCGTCAGCCGCCGTGCAGGGCGGGACCAAACCGGGTTATTCCACCGGCTACGGGCTTGAGACGATGGATAGGCTGGCCAGCGAGCTTTTACCCGACGGCTACGCCGCCCAGTGGACTGAGCTCGCCTATCAAGAGAAGCAGGCCGGCAACACGGCGATCTTTGTATTCGGTGCTGCCGTTGTATTCGTGTTCCTGTTGCTGGCCGCACAATACGAGAGCTGGGGTCTGCCGCTCGCGGTCGTTCTCATCGTGCCCATGTGTCTGCTCGCGGCCGTGAGCGGACTTATGCTGCGCGGCATGGACGTGAACATCCTGGGCCAGATCGGCTTCGTGGTGCTGATCGCCCTGGCGGCGAAGAACGCCATCCTCATTGTCGAGTTCGCGCGCCAGAACGAGGAGGCAGGCGAGGATCGTTTCCAGGCGGCGGTCGAGGCCGCGCGGGTGCGCTTGCGGCCGATCCTCATGACGGCGCTCGCCTTCATTCTTGGCGTGGTGCCGCTGGTCATCGCCACCGGCGCGGGCTCCGAAATGCGCCAGTCACTCGGTACGGCGGTGTTCTTCGGCATGATCGGCGTCACGGCCTTCGGTCTGATCTTCACGCCGATCTTCTACGTGGTGGTGAGGAAGTTCGCTCCCGCTCCGAAGAGCCATGCGCGCGAGCACCCGACGCCAGCCGAATAGCCGATAAAAACAGCGATTTCCCGATTTACTTAGTGGGCCGATTCTGGCCCGCGGCGGATGTCGTCTGTTATGTTAAGCCCAGGAACGGACTGTCAAAAGCGGTGCCGCCGGCCGGGAACGAGGTGGTGTGGGGAGTTGCGTCGTGGGTCCGCGCAGTGTGATTCTGCTGGTCATCGTGGTGCTGTGCCTCGGTTTGGCGGGCCTGTGGTATTGGCAATCCTCACGCGAATACACCTTGCTGGTCGCGGCCGGTCAGCGGTCGAGCCAGGCTTTTCAGGTGGCCGAGGCGCTGCGCAAAGTCGTCACCCGCCACTATCCGGACATCAAGCTTGAGGTCTTCGAGACGCGCGGTTCGCTCCACAATGCCAAGCTCCTGGACGAGGGCGCGGTCCAACTCGCCACCATGCAGGCCGATCAGGCTACCGGGACGACGGCCCGCATGGTCGCCGATCTGTATCCAGACACGTTTCAGATCGTGGTGCGTGGTGATAGCGGAATCGAGACGATCTCCGATCTGATCGGCAAGCGCATCGCGCTGCCGCCTGTGCAAAGTGGCGAGTACGAGGCGTTCTGGTTCCTCGCCAACTACTACTCGCCCACTAATGAGAGCCTCAAGGCCTTCACGGGCACCGACCGCACCACTGATTGGCTGCTCCTCAATGGCGACGTGGATGCGTTGTTCCGCGTGCGGGCGCCGGGCGATGCCTCGATCTTGCGTCTGATCAGGCAAGTCAACGGCAAGGTTATTCCCATTCCCCAAGCGGCCGCGCTCCGGTTGCGACATCCCGCGCTGGATGCCGGGAGCATTCCACAAGGCTCCTATAACGGTCGCCCGGCAATTCCCGGCAGCGACGAGCCGACCGTCTCGGTCAAGCAGATGTTGCTCGCGCATGATTCCGTACCCGCGGACGTTATTGCCAAGATCACCTCGGTACTATTCGAGCATCGCCGCGAGTTGATCGAGATCGTGCCCATCGCCGGACTGATCACCGCGCCGGATTCGAGCGGTCAGACCCTTGTGCCCGTGCATGCCGGCGTCCGTGCGTTCTGGGATCGCGATAAGCCGTCGTTCATTCAGGAGAACGCGGAGCTCATCGCGCTGATGATCTCCATCGCGGTCGTAGGCGTCTCCGGCTATTTGCAACTCGCCAACCGGCGCCGCAAGAAAGTCTGGATTCGTACAACCGCGAGCTGATCGACCTCGGTCAAAAGGCGCGCAATGCGCCGGACTTCGCCGCGCTGGACGACTGCAACGAGAAGCTTGCTCAGTTCGTCGGACGTATCGTGCGCGCGACCGAGCGTGGTCGCATCAACACCGCGGAGTTCACGCTCTTCAATTTTGCCTATGACGCTGTGGAGGACGCGATCAAGGATCGCCGCATCCAACTCGATCGGGCGGAGCGACAGTACGCGGGCGGCGCAGCCACTCTCCAGTCCGCGCCGCAGCCCGCCAAAGGCTAGCCCGTCATGGTCAAGCGCTTGCTAGCAATTTTGGTGCTGCTCGCGATCGGGGTTGGCGTTGGGTTCGGGACAACGGTCTTGGTTGAGAAATACCAAAATGAGAAGGCGCTCGAAGGCGCTTTCGATCGCCTCTCGCTCTTCCACAATCTTCGTCAGGCGGCGCTTGAAGACTATCTCGGCTCCATGGCGTCGGATGTGCGTGCGGCGAGCGAGAATGCGCGAGTCGTCGAAGCAATGGAGAAAATCGATTTCGCTTGGCGGAGCTATGGCCCGGATGCGCGAGACGTTCTAACTCGGCTTTATGTTGGGGACAGCCCGACGCCTCCAGGCCAGCGACACAGGCTTCAGGATGCCGGCGACGGCTCCTATTACAGCCAGTACCACAGCGCGTTTCACCGCTGGGCCCGGCAGTTCCTGAAACATTTTGGCTACCATGACGCCTTCCTGATCAATCCGCGCGGCGACATTGTCTACAGCGTCATCAAGGAAAGCGACTTCGCTACCAATCTGAAGACAGGGCCGTACCGCACGAGCCCGTTGGCGGAGGTGTTTCGCCGGGCGATCCGAAACCCGTCTGCCGCCGTCGATTTTTCCGATTTCGCACACTATGAACCCAGCGGTAGAAAGCCCGCTGCTTTCGCCGGGCACGCAATCTTCAAGGACGGCAACGTCATCGGCGTCTTCGCGGTGCAGATACCCGCCGAGCCACTGAACGAGCTGATGCACTTTACCGCCGGCATGGGCGCCACAGGCGAGACCTACCTTGTTGGACCCGACGGGCTGATGCGTAGCCAGTCCCGCTTCATCTCGGAGCCGACTCTGCTTGCGACCAAGGTGGACAACGCCTCGGTCCGCAAAGGAGCCGAAGGCAAGCGCGGTGCGCATGTCGTCGAGGACTATCGCGGGATCCCTGCGCTTTCGGTATATGCGCCGGTCAATTTTGGGGGCCAGCCTTGGATCGTGCTGGCTGAGATCGACCGGGACGAGGTCTTGCAGCAACGTGAACCTTGGCTCGCAATCGTCGCTGGCGTGCTCGCTGGCCTCGTGGCGACGGGCTTCGCCTGGTCGATCTGGCGCTTGGGACGCCCGTCTCGGCCGGAGGCCGCGTCGTGATGGTCAGCCGAACAATCGCGCCGCAGAGATGCCATTGAAGATCGTCTGTACGGCAAGGGCCGCGAGCAGCACGCCAAACACGCGGACGATCACTTTTCGCGCCGTCACGCCGATCGCTTGATGAACCTCTTGAGCCACCAGCAGGAGCGCAAGCGTGAGAGCCATGACGGCGAAGATGCCGCCGATCACGGCCGCAAGCAGGGCCGGATCGCCCTTGGTGTTGGCCGCGAGAACGATGGCCCCGGTCATGGCACCTGGCCCGGCGAGGAGCGGTGTGGCCAGCGGGAAGACAGCGAGCTCTGCATGGGCCTCCGCCTTGTTCTCGGCTTCGGCGCTCTCCCGCAGCGTCAGGAGGGAAGGGTTGGGCCTCCGGGACAAGGTCATGTCGAGCGCGATGATGAACAGTATGATGCCTCCGGCGGTTTGCAGGGCGGACAGCGACACGCCGAGTTGCCGTAGGATGGGCTCGCCAACGAGTGCAAACAGCAAGATAATGATGGTGGCGATGGACACTGCCTTTATCGACACCGCTCGCCGCTCGGAACGGGTCATCTTCGGCGTGATGGACGCCACGAGGACGGCCGAGTCGATTGGGCCGATCACGGCGAAGAACGTCGTGAAGGCGGTCAGGGCTGTTTCGAGCATGGGCCTCCGGGTATGTGATCGCTTCTAGCACCCCGGCGCAGGTCCTGAAATGGCCTGCCAACCGGCCACAGTTGCCCACGGGAGCGGCATCTGATTATGATGCCCGAAAATAGAACATCGGGACGGAAAACGTAGACAGGAGAGGGCGTTCGAGGAGCGCTAACCGGGACGGGCGTTTTTGCCGCAAGACACTGACACATTGACGGCGGGGGTTAGGACAGACGATCCCGTCGAATATTATCGTAAGTTCTTCAATGAGATGCGAGAGCCTAACGGCGAGGTGCGCCCCGCCTACAAGGCGCTTGCCGAGCTTCTCGACAATCTCTCCATCGAATCGCTGGTCACCAAGCAGAACGCGGCCGATGAGCTTTTCCGGCGTCTCGGCATCACCTTTGCGGTCTACGCGGAAGGCGGCTCGACCGAGCGGCTAATCCCCTTCGATCTTATTCCTCGGATCCTCCATCGCTCCGAGTGGGACCTTGTAGAGCGGGGTTGTCTCCAGCGCGTGAGGGCGATCAATGTCTTCCTCTACGATATCTATCATGACCAGGAGATCCTGAAGGCGGGCCTCATCCCGCCGGAACTCGTGCTGCTCAACTCCGCCTTCCGGCCTGAGATGTGCGGTGTCGACCTGCCCAATGATGTCTACGCCCATATCGCCGGCATCGACCTGATCCGAACGGGTGAGCGCGACTTCTTCGTGCTCGAGGACAATGTGCGCACGCCGTCCGGCGTTTCTTACGTGTTGGAGAACCGCGAGATCATGATGCGTCTGTTCCCGGACGCATTCGACGGGCAGAGCATCTCGCCGGTAGGCAACTACCCGGAGCGTCTCCTGGAGAACCTCCGCGCCGTGGCGCCGAGCGGCGCCGACGACCCCGTCGTCGTGCTGCTCACGCCCGGCCGCTACAACAGCGCCTACTTCGAGCATGTCTTCCTCGCCGAGCAGATGGGCATCGAACTGGTCGAAGGCGGCGACCTCTTTGTGCGCGACGGCGATGTGTGGATGCGAACCACCGAAGGCCCGATCAAGGTCGACGTCATTTATCGCCGTGTGGACGACGAGTTCATGGACCCGCTCGCCTTCCGTCCGGACTCGATGCTTGCCGTTCCGGGCCTCCTTTCGGCTGTACGGTCCGGGCGCGTCGCGCTGGCCAATGCGCTCGGCACCGGCGTGGCCGACGACAAGGCTATGTACGTTTATGTTCCGCGCATGATTGAGTTCTATCTCGGCGAGCACGCTATTCTGAATAACGTGCACACTTACATGCTGCGCGATCCCAAGCAGTGCCAGCACGTGCTCAAAAATTTGGAGAACCTGGTCGTCAAGGAAGTTCAGGGCTCCGGCGGATACGGCATGTTGATCGGTCCGGTTTCCACCAAGGAGGAGCGCGAGGCCTACAAGGCGCGGGTACTCCAGAACCCGGACAACTACATTGCTCAGCCGACGCTCTCGCTTTCCACTGCGCCGACGCTCCGCGGCGGCGAAATCGTACCGCGCCACGTGGACTTGCGGCCTTTCGTGCTTTCGGGGAAGGAAACCAGTGTGATCCCCGGCGGTCTCACGCGCGTCGCGCTGCGCGAGAAGTCCCTGGTGGTGAATTCAAGCCAGGGCGGCGGCACCAAAGACACGTGGGTGTTGGAGCGCTGACATGTTGAGCCGCACCGCCGAGAACCTGTTTTGGATGGCGCGCAGCATGGAGCGGGCGGAGAATACTGCGCGCATGCTCGACGTCAGCTTTCGCATGTCATTGCTCCCGTCCTCCATCGACAGGCAGGCACAGTTCGAGCCGATCCTCTCGATCGCGCCGGGCGACGGGACATTCGACGAGCGCTACGGCGAGCTCAGCCACGAGAACATCATCCGCTATGTTGTCATCGACCAGGAGAATGCCGGCTCCATCTGCTCGCTGATCCGAACCGCCCGAGAGAACGCGCGCGCCCAACGTTCCGCGATCTCGAGCGAAGCTTGGGAAAGCCTGAATGCTACTTGGTTACAGGTGCAGAATCTCGACTACGAAGGCCTCATGCGTTGGGGTTATCGCGACTTCTTCGATTGGGTGAAGGAGCGCTCGCATCTCTTCCGTGGCGTGGTGTTCGGCACCATGCTGCACGACGACGGCTTCCGCTTCATTCGCCTGGGTACATTTATCGAGCGCGCCGACAACACCGCGCGCATTCTCGACGTGAAATATCACGTGCTGTTGCCGGATCAGGAGCAGGTTGGCGGCTACGTCGACTACTATCAGTGGGGCGCTCTGCTGCGCTCGGTGGGCGCCTTCCGCGCGTACCGCCGCGTCTATCATGACACGGTCTATCCATGGCGCATCGCCGAGCTTCTGATACTGCGGGAGGACATGCCGCGGTCGCTGCATCATTGCTATGAGGTGATCGTCTCGACGCTGGACGAGCTCGCCGGCAAGAAGCCGCTCGAATGCCGCCGCATCGCCGGCCAGACCTACGCACTGCTGTGCTACGGACGCATCGACCGTGTTTTCGGCGAAGGCTTGCATGAGTTCCTCACCGGATTCGTTAAACGCAACAATGCACTTGGCTTGCAAATTCAGGAAGATTTCCTGATGACGCCATTGGCGATGGCGGAGGCGGTGTGAACACAATGCTGATCCGGGTCGAACATGCGACGTCCTACAATTACTCGGAGCGCGTGCTTGCCACGACGCAGTATATCCGCATGACGCCGCTTTCCGGCCGTACCCAGGCCGTGGAGAGCTGGGCGCTTATCTGCCCGGGCGCAACGATTACACCGTGGCAAGATCAATATGGGAATGCCTGCCACGCGTTGACGGTGCCGAAACCCGTCGACCACTTGGCCATACGGGTTAGCGGCCTGGTGCGGACACGCGACACGAGCGGCGTGGTCGGCGTGGCCTCGTCCGAGCTGCCGACGATGCTGTATCTGCGCGAGACGCCGCAGACTATGGTATCCGGCCCCATCCGCGACTTTGTCGGCGGTTTCGAAGCCGCGTCCAAGAAGGACCGGATCGAGGTGCTGCACGAGATCATGCTCGGCATTGCCGATGCCGTGTCCTACAGCCCGGGCGATACGCACGTGCACACCACCGGTGCCGAGGCACTGATGCAGGGGCGCGGCGTGTGTCAGGACCAAGCCCACATCTTTTGCGCCGCCTGCCGGGCGCTGGGGATTCCGGCCCGCTATGTCAGCGGCTACCTCTCCCATGGTCTCGGCCGCGAGGCGCATGCGGCAAGTCATGCCTGGGCCGAAGCCTTCGTTGACTCTCTCGGCTGGGTAGGCTTCGATCCCACCAATCGCGCCTGCCCCGACGAATCGTATATTCGTACTGCCGTCGGTTTGGATTATTCCGAAGCCGGTCCGGTGCGGGGGGTGCGAGCCGGGGGTGGGGTCGAGACTATGAGCGTCAGCGTCAGTTTCCCAAACCAACAACAAGCCCAGTGAGGGTAACAGAGGTGACGTACTGCATCGGGGTTTTGCTCGATGAGGGGGTTGTGCTCGCGTCAGATTCGCGCACGAACGCCGGCATCGACCGCGTTTCCACTTTCCGCAAGATGTTCACCTTCGAGAAGCCAGGAGAGCGCTTCTTCACGCTGTTGACGGCCGGCAACCTGTCTCTGACCCAAGGTGTGGTCAGCCAGATCAGCGAATGGCTGAATACCGAAGATTCGGAACGAGATCTCTTCGCGGTCAACTCCATGTTTAGCGCGGCCCGGGTTGTCGGCGCCGCTTTGCGCGAAGTTCATCAGAGCGATGCAGGCTACCTCCAGCAGCACGACGTGGACTTCACGGCATCCTTCATCCTCGCGGGTCAGGTCAAAGGCGGACAGCTCCGCCTGTTCATGATCTACGACGCCGGCAACTTCATCGAAGCCATGGGGGACACGACGTATTTTCAGATCGGTGAGGTGAAGTACGGCAAGCCGATTCTCGACCGCATCATCCGGCGGGATATCAGCCTAGGCGATGCCGCCAAATGTGCACTGATTTCCTTCGACTCTACGATGCGCTCGAACGTTTCGGTCGGGCCGCCCATCGACCTCACGATCTATCGCCGCGACTCTCTGCGATCGGGTTTCACTGTGCGCCTCGGGGACGATGATCCGTACTTGCAGGCGATCCGCGAGGGGTGGGGCGAGGCCATCTACAAGGCCTTCCACCAGATCGCCCACGACCCAGGCTGGAAGATCTAACTCGGGCAGCGGGCAGCCCTTGCGCCGCTAACCTTTATACAACCGGCTTGCGCTAAGAAGTCTCCGGTCGAAGGCCGGAGAAGGACGAGCGCGCGCCATGAGCATTCACATACACTACATCGAAGCCGGGGGCACGGTCGACGATGAACAGGCGCTCGAGCAGTTTCAGAAGCAATGGGCCATATACCAGAAGGTGGTGGACCACACGATTCTCTCGCTCACAAAGAGGTGGCGGCAATCCTCCACGACAGTCTAATGGCTGTCCCGGACCCGTTCGATTTTCTGGACATCGCTTGTGGTGATGCCGGCCAAATGCGGACGGCACTCGCGGGCACCAAGATCCGCCATTACCGGGGACTGGACCTTTCCGAGCCCGCTCTCGAACTCGCCGCCAAGAACTTGGACGGTGCGCCCTTCAATGTCGACCTGGACTGCGGTGACTTCGTCGCCACGCTCACCGGACAGCAAGACCGGTCCGACGTTTCTTGGTGCAGCCTGTCCATTCACCACCTCAATACCGACGGGAAGAGAAATTTGCTCCGTGCCCTGCACGAATCCACCAGCAAGTTCCTCATGATCTATGAGCCGACTATGCTCGAAGGCGAGGATCGCGCCGCCTATCTCGAACGCTTTGAGCGCATCAACAAGCTAGCCTGGACCTTCTTCACCCCTGAGGAATGGAATCAGCCTATCACCACGTCGCGACCTGCGACCTACCGGAAACCGCGACGGCCTGGCAGACGCTCGGCCGCGAAGCAGGCTTCGCCGAGACCAGGCAGATCTATCTCGACCCGACGGGGTTCTACGGTCTTTACCGTTATGACCGGTAGCGCGCATCGCTGCCGCCACTGACAAGAGGATGACCATGCCGCACGCAGGACCGCTCCTGGAAAGTCCAATCGACCTATCGAATCTGTTGCAGGTCGGTGTGAAGGGTCGTCCCAACGATCCGGCCGTGGTGTCGCTCGAAGCCGTCGTGTCGTGGTCCGATCTTGACAAGGCCTCCAGCCGGCTCGCCGCCAACTATCTGGCCCTCGGTCTGAAGCCGGGCGACCGGTTTGCCTCGCTAATGCCCAACCGGGTGGCGTTGATCGTTCACTACATCGCTTGCTTCAAGGCTGACCTCGTGCTGACGCCGCTCAACTACCGCTATACGCCAAAGGAGATCAATCACGCGCTGGACGTCAGCGAAGCCAAGATCGTCCTGAGTCATGTGGAGCGCACGGACGATATCGCTGCGAGCAAGGCATCGAGCCTTCCGCTCGGCGTCGTCTGGTATGGCGCCGAGGAGAGCAAGCAGCC
>Ga0075331_1000324_pt1 | contig 10451 bp, 8 predicted proteins | sample MayberrySE_TuleA_FD_120090 | JGI IMG/M metagenome (GOLD analysis project Ga0075331, IMG submission 120090) | Natural and restored wetland microbial communities from the San Francisco Bay, California, USA, that impact long-term carbon... | ecosystem: Environmental > Terrestrial > Soil > Wetlands ... | reverse complement strand
GCTCGGTGTCGTGGAAGCCACCTACCAGCCGATGAAGATCGCCGCCGCCGAGGCGCAGTGGGAGACCTGCCGGCCATGCTCGTTCTCGGTCTTCCAGATCGGCGGTGGTGACGACCGCGCGCCCACGAAGGTCATCGAGATCCCGCACCTGCTGTCGGTGCTGGCCACCGGCACCTGGAACGGAGAGGTAGAGGGGCTCACGCCGCTGCAACAGCGGTACGAGCGAAAGTACGGCCAGGGCGACTACGTGCCGAACGTCTTCGTCCAGTACTGGTCCATGCGGTTGATGGCCTATCTAGGCAGTCTGCTCGTCGTGTTCGCGGGCTGGGGTGCGTGGCTGGCGTGGCGTCGAAAGCTTGCGGCCTCGCGCTGGTTCCTGGCTGTGGCCGTCTGGGCGGTGGTCACGCCCTTCCTGATGAACACCGCGGGGTGGTTGCTCACCGAGAGCGGGCGGCAGCCGTGGCTCGTCCAGGGCCTGATGAAGACCGCGGCGGGAGTCTCGCCGTCGGTGAGCAGTGCCGAGATCGCCGTCAGTCTGGGCGCGTTCATCTCCCTCTACCTGGTCCTGGCCACCGTGAACCTGTTCCTGATGCTGCGGTACGCGCGCCGCGACCTCGAACCGGAGGCGCACGAGGAACCTGGTGGACCGGCGGGCACTCCGGTGCTGACCTACTAGGAGGGCACATGTCCCTGCCGGAGCTCTGGTTCGGATTCGTCGCGGTGCTGTGGACGGGGTTCTTCGTCCTCGAGGGGTTCGACTTCGGCGTCGGCATGCTGCACCGACTGCTGGGGCGCACCGAGACAGAGCGGCGGGTGGCCATCAACACCATCGGTCCGTTCTGGGACGCCAACGAGGTTTGGCTGGTCGTCGGCGGCGCAGCCATCTTCGCCGCGTTCCCCGCCTGGTACGCCACCTGGTTCTCCGCCGCGTACCTCGCGATCGCGCTTCTGCTGGTCGCCCTCATCGTCCGCGGCGTCTCGTTCGAGTTCCGGGGCAAGGTGGAGAGCCGGGTCTGGCGTGCGACGTGGAGCGCGGCCTTGAGCCTCGGCAGTCTCCTGGCCCCCCTGATCTTGGGCATCGCCCTCGGCGACCTGGTCGTCGGGCTGCCCATCGACGCGAACGGGGAGTACACCGGCACCGTGTGGGACCTGTTCACCGGCTACGGGATCTGCACCGGCCTCGCCCTGGTCGTCTTGTGCCTGCTCCACGGGGCCGCGTTCTTGACCCTCCGCACAACCGGGCGCATCCGCCACCGCGCCCAACACACGAGTCGAGTGCTCGCGGTGGTGGCGCTCGTCGCGGTGGCGGTCCTCACGGCTTGGACGCTCGCCCTGGTCTCGCACAGCGTGACCCTCTACGTGACCCTGTCCACAGCCCTTGCGGCCCTGGGCCTGGCTGTTGCGAGCGCCGGTCGTGGCCGGGACGTCCAGACGTTCTCCGCAACCACGGTCGCAGTCGCGGCCACGGTCGGGTCGCTGTTCGTGGGCCTCTACCCGAACGTGCTCAACAGCAGCACCCGCGAGGAATGGTCGCTCACCGTGGTCGGCACAGCGTCGGGTGACTATGCGCTGCAGGTCATGACCGTGGTCGCCGCGGTCCTCTTCCCGGTCGTGCTGGCCTACCAGGCCTGGTCCTACTTCCTGCTCCGCCGCAGGGTCTCGGGCGAGCCGGTGACGCCCGAGAACGTGGAGTCCGGGAAGACCCCCGGCTGACCCCTACGCCTGCCAGGGACCGAACCAGCCACCCGAGTCCCCAACCAGGCGTTCTGCGGCGGCCGGCCCCCAGGAACCGGGCGCGTAGGACTGAAGCGGAGGCGGCTCGTCGAACAGCGGCTGGACGATGCGCCAGTCCTCCTCGATGATCTCCTGGGACTTGAACCGGGCTGCGTCCCCCACCAAGGCGGCATGCAGCAGCACCTCGTACGGCGTAGGTGCCTCGCCGCCCTCGTCAGCGAACTGCATGTCCAAGGTGATGGGTCCTGGACCGGAGGTGTCGGCTCTTCGCGCGTCCAGGATCAACCGGACACCGGTGGACGGGTCCAGCTTCACGACCAGCTGGTCACGGGTGGGTCGTTGGTCCGCGTCGAAACCGATGCCCAGGTTGACCGGAGGTGGTTCCCGGAACACGATGCGCAGCTCGGTCTGGGTGACCGGAAGCCGCTTTCCGGTGCGGATGAAGAACGGGACGCCGACCCAGCGCCAGTTGTCGATGTCGAGGCGCAGCGCGGCGAAGGTCTCGGTGTCGGAGTCGGCTGCGACCCCGTCGATGCGCCGGTACCCGTCGTACTGCCCGCGCACGCAGCCGCTCGGGTCCGCATCGCGTACGGCCCGGAAGGCGGCGACCTGGGCGGCGCGGAGCGCGTGGGGGTCATGGCCGGCGGGAGGCTCGATGGCGGCGGCGGCCACCACCTGCATCAGATGGTTGACCACCACGTCACGCAGCGCGCCGACGGGGTCGTAGAAGTGGCCGCGGTCCTCCACGCCGAAGCTCTCGGCCATCGTGATCTGGACGCACTCGACGAAGTTGCGGTTCCAGACCGGCTCGAGCAGCGTGTTGGCGAACCGCAGGTACAAGATCTCCTCGAACCCCATCTTCCCGAGGTAGTGGTCGATCCGGTACAGCTGGGACTCGGCGACGCACTCGTGCAGCTCGTCGGCGAGGGCTCTTGCTGACGCGGCATCGTGCCCGAAGGGCTTCTCCACCACCACCCGGCCGGTGGTGGTCAACCCCGCCTCGGCGAGACCCTTGACCACGATGGTGAACAAGGAAGGCGGGGTCTCGAGGTAGAAGACCGGACAGCTCGTCCCGCGCACCTCTTGCGCAACTCGTCGGTACGTCTCCTGGTCGGAGAAGTCTCCCTGGACATAGGAGAGCCTGCCGGCGAACCGGGCGAACGCCTCCTCGTCAAGCCGCTCTCCGGTGGCCGTGATCGACTCGCGGGCTCGCTCGACCAGCTGGTCGACGGTCCAGTCGTCCACGGCCACGCCGACGACCGGGCAGCTCAGCAGCCCGCGGGCGTCCAGCCGGTAGAGAGAGCGGAAGGTCATCACCCTGGCCAGGTCACCCGTGATGCCGAACACCACGAGTACGTCGGCCTCTTCGGGTGCTCTCGAGGTCATCGCTCCCTCCAGCCCTTGACGCGGTGGACGGTCCTCAGCCAACCGCGGCGGGCACGGCGTGTGCATCGTCCGCCGGGGATGAAGGCGGGCGCCGCGAACCCCCTGGCGAGCCGGCGCACCACAGGCGCAGGCGGCCTGGCTGCCCGGGATGGCGACTCCTTGCCCCGCGGTCGGGGACTTCCGCGGTTAGCGGCGGATCCGCCGTGTGCGTGTGCACAATCGTGGTAGGAGGCCGCCATGGCTGAGGATTCCCAGGCACCGCCACCCCGACCGGCAGCCGAGCTGGCGCACGGTTCGATCGGGTTCGTCGACGCGCTCGTGATCGGGCTCAACGCCACCTCGCCGGCGTACTCGCTCGCCGCTGTGATCGGGCCCATCGTGGCTCTGGTCGGTGTCGCCGCACCCGGGGTGCTCCTTGCATCGTTCGTGCCGATGCTGCTCATCGCGTCCGCGTTCTACTACCTGAACAAGGTCGACCAGGACTGTGGGACGACCTTCTCCTGGGTAACGCGTGCCATGGGGCCGTGGTGGGGCTGGCAGGGCGGTTGGGCCATCACCATGACGGGGGTCCTCGTGATCGGCGCGCTGGCCGACGTCGCTGTTCGCTTCGGACTGCTCATGGTCGGCCTCGACGGCTTGGCCGACAACAAGGCCGTGGTGATGATCGGGGCGGTGGTGTTGATCGTGGTGATGACCGCGGTCTGCGTCATCGGCATCGAGGTGTCATCGAGGGTCCAGAACGTCCTGATCATCGCTCAGGTCCTCGCCCTGCTCGTCTTCGCCGTGGCGGCCCTGGTACGCGTTTACACGGATGACGCCTCGCCCGACGCGGTCGATCCGTCCTTGAGCTGGCTCAACCCGTTCTCGGCAGGCGGTGCGGCGCTCACTGGAGGCCTACTCCTCGGTGTCTTCGCGTACTGGGGCTGGGAGTCAGCAGTCAACCTCACCGAGGAGACCGAGGACCCGGCGAGCGCACCTGGCAAGGCTGCGGTCTTGTCGACGGTCCTCCTGCTCGGCACGTACCTGGCCGTGGGTTACGCGATCGTGGCCTTCTCCGGCGTCGGCTTCCTCGCCGAGAACGCGGAGGAGGAGGAGTTCATCTTCGGTCTGCTTGCGACAGACGTGATGGGAGGCTGGGACTGGGTGGTGCTCTTCGCGGTGACCACCTCCGCCATCGCGTCGACGCAGACCACGATCATCCCGGCTTCGCGCACAGCGTTCTCGATGGCGCGACGGTACGCACTGCCACGAACGTTCGGGCGGATTCACCCACGGTTCCGCACCCCCGACGTCTCCACGTGGTGGGTGGCCGTGGTGGCCAGCATCTGGTACGTCGTGGTCAACCTGATCAGCGAGAACGCCCTGTTCGACTCCCTGACCGCGCTGTCACTGCTGATCGCCTTCTACTACGCGCTCACCGGGATCGCCTGCGCGGTCTTCCACCGCCGGCACCTCACCGAGAGTCTCCGGAACCTCCTGCTGATCGGAGTCGGGCCGGTGGTCGGTGCGCTCCTGCTGCTGTGGCTGCTCGTGGAGTCGATCATCGACATGTCCGATCCGGCCAACTCCTACAGCGGTCAGGCATGGTTCGGCCTGGGGCCGCCCCTGGTGATCGGGATCGTCATCTTCGTCGCCGGTCTCGTGCTGATGTTCGTGTGGCGTGGTGTCAACGCGCGGTTCTGGGCGGAGAAGGCGAGCGTCGTAGCGCCTGAGCTCGTGGGGACCAGCGGCAAGGAGGGCGAGTGATGAGCATCGTGCTGGGCTACGACGAGTCACCGGGGTCCGACCGCGCTCTCGAGGCCGCGATCACGATGGCCCACCGTTTCGACACTTCCTTGATCCTGGTTTACGGTGCCGCCCCGCCAGGCGGGGTGAGCGGTGAGGAGTTCCAGAGCCACCTCGCGGCGCTGGAGGAGATCGGGCGGCACGCGGTCGACCACGCCGTCGAGCGTGCCGCGGCCCGCGGTGTGAAGACCGACGTGGAGGTGGTGCGAGCCAAGCCTGCCGACGCCCTGGTGGAGGTGGCCGCGCGTCGGAACGCGACGATGATCGTGGTCGGTTCCTACGGCGAGAGTCCGATCAAGGGCGCCCTGCTGGGATCGACGCCACATCGGCTGCTCCACCTGTCGACCAAGCCGGTCCTGGTCGTCCCGGCCTGAGCTTCGAGCGGGCTGCTGAGACGAAAGGGCGACGTTCCGTCTGAGTACTCGAAACGGCCGGCGAGCCGACTTCCTCCCCGGACGAAAGAAGGCGCCCGGCTGGTCGCCGTGCGCCTTCCGCCCGGCTCCGAAGTGGGGCTAAGCGTCAAGTGTCCGAGGGGGGACTTGAACCCCCACGCCCGATAAAGGGCACTAGCACCTCAAGCTAGCGCGTCTACCTATTCCGCCACCCGGACAAGGTGTCGCACCCACAACTCTAGGTTTCGTTGCGAGCGCGGCGGTAACTGTAGCAAAGAACTGGACCAGAACTCGCATCGACCCCGGGCCTCCTCGGCCTGTAAGGATGGTCCCATGAGGGAAACGACCGACCCGCCTGCAGCGACCAGGGAGTACGACCCGGCAGGTGAGGTCGTGGACATCTGCCGCGACCTCATCCGGATCGACACGACCAACTTCGGCGACGGTTCCGGACCGGGCGAGCGGAAGGCCGCGGAGCACGTAGCGGCGCTCCTGTCGGAGGTCGGAATCGAGCCCGCGATCCACGAGTCCGAGCCCGGGCGGGCCTCGGTCCTCGCACGCTGGGGCGGTACGACGGGGGAGCCCCTGCTGCTCCACGGGCATCTCGACGTGGTCCCGGCCGACGCCGACGACTGGCAGGTCCACCCCTTCTCGGGCGAGATCCAGGACGGGTACCTCTGGGGTCGCGGCGCCGTCGACATGAAGGACTTCGACGCGATGCTGCTCTCGGTCGTGCGAGCCCGCCAGCGGGCGGGCGCCGTGCCCGAACGGCCGATGGTGCTGTGCTTCACCGCCGACGAGGAGGCCGGCGGGCACAAGGGCGCGGAGTACCTCGTCAAGGAGCACTCCGACCTCCTCGCCGACTGCACCGAGGCGATCGGCGAGGTCGGCGGCTGGAGCGCGACGATCCGCGGTCAGCGGGTCTACCTGATCGAGGCCGCCGAGAAGGGCATGGCCTGGATGCGGCTCACGGCCAAGGGCAACGCCGGACACGGGTCGATGGTGCACCCCGACAACGCGGTGACCGAGCTGGCCGCGGCCGTGGCCCGGATCGGGAGGCACGAGTGGCCGGTGCGACTGACCCCCTCCATGCAGGTCCTGCTCTCCGCTGTGGGTGAGATCGCCGGTGTGGAGGCGACGCCGGAGAACGCCGAGCCGCTGGTCGACGAGTTCGGCTCGGCCGCACGGATGCTCGGTGCGGTGATCCGGCACTCCACCAACCCGACGATGCTCCAGGCCGGCTACAAGGTGAACGTCGTGCCGGGGGAGGCGACCGCCCACGTCGACGGCCGGTTCCTGCCCGGCTACGAGGACGAGTTCTTCGACACGCTCGCCGACCTCGTGGGGGAGAACGTGTCTGTCGACTGGGTGAGCAAGCAGCACGCCCTGGAGACCACCTTCGACGGCGACCTGGTCGACGCGATCACGGCGTCGCTTCTCGAGGAGGACCCGGAGGCGAAGGTCGCGCCGTACCTGATGTCGGGCGGCACCGACGCCAAGCACTGGCGGAAGCTCGGGATCCGGTCGTTCGGCTTCGCCCCGCTGCGGCTGCCGGCGGACCTCGACTTCACGGCGCTGTTCCACGGTGTCGACGAGCGCGTGCCGGTCGACGCCCTCGAGTTCGGGGCGCGGGTCTTCGACAGGTTCCTCGACCGGGCCTGAGCCCGGCTCTACCCGCGGCGCGGACGGAAGACCGTGAGGCCGTGGAGGTTCCCGGTCCACACAGCACCGCGCGGGCCGATCTGCGAGGCGGCGAAGAAGGAGTTCTCGAACGGCTCCGCCGAGCTCGGCACCCACAGGCGCTCCTCACCGGTACGGAAGTCGACGCCGCTGAGTCCCCACACGCCGTCGTGCAGCCCGACGTCGTAGACCAGCCCGCTCCGGACGCTCATCGTCGGGATCCCGTTCGGCATGCTGACATCCGGGTTCGCCCACCGCACCTTGCAGGTCCGGCTCCGCGGGCGCCAGTCGATCCGCTCGATGCCGTGAGGTGCGTTCGGCTCTGCCTGGTCGGCGACAACGGAGAACGGCCGCACCTGCTCGGGCATGGCGGCGTATGCCGGATCCAGGGCATGCGTGTTGTCGACGACCACCACCGCGTCTCCCCGCACCAGGACCGACTGCTCGGAGACCGTCTGCGTCCGCTTCGGATCACCGAAGCGAACGGGGACCTCGCAGGCGATCCGCCGGTCCTTTCCCGGAGCGATCGGTTTCCAGCCGGCAGGAATCTTGTCGCGCCACATCAGCACGAGGTGCATCAGGGGCCGACCGTCGGTGATGACGACGAACTTGTCGTCCCGCCGACCGGTCCCCATCAGCGACGGCGTGGACCCCGAACCTGCGCCCAGCCGGGCCCCGCCCTGGACGCCGCCGGTCTCGTACGTCGCCCTCCAGGCCCGCCCCAGGCGACGGCCGTCCCACCGGTACTTGTACTGGGCCTTGCTGGTGACGACGTAGATCCCGCCGTTCTCGTCTGCCGCGATGCTGTTCGAGACCTGTTCGAGGTCGTCGCGCTCGACTGCCGGGTCGTCACAGTCGGCACCGTTCTGCGAGACAGTGCGCAGGTTCGCGGGCGTCATGTGACCGGGCTGCCTCGGAACGACCCCGACCACCCCCAGCTCGGTGGCGAAGGCGACCATGCCGTCGTAGAGCATCGTGATGCCTACGATCCGGTCGTCGTCGCGGCACATGACCCCGGTCAGGTCGAGCGAGCGGACCTTGTCGATGGGGGAGGTCCGGACTCCTTGCACCTGGTCGGCGTACACGTCGAGCGTCTGCCTGTGCGCGACGATCAGGCGGCCGTCACGGTCGAGGACGCTGTAGGCGCCGCTCGAGCTCGAGCTCGGCCGGCCCGTTGGCTCCTGGTAGAAGTCGATGACCTCACCGGTGCGCTCGTCGACCTTGAAGACGCCTTCGTTCTCCGGCGTCGAGATGACCGACCCCCAGACCACCCGCCGGCCGTCGGCGTAGGGCTCGGAGAACTCGTGGACGATCGGGACACCGGTGCCGTGCGGCGCCAGCCGGATCGACTGGACGTCGACCTCCTGCCCTGGCCTCGGGCCAGGAAGCGGTGAGGACGCCTGCGCGTAGCTGCCACGGTGCGCCGCCGCCCATGGGGACTGAGCCAGGGCGGGGTTGCACGGCGGCTCGTTCCCGTCGGCGGACCTCATCGTGGTGCACCCGGGTCGCCGCTCGGGCGCGGTAGGGGCGGGGGCGGCACCTGCGCCGGAGACCCCGGTTGTCGCCATTACCCCCAGAGCCAGGGATGCGGCGACAGCCAGCGGGAGTGCGGAAGCGATCCTGGGCATGCGGCGGTCTCCTGACGGACTGTGGGCGTGTCCTGGGTTGGGTAACCGAGGTTGTAACTCCGGTTCACAGAACCTACGCAAATCCGGCGGAGCCCGGCAAGGGGTATCGGTCGGACGTGGACGCGCCGGGGGGTCAGAACATCAGGTAGGGCACCCGCTGCTGGCGGATGATCTTGCGGCGAAGCACCACCCTGCGCGTGCCGTCGGGGGAGAGGCGCACGCGCTCGAGCTCCCAGCCTCCGTGCTCGGCGCGGTCGGTGAGCATCCGCGTGACGGCGCTGCGGGAGAGGTCCCGGGAGATCGTCAGCCGCTCGAACTCGTACTCCACGCCTGGGTTGAGAGCGCGACGTCTCGGCGTCGTGGCGATGGGTGCACGGGACATGCAGTCATCGTGACACGCTCCCGGTGAGGAGTGCGACCGGTCTCCCTCAGATGGGGGGTGCCGAGACGTCCTCGAGCGCGATGGCGATCTCGGCCGGGAGCTCGCACTCCTCGACGGTCAGCGAGCCGCGCAGCTGCGCAGCCGTGCGGGCACCGACGATCGGGGCGGTCACCCCCGGCCGGTCCCGAACCCAGCTCAGCGCCACTTCGAGCGGGGACCAGCTGAGGCCGTCGGCGGCCCGGGCGACCGCCTCGACGATCCGGGCGTTGCGGTCGTTGAGGTAGGTGCCGACGAAGTTCGAGAAGTGCGGTGAGGCCGCACGGGAGTCCGCGGGCGTGCCGGTGCGGTACTTGCCGGTGAGCACCCCACGCCCGAGCGGGGACCACGGGAGGACGCCGAGGCCGAGATGCTCGGCCGCCGGGATCACCTCGGCCTCCGCGGAGCGGTTGACCAGGGAGTACTCCACCTGGTTCGACGCGAGCACCGCGCGGCCGGGCACGGCGGCCTGCCAGGTGGCGGCCTTGGCGCTCTGCCAGCCGGAGTAGTTGGAGACCCCGACGTACGACGCGCGGCCGCTCGTCACGGCGAAGTCCAGGGCCGTGAGGGTCTCTTCCAGGGGAGTGTCGTCGACCCAGGTGTGCACCTGCCACAGGTCGACGTGGTCGACGCCGAGCCGCTTGAGGGAGGCGTCGAGGGTGGAGATCAGATAGCCGCGAGAGGCGTTGGTCTCACGGACCCCCCGCGCCCGGCTGATCCCCGCCTTCGTCGCGAGCACGATGTCGTCACGCGCGACGACATCGCCGATGAGGGACCCGACGAGCTCCTCGGACGCCCCGTCGCCGTAGCCTGCGGCTGTGTCGAGAAGCGTCCCGCCGGCCTCGGTGAAGGCGATGAGCTGGTCGCGGGCCTCGTGCTCGTCGGTGTCACGACCCCAGGTCAGCGTGCCGAGCCCGAGCCGGGAGACACGCAGACCGGTACGACCCAGGAACCTCTGCTGCATGGGGGACACGGTATCCAGACCCGCAGGTCAGGACGTGCTCGCCTCGCCGGGAGAGCGGGTGCGTAGGCTTTGGCGGGTCCGTCCGCTCGTTCAGGAGAACCCCCGTGCTCGACTTCCTCCAGGCTGCCCTTCTCGGTGTGCTCCAGGGGCTCACCGAGTTCCTGCCGATCTCGAGCAGCGCGCACCTGCGGATCTTCCCGGAGCTGTTCGGCTGGGGCGACCCGGGGGCGGCGTTCACCGCCGTGGTTCAGATCGGGACCGAGCTCGCGGTGCTCATCTACTTCCGCAAGGACATCTGGCGGATCGCCTCTGCGTGGGTCCGCTCGCTGGTCGACCCACGTTGGCGGGGCAACCTCGACGCCCGGATGGGCTGGTTCATCATCGTGGGCTCGCTGCCGATCGTGCTGCTCGGCATCACCCTCAAGGACGTCATCGAGAACGACTTCCGCAACCTTTGGATCATC
>Ga0075331_1000323_pt1 | contig 10472 bp, 9 predicted proteins | sample MayberrySE_TuleA_FD_120090 | JGI IMG/M metagenome (GOLD analysis project Ga0075331, IMG submission 120090) | Natural and restored wetland microbial communities from the San Francisco Bay, California, USA, that impact long-term carbon... | ecosystem: Environmental > Terrestrial > Soil > Wetlands ... | reverse complement strand
TACAGCGCGGTGATCAGACTGATCCTGTGCGGGAAGTGCCGCTTGACCAGCGCCGGGAGCAGCACGTTGCCCATGGCCATCCCACTGAGCGCCAGCGCGGACGCGACCAGGAAGATCGGCACCGAGTCGGTGCTCGCCCGCCACCCGAGGCCCACCACCATCATCACCAGGGCGGCGAAGATGACCCGGTGGATGCCCAGGGACCGGGCGAGGAGGGGTGAGACCGAGCCGAGGACGGCGAAGCACAGCACGGGGACGGTGGTCAGCAGACCGGCTACCGGGGCGGACATGTCCAGACCCGTGCGGACCTCGTCCAGGAGCGTGCCGAGGCTGGTCACCGCCGGCCGGAGGTTGAGCGACAGCAGCACGATGCCGACGACGAGCAGCGCGCGCTCCCACCGGGTGTCGACGTGCGGGGGCGAGGACACGTCGGTGGGCACGCGGCCATGATGCCGGACCGGTGGCGGCAGCCGGTCACCCGCGGGGTCCGCGGAGGGCGTCGGGGGCTAGCCTCGAACCGTGTCAGACCAGCCCGTGCAGCAGGCCCCGCCCGTGCAGAAGCTACGGCTCCGCTACGCCAAGCGGGGGCGCCTGCGCTTCACCAGCCACCGCGACTTCAGCCGGGCCTTCGAGCGCGCCGTACGCCGCGCTCGGATCCCCATGGCCTACTCCTCGGGCTACAACCCGCACCCGCGGATCTCCTACGCGAACGCCTCGCCGACCGGTGCGGAGACCGAGGCGGAGTATCTCGAGATCGGTCTGCGAGAGGTGAGCGATCCCGAGGAGGTACGCCGTGCACTCGACGCGGCACTGCCGCCCGGGCTCGACGTCCTCGGCTGCGTGGAGGCTCCGACCGGCGCACTGGCGGATCGGCTGCAGGCCAGCGTGTGGCGGATCAGCCTGCCGGGGCAGTCGCTTGCCGACGTCGAACGCGCAGTGGGCGCTTTCCTCGACCAGGAGACCATCGAGGTCGAGCGGATGACCAAAAAAGGGATGCGTACATTCGACTGCCGAGCGGCCGTGGTCAGCCTCGCCGCAGCGGCTGGGCCGGATTCTGCCGGCGAGTGTGCGATACTCGACGTGGTCCTCCGGCACGGAACCCCGTCCGTGAGGCCCGACGACGTACTCGCCGGACTCCGTGGGATGGGTGGCCTCGCGTCGGATGTGCCTGTTGTGCACACCCGCGTGGCGCAAGGTCCGCTCGACCCGCAGACCGGCACGGTGGGCGACCCGCTGGCGCCTGACCGCGACGCGGCCCCCGAGGCTGCGACCGCGGCAGGACCACGGTCACCCGCTTCGACGCCTCGGGCGGAGAACGTCGCCGCTCCGGGCGAGCCCTGAGTGTCGCCACAGCCGGCGTAGCTCGGCCAGGGTGAGCACGGAGCGTCACCGCAGGCTTTGGTCACGAGCGACCTACCGTCGCACGTGACGACGACAACACAAGCCCCCGTGAGGCGCCGAGCGCCCGGGGGTCGAGGAGAAGAGCGCATGCTCGACAACGAGTCCGACCAGACTCCGGAATCCACAACCACAGACATCGCGAACGAGCCACCGCAGGTCGCTCCACCCGCGAAGAAGACCACCAAGAAGGCTGCTGCGAAGAAGGCCGCCAAGAAGACCACCAAGAAGGCAGCGGCGAAGAAGGCCGCGAAGAAGGCCGCGCCGGAGCCGACGGACGCCGGCACCGAGCCGACCGGGACCGCGCCGGAGGCCTCGCCCGAGCCGGCCGAGCTGCCCCTCGGCGCCCCCGACGGCGACGTCGGGGACCAGCCGGCCGTCAAGAAGGCCGCGGCGCGGAAGACGGCCAAGAAGACCACCAGGAAGACCACCGCCAAGAAGGCGTCCGAGCGGGTCGAGGCCGCGCCGGAGCAATCCACCGAGGCCTCGACGACGACCGCCGGGCAGGAAGCGGGGCCGGCCGAGGGCGCCGACCAGCCGGGTGCGACGTCGCCGCTCTTCCAGCCGCCGGACCCGGTCAAGGCGGTTCCGCGCAAGCGCACGCGCAAGAAGGCTGCGGCCGCGCCCGAGACGGCGGAGCCCACGGCCGAGTCGGCGGAGCCCACCCCCGAGCAGCCGGCCGACAAGCAGGCCGAGCCGAAGCCGGATGGGGACCGGGAGGCAGACTCCGACCGCGCTGCCACCGGCGCGGAGGACGAGGGCGAGGAAGCCGGCGGGCGCCGCCGGCGGCGCCGGGGTGGCCGCCGCCGCCGCAAGAGCGGCCAGGGCGACAACCAGGCCGAGGAGAGCGCCGACCAGTCCAAGGACCGGGCCGCCGAGCCCGCCGAGGCCAAGGGCGACGAGAAGCAGGACGCCGACTCCGGCGAGGAGGCCGGTGGCTCGCGGCGGCGCCGTCGCCGCCGTCGCTCCGGCGAGAGTGGCGCCGGGACGTCCGCCGACGACCCTGAGAACACCGTTGTGCGGGTCCGCGAGCCCCGCAAGTCGAGTGACGACGAGATCAGCGGTTTCACCGGTTCGACCCGGCTGGAGGCGAAGAAGCAGCGCCGTCGGGAAGGTCGCGAGGCGGGCCGTCGGCGCGCGCCCATCGTCTCCGAGGCGGAGTTCCTCGCGCGTCGTGAGTCGGTCGACCGGACCATGGTGGTTCGCCAGCACGACGACCTCACCCAGATCGCGGTGCTCGAGGACAAGATGCTCGTGGAGCACTACGTCGCACGGGAGTCGCAGACCTCGCTCATCGGCAACGTCTACCTCGGCCGGGTCCAGAACGTGCTCCCCAGCATGGAGGCCGCGTTCGTCGACATCGGCAAGGGCCGCAACGCCGTCCTCTACGCCGGCGAGGTCAACTGGGACGTGCTCGGCAAGGAGGGCCAGCCGCGCCGTATCGAGACCGCGCTCAAGCCCGGCCAGACGGTGCTCGTCCAGGTGACCAAGGACCCCGTGGGTCACAAGGGGGCACGGCTGACCAGCCAGGTCAGCCTCCCCGGCCGCTACCTCGTCTACGTTCCCGGTGGCCAGACCTCCGGCATCAGCCGCAAGCTGCCCGACACCGAGCGCAACCGGCTCAAGAACCTGCTCAAGGAGATCATCCCCGAGGAAGCGGGAGTGATCATCCGCACCGCCGCCGAGGGCGCCAGCGAGGACGAGCTGCGGCGCGACGTCACCCGCCTGACCGCGCGCTGGGAGGACATCGAGAAGAAGGTCGAAGCCGGGCATGCCCCGTCGCTCCTCTACGGCGAGCCCGACCTGATGATCAAGGTCATCCGGGACCTCTTCACCGAGGACTTCGGCAAGCTCGTCGTCTCCGGCGACGACGCGTGGGACACGATCGAGGGGTACGTCGGACACGTGGCTCCCGATCTCATGGACCGAGTGCAGCGATGGGACGGCGACAAGGAGGGCGACGTGTTCGCGTCGTACCGCGTCGACGAGCAGATCGCGAAGGGGCTCGACCGCAAGGTCTTCCTGCCCAGCGGTGGATCGCTGGTGATCGACCGCACCGAGGCCATGACGGTCGTCGACGTCAACACCGGCAAGTTCACCGGCTCCGGCGGCAACCTCGAGGAGACCGTCACCAAGAACAACCTGGAGGCGGCCGAGGAGATCGTCCGGCAGCTCCGGCTGCGCGACATCGGCGGCATCATCGTCATCGACTTCATCGACATGGTGCTGGAGAGCAATCGGGACCTGGTGCTGCGGCGGCTGATCGAGTGCCTCGGTCGGGACCGCACCAAGCACCAGGTCGCCGAGGTCACCTCGCTCGGACTCGTGCAGATGACCCGCAAGCGCATCGGCACCGGGCTGCTCGAGGCGTTCAGCGAGACCTGCGAGCACTGCAACGGGCGTGGGTTGATCGTCCACCACGAGCCGGTGGAGCCCAAGAAGCCCAAGCGTGACGAGGAGGAGCAGCGTCGGGGCAAGCGCGGACGCCGCCGCGGTGGTGGTGAGGGCGAGAAGGCCGCAGCCAAGCAGGGGGAGAAGCCCGCGGCCAAGAAGGCGGAGAAGCCGGCTGAGAAGCAGCCGGAGAAGCCTGCGGAGGAGAAGCAGCCGGAGAAGCCCGGCGCGGAGAAGCCCGCCGAGCAGCCCGAGCCGAGGCAGGAACCCACCGCCCCGGAGTCGCCACCCGAGCCCGCGACACCGGAACCCACCGCCCCCGCGGCTACTCCTGACGGCCAGGCGGGCAAGGCGCCGGCGACGGCTCCGGCAGGGGAGGCCGCTGCGCCCGAGCCGGCACCGGCACCCCGGCGTACCCGGCGCCGCGCTGCCACCCGTCCGGCCGGCCCGCCGCAGTAGGACCCGACAGACAGAACCTTGCGAGGGGCCCTACGAGGGCTCGGCCTACGCTCAGGCGTCGGCCGGGCCCGCCTCGCGGATGGTCTGCACGTGCTGCATCGCGTCGCGCAGCTCGGTGAGCCAGGAGTCGGCGTGCTGGCCGACCAGCCGCACGCACCACGCCAACGCCTCGCTGCGGGAGCGCGCCACGCCGGTGTCCACCAGCGTGTCCAGCACCTGTCGCTCCGGCTGCCGCAGCCGGGTCATCACCGGCACGGAGAGCCGGGTGAACAGCGCGCGCTCGGTGTCGCACTCGACTCCCCAGGCGACCTTGCGGCCGGTGGCGTGCTCGACCTCCCGGGCGATCTCGATGCGGCGTGCCCGGGTGTCCTCACGGAACTGCTTGATGCGGCCGGAGATGGCGGCCGCACGGACCGCCTCTGACGTGTTCTCCTCCGTCGCGGGCCCGGCGATCCGCCCCACGACGAGGATCTCCTCGCGGTCCACGGTGACCTCGGGGTCGCCGTCGAACCAGTCGCTCGGCAGCCGGCCCCGCAGCCAGCCGCGGAGCTCCTCTGTTGACTGTGTACGCATGTAACTATGATTACACCGTTGCGCAACCTCAGCGAGGGGGTGGCGTCGAATTCTCGTTTTGACCCCATGACGGGCGCTCCGTAGAATCGACCCTCGGCGTGCGTGTCGCGCGCCCTCATCATGAGTGCAACGCGCCCCACACGGCGCTCCCAGATCAATCGACGAAGAGAGTGAGTCCGCGGTGTACGCGATCGTGCGCAGTGGCGGCCAGCAGAAGAAGGTTGCGGTCGGCGACGTCATCGAGATCGACAAGGTGTCGACTGCCGTCGGCGAGAGCCTCCAGCTGCCCGCCGTCCTCCTGGTCGACGGCGACACCATGACTGCTGGCTCCGGCGACCTGGCCAAGGTGTCCGTGACTGCCGAGGTGCTCGGCGAGGCCAAGGGCCCCAAGGTCACCATCCTCAAGTACAAGAACAAGACCGGCTACCGCAAGCGCCAGGGCCACCGCCAGCGCTACACGCAGGTCAAGGTCACCGACATCTCCACCAAGTGAGCTCGAGCGAGGACTGACACATGGCACACAAGAAGGGCGCGGCGTCCACGAAGAACGGTCGCGACTCGAACTCCAAGCGGCTCGGTGTGAAGCGCTACGGCGGCCAGCTGGTCAACGCCGGCGAGATCATCGTCCGCCAGCGGGGCACCCACTTCCACCCCGGTGCCGGCGTCGGCCGGGGTGGCGACGACACCCTGTTCGCGCTGGTCGAGGGCTCGGTCGAGTTCGGCACCCGGCGTGGCCGCAGGGTCGTCAACATCGTGCCGGCTGCGGCGGAGTGACCTGCACCAGCCACACCACAGACAGCTGAGCAAGAGGCGGGCCGTGTCAGCACGGCCCGCCTCTTGCGTCGGATGAGGAGACGAGACTGCGATGGCCGTGCCGACGTTCATCGACCGGGTGACGCTTCAGGTCACCGCTGGTCGGGGTGGCAACGGTGTCGCGTCCGTGCACCGCGAGAAGTTCAAGCCGCTCGGCGGACCTGACGGCGGCAACGGCGGCGACGGTGGCTCGGTGATCGTCCGGGTCGACCCGAGCATCACTACGCTGGTCGACTACCACCACTCGCCGCACCGGCGTGCCGACAACGGCGGGCAGGGGGCGGGCGGCCACCGCAACGGCGCCAACGGCCAGGACCTGGTGCTGCCGGTGCCGGACGGGACGGTCGTGCGTGGCGCCGACGGCAGCGTGCTCGCCGACCTCGTGGGCGCCGGTACCGAGCTGGTGCTCGTGCAGGGCGGTCGAGGCGGACTGGGCAACGCCGCGCTGGCGTCGAAACAGCGCAAGGCGCCCGGGTTCGCGCTCAAGGGCGAACCCGGCGAGGAGCGCATCGTCCAGCTCGAGCTCAAGGTGGTCGCCGACATCGGGCTCGTGGGCTTCCCGAGCGCGGGCAAGTCCAGCCTGATCGCCGCGCTCTCGCGGGCCCGGCCCAAGATCGCCGACTACCCGTTCACGACGCTGGTGCCGAACCTCGGCGTCGTCACCGCCGGCGACGTCACCTTCACCGTCGCCGACGTGCCCGGACTGATCGAGGGTGCCAGCGAGGGCCGCGGCCTCGGGCACGACTTCCTCCGTCACGTCGAGCGTTGCGCGGCCATCGTGCACGTGATCGACTGCGCCACGATGGAGCCGGGGCGCGACCCCGTCAGCGACCTCGACGTGATCGAGCAGGAGCTCGCCGAGTACGGCGGACTCGTCGACCGCCCTCGGCTGGTGGCGCTCAACAAGGCCGACGTACCCGACGCCCGCGAGCTCGCCGAGATGGTCACGCCCGACCTCGAGGCGCGCGGCCTCACGGTGCTCACCGTGTCGGCCGCCAACCGCGCCGGGCTGCGCGAGCTCGCCTTCGAGATGGCTGCCCTGGTCGCGCGGCGCCGGTCGGAGGCACCGGCTCCCGAGCCGACGCGGATCGTGATCCGACCGCCGGTGCAGGCCGGTCCGGACTTCACGGTGACCGCCGAGGACGACGGCTGGCGGGTGCGGGGCGAGAAGCCGGAGCGCTGGGTGCGGCAGACCGACTTCGGCAACGACGAGGCGGTCGGCTACCTCGCTGACCGGTTGGCCCGGGTCGGTATCGAGCAGCGGTTGCTCGAGCTCGGTGCGAAGCCGGGCGACATGGTGCTGATCGGACCGGAGGAGGACTCCGTCGTCTTCGACTTCGACCCCCAGGTCGACGCCGGCGCGGAGATCCTGCGTGGGCCGCGCGGCAGCGACCCGCGCCTGGAGGGGCGGTGAACCCAGCAGACCTGCGCGACCGGGTCCGCTCGGCCGGACGGATCGTGGTCAAGGTCGGGTCGTCCTCGCTGAGCTCGGCCGAAGGGGGCATCGACGACGCCCGGCTCACCGCGCTGGTCGACGTGCTCGCCGAGGTGCGTGGGCGCGGTGCCGAGGTGGTGCTGGTGTCGTCGGGGGCGATCGCCGCGGGGCTCGCCCCGCTGGGCCTCGCCCGTCGGCCCCGCGACCTGGCGACGCAGCAGGCTGCGGCCAGCGTCGGCCAGGGGCTGCTGGTGCACCGTTACACCGACGCGTTCGCGCTGCACGGTGTCCGCGCCGGCCAGGTGCTGCTCACCCTCGACGACGTCACCCGGCGCACGCACTACCGCAACGCCTACCGCACCTTCGCGAAGCTGCTCGACCTCGGCGTCGTGCCGATCGTCAACGAGAACGACACCGTGGCCACCTCGGAGATCCGCTTCGGTGACAACGACCGGCTCGCCGCCCTGGTCGCGCATCTCGTGCACGCCGACCTGCTCGTGCTGCTCTCCGACGTCGATGCGCTGTACGACGGCGACCCGCGACGTCCGGAGACGAGCAGGGTGGCCGAGGTGCGGCACGAGGCCGACCTCGAGGCGATCAGCATCGGCAAGCCGTCGACCGCCGTCGGCACCGGGGGCATGGTGACCAAGCTCGAGGCCGCACGGATCGCGACCGAGGCCGGCATCCCCGTCGTACTCGCTGCTGCGAGGTCGGCCGGCGAGGCCTTGGCGGGGGCCGACGTGGGCACCGTCTTCCACCCGACCGGACGGCGCCGGCCGACCCGGCTGCTGTGGCTCGCGCACGCCACCGAGCCGCAGGGGGAGCTCGTCCTCGACGCGGGCGCCGTCGACGCCGTCGTGCGCCGCCGGGCGTCGCTGTTGCCGGCGGGGATCGTGCAGGTGCGGGGGGCCTTCGAGGCCGGCGAGCCGGTCGACCTCCTCGATCCGGCGGGCGCGGCCGTGGCCCGTGGTCTGGTCAACTACGACAGCAAGGAGCTGCCCACGCTGCTCGGCCGCACCACGCACGAGCTCGGTCGCGAGCTCGGGTCGGGATACGAGCGGGAGGTCGTGCACCGAGACGACCTGGTGCTGCTGCCGAGGTCGAGATGATCTGCTGACAAGGTGACCGGTAGCGGCGAGACTAGACCTCAAGTTCACTCTTCCTGGATCAGGGGCTGATGTGACCGATCCCCATCGGTTGTGGCACGTGACACTCACCGTGTCGGGACGCGTGCATGACGGCGACTCCGTGCGCTCGGCATTGCAGCGGCTGAGTGATGAGCGGCCCTTCATGCACTCCCTCCGTTACCGGCCCTCACGCGCCGAGCTGCAGTACTGGGAGGAGGCCGAGGGCATGCTCGACGCCGCCTCGCTCGCGCTGCGGCTGTGGAGCGAGCACCGGGACTCGTGCGGACTGCCCGAGTGGGAGGTCGTCGGACTCGAGGTGCTCGAGCGGGACACCCTCCACCAGCGCGCCCAGCAGCCGGCCAGCGCGGTAGGCGTCTCCAGCGCCGTGCCTCGGCCCTACTGAGGCGATCAGGCCGAGACGTCGAGTACGTCGACGAAGGACACGTCGCGCAACGGTGACTCGGTGCAGCCGCCGATGCCGTAGATCCGGCCGTCGACGGCGACGTACCCGAGACCGTGGCGTGACACCGTCATCGGGTTCGCGGGCGACCACTGCTGCCGCTCGGGGTCGAACACCGCCGAGAACTCGTGCAGCGACACCCAGATCCGGCCGTCGACCGCGGCGGCGCCGCCGCGCGACATCGGCTCTGGCAACGGCTCGCTCTCGGTCCAGGTCCGGGCCTCGGGGTCGTAGACCTGCACCCGGTCGGTCGGCTCGGAGACGTCCCAGCCGCCGATCGTGTAGATCTTGCCGTCGAGCGGGACCATGTCCAGCGATGCGCGTGGGTGGGACATGCCCTTGCCGCGGCTCCAGCTGCCCGACGCCGGGTCGAAGACGTCGACCGCTGCGACGTAGTCACCGTCGGCCTCGCCGCCCATCACGTAGATCTTGCCGTCGAGGATGTCGACGTCGTGGGCGTAGCGCGCGTGCGGCAGCGCCGGCAGGTCCTTCCACTCGCCGGTGGAGGTGTCGAGCACGGCGGCGAAGTCGCTCGGCTCGGCCTGCTCGTCCAACCCGCCGAACAGGTAGATCCGTTCGCCGACCGCGACGCCCTCGAACGACGCGAGGCCCTCGGGCACCTCCGGCCCGTAGCGCCACGTGTTCGCGCTGGTGTCGTACACCTCGCTCGTGGTCAGCCGCGTCCCGCGCGCCCCGGTCATGCCGCCGAAGGTCCAGATCTCGTCGCCGACCACCGCGCTGGCGAAGTCGTCGCGTGGCGTGTCGATGGGCGCCCGCTCCTCCCACCGGGGCAGGTCGGGGGCGGGCAGCGCCGCCTCGGCCGACTCGTCGCTCGGCTCCGCCGAGCCCTCGGCGCCACCGGCCCCCTCGGAGCATGCGGTCAACGTGAGCACGCCCAGTGCGGTGAGGGCGGCGAGCAGGGGTCGGAGCACGGCCACAGTGTTCCACGCACCTCAAGTGCGGCGTGATCTCAGGGTGCGAGACCGGGTGCACGTTTGTCCGCTCGCGGGACAATGGCGGTGTGAGTGAGCACAGCGAAGAGCAGGCGGTCCGCGACGCTGCGACGCGTGCCCGGGCGGCCGCGAGTGTGCTGGCGACCCGGTTCCGTGCGGACAAGGACCGTGCGTTGCACGCGATGGCCGACGCGCTGGCCGGGGCGACCGCGCAGGTCCTGGAGGCCAATGCACGTGACGTCGAGCGGGTCCGAGCGTCGGGCACCTCGGAGGCGATGATCGACCGGTTGTCCCTCAGCGCCGGCAGGGTGGCGGCGATGGCGCAGGGGCTGCGTGACGTCGCCGGCTTGGATGACCCGTGCGGCGAGGTGGTACGCGGCTACACGTTGCCCAACGGCCTGCAGCTGCGTCAGCTGCGAGTGCCGTTCGGCGTGGTCGGCATCATCTACGAGGGTCGGCCCAACGTCACCGCCGACGCCGCCGGCCTCTGCCTGAAGAGCGGCAACGCGGCGCTGCTGCGCGGCTCCTCCTCGGCGCGGGAGTCGAACACCGCGGTCATCGGGGTGCTGCGGGCGGCAGCGGAGGAGTGCGGACTCCCCGCCGACGTGGTCCAGGGCGTGCCGGGGGAGAGCCGTGACTCGGTGCGCCACCTGATGCGCGCGCGTGGGCTGGTCGACGTGCTCATCCCTCGCGGCGGCGCCGAGCTGATCCGCAGCGTGGTCGAGGGTTCCCCGGTGCCCGTGATCGAGACCGGCGTGGGCAACTGCCACGTGTACGTTCACAAGGGAGCCGATCCCGACATGGCGCGGCGGATCGTGGTCAACGCCAAGGTCCAGCGTCCCGGCGTGTGCAATGCCGCGGAG
>Ga0075331_1000322_pt1 | contig 10481 bp, 6 predicted proteins | sample MayberrySE_TuleA_FD_120090 | JGI IMG/M metagenome (GOLD analysis project Ga0075331, IMG submission 120090) | Natural and restored wetland microbial communities from the San Francisco Bay, California, USA, that impact long-term carbon... | ecosystem: Environmental > Terrestrial > Soil > Wetlands ... | reverse complement strand
TTGACCTGCCAGGCGCCGAAGGTCTTGATCCGGTGGTGCCAGCGGGTGAGTGGGGCGAGGTTGCCCAGGTCGGTCTGCCCGGGTGGTCCGGTGGCGTCGGCGGCGACACCCGCCCGCACGCCGGGCCGCACCTCCCGGTCGCGTTGCTCGGCGTGCCAGGCCTCGAACGCGTCGAGGACCTCCGCGGCATCGAGCTCTGCGAGCGGCTTGCTGACCATGGATCGAACATACCTTCGACCACCGACAGTCTGAACTTCCCAGCGACATTATGCGAATATGTGTTCGATGACTGCTGCAACGATCCTGCACGCTGATCTCGACGCCTTCTACGCGTCGGTGGAGCAGCGCGACGATCCTCAGCGGCTGCGCGGCCGGCCCGTGATCGTCGGGGGAGGGGTCGTGCTCGCCGCGAGCTACGAGGCCAAGGCATTCGGTGTGCGTACGGCGATGGGCGGCGCCCAAGCACTTCGGCTCTGCCCGGAGGCCGTGGTGGTCGAGCCCAGGATGGCCGCGTACGCCGAGGCGAGCAGGGCCGTCTTCGCGGTGTTCGAGGACACGACTCCGCTGGTGGAGGGCATCTCGATCGACGAGGCGTTTCTCGACGTCGGTGGGCTGCGCCGGCTGCGCGGCGACGCGGTCGGGATCGCGGAGCGGCTCCGCAGCGACGTACTTGAGAGGGTCGGTCTGCCGATCACCGTGGGCGTGGCGCGCACGAAGTTCCTGGCCAAGGTCGCGAGTGGGGTCGCAAAGCCCGATGGCCTGCTGCTCGTGCCGCCCGACGGTGAGCTCGACTTCCTCCATCCGCTGCCGGTCGAGCGACTGTGGGGCGTCGGTGAGGTGACCGCGGCCAAGCTGCGTCGCAACGGGCTAACGACTGTGGGTGAGGTCGCCGCCCTCGCCGAGTCGACCCTGGTGTCGATGCTCGGGCGTGCTGCAGGTCGCCATCTGCACGCACTCGCGCACAACCGCGACCCGAGGCCGGTCGAGGCGCGGCGCCGCCGGAGCTCTATCGGCTCCCAGCGGGCGCTCGGTCGGTCGCGTAGGTCGGCGGCCGAGGTGGACGCGGTGCTGATGGGGCTGGTGGACCGGGTCACCCGCCGGATGCGCGCGGCCGGACGCGTCGGGCGCACCGTGGTGGTGCGACTGCGGTTCGACGACTTCTCGCGTGCCACCCGCTCGCATACGCTGCCGGAGGCGACCGCGCAGACGCAGACGATCCTCGCCGTGGTCCGTGCCCTGGTGAGGGTGGCGACCCCGATGATCCAGCGGCGGGGCCTCACCCTGGTCGGCATCGCCGTCAGCGGTCTGGAGGACGAGCGGGCGGTCCAGCTCGTACTGCCGTTCGAGCGCCCCACTCCCGCTGGCGTGGGCGGGGTGGTTGACCGCGCCCTCGACGGGACGCTCGACCAGGTCCGGGACCGGTTCGGGTCGAGTGCCGTCACCCGGGCGGTTCTGGTCGGCCGGGGCGAGGGATTCACGGTGCCGCTGCTGCCCGACTGAAGCGGGGGTGGCTGTGTGCCGTTTCGATTGACACGTTCGAACACCTGTTCGACAATGAGGTCATGGAGGAGCTGGCCACCGCGTTTCGCCGGCCGGCGGAGGAGAAGCTGGCTGCGGCTCACTCGGCTGCGGCCCGGGCCCGCCGGTTGCACGGGGGTGAGTCGCAGCCACAGGCACTGGACACGCACCCGGCGCTGACCGGGCTGCTGCCCGGCGGCGCCTTGCGCGCGGGGGCCGCCTACTCCGTGGAGGGTTCGACCACGCTGGCCATGGCGTTGATGGCCGGGCCCTCCGCGGCCGGTGGCTGGTGTGGTGTCGTCGGCATCCCGGGCTTCGGGGCCGAGGCCGCAGCCGCACTCGGGGTCGACCTGGACCGACTGGTGCTCGTCCCGCAGCCGGGGCCGGGGTGGCTCAGTGTCGTCACCGCCCTCGTCGACGCGCTCACCGTGGTGGTGGTCGCCCCACCGGCTCAGGTGGGCGCTGCCGAGGCCGCCCGGCTGGCCGCTCGGCTGCGCCAGCGGGACGGGATACTGGTGGCCTGTGGTCCATGGCCGCAGACCGAGGCGAGCCTGACGGTCAGCGACAGCGGCTGGTGGGGGCTCGGAGCCGGGCACGGGCACCTGACCGGCCGGCAGGTCAGCGTGCTGGCACAGGGCCGGGGTACCGCGGTGAGACCGCGGCGCATGCGGCTGTGGCTGCCCGACGCCGAAGGCAGGATCCGGCTCGCCGACACCCCAACCGTCACCGGTGGTCATGAGCCGCCGGAGCCGGGCTGGCTGCACGAGGTGGCAGGTTGACCATGGCCACCCAACTGGTCCGGACGATGGTCGCGTGGTGTCCCGACTGGCCGGTGGTCGCGGCCCGGCAGGCGGCGGGATGCCCGCCCGACCTCCCCGTGGCCGTGCTCGATCGGGGCCGGGTGCTGGCGTGCTCGGACACCGCCCGCACTCACGGCGTCCGCCGCGGCATCCGGGCCCGCGACGCCCAGGCCCGTTGCCCCGAGCTGGCGGTCCTGGTCTATGACCCCGGCCAGGACGTGCGTGCCTTCGAGCCTGTCGTGGGAGCGCTGGAGGCCCACGTGCCCGGCGTGGAGATCATCCGGCCCGGCACCTGTGCGGTCCGGGCGCGCGGGCCGAGCCGCTACTACGGAGGGGACCAGCGCGCGGGGGAGTCGATCGTCGGCCGGCTCACCGAGGCAGGAGTCCCGGACGGTCGGGTCGGTGTGGCCGATGGTCCGTTCGCGGCCGAGCAGGCAGCCCGCGCCACCACGCACTCCGGGACCCGTGTGCACGTCGTGCCTCCCGGCGAGTCAGGTCGTTTCCTCGCCCCGCTGCCGGTCGCTGTCCTCGGCCGGCCCGAGCTGGCCGACCTGCTCCGCCGGCTCGGTGTGCGCACCCTTGGGGCGTTCGCCGAGCTGCCCGCTGCCGACGTACTCATGAGGTTCGGCCTCGACGGAGCACTTGCGCACCGGCTGGCCAGGGGGGACGACGACCGGGTGGTGGCGGCACGTCGCCCTCCGCCGGAGCTGGCCCGGACCGTGGACTTCGAGCCGCCCCTCGACCGGGCGGACCAGGTGGCCTTCTCCGTCCGGACGGCGGCAGACGAGCTCGTCGCGGGGCTCGCGGGACATGGCCTGGTGTGCACGACCCTGCGGGTGGAGGTGAGTACCGAGTCCGGCACGGGTTCGGGAGTGGTGCTCACCCGCCGCTGGCTGCACCCGCGGTGGTTCGACGCCGTCGACGTGGTCGACCGGGTGCGCTGGCAGCTGGAGGGCGCCCGCGGGTCCGGCGACGCCCTCACCTCACCGGTCACCCGGGTGCGGTTGGTGCCCGACGTGGCCGACCCGCACGGTGCCCATGCCGACGGGCTGTGGGGAGGAGGACCCGAGGAGCACGTCCACCGGGCGCTGTCCCGTGTACAGAGCATGCTCGGCCACGAAGCCGTGGTGACGCCGGTCGTGGGCGGAGGGCGTGCGCCCGCCGACCGGCAGACCCTGGTCCCGTGGGGCGACCGGCCGCGTCCGAGGTGGCCAGTGGAACCACCGTGGCCAGGCAGTCTTCCGCCGCCCCTCCCGGCCACCGTCCTGCCGGAGCCTGCCCCTGCTGTGGTGGCGGCTGCCGACGGGCGAACGGTCGGCCTCGACGGGCGCGGAGTCCTCAGTGCCGAGCCGGCCACGTTCTGCCTCGACGGCGACCAGCGGCCGATCGCTGCGTGGGCGGGTCCCTGGCCGGTGGAGGAACGCTGGTGGGACGAGCACGCCGCCCGCCGGCTGGCGAGGTTCCAGGTCGTCGGCGTGGACGGCACCGCGTGGCTGCTGGTGGTCGAGAGCGGCAGCTGGTGGGTGGAGGCGCGCTATGACTGAGCGGGCGCCCGCGGCCGTGAGGAGGGGCTGATGGGCTACCACAATCCTCCGATCCCGTGGTCCGAGCTCGAGCGCAGGCTGTCCGACCGGCGTCGGCCGGGTGGGCCACCGGTCGACGCCGACGGGGGCGACAGCCCTGCCTGGTCGCGTGCCCGCCAGCCCTACAGCCCCGCCACCGAGCACCGTCCGCAACCACCCAGCGGACCGGTGGTCCCTTACGCCGAGCTGCACTGTCACTCCAACTTCAGCTTTCTCGACGGAGCCAGCCATCCCGAGGAGCTGGTGGAGGAGGCTGTGCAGCTGGGGCTGCGGGCGCTCGCGCTCACCGATCACGACGGTCTCTACGGGATCGTCCGGATGGCCGACGCCGCCGACGGCTACCCGCTGTCGACCGTCTTCGGTGCGGAGCTGTCGCTCGGGCTGAGCAAGCCGCAGAACGGCGAGCCCGATCCCGAGGGCAGCCACGTGCTCGTCCTCGCGCACGGCACGGAGGGCTACCACCGGCTGGCCGCGGCGATCACGGACGCCCAGCTTCGCGGCGACGAGAAGGGTCGGCCCGTCTACGACGTCGAGGAGCTCGCCGCCCAGTCCGCGGGGGAGTGGCTGGTGCTCACCGGGTGCCGCAAGGGCGACGTACGCCGGGCGCTGCAACACAGCGGGGCGGCCGGGGCGGCTCGGGAGCTCGACCGGCTGATGTCACTGTTCGGCCGTGACCACGTCGTGGTGGAGCTCTTCGACCACGGACACCCGCTCGACACCGTCCGCAACGACGCGCTGGCAGAGCTCGCGGCCCGGACGCGGCTGCCGGTCGTCGCGACCAACAACGTCCACTACGCGACACCCGGCCGACGTCGGATCGCCGCGGCCCTGGCCGCCGTACGCGCGCGTCGCAGCCTCGCCGACATGGACGGCTGGCTCCCCGCGTCCGGTGGGGCGCATCTGCGCTCCGGCGCCGAGATGGCCGCCCGGTTCGCCCGCTACCCCGGCGCTGTGGCGCGCACCGTCGAGCTCGCCGACCAGCTGGCGTTCCCGCTGCGAGCCGCACGCCCGAGGCTGCCCCGGCAGCAGGTCCCGCCCGGCCACACCCCGATGAGCTGGCTCCGGGAGCTGGTTCGGCAGGGGGCGCGGGAGCGGTACGGCCCTCCCGGCACCGCTCCCCACGCCGAGGCGAGGGTCGAGCGCGAGCTCGCGGTGATCGAGGCGAAGGACTTCCCCGGCTACTTCCTGATCGTCCACGAGATCGTGTCGTTCGCGAAGTCCAACGGCATCCTCTGCCAGGGCCGCGGTTCGGCGGCCAACTCCGTGGTCTGCTACCTGCTCGGCATCACCGCCGTCGACCCCGTCTTCTTCGACCTGCCGTTCGAGCGCTTCCTCTCGGTCACCCGCGACGAGGAGCCCGACATCGACGTCGACTTCGACTCCGACCGGCGGGAAGAGGTGATCCAGCACGTCTACGAGCGCTACGGCAGGCGCAATGCCGCCCAGGTCGCCAACGTCATCACCTACCGGCCGAAGCTAGCCGTGCGCGACATCGCCAAGGCGCTCGGCCACAGCACCGGCCAGCAGGACGCGTGGTCCAAGCAGGTCGAGTCGTGGGGAGCGGTGGTGACCAGCGCCGATCACGACATCCCGGCCACCGTGGTGGAGCTCGCCGAGGATCTGCTGCGGTTCCCGCGGCACCTCGGTATCCACTCCGGCGGGATGGTGCTCACCGACCGGCCGGTCGGCGAGGTCTGTCCGATCGAGCACGCGCGGATGGAGAACCGCACCGTCCTGCAGTGGGACAAGGACGACTGCGCATGGATGGGGCTGGTCAAGTTCGACCTGCTGGGCCTGGGGATGCTCGCGGCGCTGCAGTACACCATGGACCTCGTCGCCGACCGGGTCGGCGAGAGGTGGACCCTGGACACGATCCCCAAGGAGGAGGCAGGCGTCTACGACATGCTGTGTCGCGCCGACTCGATCGGGGTCTTCCAGGTCGAGAGCCGGGCGCAGATCGGCACCCTGCCCCGGCTGCAACCCCGGTGCTTCTACGACCTGGTGATCGAGGTGGCGCTGATCCGGCCCGGCCCCATCCAGGGTGGCGCCGTGCATCCCTACATCCGGCGCAAGCTGGGCCACGAGCCGGTCAGCTACCTCCACCCCGCCCTCGAGCCGGTGCTCGAGCGCACCCTGGGCGTGCCGCTGTTCCAGGAGCAGCTGATGCAGATCGCGATGGCGGTCGGCGGCTGCACCGGTGACGACGCCGACCTGCTGCGCCGGGCGATGGGGTCCAAGCGAGGGGTGGAGAAGATCTCGTCCCTGCGCGAGAAGCTGTACGACGGGATGGCCGCCAACGGGATCACCGGTGAGGTCGCGGACGGGATCTACGCCAAGATCGAGGCGTTCGCGAACTTCGGTTTCGCCGAGAGCCACTCGATCAGCTTCGCGCTGCTCGTCTACGTCTCGAGCTGGTTGCGGCTGCACTACCCGGCGGCGTTCCTCGCGGCCTTGCTGCGCGCACAGCCGATGGGGTTCTACTCACCCCAGACCCTGGTCGCCGACGCCCGTCGCCACGGTGTCGAGGTCCGCCGTCCCGACATCGCCCGGTCCGGGGTGCACGCCGTACTCGAGGCAAGCGACGGGCCGGCCCCCTCGGGTGACCCCGCGTGCCTGCACCGTGAGCAACCACCGGTGGGCCGCTTCGACCCGTCCGCTCCCTTCGACACCACGGCGCACCGGCGTGATGGTGCCTTTGCCGTGCGACTGGGACTGACCGGGGTGACCTCGATCGGGGAACAGCTGGCAGACCGGATCGTCGAGGAGCGGGAGCGTCACGGCGCCTTCGCCGGCATGGCCGACCTCGTGCGGCGGGTCCCGCTGAGCACCGCCCAGGTGGAGGCGCTGGCCACGGCCGGAGCGTTCGACTCCTTCGGGCTGTCGCGGCGGCAGGCGCTGTGGGAGGCCGGGCGGGCGGCGCAGGAGCACAGCAACCAGCTGGCGGGCGTGACGGGCGGGGGCGCGCCACCAGTGCTCCCCGAGATCACCGCGCCGGAGCAGACCATGGCGGATCTGTGGGCGACCGGCATCTCACCCGACAGCCACCCGATGGAGCACCTCCGGATCGAGCTGCAGGCCAGGGGAGTGCTGTCGGCGGCCTCGCTGATGACCGCGGAGCCGGGCCGACGGGTGCGCGTGGGGGGCGTGGTGACGCATCGCCAACGGCCGGCAACAGCCAGCGGGATCACGTTCCTCAACCTCGAGGACGAGACAGGCATGGTCAACGTGGTCTGCTCACCCGGTGTGTGGAGCCGTCATCGCAGGGTCGCTCGGGACTCCGCGGCGCTGGTGGTGCGGGGCAGGGTGGAGCGCTCGGAGGGGGTGACCAACCTGGTCGCCGACGGGCTGGAGAGGCTCCCGGTCGCAGGACGCTCCGTGTCCCGCGACTTCCGCTGACACCACTGTCGGTACCGGTCGTCCCCGTCCGCCCCGGGCATGCCGAGCACGGGCTGTGACCGTCACAGGCTCCCTATGGACAATGCAGCGAGGCGGTGGAAGCATCACAGGCGTCACTGACCCGGTCAGCCAGTGACGTCCTACCCGAATACCGCCAGCGCTTGCGCAGTCGTTGGCGGTCGACTCAGGTGCCCCGATCCGCTGCCCGCGACGGGGCACCTGCGCGTCCACCGACTGCGCGTACACGAGGAATACCCGGACGCGTTCTCGCCGTTCTGCTCGACATGAGGTGGTTCTCGGGCCGGCAGCGTGGTCACGGTCTGCTGCCACTCGCCGAGACGCTCGAGGCCCTCGGCGACACCGGGGTGATGGAGCGCCGTCGTGCCGACGTGCCCCTCGCCGACGTGGTCGGCACCGTGAGCCGGCCCCATGACTTCGACGACCGCTTCCGGCTCCTCAACAGGGGCCTGGAGGACCGATGGTCCGCGCTGGCCACGGCGGTGGAGTCGGGCTTCGACCCGCCGCCGGTCGACCTGGTGCAGCTCGGTGAGGTCTATTTCGTCACCGACGGGCACCACCGGGTCTCCGTGGCCTGCTCCCTGCGCCGCCCGACGATCTCGGCGAACGTGCTGCGCGTCTGCACCATTGCCTACGCGATGTGCTGCCTGCGGCTGTCCCACCTGCCGAGCAAGGCCGCAGAGCGGCGGTTCCTGCAGCGGGTGCCGTTGCCCGACGAGGTGCGGGTGGGGCTCTGGTTGGACCGGCCGGCCGACTGGATGCGCCTCGCAGACGCCGCCGAGGCGTGGGCATTCCGGCGCTCGCTCGCCCGCGGCAGACTCCTCGGGCGGTGCGAGCTGGCCCGGGTCTGGTGGACCGAGGAGGTCGCGCCGGTGGTGCGGGCGCTACGTGCCACGGGCATCGGCGTGTCGCTGCGGGACGTGCAGCTCTACGTCGCGGCGCTGGGAGCTCCGGACGGCCTGCCAGGGCAGTCAGCAGGCGGCGGAAAGCTCAGTCGGGCAGCAGTGACGCGCCGGGATGGGCCTCCCGCCAGGCCTCGATCGCCTCGTCCCAGTCCGCGCCGCCGAGCGTCGTGAGCGAGGCCGGGAACAGCCCGTCCTCCTCCTTGCTGATGTGCTCGTGCAGCTCGACGACGGCCGCACGGATGCGGACCTGGTCGCGCGCATCAGCGACGTCGACCGTCGCCAGCAGCTCGGCCACCTCGCGATGCTCCCGGACCAGCGGCGCGATGTAGTCCGTGTACTGCTCGTCTCGCGCCATGGCGCGGAAGATGCCGTTCTCCTCGCCCTGCCAGTGCGAGCGCAGCTCCTCCGCCATGGCTGCCAGCTTCTCGCGGGCGGACTCGAGGTCGCCGCGGTCGAGAGCGCGGACCGCGTCACCGCCGAGGTCCGTCACCCGCTCGTGCTCGGCGACGTAGTCCCGGATCAGGGGGATCTGCCGGCATCCGCAGTAGTGGCACATCTGGCACCTCCCTTCGCGTCGACCGCCTTGGCGTCGGTTGGGCCCTTCGACCTCTTGGTCTCCAGCTAGTCTCCAGGGCGGCGCGTGAACGGTTCGGGACATCCTGTACGCGTGCCGGCCGCGGTGTCACATGCCTGGGCGTGCAGCGCGCGGGCGAGCTGGTCCCGAGCCTCGAGCACCAGCCGCCGCAGCGCGGGAGCGTCCGGCGCCTGCGCGAGCCACGCGTCGGTGCGCGACAGCGTCCCAGCTGACGCCTGCAGGGCGGGGAACAACCCGGACACGACCCGCATGGCGATCTCGATGTTGCGTGTCGACCACACGTGTGCGATCTGCTCGAAGTAGGGATCGATGAACTCGGCGAGGAGCTCGCGTTGGTTCGGCTGGTTGAACCCCGCGATCTGGGCGTCGACCATCGCGTTGGTCAGCTCGTCGGTCTCGACGACACGACGCCAGACCTCGGCCTTGGCCGCCGCGGACGGCCGGGCGGCCATGCAGCGAGCGTGGTGGCGCTGCCCTGACGCTGTCTCGTCGCGGCGCAGCTCCGACGTCACCGCCGCCTCGTCCACGACCGCCGCGGCGACGAGCGGTTCCAGCAGCGCCCACCGCAGCTCCTGGTCGACCTCGAGGCCCTCGACCACCTCGTCGCCGCTGAGCAACGCCTGCAGCAGCTCGTGCTGGGAGGGCGTGGTCGCGACCCCGGCGAGGAGCCGGACCCACGCCAGCTGGTGGCCGCTGCCGGCCGGCGCCGCCCGCAGCTCGCGCGCCGCGACGTCGGCGAGCTGTGCCGCGGCCCGCTCCCGATGGTCCGGCGCGAGGTAGTGGGTGAGCGTGGTCAGTGCGGTCTGGTGCACGGTCTGCAACACGGAGACCGACGACTCCCGGCCGGCGAAGGCGTCCACGAGCTCGACGTACTCGCGGCCGGGTAGGACGCCGTCACGGGTGAGGTTCCACATCCCCGACCAGCACAGCGCCCGCGGCATCGGGTCGGCGATGTCACCGAGCCCGGCACGCAACGTCCGCAACGACACCTCGTCGAAGCGCATCTTCGCGTAGGTGAGGTCCTCGTCGTTGACCAGCACGAGATCGGGTCGCGGGGCGCCCGCCAGCTCCGGCACCACCGTCCTGGGACCCTCCAGGTCGACCTCGGACCGGGCGTCCCGTACCAGCGCCCCGTCCGCCGTGCGTGAGTAGAGGCCGACCACGGTGCGGTGCGGACGCAGCGTGGGGAAGTCCTCGGCCGGCTCCTGCAGCACCGCCAGTTCGCGCACCCGGCCGTCGTCGCCGAGTTCCACTTGAGGCGTCAACGTGCAGACACCTGCGGTCTGCAGCCAGGCCCGCGACCACGCCCGGAGGTCGCGCCCGGAGGTCTCCTCGAGTACGTCGAGCAGATCGGCCAGGGTCGTGCTCGCGTAGGCGAACCGCTCGAAGTACCGCCGCGCGCCCTCGAGGAACTGCTCGCGGCCGACGTAGGCCACCAGCTGCTTGAGCACAGAGGCGCCCTTGGCGTAGGTGATCCCGTCGAAGTTGAGCTTGGCGTCCTCGAGGTCGCGGATGTCGGCGGTGATCGGGTGGGTCGTCGGCAGCTGGTCCTGCGTGTAGGCCCACACCTTGCGGCGGTTGGCGAAGGTGACCCAGGCATCGGTGAACCGCGTCGACTCGGCCAGCGCGAGGGTGCCCATGTAGTCGGCGAACGCCTCCTTCAGCC
>Ga0075331_1000320_pt1 | contig 10506 bp, 11 predicted proteins | sample MayberrySE_TuleA_FD_120090 | JGI IMG/M metagenome (GOLD analysis project Ga0075331, IMG submission 120090) | Natural and restored wetland microbial communities from the San Francisco Bay, California, USA, that impact long-term carbon... | ecosystem: Environmental > Terrestrial > Soil > Wetlands ... | reverse complement strand
TCCGCGAGGAGGACGCCGAGATCGCGGCGGCGGGCGTGGAGAAGCCCGCCGGTGTGACCGTGCGGCAGCGGCTGGTGCTGTGGGTCGTCGCCCTGACCTTCGGGTTGATGATCTTCGCGATCGTCCCGTGGGCGCAGATCATCAACGGCCCCGACGCGGCGTCGTACCCGTGGCAGCTCGACTGGTACTTCCCGGAGCTGGCCGCGCTGTTCATCGCGATGTCGATCGTGGTCGGTCTCGTGGGGGGCCTGGGCGAGAGGAAGCTGACCGACACGATCTCGAGCGGAGCCGGGGACTTCATCGCGGCCGGTCTGATCATCGTGCTGGCACGTGGCGTCACCGTGATCATGAACAACTCGGAGATCACCGACACCATCCTGAACGCGCTCGAGGGTGTCGTGGAAGGCACCTCGTCGGCCCTGTTCGGCGCGCTCATGTTCATCGTCAACATCCCGTTGGCGTTCCTGGTGCCGTCCTCCTCGGGCCACGCCACACTCGCGATGCCGATCCTCGCCCCGTTGGCCGACTTCGCCGGGGTGTCGCGGGCCATCGTGGTCACGGCCTACCAGTCGGCGTCGGGGCTGGTGAACCTGATCACCCCGACCTCGGCCGTGGTCATGGGTGGCCTGGTGCTGGCCAAGGTCGGCTACGAGAAGTACCTCCGCTTCATCCTCCCGCTGCTCGGCATCCTGTTCGTGCTGGTGATCGGCTTCGTGGCCGTCGGCGCGGCCGTCTGAGCCAGGGTGAGTCCTCCGAGCAAGGCTCAACCGGAGCCTGAGTCCGAAGCGGGGCCTGAGTCAGTGGACCGGCAACCGCAGGCCGGAGCCGCCGCCTCGACCTGAGGCCGGCCGGGCTACGCCTCGAGCCGGTCGTCGATGGTGTGGTACCAGCCGTCGAGCGCCTGGTGCAGCACGCCGTCCGGTCCGCAGGCGGGGCTCGACGTCGCTCCTGGCCGGTCGTGCGGCGCGTCGTCGGCGGTCATCTCGAACGCGCCACCGATCGCCACCACCAACAGCGCGCCGGCGACCATCGAGCCGGTGTGTGGGGTCGTCATGAATTCGCTCCCTCCCCCGAGCCCGCCGAGGCGGGTGTCATACCTCACGCTCGTCCTGAGGGGGTCGACCTGCCATGACCCGTTCGGGCGGAACACATGGTGAGACCGACGTTCGTCGCGCGGTAACCGACTCTGGGCGCTTTGGTCCGTCGTTCACGCCTGGGCGGTTGTCCACAGATCAGGGTCCGGGTCTAGTCAGGTTTGGGCGGTTTGGGCCAGACTCGTGCGCGTTGTCGTCGCACGGGGGTTTCGTGCAGTGGTGGTCTCGCTCGGACTGAACGGTCAAACGCTCGACCTGCTCGATGCACAGGTGCGAGACGCCGTACGCCGGCAGGCGGTCGACCCGTTGCTGGACCAGGCCGCGGTGCGGAGCATCGTGCAGCAGGTCGTGGCCGACCACGACCGCCACAGCCTGACCGGAGCGGTGGCGCCGATCGACGACCCGACGTCGGTGCTCGACGAGCTGCTGGCTCGGGTGGCGGGCTTCGGGCCGCTGCAGCGCTATCTCGACGATCCGACGGTCGAGGAGATCTGGATCAACGATCCGAGCCGGGTGTTCATCGCGCGCGACGGCCGGCACGAGCTCACGACCACTATCCTCACGGCGGCCGAGGTCGACGAGCTGATCGAGCGGCTGCTCAAGACCAGCGGCCGTCGGGTCGACCTCTCGGTGCCGTTCGTCGACGCCATCCTGCCCAGCGGGCATCGCGTGCACGTGGTGCTCGACGGCATCACGCGGGGATTCTCGGCGGTCAATATCCGCAAGTTCGTGGTGCGGGCCGGTCGGCTGTCCGAGCTCGTCGAGCTCGGCACCTTGACGCAGACTGCCGCTGACTTCCTCGACGCCGCCGTCCATGCGGGTCTCAACATCCTGGTTGCCGGGGGAACACAGGCCGGCAAGACCACGCTCCTCAACTGCCTCGGGTCGGCAGTTCCCGGGCGGGAGCGCATCGTCTCGTGCGAGGAGGTGTTCGAGCTCAGGCTGACCCACCCGGACTGGGTGCCGATGCAGACCCGGCAGGCAGGACTGGAGGGCACCGGCGAGGTCAGCTTGAGGCAGCTGGTCAAGGAGTCGCTGCGGATGCGTCCCTCGCGCATCGTCATCGGTGAGGTGCGCGCCGAGGAGTGCCTCGATCTGTTGCTGGCGCTGAACGCCGGCTTGCCCGGCATGGCGACCCTGCACGCCAACTCGGCGCGTGAGGCCCTGGTCAAGATGTGCACGCTGCCCCTGCTGGCGGGGGAGAACATCTCGTCGCGGTTCGTGGTGCCGACCGTTGCCGCGTGCCTCGACGTCGTGGTGCATCTCGGGGTCGACCCCGACGGCAAGCGCAGGGTGCAAGAGGTCGTCGGTGTGCCCGGGCGCGTGGAGGACGACAACATCGAGATCGAGCCCATCTTCACGCGTTCCGCGGACGGCTTGCGGCGCGCTCAGGGGATGCCACCGCGGGCCGAACGCTTCGCCCGGGTAGGGGTCGACCTGGCCGCCCTCCTCGGCGAGGGGCGATAGGCATGGGGGCGGTTCTCGGTCTGGTCGCAGGCACCGGCTTGTTGCTGGTCTGGATGAGCGTGGCTTTCCCGCCCCGGCAGCGACGGTCACCGGGACGGGCGACCGGGCGGTTGCGCGACCTGCTGCTTCGAGCCGGGGTCGAGGGCGTGCGGCCGGTGGCTGTCATCGCTGTCAGCGGCGGATGTGCCCTCGTCGCCGGGTTGCTGATGCTTGCGGTGTCACGGACGCTGCCTATCGGTGTGGTCTTCGCGGTCGTCGCGGCCTACTTCCCGGTCGCGGTGCTGCGCGGGAGAGCGCACCGTCGACAGCGAGAGCTGTCCGACGTCTGGCCTGAGGCGGTCGACAACCTCGCGTCCGCGGTGCGTGCCGGCCTGTCGTTGCCGGAGGCGCTCAGCCAGCTGGCCGACCGCGGACCGGAGCCGTTGCGTGAGCCGTTCCGCCGGTTCGCCGGTGACTACCAGGCCACCGGCCGGTTCGGCGACTGTCTGGACCGGCTGAAGATCCGGCTCGCCGACCCTGTCGGTGACCGGGTGGTCGAGGCACTGCGAGTGGCCCGCGAGGTCGGCGGTGGAGAGCTCGGTCGGATGCTGCGCACGCTGTCGGCCTTCCTGCGGGAGGACGCCCGGACTCGCTCCGAGCTGGAGTCGCGGCAGTCGTGGACCGTCAACGGTGCGCGGCTCGCGGTCGCTGCACCGTGGCTGGTGCTGCTGACGCTGTCCTTCCAGCGTGAGGTGATCGGTCGCTACGCGAGCACGAGCGGAGTGATCGTCCTGGTCCTCGGAGCGGTCGCGTGCCTCGTCGCCTACCGACTCATGGTGCGGATCGGCCGGCTTCCGCAGGAGCGGCGGGTGCTGTCGTGAGCACGTGGTGGTTCGGCGCCGTGCTCGGTGCCGTGGCTGGTGCGGGGCTCCTCCTCGTGGCCGATCGGATCTTCTTCGCGCGTGGGCCCAGCGCCGCGTCCCGCGTGCTGCCCTACGTCCTCGACCTGCCGCGGGTCAGCGCGGACGCCACCCGCTCCACGGCGGCAGGACACGGTGGCGCCGTCGGCGTCCTGCTGGCTCCGGTGATCGACCGCACGGCCCGTCGGCTCGGTGTCGTCCTCGGCGGCACCGGCTCGATCCGGCGCCGGCTGGAGCGTGCCGGGTCCGACATGACGGTGCAAGAGTTCCGGGTCGAGCAAGTGCTGTGGGGAAGCATCGGGTTCACCGCGGCCGCAGCGGTGGCAGCGGTCGCAGTCCTCCGCCTCGGAGCCCACCCGGTGGCCCTGCTGGTGATGTGCCTGGCCACCGCCGTCCTCGGCGTCATGTCTCGGGACTACTGGCTGGGCGCGGCAGTGCGCCGACGCGAGGAGCGGATGCTGGCCGAGTTCCCCACCGTGGCTGACCTGCTCGCCCTCGCGGTGGCCGCAGGTGAGGGGCCGAGCGCGGCGATCGCAAGGGTTGCGAGGACCTGCCGAGGCGAGCTGTCCACAGAGCTCACCCGGGTGCTCGCGGACAGCCGCACGGGTACGCCGCTGCCGGCCGCGCTCGACGACCTCTCCCGGCGCACCGGCGTACCCGTGATCGCCCGGTTCGCCGAGGGGTTCGCGGTGGCGATCGAGCGGGGCACACCGCTTGCCGACGTGCTGCGTGCGCAGGCCGCGGACGTGCGAGAGGCCACCCGGCGGGCGTTGATCGAGACGGGTGCGCGCAAGGAGGTGCTGATGATGGTTCCGGTGGTGTTTCTCGTGCTCCCGGTGACCGTGGTCTTCGCCTTCTGGCCGGGCGTGATCGGGCTGCGGCTGATGGCGCCGTGACAGAGCTGAGCCGGGCAGGCAGTCCGGCGCGAGGAGGAGCAGATGCGAACGACGCTGATCTGGCAGCAGATGATTCGGCAGCGGTTGACCGGCGGTCGTGGCCAGCGCGGTGATGTGCCGGGTTGGGTGCTCATCACGGTGATGACGGCCGCGCTCGTTGCGGGACTCCTGGCCATCGCCGGGCCCGAGCTCAACCGGATGCTGCGTGAGGCGCTGGCCAGCGTGGGTTGAGCCCCGCCGTCGGTCGGCGGTCCAGGGGGCTCGACGGTGTCGTGACGCGCGCGGCTCCGCCGTGGTCGACTTCGTCCTGGTGCTGCTGGTCCTGCTCCCGTTGTTCCTCGGGATCGTGCAGGTGGGGCTGGTGCTGCACGTGCGCAACACGCTGACCTCGGCGGCCGCGGAAGGGGCCCGGCACGCTGCGGCGTTCGATCGCGGTCCCGCCGACGGGGTGGCGCGGACGCGGAGCATCATCTCGGGGGTCCTCGCCGACCGCTTCGCGCGCGAGGTGGCGGCGCACGACGGCACGGTCGACGGCTATCCGGGTGTTGTCGTGACGGTGACGGCTCGGGTGCCGCCTCTCGGTCTGTGGGGGCCGGCCGTGGGGCTCCAGGTCGAGGGCCACGCTGTTGCCGAGGTGCCACCGTGACCGACCGTCGTGGCGAGTCCGGCACGGCGATCGTCGAGGTCACCTGGCTGACCCTGTTGCTGCTGGTCCCGCTGGTCTACCTGCTGTTGAGCGTGTTCGAGCTCCAGCGCGTGGCGTTCGGTGCCGATGCCGCGACGCGGGCCGCCGGCCGTGCGTACGTGCTCGCTCCGGACCAGGTGAGAGCGCAGCAGCGGGCCGCGCACGCGGCGGCGGTCGCGATGCGCGACCAGGGCGTCGAGATCGGGCCTGACGCGCTGCGGGTCAGCTGTGCCCCGACGCCGGCCTCCTGCCTGCAGCCGGGGTCTGTCGTGACGGTCAGCCTGCAGACCCAGGTGCGGTTGCCGCTGGTCCCGGACTGGTTCGGCTCCTTCGAGCCGACCGCGCGAGTGAGCGCCGAGCACCGGGTGCCTTACGGCACCTTCCGCGAGGCCCGCCGATGACAGGCCCGCCGATGAAGGCCAGCCGATGACAGGGCGAGCGCTGATCCGACGAGGTCGTGGCGACGCGGGCCAGACCAGCTTGCTCATCCTGGGGCTCTTCCTCGTCAGCGTGCTGCTGGTGGGCGTCGTCGTCGATGCGTCCGCGGCCTTCTTGCAGCGCCAGGCGCTGACCTCGATGGCCGACGCGGCAGCCCTGGCGGCGGCTGACGGGGTGCAGGGGGAACAGGTCTACACCCGCGGGCTGGGGGAGCGGGCCGAGATCGATCCGGCCGTCGCCCGCAGCCACGTGCTCGACTACCTCGCCACGACCGGCGCGCACGAGGAGTATCCCGGCCTCGACGTCGCGGTGCACTCCGACGGTGCCTCGGTGACCGTGCGCGTGGTCGCGCCGCTGCGGTTGCCGATCCCGCCGCCGGGGTTCGCGGACCAGGCGATCGTCGCCGCGGAGTCGTCCTCGGTCGTGCTCGTCGGCTGAGTGCGAGCGGCGCAGCGGCAGTCCCGCCCGGGAGTACAGTCGAGGCGAGCGCAGCCTTCCGGGAGTGATCGCCGATGCAGGTGCCGTCCGAGCGACCCACCACGCTCGCCCGTGCGCAGGCGCGCAACCACGTGCCCGGCCCCGTGCTGTTCGTGCGGTACGCGTTCCCACCCAACCAGCACGGCTACTGCGGACCTGCGGAGAGCTCCGCCTTTTTCGAGTACGGCGCCACCGGCGTCGTCGACCAGGGCCTGCGCCAGCTCGCGCAGCAGTTCGCCGGGGCGTGGCCCTACCTCGAGCTGATCGCGCACGCCACCGGCCTGCCGGACCCGCTCGACCACCGGGTCGTCCGGGCGTACTGGGTGGGCAGCCCGCGGCTGGACCGGATCGGCATGCAGGCGATGGGTGACTCGATGGAGGAGCGGTTCCGCTTCAAGGCCGGCCTCGGCTTCTCCGGCCTGGCCGACTCGGTGCGCGCGGGCGGGGTGCCGCACCACAGCTTCGTGGTGTTCTGCGTGTACCCCTGGGTCGGCCTGCTCGGCGACGACCGCCGGGCGGCGCAGGCGCTCACCGTGCTCGACCGCTGCCGCATCCGCTGGGGCAAGGTGCTCGCGCTGCAGGGCGACCAGGTGGTGGTGGAGTCCACCCCGCTGACCTGGGACGGCCGCCGGCTGGAGCTGGGGGCGCCGGTGACCGAGACCGCTGTGCGGTCGGTCGACGGCGTCGGGCTGTCGGCCCCGATCGAGGTCGGCGACTGGGTCTCCCTGCACTGGGAGTGGGTGTGCGACCGGCTGGACCGCGCCGACCTCCACACGCTGCGCGCCTTCACCCGGCGGCATCTCGACATCGTCAATGCCGCGGGGAGTCGCTCGGGACCGGGAGTGGCGCTGGGCTGACGTCGGTCTCCTCACCGACGACCGGCTCGTCGCCGAGCAGCCAGCTGCGACGCAGGCTCCACTGCACCGGCTCGCCCACGTGGTACCGCGGAGTGCCCGCCTCGCGGATCTGGATGCTCCCCACCGCCGTCTCGACCAGGTAGTCCGTGTGCGGGCCGCGAAACCACACCGCCTCCACCGTGCCGGTGGCCGAGCCGCCGAGCCGGCTCCAGCCGGGACGCACCAGCAGCCGCCGCATCGACCCCACCGCGGGTCTGGCGTTGCTGCAGCTGACCGTGAGCTCGATGGTGTCGACCAGGACCGTGCAGGTGCCGACCCCCGTCGCCACCACGGGAGCGGTCAGCACCGAGGCCGGTCCGGTCAGCCGTGCCGCCCACAGGTCGACCGGCTCGGCGTAGACCTGCTCGGGCGTGCCGATCTGGACGATGACGCCGCGGTCGAGCAGGGCGACCGCGTCGGCGATCGACAGCGCCTCCTCGGCGTTGTGGGTGGCGTACACGGCGGCCGCACCGGTGTCGCGCTGCCGCGTCAGCAGCTCCTCGATGAACACGTTGCGCAGCTGGGTGTCGAGGTGCGCGGTCGGCTCGTCGAACAGGTACAGCGACGCGTGCCGGGCCAGCGCGCGGGCCAGCCCGACCCGCTGCTGCTCCCCGCCGGACAGCTCCGCCGGCTGCCGCTGGGCGAGCGCGCCGATGCCGAGCCGCTCCAGGATCGGCATGGCCTCCGCCCGTGCCGCGCCACGCCGGGTACGCCGCCGGCGCGCGGCGTACGCCACCGTGTCGAGCACGCTCATGTGCGGCCATAGGGCGTAGTTCTGGAACACGAAGGCGATGTCGCGCTCCTCCGGCGCGAGCGCGCTGGCCGCCGACGCCACGAGCTGTCCGTGCAGCCGGATCTCGCCCGCCGCCGGCGGCTGGAACCCGGCGACGGCGTAGAGGAACGTGGACTTCCCCGAGCCCGACGGGCCCAGCAGCTCGAGCACCTCCCCCTCGCCCAGCGTCAGCGTGGCGCCGACCAGCGCGGCCCATCCCTCGTAGGTGACGGTGAGGCCGCGTACGTCGAGGGCGGTGGCCCCGGTGTGGTCAGGCATGGGCCGGTGCCTCCGTGGTGATGGGCAGCGCCGGCTGCCGTGGCGGGCGGGGCGGGCGCAGCCGGCGCAGCACCAGCCACAACACGAGCGCGGGGACCAGGAGCAGCAACGAGAGCAGCACCGACAGGGCGGCGGTCGGGCCGATCCGGCCCAGCTCCTGGGTGCGGAGCACCACCACGGCCAGCGTCTCGCTGCCCGGCCCGTAGAGCAGGCTGGACATCGTGACCTCGTGCAGCGCGGTGACGAAGCAGACCAGCCAGCCGCCGAGCAGGGCAGGGACCAGTGGGGGCAGGGCGACCGTGCGGACGGCGGTGAGCTGGCTGGCGCCGCTGGCGCGCGCGGCGTGCAGCTCCTCCGGCGTGAGCCGGTCGAGCGCGCCCGACACCGGTCGGTGCGCCAAGGCCCACAGCTTCGCAAGGTAGGCCAGCAGGATCAGCATCAGCGAGCCGGCCAGCCAGCGGCCGTAAGCGATCAGCAGCGCCACCGCGAGCGTCGACCCCGGCAGCACCAGCATCAGCGCGATCAGCGTGCCGGCGCCGCGGCCGGCCCGGCTGTGCTCGAGCGCCGCCACGCAGCCACCCAGCACGACCAGGATCGTCGCCGCCAGCAGCGCGAGGGTCAGGCTGCGTCCCACGGCCTCGAACGTGCGCTGGTCGAGCACCGCCCGGAAGTTGTCCAGCGTCCAGTTCCGCGGGCCCGGCGGCAGCCCGACGGCCCGCGTGACCGACGCGCTCACGAGCGCCAGCAACGGCAGCCCCACCGTCACCAGCAGGTAGCCACCGAGTGCGACCGCGACCACCCGCCCCGGCCACCTGCGCGGCATCCTGACCGACGCGGTGCCGGAGTCGGCGACCCGCCGCACCCGCAGCCGTGGCCCGAGCGCGGTGTCGGCCGGAGCCACCAGCAGCGCGGTGACGACGACGAGCAGCAGCGCCAGCGCGATCGCCTCCACGAAGGAGCGAGGGTCGCTGCCGCGGGAGAGGTCGGCGTAGATCCGGGTCGTGACGGTGTCGAAGCCGGCCGGGGCCCCCAGCACCTGCGGGACCGCGAACGCTCCGAGCGTGAGCACGGAGACGAGCACCGCCGCGGCCGCCACCGACGAGCGCAGCAGCGGCAGCGTGATCGTGCGCAGCGCGGTCAGGCTGCGCGCGCCGGACGCCCGGGCGGCGCGCTCCAGGTCCGGCTCGGCCCGCGCCGCCAGCCCGACCGCGACCAGCAGGTACGCGATCGGTGCGGCACTGACCGCGAGCACCACGACGACACCGGCCGGCCCCAGCACGCCGGCCCAGTGCTGCCCGAGCACCGCGTCGGTGAACCCCGCCCGCCCGTACGACTGGGTCCAGCTGTAGCCGAGCACGAACTCGGGGACCAGCACCGGCAGCAGCACCGCCACCCGCCAGAACGGCTTGCCGGGTACGTCGGGCCGGCGCAGCGCGAGCGCGGTGGCGGTCCCGACGGGCACGGCCAGGACCGTCACGGCGACCGCGACCAGCAGCGTGTTGACCACGGCCGAGGCGAGGCCAGGTGCGCGCCACAGCTCGGCGAGGTCACCGCCGCTCTCCCGCAGCACCACCTCCACGAGCCGCAGCAGCGGCAGCACCACCAGGGCGCCGACCGCCGCCGCCACGAGCAGCAGCGCAGCGGACGGGCCGAGTCGGCGCTGTCTCCTGGTCATGTCCGCTCAACCCCCCATCAGCTGCTCGTAGTCGGCCAGCAGCTGGTCCTTGTCCTCCGCGATCGCGGCCCAGTCGGGGTAGGCGATCGGTGCGTCCGGCGGCAACGTCGGCCCCGTGACCCCCTCGAGGGTCGGGTAGGAGCCTGACTCCGCGAGTGTGGTCTGGCCGCGGCGGCTGACGACGTAGGCGATGAAGTCCTGTGCGGCGGGGGAGTCGGCGCTGTCGCGGGCGATCGCGACCGAGCCGTGCACCGCCACCGCTCCGGGGTCGGGCCAGACGACCGCGATCGGCGAGCCGTCGAGCTGGGCCTGGTAGGCGGAGTTCGCGATCGTCATGCCGGCCCGGTAGACACCCTGGGCCACGCCGGTCGTCACCTCGTCCGGCGAGCTCACCTGCACGGCACCGTTGTCCGCCAGGGCGGCGTAGTACTCCATCCCGTAGCCGTCGGCGCTGGCGAAGTAGCCCACCGCGCCGAGGGCGGACGCGGCGAACTCCGGGTCCGGCAGGGCCACGGAGTCCGCCAGGTCCGGGCGGGTCAGGTCCCTCCACGTGACGGGCTCGGTGACGCCCTCCCGGAGCACGGCCACCAGGTAGAGCACGTGTGCCCCGACCGCGTCCGCCGTCTGGTAGCGATCGGGGATCGCCGACGCGTTGTCCGGCTTCCACCCACCCACGAGCTCCTGGTCGACGTTGTCCTGCATCGTGAACGGGTCGCAGGTCCAGACGACGTCTGCGCGCAGCCCGCCGGAGCGCACATCGCCGGCGATGCGGGCGTTGAGCTCGCCGGTCGGCGCGCGGAACAGCGCGACCTCGGTGCCGGAGTGCTCGGCCTCGAAGTCCTCGATCATCGGCTGGATCGTCTCGTCGTTGACGCACGTGTAGAGCGTGATCTCGTCATTGGCCGACGGCCCCGTGCCGCCGCACCCG
>Ga0075331_1000319_pt1 | contig 10513 bp, 10 predicted proteins | sample MayberrySE_TuleA_FD_120090 | JGI IMG/M metagenome (GOLD analysis project Ga0075331, IMG submission 120090) | Natural and restored wetland microbial communities from the San Francisco Bay, California, USA, that impact long-term carbon... | ecosystem: Environmental > Terrestrial > Soil > Wetlands ... | reverse complement strand
GCCGGGAGCAGCGGGCCAAGACCGTGGGCTCCCTGCTGAAGAGCATCGTCACCGGTGTGATCTTCACGATGGTCGTGATCATGGCGATCGCGGAGCTCGGCTACGACGTGGGGCCGCTGATCGCCAGCGCCGGCATCGTCGGCGTCGCCCTCGGCTTCGGCGCGCAGAGCCTGGTCAAGGACTTCCTGTCCGGCATCTTCATGATCTTCGAGGACCAGTACGGCGTCGGCGACGTCATCGACGCCGGCGAGGCCTCCGGCACCGTCGAGGCCGTCGGCCTGCGCGTGACCCGGCTCCGCGACATCAACGGCACCGTCTGGTACGTCCGCAACGGCGAGATCCTGCGGATCGGCAACATGAGCCAGAACTGGGCGCAGACCGTCCTCGACGTCCAGGTCGGCTACAAGGAGGACCTCCACCGCGTGCGCGAGGTGCTCGCGGCCGTCGCCCACGACATGTGGGAGGACGAGGACTACAAGGGCAAGATCATCGAGGAGCCCGAGGTCTGGGGCATCCAGTCCCTCGACCCGGACGGCATCACGGTCCGCGTCGTCCTCAAGACCGCCCCGCTCGAGCAGTGGGGCGTCGCGCGCGAGATGCGCGAGCGGATCAAGGCACGCTTCGACCACGAGGGGATCGAGATCCCCTTCCCGCAGCGGGTCGTCTGGCACCGGGAGGCCCCGGCGGACCAGCCCACGTTCGCCAACGGGACCCAGCCGCCCGCGACGAGTGAGGCCCACGACACCAGGACCGGCTGAGACCGTCGGGCCGACGAGACGACGAGACGACGAGACGACCGAGCCGCCGCCTCCACTCCCCTCGAGGGGAAGGAGACGGCGGCTCGGTTCGTGAAGAGGTCGAGACCTCGCGGCTTCCTTGACGGAAGGCCCGGCTCAGGCGAGCGAGGCGTCCAGCGTGATGGTCGTGCCGGTCAGTGCCTTGGACACCGGGCAGTTCTGCTTGGCGCCCTCGGCCGCGGCCTTGAAGTCCTCCTCGCTCATTCCCTCGACCCTGCCGACCACGGTGATGTGGACGCCGGTGATCCCCTCGCCCGGCTGGAACGTCGCGTCGGCCTTGGTGTCGAGCGAGGTCGGCGGGGTGCCCGCCTTGGCCAGCGCGCCCGAGAGGGCCATCGAGAAGCAGGAGGAGTGCGCGGCCGCGATGAGCTCCTCCGGGCTGGTCTTCCCGTTGGGCTCCTCGGTGCGAGCCGGCCAAGAGACGTCGTAGGTCCCGAGCCCTGAGGACTCCATGGTGACCTTGCCGGCCCCCTCCAAGAGCGAGCCCTCCCAGCGGGTGGTGGCGGTGCGGGTCGTTGCCATTCGAGCTCCTTCGGATTTCGACGGTTGTTAGGTGCAGTCCTCGCGGCACGCCTGCCGCGATTACCCGACTCTTGCCCGAACGGGGACAATAGACAAGTGACCACCCACGACGAGAGCACGGCCCAGACCTTCTACGACGAGATCGGCGGCATGCCGACGATCTCGAAGATCGTCGACCGCTTCTACGAGGGTGTGGCCACCGACGAGGTGCTCCGGCCGCTGTACCCCGAGGAGGACCTCGGGCCCGCCGCCGAGCGCTTCACCCTCTTCCTCGCGCAGTACTGGGGCGGCCCCACCACCTACTCCGACAACCGCGGGCACCCGCGGCTGCGCATGCGACACGCGCCCTTCGCTGTGACGCCCGTCGCTCGGGACCACTGGCTGCGTCACTTCCGGGCGGGCCTCGATGCCGCCAACCTCACCCCGGAGCAGGACGCGAAGTTCTGGGACTACGTCACCCACGCCGCCCAGTTCATGGTCAACAGCTTCGAGGAGCAGTAGCCCGCGCAGCGGGAGGTGAGCCCGGGACCGCGCGGCTCGGCTGGAACCGTCCGTAGCTCCCACGGCGCCGCCCACCGTGTTCATGGCCGGTGATGCGTCCGGTAGTCGGCCGCCCTCGGGGTAGAGCTTCGTCCGCTGCCCGGTCGCCACCGGTGACCTTTCGCGTCCCTCGAACGGTCGGCATGATGGGCGTGTGACCCAGACCATGCCGGACTCGAGGCCGATCCCTCATCAAGAGGACGCCGAGGCCTACGTCGCGATGGTGTGCTTCAAGCACGGCCCACCCGAACGCGTCGGGGTCGAGCTCGAATGGACGGTGCACCACCGCGACGACCCGGACCGTCCGCTCGACCCCCGCCTCCTCGCCTCCGCCCTCGGAGACCACGCACCACCCACCGTCGCCCCGCAGAGCCCCCACGCACCCCTTCCCCACGGCTCCCTGGCCACCGTCGAGCCCGGCGGCCAGGTCGAGCTCTCCAGCATCCCGAGCTCCGACCTCGGAGACCTCCTCGCCGCCGTCCGGGCCGACATCACCTCCCTGGACTCCCTCCTCGAGCCCGCCGGCCTTCGTCGCGGGGACGCCGGCATCGACCCGCACCGGCCGCCCGCACGACTGCTCGACGTCCCCCGCTACGCAGCGATGCAGACCTTCCTGGACGGCCGAGGCCCATGGGGGTCCTCGATGATGTGCAGCACCGCGAGCACACAGGTCTGCCTCGACGCCGGCGAGTCCTCCGACGTACCCGTCAGGTGGCGCGCACTCCACAGCGTGGGACCTGCGCTCGTCGCGCTGTTCGCCAACTCCCCCGTCGTCCGCGGCAGGCGCACCGGCTGGGCCTCGAACCGGCTGCGCGCGACGCTCGGCACCTGCCCACCCTTCACCCACCCGCCCGAGAGCGACCGCAGCCCGGTCGCCTCGTGGGTCGACCGCGTGATGAGCGCGCCGGTGATGTGTGTACGACGGGAGCGCGGACCGTGGTCTCCCAGCCGCCCGATGTCGTTCGCCGCGTGGGTCTCGGGGGCCGGGGACGCACCACCCACCTACGACGACCTCGACTACCACCTCAGCACGCTCTTCCCGCCGGTCCGTCCGCGCGGCTACGTCGAGGTCAGGTACCTCGACACCCAGCCGACCGGCACGTGGCACCACCCGCTCGTGCTGCTCACCGCCCTGCTGACCTCGACCCGGGTCGCCGAGCGTGCCTGCGAGCTGACCGAGCACTGCGCCAACGGATGGCTCACGGCGGCGCGGCGCGGTCTCGCCGACGACACGTTCCGCCGCGCCGCACGCGCCCTGGTCGACCTGGCGGCGGACCACCTCCACCCCACCCTTCCCCGTGAGCTCGCCGCAGAGGTCGTGGAGACCCTTCAGCGTCGCACCGCTCCCCACCCGGCAAGGAGACAACTCGCATGAGCACCTCCGAGCAGGAACACCCCCTCACCCACGTCGGTGCCGAGCAGCTGCGCGCGCTGGCCGCCGACCACCTGATGCGGGCCCGCTCCCGCAGCACTGCGCTCACCGACGCTGTGGACGACGACGACCTGGTCCGCCAGCACTCCCCCTTGATGTCGCCGCTGGTGTGGGACCTTGCGCATGTCGGCAACCAGGAGGAGCTCTGGCTGGTCCGCGACGTCGGCCGGCGCGACCCGGTCCGAAGCGACATCGACGAGCTCTACGACGCCTTCAAGCACGGGCGCGCCTCCCGTCCCTCCCTGCCGCTCCTGGGCCCTGCGGAGGCGCGAGCCTACGTGCGCGAGGTCCGCGACAAGGTGCTCGACGTCCTGGACACGACGACCCTCGAGGGCAGTCCGCTGGTGCAGGACGCCTTCGCCTTCGGCATGGTGGTCCAGCACGAGCAGCAGCATGACGAGACGATGCTCGCCACCCACCAGCTGCGGGCGGGCGGGCCGGCGCTGCAGGCGGAGGAGCCGCCGCCCGCCCACGCTCCCCTGCCCGCCGATGAGGTGCTGGTCCCTGCCGGGGAGTTCACGATGGGCACCTCGACCGAGCCATGGGCTCTCGACAACGAGCGGCCCGCCCATCCGGCGTACACCGACGCGTTCTTCATCGACACCGCGCCGGTGACCTACGGCGAGTACCTCCGCTTCGTCGAGGCCGGCGGCTACGCCCAGGAGCAGTGGTGGTCGCCCGCGGGGTGGCGGCACGTGGAGGAGGCGGGGCTCGAGGCGCCGCAGTTCCTGACCCGCGACGGCGACCGCTGGGTGCGTCGTCGCTTCGGCGTGGTCGAGCTGGTGCGCGAGGACGAGCCCGTCACGCACGTGTGCCTCCACGAGGCCGAGGCCTACGCGTCCTGGGCGGGCAGGAGGCTGCCCACCGAGACGGAGTGGGAGAAGGCCGCGCGGTGGGACCCCGTGACCGGGCGCTCACGGCGTTACCCGTGGGGCGATGAGGACCCGGGCCCCGAGCACGCCAACCTCGGCCAGCGGCATCTGCGCGCGGCCCCGGTCGGCGCCTACCCGGAAGGTGCCTCCCCCCTCGGCGTACACCAGCTGATCGGCGACGTCTGGGAGTGGACCTCCAGCGACTTCACCCCCTACCCCGGCTTCGCGGTGTTCCCCTACCCGGAGTACTCCGCGGTCTTCTTCGGCGCCGACTACAAGGTGCTCCGCGGGGGCTCGTTCGGCACCGACGCGGTGGCCTGCCGCGGTACGTTCCGCAACTGGGACTTCCCCTTCCGCCGGCAGATCTTCTCCGGCTTCCGGTGCGCCCGCGACGCGACACCCGAGGAGCTGTGCTGACCATGTGCCGTCACCTCGCCTACCTCGGACCGCCGGCCGCGGTCGCGGACCTGCTGCTCGCACCCCGCCACTCCCTGCTCGAGCAGACCTGGGCCCCAGCGGACATGCGCGGCAGCGGCACCGTCAACGCCGACGGCTTCGGCTTCGGCTGGTACGACGGCCCCGGCGACGCCCTCCGCTACCGGAGGGCGGTCCCGATGTGGGCCGACGGCTCCCTGCCCGACCTCGCTCGCACCGTCCGTACGACGACCGTGCTCGCCGCGGCACGCAACGGCACGACCGGCATGCCGGTGACCGAGACGGCGTGCGCGCCGTTCCGCCACGGCCGATGGCTCTTCAGCCACAACGGGGTCGTCCTGGGCTGGCCCGCCACGGTCGAGCGGCTCGCGGCCTCGCTCCCGACGACCGACCTGATGCGGCTCGAGGCCCCCACCGACAGCGCCCTGCTCTGGGCGGTGGCGCTGCGCAGGCTGCTCGACGGGGAGGGCGTCGAGTCGGTCGTCGAGCAGGTCACCACCGAGGTCGCCCGCGCCGCCCCCGGGTCACGTCTCAACCTGCTCCTCACCGACGGGGAGACGGTCGCCGCGTCCACCTGGGGCCACAGCCTGTCGGTCCTGGAGGGGTCCGACCACGTCGTGGTCAGCTCCGAGCCGTTCGGTGAGAGCACGGACTGGGAGCCGGTGGCCGACCAGCAGCTCGTCGTACTCACAGCCACCGGGACCAAGACCCGCCCCCTGGACGGACCGCCACCGATCCGCGCCGACCGAGACCCGACCGCGAAAGGGCGACGCCGCACATGACCGACCGGACCGTCGAGGTACGCCTCAGCCCCGACCATGCCTCCCGCGCCCTGCGCCGAGACGTCGTCGCCGGGCTGGGCGCGGACCCGAAGTGGCTGCCGCCGAAGTGGTTCTACGACGCCCGTGGGAGCGAGCTGTTCGAGCAGATCACCCGGCTGCCGGAGTACTACCCGACACGCGCGGAGCGGGAGATCCTCGAAGCCCGTGCGAAGGAGGTCGCCGCACGGACCGGCGCTCGAAGCCTGGTCGAGCTCGGCTCCGGCTCCTCGGAGAAGACCCGGCTGCTGCTCGACAGCCTCCGCGGCCACGGCACCCTGGCCGAGTTCGTGCCGCTCGACGTCTCCGAGTCGGCGCTACGGGAGGCGGTGGACGCGATCCTCGCCGACTACCCGGGGCTCGCCGTGCACGGGGTCGTCGGCGACTTCACAGAGCCGCTGGACGACCTGCCCGGCGGGTCTCCCCGGCTGGTCGCCTTCCTCGGCGGGACGATCGGCAACCTGCTTCCCTCCGAGCGACACGAGTTCCTCACCGGCGTCCGGGGGGTGCTGGACGACGGCGAGTGGCTGCTGCTCGGCACGGACCTCGTCAAGGACCCGGCCACGCTCGTCCGCGCCTATGACGACTCGGCCGGGGTCACCGCCGGCTTCAACCTCAACGTCCTCCACGTGCTCAACCGGGAGCTCGGCGCGGACTTTCCGGTCGAGGCCTTCACCCACGTCGCGCGGTGGGACGGTGAGCACGAGTGGATCGAGATGCGACTTCGTGCGGGGCGCGAGATGACCGTCGGGCTCCCAGGAGTCGACCTCGTCGTGCACCTCGACCGGGGTGAGGAGATCCGCACCGAGGTCTCGGCGAAGTTCCGCCGCGAGGGCGTCGAGCACGAGCTCAAGGCAGCGGGTTTCGACCTCGACCGCTGGTGGACCGACGAGGAAGGGCGGTTCGCCCTCACACTGGCTCGCGCCGTCTGAGCCCGTCCGGGTCGACGAGCGCCGGCCGGTCGATCATGCGCGTGGTCCCGCGGCCGTGGTCCGGGCCGCCGGCAGCTAGCGACCGAGGCCGTCGAACAAGGTCGCGCAGACCAGCTCCGGCGCATCCTCGACCGCGACGAGCCCCGCGCCGGCGGCACGCACGGCGCTTACCAGAAGCCCGGCCAGGACCATGGCCGTCCAGCCCGGGTTTGCCCCGGGACCCAGGTCGCCGTCCTCGATGCCGCGGGCGACCAGCCTGAACAGCGGCTGCAGCACCTCGTCCCGGGCTGCCAGGAAGTCGGGGTCGCTGTCCGCCCCTTCCGCGAGCAGGATCCGGAACTTCATCCCCAGCGGGACCAGGACCGCCGCCGCCCGACGTACGCCCTCGCGGGCCGTGCACCCCTCGAGGTCCACCTGGGCGAGAGCGGCTCCTGCCCGCGCCAGGGCCTCCTCACGGATCGCGCCGCGCAACGCCTCCCTGCTCTGGAAGTGCCGGTACAACGTGGCGCGCCCGAGCCCGGCCTTCGATGCCACCTCGGCCAGGGAGGCCGACGGTTCGACGGCGAGTACGTCGATGGCCGCGTCGAGGATCGCGCCGCGGTTGCGCAGCACGTCCGCGCGCATCGAGTCCCCCGGGGTGGCCATGGCGCTGAGCGTACCCGGCAAGCTCTCTCGGGTGGTGCTAATCTGAGACACTGTTGTCTCATTTGATCTGGTCCCCTGGAGTAGTCATGTTGCGTCGCCTCGCCACCGTCTCTGTCCGCCACAAGTGGCTGGTCATCGCCACATGGCTGCTCCTGGTCGCCGGCGCCACGGTGGCCGGTCAGACGTACGGGGGATCCTTCAGCAACGACCTCTCCGTGGACGGCACGGACTCCCAGGCGGCTCACGACGCCCTCGTGGAGAAGTTCCCGGAGATGTCCGGGGACGGGATGCAGGTCGTCGTCCACGACGAGAACGGCGTAGCGACGCCGAGGGTGCGACGCCACGTCGACTCCGCCCTCGCCGCCGTCCGCACCCAAGATGCGGTCGCGTCCGCGCAGTCCCCCTATACAGGCTCGCGGCCGATGGTCTCCGCCGACGGCAGCACCGCGGTCGCCACCGTCCGGTTCACGGATAGGGCCGCCGATCTCGACGCGGAGAGCATCGAGGCCGCACAGGCGGCGTTCTCCTCGGTCGAGGACCTCGGAGTGCAGGTCGAGTTCGGAGGTGCGGCCCTCGACACGGAGTCCGGCCCCTCGGGAAGCGAGGTGATCGGCCTGGCGGCAGCGGTGCTCGTCCTGCTCGTGGCGTTCGGCTCGGTCTTCGCGATGCTGGTCCCCCTGCTGAGCGCGGTGCTGGCGCTCGGGCTCGGCCTGGGGGCGATCCACCTCCTCGCCGGACAGATCTCCATCGGCACCGCGGGCCCGGTCGTCGCCGCGATGATCGGCCTCGGCGTCGGCATCGACTACGCACTCCTGGTCGTGACGAGGCACCGCGAGGGCCTGGCCGACGGTCGCCCTGCAGAGGAGTCCATCCCGATCGCGCTCGCCACCGCAGGCCGCTCCGTCCTCGTCGCCGGGACGACCGTCATCATCGCGATCCTCTCCCTCTACCTCATCGGGATCCCGTTCGTCGCCACCCTGGGCCTCGCCAGCGCGGTCACGGTGGCCGCCACACTCCTCGCGGCCGTCACGCTCCTGCCGGCGCTGCTCGCGGTCTTCGGCGACGACCTCGACCGCTTCCGCGTCCGCCGCCCACGCCCGGACGGCGCGGCGGAACACCTCGACGGGTGGCGCCGCTGGACCCACCACGTCCAGCGCCGACCGTGGCCCTACCTGCTGGCCTCCGTCGCCGTCCTCGCCACGATGACGCTGCCACTTCTCGACCTCCGGCTCGGGACCGCCGACGACGGGTCGGCACCCCAGGACAGCACCGAACGTCGCGCGTACGAGCTCGTGGCCGGGTCCTTCGGCGCAGGATGGACCGGCCCGCTCCTGGTGACGGCGGAGTACGACGAGCCGGGCCGCCGCGCCCTGGAGCAGGCCGACCGGCTCGGGGCGGAGCTGGCGGACACCGAGGGCGTCTCCGAGGTCTCCCCGCCGATGATGAACGAGGCCCGCGACACCGCCGTGCTCACCGTCGTCCCGACCGCCTCACCCGACGACGAGGAGACCGAAAGCCTCGTGCACCACGCGCGCGACGATGTGCTGGCCGACGTGCCGGACACCTCGGAGGTCCACGTCGGCGGCGCGACCGCCACGTCCATCGACCTCGCCGACCGGCTCGAGGACCGGATGCCGTGGTTCATGGGGTTCGTCGTGGGGCTGAGCGTCCTGCTCCTCCTGGTCGAGTTCCGGTCGGTCTTCGTCCCGGTCAAGGCCGCCTTGATGAACCTGCTCTCGGTCGGAGCGGCGTACGGCGCCGTGATCGCGGTGTTCCAGTGGGGCTGGCTCGCCGACCTCCTAGGGGCCGGACCCGGGCCCATCGAGTCGTTCGCGCCGATGATGCTCTTCGCCGTGCTGTTCGGGTTGTCGATGGACTACGAGGTGTTCCTGCTGAGCCGGGTGCGCGAGGAGTACCTCCGCACCGGCCGGGCAGGCGCGTCCGTGGCGGACGGCATCGCAGCCACCGCCCGGGTCATCACCGCCGCGGCGGCCGTGATGGTCGTCGTCTTCTCCAGCTTCCTGCTCAACGACGAGCGGGTGGTCAACCTGTTCGGCTTCGGTCTGGCCGTGGCGATCGCGATCGACGCCACGCTCGTCCGGCTGGTGCTCGTGCCCGCCCTCATGGCGGTCGCCGGACGCCACGCCTGGTACCTGCCGCAGTGGCTCGGCCGGCTGCTCCCCCGCATCGCCCTCGAGCCCCAGGCCCCGGCCCCGCTCGAGAACGAGCTCGAGCGTCTCGACACCGGCTCTGTCGACGCCAAGGTGAGGTGACGCGCAAGACCAAAGGGCCACAAAGCAGGACCAGAGTCCCTGGCGGCGCGGGTACCCGTCGGCGAGATTGGGACCAGGAGGTTCTTCATGAACGACTACGCCACCAACATCGTGTTCCTGCTCGCCCTCGTGGCCACCGCGTTGCTGTCCGGTCTCGCGGGGCTGCTGATGGACCGTCTCCACCCTCAGCCCCAGCCGTTCCTGCTTCGTAGTGGGCGCGGTAGCGAGCGCGACGAGGACACAGCGCGCTACCTGGTCGACGTGGGCGACTCCGCGTAGTCATCCTTGCTCCCGTTGGCGACGCCGGTCGACAGGCGCCACGGCATGACGCTCGGGGCCGTCGAGCTCCACCCGCGCTGACGCCGAGGTCAGGACTCGAGAGCGGCCTCCAGCCGTTCCCGCTCGCCGGCCGTGAGCGGCCGGGCGGTCTGGGTCTTGAGGTCGAAGGTGACGAGCACCGCCTCGGCCCGCGAGAGCACGGTCTCGCCGTCCTTGATCTCGGCGCTGAGGCCGAAGGAGGAGTTGCCCACCCGGTCGATCCAGGACTCGATGAGGTACGGCTCGCTGCGGAACATGATGGGCCGCTTGTAGTCGACGTCCACCCGAGCGACGACGACGGCGAACCGTCCTTCCTCCTCTGCCCGGCCCATCGACGTGAGGAAGGCGAGCCGGGCCTCCTGGTAGTACTCGAAGTACTTCACGTTGTTGACGTGGCCGTAGACGTCGACGTCGGAGAACCGCACCCGGCACTGGTACTCGTGGCGGCTCACGAGGCACCTCCCGCAGCGGGCGTCGGCTCGAGGAAGCGCTCGAGGACGTCGCGTTCCTCAGGACGCAGCCGCCGCGGCCGTTCCTGCGCGAAGACGAACGGTGTGAGCACCGAGGTGGCCCTGGTGTAGACCTTGCGAACCCCGTCAGGCAGCTCGTCGAGGATCTCGTAGGCCATCGTGAAAGAGGCGGCTTTGATCTCGGTGATCCAGGTCTCGATGCGGACCGGCTCGAACCGGAAGACCAGCGGTGCGACGAACTCGACCTCGTGCCGCACGACCACCACGCCCTCGGCGAGCTCCTCGCCCCCGGACGCCGGCGCGTGGACGGCGAACATGTCGACCCGCGCCTCCTGCAGGTAGTCGACGTAGGTCACGTTGTTCACGTGCCCGAGAGAGTCCATGTCGGCCCAGCGCAGCGGGCAGTGGTAGACGTGGCGCACAGCCCGATCCTGCCAGAGTGCCCGATTCGCGGCGGTG
>Ga0075331_1000317_pt1 | contig 10569 bp, 9 predicted proteins | sample MayberrySE_TuleA_FD_120090 | JGI IMG/M metagenome (GOLD analysis project Ga0075331, IMG submission 120090) | Natural and restored wetland microbial communities from the San Francisco Bay, California, USA, that impact long-term carbon... | ecosystem: Environmental > Terrestrial > Soil > Wetlands ... | reverse complement strand
AGGCGATCAGCGCGCACGGCAACCCGATCAGCACCCAGATGCCCTGTCGGATGAAGACCGCGTAGGAGTTGCCGCTGTCGTAGTAGGACTCGACGCTCGAGGCGCTGAGGACCATGAACAGACCCATCGCCAGCAGCAGCCCACTCACTCCACGCACGAGGTGATAGCTCGTCAGCGGACGCTCGAGCGTCTCGCGCAGCCCACCGGCCGACGTGCGGGTCGGCCGCTCGGACGTGGTCGTCACCTCACACCCTTCCCGGCGGCGACGGTCGGGGCGGTCGCGGCCTAGTGACGCCTGGCACGCACCGCCGCAGCGAAGGCGTCACCACGTGCTGCGTAGTCGGCGAACTGGTCCATGGAGGCGCATCCCGGGGCCAGCAGCACGGTGTCGCCCGGCCGGGCGACGTCGGCAGCGACCCGCACGACGCGGTCCATGACCTCATGATCGGGCGCGTCGACCTCGAAGACCGGGACATCCGGCGCGTGTCGCGCCAGGGCGTCCGCGATCACGGCGCGGTCCTGTCCGATCAGGACCACGGCGCGCAGCCGGTCGCGCACCTGGCGTGCGAGCTCGTCGAAGGTCGCCCCCTTGGCGAGACCGCCGGCGACCCACACCACCGGGTCGAAGGCCTGCAGCGAGGCCGCGGCCGCGTGCGGGTTGGTGGCCTTGGAGTCGTCGACGTAGGCCACCTCGTCGAGCGTGCCGACCGGGGCGATCCGGTGCTCACCCGGCCGGAAGTCGCGCAGCCCCTGCCGCACCGCTGCGGGCGGCACCCCGTGCGCTCGCGCCAGCGCCGCAGCCGCCAGCGCATTGGCCACGTTGTGCGGGCCGGCGGGCGACACGTCGTCGACGCTGCCGAGCTCGGCGGCCGAGGTCTCCCGCTCGGCCACGAACGCGCGGTCGGCGAGCAGTCCGTCGACCACACCGAGCATCCCGATCTGCGGGACGTCGAGGGTGAAGCCCACCGCGCGGCAGCCCTCGACGACGTCGGCGTCACGCACCATCTGCTCGGTCACCGGAGCATCCACGTTGTAGACGCAGGCCAGCTGTGCCCGCTCGTAGATCCGGGCCTTGTCGGAGACGTAGTCGTCCATCGAGCCGTGCCAGTCGACGTGGTCCTCCGCGATGTTGAGCACGGCAGCTGCCTGCGCCGACATCGAGCGCGTCCAGTGCAGCTGGAAGCTGGACAGCTCGACCGCCAGCACGTCGTACGGCTCCGGGTCCATCACCGCCTCCAGCAGCGGCGTGCCGACGTTGCCCACCGCGCGGGCGCGCAGGCCGGCGGCGGACAGCATCGACGCGAGCATGCTCACTGCCGTGGTCTTGCCGTTGGTGCCGGTGACGGCCAGCCAGGGCGTCTCGTGCCCGGGGTCACGCAGGCGCCACGCCAGCTCGACCTCACCCCACACGGGTACGCCGGAGGCGGCCGCGGCCGTCAGCAGCGGAGCCGAGGGGCGCCAACCCGGCGACGTCACCACGAGGTCGACCGGCTGAGGCAGCTCGGCGGTGCTGCCGGGGCCGATCCGGACGTCGGCGCCGAGGATCTCCAGCAGGGTCGCCTTGTCCCGCTCGGAGTCCCCGGCTCGCTCGTCGACGACCGTCACCTGCGCACCGAGGTGCACCAGCGAGTCGGCGGCGGCGAAGCCGGACACGCCGAGGCCGGCCACGACGACCCGGGCCTCGCCCCAGGGCGAGCCGCGGTGCGCGGCGGGGAGCCACAGCGGGGAGCGGCCGGCGGTCATGCTCCGGCCACCCACTCGGCGTAGAAGATGCCGAGGCCGGTCGCGACGCAGATCCCGCAGATGATCCAGAACCTGATCACGATCGTGACCTCTGCCCAGCCCTTCAGCTCGAAGTGGTGCTGCAGGGGCGCCATCCGGAACAGCCGCTTGCCCTTGGTGGCCTTGAAGTAGCCCACCTGCAGGATCACCGACAGCGTGATGATCACGAACAGCCCGCCGAGCACGAGCAGCAGCACCTCGGTACGGGTCAGCACGGCCAGCCCGGCCAGCGCGCCGCCGAGCGAGAGCGCCCCGGTGTCACCCATGAAGATCTTGGCCGGCGCGGCGTTCCACCACAGGAAGCCGAAGCACGCCCCGGTCAGCGCGGCGGCGACGACGGCCAGGTCGTAGGGATCGCGCGTCTCGTAGCAGATCGGCCCCGCGACGGTCGCGCAGCTCTGGTTGAACTGCCAGATGCAGACCAGGGTGTAGGCACCGAACACCATCACCGAGGCGCCGGTCGCCAGGCCGTCGAGACCGTCGGTCAGGTTCACGCCGTTGCTGGTGCCCGCGATCATCACCAGCACGAACAGCACGATGAGCGGCGCCCAGATCTGCCCGGTCTGGGTGAGGTCGCGGATGAACGAGATGAACTGCGAGGCCGGCTCACGACCGTTCTCGTCGGGGAACTGCAAGGCGAGCACGGCGAAGATGACGGCGATGACCGTCTGGCCGGCCATCTTGGCCTTGCTGCGCAGACCCAGGCTGCGCTGCTTGGAGATCTTGATGAAGTCGTCGAGGAAGCCGACCAGGCCGAGTCCGACGAAGAGGAACAGCAACAGCAGTGCCGACGCGGTGGGGCCCTGGCCGGTGAACAGGTGCGCGACCACGTAGCCCAGCACGACCGAGCAGATGATGACCAGACCACCCATGGTCGGCGTACCCCGCTTGGTGTGGTGCGAGGTCGGGCCGTCGTCGCGGATCAGCTGGCCGTAGCCCTCCCTCACCAGCAGGCTGATCGCGAGGCGGGTTCCGAGCAGGGTGCCCAGCAGGCCCAGACCACCCGCGAGCAGGATCGCCCTCATCGATGTGCCTCTCCGTCGTCCAGCAGCGCCTGGGCGACGCGCTCGAGACCCGCGGCGCGTGACGCCTTGACCAGCACCACGTCGCCCGGACCGACGTCACCGCGCAGGAACTCTACGGCCGCCTCCACGTCCGGCACGAAGACCGACTCGCCCGACCAGGAACCCTCCAGGCCGGCACCGAGGTGGATCGGACGCGCGCCCTCGCCGACGACGACCAGGCGCGACACGTTGAGGCGGACCGCGAGCCTGCCGACGGCGTCGTGCTCGTCGCGGGAGGTCGCTCCGAGCTCGAGCATCTCGCCGAGCACGGCGACGGTGCGGCGGTTCGTCGGACCGCTTGCGCCCAGCACGGCGAGCGTCTTCAACGCCGCGCGCATCGAGTCGGGGTTGGCGTTGTAGGCGTCGTTGACCACCGTGACGCCGTCCGGACGCTCGGTCACCTCCATCCGCCAGCGGGAGCGCGCGACGGCCGAACCGAGGCCATCGAGCACCTGCCCCCACGGCAGCCCGAGCGCCAGCGCGGCGGCGGCCACGGCCGCGGCGTTGTCCGCCTGGTGCTCCCCTACGAGCTGCAGCACGACCTCGGCCGCGCCGAGCTCGCAGCTCAGCGAGAAGTTCGGGCGGCCGGTGGTGTCGAGGTCGACCGGGCCGAGCCGGACGTCGGCGGAGTCCGACGACCCGAAGGTCAGCACCCGCGCGACGGTGCGCTCGGCCATCGGCCGCACCAGCTCGTCGTCGGCGTTGAGCACCGCGACGCCGTCGGCGGGCAGCGCCTCGACCAGCTCGCCCTTGGACACGGCGATCTCGGTCCGGCTGCCGAACTCGCCGACGTGGGCGACGCCGACGTTCAGCACCAGCGCGACGTGCGGTCGCACCATCTCGGCCAGGTAGGCGATGTGGCCGCGACCCTTGGCGCCCATCTCGACGACGAGGTAGCGGGTCGACCGGTCGGCCCGCAGGGCGGTGAGGGGCACGCCCAGCTCGTTGTTGAACGACCCGACGGGCGCGATCGTCGGTCCCGCCTGCTCCAGCACCTGGGCCAGCAGGTCCTTGGTGCTGGTCTTGCCCTGCGACCCGGTGATGCCGACGACGCGGCACTCCGGCAGGCGCTGCAGCACGTCTCGCGCGAGCAGCCCGAGGGCAGCAACCGGGTCGTCGACCACGACGCACGGGACGTCGACCGGTCGCGAGCACAGGACGGCTGCGGCGCCGGCCTCGACGGCGGCAGCGGCGAAGTCGTGCCCGTCGGCCCGGTCCCCCGCGATCGCGACGAACAGCCCGCCGTCCGCGACGTCCCGGGAGTCGACCGTGGCCGACCCCGTGACGACGATCCGTCGCGCCTGCTCGGGATCGGCCGTGACGATGCGACCGCCGACGCAGTCCGCGACCTCCACCAACGTCATCGGGATCACGCGTGGTCCGCCTCCTCGGTCATACGGGCGAGCACACCGCGCACGACGTCGCGGTCGTCGAAGGGGTGCACCACGCCGGCGACCTCCTGCCCCTGCTCGTGACCCTTGCCGGCCACCAGGACGCAGTCGCCGGGTCGCGCACGCAGCAGCGCAGACTCGATCGCGGCCGTCCGGTCCCCGACCTCGAGCACCTCCGCGCGCGCTGCCGCGGGTACGTCGCGGGTGCCGCCGACCACCTCGGCGCGGATCGCGGCAGGATCCTCCGACCTCGGGTTGTCATCGGTGACGACCAGCACGTCGCTGAGCCGGGCCGCGACCTCGCCCATGATCGGCCGTTTGCCGCGGTCCCGGTCACCTCCGGCGCCGATCACCGTGATCAGGGAACCAGCCGTGACGGGGCGCAGCGCCGAGAGAACCGCGGTCACCGCGTCCGGCTTGTGGGCGTAGTCGACGACGGCGGCGAAGCCGAGCCCGGTGGGGATGTTCTCCATCCGCCCGGGGATCCCGGTCACCGCGGCCACGCCGGAGACGGCGCCGTCGACGTCGAGGCCGGCCTCACCGAGCGCCGCGACCGCGGCGAGGGCGTTGGCGACGTTGAAGATGCCGGGAGCCGACAGCCGCATCGGGTGCCGGGAGTTGTCGGGGGCCACGACGACCATCTCGGACCCGTCGGCCCGGTTGTGGACGTCCTCGACCCGCCAGTCGGCGGGTGCTCCCGACGGGGAGAAGGTACGGACCGGGACGGTGGCCTGCTCCGCGAGACGGCGCCCGAACGGGTCGTCGGTGTTGATCAGCCCGAGCCGCGCCCGCGCGGGGGTGAACAACGTGGCCTTGGCCTGGAAGTAGTCCTCGAGGTCGTGGTGGAAGTCGAGGTGGTCGCGGCCGAGGTTGGTGAACACGGCCACGTCGAACACGACGCCGTCGACCCGGCCCATCACCAGGGCGTGGCTGGAGACCTCCATGGCGAGCGCATCGACGTCGTGCTCCCGCATCACCGCGAACAGGGCGTGCAGGTCGGGGGCCTCGGGCGTCGTCAGCGCCGTCTTGACCGACCAGCCCGCGACCCGGGTGCCGATCGTGCCGACGAGGCCCGCCGTCCGCCCCGCGCCGACGAGGCCGGCCTCGAGCATGAAGCACGTCGTGGTCTTGCCGTGCGTACCGGTGACGCCGATGGTGCGCAGCGCGTCCGCAGGCCGCCCGTACACCTCCGCGGCCGCGCGCCCGAGCACCGCGCGGGGACGCTCGACCACCCACACCGGCACCTGCGCCGAGATCCGGCCCGCTCCGTCGGCGTCGGTCAGCACGGCGGCGGCGCCGGCGGCCACCGCGGCGTCGGTGAAGTCGGCCCCGTGGACCGATGCGCCCGGGAGGGCGGCGTAGAGGTCGCCCGGCTCCACCCGCCGCGAGTCGAGCGTGACACCGCTCACCGCTGCGTCTGCGGTGGCCTCACTCCGCGCACCACTGCTCGGCGCACCACCGGTCGGCTCAGCACCGCGCAGCTCACCCCCGAGCAGCTCGGCGAGCGTCGCGAGGCGGCAGCTGGGCGGGTGGCTCGGGCGCTGCGCCAGCGGAGGGGTCATGGCCGCTGTGACTGGGGAAGTCTCGGCAGGCGTCTCTGGCGTCACGGTCGGGTCCGATGCGGGGTCAGGCACGGCGCGAGGCTACCGACTCTCACCAGGTGAGTGGGAGTTCGGGGCGGCGGGTGCCGGTCGGGGGGATGCCGTACTGCTGCAACGCGTAGCTGGTGATGTCGGCGAAGACGGGCCCTGCGCCGGTGCCGCCCCCGACGTTCGAGGCCGGCTTCTGCAGCACGACGTAGGTGACCAGCTCCGGGTCGTCGGCGGGCGCGAAGCCGCCGAAGGAGATCGTGAAGCCGCCGCTTGCGTACCCGCCCCCGTCCGGGTCCACGCGCTGCGCCGTACCCGTCTTGCCCGCCACGCGGTAGCCGTTGATCGCCGCGCCGGGCGCGGTGCCGCCCTCCGCCGTCACCATCTCCATCATGCGGGCGACCGTCTGCGCGCTCCTGGGGCTCACCACCTGCCGTCCTGCGGGCTCACGCAACGGCGCGATCTCACCGTCGGCACCGACCGTGCCCTTGACCAGGCTCGGCTCGGTGTAGCGGCCTCCGTTGGCGATGGCACCCAGGGCCGTGGTCATCTGCACCGCGTTGACCGACAGGCCCTGACCGAAGGAGATCGTGTCCTGCCGCAGCGGTGTCCACGTGCTCGGGTCGGGCAGCAGGCCCCGGGTCTCCCCCGGCATGCCGAGCTCGGTGAGCCGGCCGAGGCCGAACCCGGTCAGGTAGCGGTGCAGCTCCTCGGGCTCGAGCTGCTCGGCCGCCATCGCGGTGCCGATGTTGGACGACTGCGCGATGACGCCGGCGAAGGTGAGCTTGAGCCGGCCGTGGTCGAACCAGTCCTTGATCCGGTCCGGCCCGCGCACGAGCTCGGCCGGCAGCCGCATCCGGGTGCGCGGCGTGACCTCACCGGCGTCGATCAGGGCGGCGGCGGTCAGCACCTTCTGGACGCTGCCCGGCTCGTAGACCTCCTCGATCGCCCGGCTGCCGATGTTCCTCGGGTCGGCCCGACCCGGCTGGTTGGGGTCGTAGGTCGGGTAGTCGGCGAGTGCGAGGATCTCGGAGGTGTCGGGGTCCATGACGACCGCGGCGCCCGAGAGCGAACCGGTGTCCTCCACCGCCTGCCGCAGCCGCCGCTGGGCGAAGAACTGCAGGTCCTCGTCGATGGTGAGGGCGATGTTGCTGCCCGGTTCCGGTTCGTCGACCGACGACTCCGCCAGCGGGATCCGGGTGCCCATGCCGTCGGTGACGAAGGTGGCGTGCCCGTCGGTGCCCTTCAGCTTGTCGTTGAACGCGAACTCCACGCCGGCGCGGGCCAGGTTGCCGTCCTCGTCGGGGCTCGCCCCGAGGAAGCCGACCAGGTTTGCGGCGATGTCGCCGGCGGGGTAGGTCCGCAGCGGGTCGTCCTCGGTGTAGACGCCGGCCAGACCCTGCTCGTCGAGCTCGTCCATGATCGTGTCGGCCTGCTCGGGCAGCACCTGGCGTACGAGGTAGGCGAACCGGCTGTCCGGTTTGCGCAGGTCCCTGACCAGCTCGAGGTAGGACGCGTCGGTGTGCTCGGCGATGACGGCGGCGATCCGCGGCGCGTCGTCGCGCGTGTGCATGGGGTCGGCGATGAGCATCTCCGCGTCGGTGGTCTCCGCCAACGGCGCGCCGTCGCGATCCACGATCGCCCCGCGAGGCGCGGCGAGCTTGATCTCGGTGGCGTTGTCGTACTTGTCGGCCAGCTGGGCGTAGGCGTGCGCCTCGATTCCCTGGATCTGCACCAGCCGGGCGGCGAACAGCGAGAACACGAAGACCATCAACATCAGCCCCGCACGCAGCCGTAGGGTCGGCCGGGCCAGCCGGATGCGGCGTCGTGGCCGACGGCGGGGGTGCCGGCTCACCGGTCTCCCTGTGCGGCTGCGGTGGGGTTGCGCGGATCGAGCCGGAGCCCGTCGGACGGGTCCGGTGGCTGTGCGGTTCCGCGCACCGTGCCGGTGGCCAGGAACAGGAAGGCCGGACTGTGGTTGGGCAGCATGCCGAGGTCGGCGGCCTCACGTGCCACCCGCTCGGGTGAACGCAGCGCGTCGACCTGCAGGTCCAGTGCCTCCTTGCGCACCTCCAGGGCGTTCGCCCTGTCCTCCAGGGAGCGGGCGTAGAAGGCCTGGTGCTGCAGCGACGTGTTCAGCAGCAGGAGGCCCACCAGACCCACTGCCAGCACCGCCAGCACGAAGGCCGCGAACGGCACCCGTGGCGCGTGCTGCGGCTGCGTGCTGACCAGCGACAGCCGGGCCCGTTGCTGCACCGCGTCGGCCAGCCGCGGGACCCGGGCCCGGGTCTGGTCCAGGAACGTGCTCATCGGTGCCCTCCCTCCGTGCTCATGCGGCGTCCCGCACCCGTTCGGCCGCCCGTACCCGGACCGATGCCGAGCGCGGGTTGGCGGCGATCTCGTCGGCTCCGGCCTTCTCCGCTCCCCTGGTCAGCAGCCTCAGCTCCGGCTCGTGGCCCGCGGGTACGACGGGCAGGTCCGGCGGTACGTCGGACCGCGAGCGCCGGGTGAGCTCCTGCTTGACCAACCGGTCCTCGAGGGACTGGTACGACATGACGACGATCCGTCCCCCGAGGGTCAACGCGTCCACGGCAGCCGGCAGCGCTCTGCGCAGGGCGCCCAGCTCGTCGTTGACCTCGATCCGCAGCGCCTGGAAGGTGCGCTTGGCCGGATGTCCCCCGGTGCGTCGGGCCGCCGCCGGGATCGCCGAGCGGATCAGGTCGACCAGCTGAGCGCTGGTGGTGATCGGGTGCGCGGCGCGGGCGCGCACGACCGCCCGGGCGATGCGCGCGGCGAACCGCTCCTCGCCGAAGTTGCGGAGCACGGCGACCAGCTGCTCGGTCGAGTACGTGTTGAGCACGTCGGCCGCGGTCTGCCCACGCGTGGGGTCCATCCGCATGTCCAGCGGCGCGTCCTCCGCGTAGGCGAACCCGCGCCGGCGCTCGTCCAGCTGCATCGACGACACCCCCAGGTCGAGCAGCACGGCCTGGACCCGCCGCAGGCCGAGGTCGTCGAGTACCTCAGGGATCTGGTCGTAGACGGCGTGCACGGCCCGGAAGCGGTCCTCGAAGCGGGCCAGCCGCTCGCCGGCCAGCTCCAGCGCCCGCGGGTCGCGGTCGATGCCGACGACGCGGGCCTCCGGGAAACGCACCAGCACGGCCTCGCTGTGGCCGCCGAGGCCCAGGGTCGCGTCGATCAGGACGGATCCAGGCGCCTGGAGGGCCGGCTCGAGGAGGTCGAGCACCCGGTCGAGGAGGACCGGCAGGTGGGCGGGCGTGGCCATCACACCGCTCAGCTCGCCACGCGGGTGAGCACGACCAGGACGGCGGCCAGCGCGGTGGAGGTGAGGGCGGAGACGGCGATGACGGCCAGGCCGTCCTTGACCTCCTCGCGGACGCGGCGCACGGGTCGCTCGTCGTCGCCCGCAGGTCGCACCAACGACTCGGTCGCTGCGGCTGCGTTCATCTCGACCCCCAGGTACGGCTGACACACCCGGTGTCGGGCCGGGTGTCGATTGGTGTGGTGGATGTGCGGGACCTGGGCTCGCGGACCAGGCCGTGACGTGCGGACTGCTCTGCCGCTTCGTGCGACCAGGTCTCCGTCCGCTGCGGAGTGGGAAGCGGCCCTCTGGCACCGGGGAAGGTGCGCCAGATGACCTCTCGAGCGGACGGGAGACCTCGCCGAACGACGCGGTCGTGTCCTCAGCAGGCTTCTCAGAAGACTCCGGGCAGCACCTCCTCGGAGAGGTCGGCGAACGCCTGCTCCTGCTCCTCGTTGTAGGCCTGCCAGGCGGCGGCGTCCCAGATCTCGATCCGGTTCATCGCGCCGATCACCACGCACTCGCGGGTCAACGACGCGTAGTCACGCAGCATCGGCGGGATGGTCACCCGGCCCTGCTTGTCCGGTGTCTCGTCGGATGCTCCAGCGAACAGCATCCGCTGGTAGTCGCGGGCCCGCTTGTTGGTGACGGGTGCCTGCTGCATCTGCTCGGTGAGCTTGCCGAACTCGGCCATCGGCCACACGTAGAGGCATCGGTCCTGCCCTCTCGTGATCACGAGCCCCTCCTGCAGCTGGTCGCGGAACTTCGCCGGGAGGAAGAGCCGCCCCTTGTCGTCGAGGCGGGGCGTGTGGGTGCCGAAGAACACCACACTCACCTCCTCCTCCTCCAATGCGCTCCACTGTAACCCACTGCGCTCCACAGCAAACCAAAATCGGGCAATTTGCCACCGTGTCGGTGTGGCGACCTCGGCGAAGGGGCTCGGACGGGGCCCGGAAGAGACTCGGGCGCGGCTCTACCCGTGGCTCCCACGCGCTGCGGCACCAGGGGTGGGGCGTGGTGGAGCAGGGGGTGGTGCGGGGTGGAGCAGGGGGTGGTGCGCGGTGGAGCAGCGTGCGGTGCCCGCACCTGCAACGACCTGTCCGGCCGAGCGCGGATGAGTTGGCGCTCCGGGCTACCGTGACCACATCGTTACTGCCGTTCACCCCCGGCCCGGCGCCTGGGTTTGCGAGGATCATGCACGCATGACCCGTGCGGGCATGGCGAGGGACGTGTAGGTATTCGAAGGGGACCGCAGTGTCGACGGAGGTCATGGGGATGGAAGGCACCACGGAGCCGGGGGCGCAGTCTGTGGCAGCCCCTGCTGACCTCGAACACCTGGCCAAGGTGGTCGACCGGATCCGCGGGTGCGTCGAGACCGTCATCGAGGGCAAGCCGGACGTGGTCCGGCTCTCCCTGGCCGTCCT
>Ga0075331_1000316_pt1 | contig 10569 bp, 13 predicted proteins | sample MayberrySE_TuleA_FD_120090 | JGI IMG/M metagenome (GOLD analysis project Ga0075331, IMG submission 120090) | Natural and restored wetland microbial communities from the San Francisco Bay, California, USA, that impact long-term carbon... | ecosystem: Environmental > Terrestrial > Soil > Wetlands ... | reverse complement strand
GGGAGCGGATCATCCGCGAGATCACGCCGATCTTCGACACGACCGCGCTCGGCTACAGCTCGATGCTCGTGGCCGCGAAGGTGGACGCGGAGAACCCGCACCGGGCGGCGGGGATCATCAACGAGCACCCCGGCGTATCGCACAACTACCTGCGCAATCACGACTTCAACCTGTGGTTCACGATCGCGACGGCGCCCGACTCGCGGCTCGGCCTCGATGGGACGCTGGAGGTCCTGCGCGAGCTGAGCGGCGCGGAGTCGATGCGCAAGCTGCCCACGCTGACGATGTTCAAGATCAACATGAACCTCGAGATGGAGGGCGGCACCGACAGGCTCGCGGCGCCCGTCGCGGCGGTCGAGCCGCAGCCCCGCGATCCCGTGCCGCTGGACGGCTTCGACATCGCGGTGATCCGCGCGCTCCAGGGGCCGATGGAGGTGCGCCCGGATGCGTATGCGCCGGCCGCGCAGGAGCTCGGGATCCCCGTCGCGCGGATGCTCGAGCATCTCGAGGGCATGATCGAGCGCAAGCTGCTGCGGCGCGTGGCCGCGATCCTCTTCCACCGCCGGGCGGGGTTCTCGGCCAACGGGATGGGGGTGTGGAAGGTCCCCGAGGACCGGATCATGGAGCTGGGGCCACGGATGGCGGCGGTCCGGGGGGTCTCCCACTGCTACCGGCGCCCGACGTACCCGGACTGGCCCTACAGCGTTTTCACGATGGCGCACGGCCGCTCCAAGGAGGAGTGCGACGCGGTGCTGGACGGGGTGGGGGCGGTGTGCGGTCTCGGCGGCGACGACCGCTCGACCCTCTACTCCTCGACCGAGTTCAAGAAGATCCGCCTGCACTACTTCACTCCCGACTATGCGGAGTGGGAGCGCCGGAATTCCTAGCGAGCGCCGCAGGCGCGAAGCACAGGACTTCAGGCGGGGCGAAGGCCCAGAAATTCCCAGTCGCTCGCGGGACCTCTTCGCGCGGGCGCAGGGGCTGATTCCTGGTGGCGTGAACAGCCCCGTGCGGGCGATGAGGTCGGTGGGCCGGGATCCCGTGTTCGTGGCCTCGGCTCAGGGTGCGGAGCTGGTCGACGTCGACGGCAACCGCTACGTCGACTACGTCTGCTCCTGGGGTCCGCTGATCCTCGGCCACGCCCACCCGGAGGTGGTCGAGGCGGTGCAGGCCGCCGCCGCGCGCGGCACGAGCTACGGCGCGCCCACGGTGGCCGAGGTCGAGCTTGCGGCCGAGGTCGTCGGGCGGGTGCCCTGCGCGGAGATGGTGCGCCTCGTGTCGTCGGGGACCGAGGCGGCGATGACCGCCCTGCGCCTGGCGCGCGCCGCGACCGGCCGCGCGAAGGTGATCAAGTTTGCCGGGTGCTACCACGGGCACGTGGACGGCCTGCTGGCGGAGTCGGGCTCGGGCCTGGCGACCCAGGGCATTCCCGCGTCCTCGGGCGTCACACCGGCGCAGGCCGCGGACACGATCGTGGTGCCGTGGAACGACCCCGCGGCGCTGCGCGCGGCGGCGGAGCGCGCCGGCCGCGACCTGGCGGCGGTGATCGCCGAAGGTGTCCCGGCCAACATGGGCCTGGTGCCCGCGGCACCCGGGTTTCTCGACCTCGTGCGCGAGACGTGCGATGCGCATGGCGCGCTGCTGGTGCTGGACGAGGTGATCACGGGCTTCCGCGTCGGGCCGGGCGGCGCGCAGGAGGCGTTCGACGTGCGCAGCGATCTCGTGATCTTCGGCAAGGTGCTGGGCGGCGGCCTGCCGCTTGCGGCGGTCGCGGGGCCGCGCCGGCTGCTCGAGCTGCTCGCTCCCGTCGGCGAGACGTACCAGGCGGGCACCCTGTCGGGCAATCCGCTTGCCACCGCCGCCGGCCTCGCGACGCTGCGCCGTCTGGACGCCGGCGCCTACGAGCGGCTCGGGCGCACGACCGCGCGGCTCGCGCAGGGGATCGAGGAGGCCGCCACGGCGGCCGGTGTGCCGGTTCAGGTCCCGTGGCGGGTGGGACTGCTGACCGTGTTCTTCTGCCCGCGGCCGGTGCGCGACTACGCCGATGCCCGCGCCGCCGACGCGGCCGCCTTCGCGGACTTCTTCACGGAGATGCTCGCGCGCGGCGTCTACCTCCCGCCCAGCGCCTTCGAGACCTGGTTCCCGTCGCTCGCGCACGGGGAGGAGGAGATCGACCGGACGCTCGCGGCGGCCGCCGAGTCGTTCGACGCAGTGGCGGGGGGTCGGGCGGCGTGAGCGAGCCGGCCCTCGCCGCCGGCACGCTCCCGGCGCTGCGCGACCTGCTGGCGCGAGAGGGCGAGGCGATCGCCCCGACGCTGGCCACGGACGCGGGCGAGGAAGTGGTCGCGCCGCTGGTGGCGGCCTGCGCGCGGGCGCGGCCGGAGGCCGCGGAGCTGGCACTCGTGATGGAGAGCATCCTCGAGGGCTATCTCCTCCACTACGGACGTGCGCGGCTGGTCCTGACCGTCGACGAGGACCTGCGGCTGCTCGCCGGCGACCACCTGTACGCGCTCGGGCTGAGCCGGCTTGCGCAGCTGGGCGACCTGGACGCGGTGCGCGCGCTGGCCGACCTGATCACCGCGTGCGCCCGGGCGCACTCGCAGGAGGACGATCGCGCGGTCGTGGCTCACGTCGCCGCGGGCCTGTGGCTGCTGACGACCCTCGCCGTGGGGGCGGGGCGGTGGCCCGGGTACGAGGAGGCACTCGCCGCCCGCGCCGGCGACCGGGCCGACGGCGACGGCCTGGTTGCGGAAGCGCTCCGCCGGGCGGCGGCGCTCGGTGTCGAGATTGAAGCGAAGGCCGCCTTGATAGCTTTTGGGCGCGCGGTCGCCGACCGCCCCCACCCCTAGTAACAGCGGCAACTTTCGCCCTAATGGCCGATCACACGGAGACGGAGCGAGCAGCCGGCGCGGCCGGGGGCGACGGCGTTTCTCCACGCACCGGCGGCAACGGCGCGGGCGCCCTGGCGCCCCGGCTGCCGAAGCCGAAGCCGCCAGGCTACTTCGAGGGCGAGACGATGACCCGCCGGGCGCTCTTCAGCGGGGGCGTGGTGGCCGCCGGCGGCATCGCCACGGCGGCGATCCTGCTCCCGGCGATCGGGTTCGCGGTCGGGCCGGTGTTCGAGGAGGAGGACTTCCCGTGGCAGTCCGTCGGCCCGCCGAGCAAGTTCGGCGAGGACGACTACACGCCCGTCACCTTCTCGATGGTGACCGACGTGGGGGAGGCCGGCAAGACGCTCGCCTATGTGCGCAGGCGCAACCCTGCGATCGACACCAAGCTGATGGACGAGTACGTCGCGATCTCCACGCGCTGCGCCCATCTCGGTTGTCCGGTGCGGTGGGTGAGCCCGGCGCAGCGGTTCGTGTGCCCGTGCCACGGCGGCGTCTATGACGCGCAGGGACAGGTCGAGGGCGGCCCGCCGGTGCGCCCGCTCGACCGGTTCAAGACGCGGGTCCAGAACGGCCAGGTGCAGATCGGGCCCCGCTACAGCGTCAACTCTGACCTGAAGCGTTTCTCCGCGCGCGACCCCGGGGAGCCGCTCGACGGCCTCTGGCAGTACCTGTACCCGAAGCGCTTCAGTGTCCCGCCGGTGTCGGGCTAGGCGATGGCGATCCGGATCCCGAAGCCCCCGCTTCCCGGCCGGCGCAGACCGCCCCGGCCGGCCGAGCCGCCGCCCGACGGCGGGCCCGCGCTGAAGGACCAGGCGGCCGAGGCCGGCGTCGGCATCGCGGGCTGGGTGGACGAGCGCACGGGCGTCGGCGGCTTCACGAAGGGAATGCTGTTCCGCAAGGTCCCGAAGGGGACGAACTGGTTCTACACGCTCGGCTCGGCGACGCTGTTCGCCTTCCTCTCGCAGGCCGTGACGGGCATCTTCCTGGCGATGTACTACGACCCCAGCCCGGACCGGGCCTACGACAGCGTGCAGCACATCACCAACGAGGTGTGGCTCGGAGACCTGGTGCGCGGCATGCACCGCTGGGGGGCGACGGTGATGATCGTCCTGATCTTCTTGCACATGGGGAGGGTCTTCTTCTTCGGCGCGTACAAGTACCCGCGCGAGCTGAACTGGGTGATCGGCGTGGTGCTGCTGGTGCTGACGCTCGGCATGGGCTTCACGGGGTACCTGCTGCCCTTCGACCAGCGCTCCTTCTGGGCCACCGTCGTGGGGGTGAACATCAATGGCACGGCGCCCGTGCTGGGCCCTTACCTCTCGGACTTCTTACGCGCGGGACCCGAGTTCGGCGCGACGACCCTGTCGCGCTTCTATGCGATCCACATGCTTCTGATTCCGATCCTGATCGCGGCGCTGATCACCATCCACCTGTACCTGGTGGTGAAGCTCGGTACGACGGCCCCACCGTGGCTGAAGGCGAAGCTGCCCGAGCCGCTCGAGAAGGAAAGGGTCTGAGGCACACGTGAAGCCTCGCGACAAGGAGCAGTACCTCCGCGAGTACCAGATCCTGAAGTCCCAGGGGAAGCCGTTCTTCCCCTACGCGGTCCTGAAGGACTCCGTGATGGCCGCGATCGTGCTGGTGGTGATCATCGCGATGGCGATCATCCTCGGCGCCGGCGAGCTGCAGAACAAGGCCGACCCGACCACGACCACCTACACGCCGCGGCCCGAGTGGTACTTCTTCTTCCTCTTCGAGGTGCTGCGCGTGATCAAGCCGCCGGAGCTGACCGTCCTGGCGACCGTCGGCATTCCGACGATCGCGCTCGTGCTGCTGGCGCTGCTCCCGTTCTACGACCGCAACCCCGAGCGGCGGCCGGAGCGGCGGCCGATCGCGACCACCGCCGCCATCGCGACCATGGCCGCGATGGCCTATCTCACATACCTCGGCGCGCACGCCGAGGCGCCCGACAAGATCGACATGAAGGTCCCGGAGAGCCTCGAGGCCGGCCAGACCGTCGCGAACCAGTCGGGCTGCGGCGCCTGCCACAAGTTCGGCGAGGCCGGCAACGCGACCCTGGGCCCGGATCTCACGGAGATCGGCTCGAAGCTGCCCCCGCAGGCGCTCGAGCGCACGCTGCGCAACCCGACCGCGCCGATGCCCTCTTACGCCGACCTGCCGCCCGAGAAGTTCGACGCGCTGGTCGAGTACCTCGCGGCGCTGAAGTAGGCCGTGAGCGGTGTGACAGCCGCCCGTGCCACGCACGAGCGGCAGGTCCGCTCGATGTTCGACCGCATCGCCGGGCGCTACGACGCCATGAACTCCGTCATGTCGGCGGGCCTCCACCATCGCTGGCGCGCCCGCACGGCGGACGTGGCGGACTTGGCGTCCGGCGCTGCGGCCCTCGACGTCTGCTGCGGGACGGGCGACCTGGCGTTCGAGCTGCGGCGCCGCGTGGGGCCCGGGGGCCGCGTGGTCGGCCTCGACTTCTCCGCCCCGATGCTGGAGCTGGCGGAGCGGAAGGCCACCGCCGCGGCCGCGGCTGTCGAGTGGGTCGAGGGAAACGCGCTCGAGCTGCCCTTCGGCGACGCGACTTTCGACGCCGCGACCGTCGGCTTCGGCGTGCGCAACGTCGCCGACGTGCCCCGCGCGATCCGTGAGATGGCACGGGTCGTCCGTTCCGGCGGGCGCGTCGCGATCCTCGAGATCACGACCCCCCAGCGACCTCCGCTGAAGTGGTTCTACTCGGTGTGGTTCGACCGCATCGTGCCGCTGCTCGGCACGGCCGCGGGCGACCGCGAGGCCTACACGTACCTGCCGAGCTCGGTGCGCCGGTTCCCGCCCGCGCGCGAGCTGGCGGCGCTCATGCACGAGGCCGGCCTGCGTGACGTGCGCTACGTGATCCTGGCAGGCGGCATCGTCGCGATCCACTGGGGCACTGTGCCGGCCGGGAGCCCCGCGTGACCACGCTCGACGACACTGCGGTGCTCGGCGGGGACCGCGTGGCGGAGCGCATGCTGCATGCCGAGCGCATCCTGGCGGACGTCACACGCGCTCACGGCGACGCGCTCGCGAGCGCCGCCGCCGGAACCCTGAGCGCCGGCGGCAAGCGCCTGCGGCCGCTGCTCGTGCTGCTCTGCGCCGGTGACGCGGAGGGCGATGCGCCCACGCGCGCCGCCGGCGCCGTCGAACTGGTGCACACGGCCACGCTCGTGCACGACGACGTGATCGACCGCGCCAGCCTGCGCCGCGGGCGCGAGACGGTGTTCGCCGCCCGTGGCCGCGCGGCCGCGACCGCCACCGGTGACTTCGTCTTCTCCCGCGCGTTCGCGCTCCTGGCACAGAACCGCGACCGCGAGCAGGTGCGGGTGCTCGCCGATGCCTGCCTTGCCCTGGCGGTGGGCGAGCTCGCGCAGCGCCGCGACGCGTACCGCGCCGACGTGTCCTCCGAGCGCTATGTGATGCGCTGCCGCCTGAAGACCGCCAGCCTGTTCGCGGCGGCCTGCCGCCTCGGCGCGCTCACCGCGGGCCGCGGCGCGCCGGACGCCGGCGCGCTGGAGGCGTTCGGGCAGGACCTCGGCGTCGCATTCCAGATGCTCGACGACCTGCTCGACGTGACCGGCCCGCCCAGCCGGACGGGGAAGCACCGGGGCACCGACCTCCTCGACGGCACCGTGACGCTACCGCTGGTCCTGGCGCGCCGCGAGGACCCGGCCCTCGCTCGGCTCGACCTGCGCACGGTGACGACGCGCGCGGAGGCCGAGCGGATCTGCGACCGGATCGCGGGCACCGGAGCGCTCGGCGAGACCCGCGCCCAGGCGGCCGCGCTGCTCGCCGGTGCCAAGGAGACGGTGCGGGGCGCGGTCGGCCAGGAGCTCGAGCGGACCCTGCACTCGGTCGCCGACCGGGTGGCGGAGCGGTACGCGTAGCGTCTCGAGCCGGGAAAGGGACCGCCGGCCCTTTCGGACCGGCGGCGGGGGGGAGGGTGATGTTGGGAGGGAAGCCCTAGAAGTCTTCGGGGAGGATGTGGTCCGCTCCGAGCGCGTCGGCGAAGCGGTCGATCTCATCTTCCATGTTGGCCCGGATCAGGCGCTTGAGGTCGTCGACGAGGTTGTCCGTGCCCCGATCGAGCTCCTCGTCGAAGCGCTCCACCGTGTCCTGGTCGAACACGCCGGTGTGGGCCCATTCGCAGTTGGGGCAGCGCAGCGCGACTTCCCAGCGCGCCCGCTCGACCTCGCTCCACTGCGTCGGGTAGACGAGGTCGGCGTCGCACTCGGGGCACATGTGCAGCAGCTGCGTGGCGCCGGTGGTCTCGATCTCCTCACGGCCGGCCGGGTCGTCGAAGTACACGACCTCGATCGTCTTGCCGCTCGGAAGCGCGACTCGCTTCACGCGGTGATTCTGCTGCTGTCCCCCTGAGGTCGCCATCGCTTCTGGCGCAGATATCGGCCGTGGCGCGGGCAAGCTTTAGGACCGGCGGACACCGGTGGCCGCCCGGGTAGCGCCACCAATACACTGCCGTCCTCGTGGTCTTGTCCGACCGCACCATCAGGGCCGAGCTCGAGGCCGGCCGGATCGGCATCGATCCGTACGACCCGGGGCTCGTGCAGCCCTCCAGCATCGACGTCCGGGTCGACCGGAAGTTCCGCGTGTTCCACAATGCGCGCTACCCGTTCATCGACGTGCGCGCGCCGATGGAGGGTCTCACCGAGCTCGTGGAGGTGAACGGCGACGAGCCGTTCATCCTGCACCCCGGCGAGTTCGTCCTCGGCCAGACGCTCGAGTCGATCTCGCTGCCCGACGACATCGTGGCGCGGCTCGAGGGCAAGAGCTCGCTGGGCCGCCTCGGCCTCCTGATCCACTCCACCGCCGGCTTCGTGGACCCTTCGTTCACGGGGAACCTGACGCTCGAGCTGTCGAACGTCGCAAACCTGCCGATCACCATCTACCACGGGATGCCGATCGGCCAGATCTCGTTCATGCGCATGGACGCGCCCGTCGAGACGCCCTACGGCGCGGAAGGCGCACGCTCCAAGTACCAGGGCCAGGCGGAGCCGACGCCGTCGCGCTTCTACCGAAATTTCGAATAGGCGGCAGCGCTACCATTGGGCTTTGCGCCCTAGGAGGCCCACATGCCGAACATCGGCCCGCTCGAGATAGTCATCATCCTGATCATCGCCCTGATCGTCTTCGGGCCGAAGCGGCTGCCCGAGCTGGGCCGCTCGATGGGCAGGGGAATGCGCGAGTTCAAGAACTCGCTCACGACCGACAAGGACGACGACGACGACGAAGACGACGTGCGGGAGCTGGAGCGCTCGCGGGACGCCGCCGATGAGCGGCCCCTCGAGGGCGAGGTAGTGCACGACCGCAGGTCCTAGTCCGGTGGCGCATTTGCCGGCGCCGCCCTTCCGGTAGCCCCGCATGGCACGAATCCGGCCGGTAGGTCACGACGACCGGCTCACGCTCGTCGAGCACCTGGACGAGCTGCGCACGCGGATCATCATCGCCGTGGCCGCCTTCGTGGTGGGCGCGGCGCTCTGCGCGTGGCAGAACCGCGAGATCTTCGATCTCCTCAACCGGCCGCTGCCGGAGGGGCGCGACCCGATCACGCTCGGCGTGACCGAGCCGTTCTTCACGACGCTGACCGTGTCGGCGTACGCGGGCCTGCTGCTCGCGCTCCCGGTGATCCTCTACCAGGTGTACGCGTTCCTCCTGCCGGCCTTCAGCGACCGCGAGCGCCGCGTGGTGCTGCCGTTGATGCTCCTGGCCCCTTTCCTGTTCATCGCCGGCGTGATGTTCGGCTACCTGGTGGTGCTGGAGCGCGCCGTCGAGTTCCTGCTGAACTTCAACGACGAGCAGTTCAACATCCAGGTCCGGGCGCGCGAGTACTACACGTTCGTGGTCCTCACCCTGATGGCGATGGGCCTGGTGTTCCAGGTCCCCCTGGCCATCCTGGCCATCACGAGGCTGGGCATCATGTCGCCCGCGCAACTGCGGGCCAACCGGCGGTTCGCGATCCTCGGGATCGCGGTGCTGGCCGCGCTGCTGCCCACGGTCGACCCCGTGACGATGCTGATCGAGATGGTGCCGCTGATCCTGCTGTTCGAGTTGAGTATCGTCTTGGCATCCCTGTTGGGCCGTCCCCCGGGAGAGGCCGCGCCGTCCGAGCCGCGCGCCGAGGGCTCGCCCTGACCGAGGAATCTTCCCCGCACCTGACCCACACCCATGCTTTTTGATCTAAAGGGCAAGCGCAAGCGACTGGTCCAGGTCGTGTACGTGATGCTGGCCGTCCTGTTCGGCGGCGGCCTGATCCTGTTCGGCGTGGGCGGCAACGTCAGCGGCGGCCTGATCGACGCCTTCAAGGGGACCGGCAGCGCGGACACGACCGCCTTCACCGACCGGGTGGAGCAAGCCGAGCGGCGCGCGGCCCGCCAGCCTCAGAACCCCGAGGCATGGCTCGAGGTGGTGCGTGCCGAGATCAGCCTGGCGCAATCCGCGGAAGGCTCCGACCCCGAGACGGGAGAGCTCACGGACCGTGGCCAGCAAGCGATCGTCCAGGTCGCCGAGGCGTGGGAGCGCTACCTGCGGCTCGAGCCCGAGGAGATCGACGGGAATGCGGCGGCGTTCGCCGCGCTCGCCTACGGTGCGCTGCAGGAGCACGACGAGGCGGTCGAGGCGCAGCGGATGTCGGTTGAGGCACGCCCGAGCGCCAACGGCTACTTCGAGCTGGCGCGATTCGCCTATCAGGCCGGCAGGGAGGACGCCGGCGACCGGGCCGCGCGAGAGGCGGTCCGAAGGACCCCGCCCGACCTCCGCAACAACGTGCGGGCGCAGGTCGAGGACATCAAGGAGCAGGGCCTCCGGTTCGCGCGGGAGTTCCAGAAGGCACAGCGGGAGCAGCGTGAACAGGCGCGCCAGGGCGGCCAGGAAGGCCAGGAAGCGCAACCCGGGCAGAGCTTCGGGCCACTGCCGGGCGGCGGTGCCGGGGCCAGTCCCTAGCGCCCGCCCGACCGTCGCTACCATGCCCGTCCGGGGCCGTTAGCTCAACTGGCAGAGCAGGGGACTCTTAATCCCAAGGTTGAAGGTTCGAGTCCTTCACGGCCCACTTACGACTGGGGTTCGGGCGCACCACCGCAGGCCGCAACCGCGGGATCAGGGCCGCCACCGCCCACGCCACCAGTGCGCCGGCGACCACACCGGCCGCCACGCGCCAGCCGACCGGGACCATCACCCCCAGCAGCGCGGCGCCGGCGTCCGGGCCGCCGGGTTTCCCGAGTCCGGCCAGGAATCCGAGCCAGAGCCCGGCCAGGCCGCCCGCTGCGCAACAGCACTGCGCCAGCAGACGGTAGGCCTCTCCGGCCGTCGCTCCGCCTGCGTCCGCCAGTTGACCCGGATCGCGCACCCATCGCTGATCGGCACCGCGCGACCGGTTCTGAAATCATGCGCGGCTTGCTCGGCCCAGGGAGGCCGCCGGTGCCCCGCCGGTGGCCACGACGGATCGGAGGGCCATGGATTCACGCGCGACGCAGCACGTCCCCGGCCGCTTTCGCAGCGCGGCCTTCGCCGCCGCCCTCGCCGCGGTGGCGCTCGCATGCGCACCTGGTGACGCGACCGCCGCCTCGGGCTGCCATCGCGTCGCCTCCCCGAGCGGGGGCGACGGCGCCGCCGGCACGGAAGG
>Ga0075331_1000315_pt1 | contig 10582 bp, 8 predicted proteins | sample MayberrySE_TuleA_FD_120090 | JGI IMG/M metagenome (GOLD analysis project Ga0075331, IMG submission 120090) | Natural and restored wetland microbial communities from the San Francisco Bay, California, USA, that impact long-term carbon... | ecosystem: Environmental > Terrestrial > Soil > Wetlands ... | reverse complement strand
GTGTGGCGGCGTCGAGACACCCCGACCTGGCCGGTACCGAGGTGCGAACGGCTCATCGGGAGCTGCGGGAGCTGGGGGCCCGCCTGGACCTGGAGGCGGCCACCGCCCTGGCCCGCTCGTGGGGCATCCACCTGTCGCCGACGGTGCGCACCCGCGACGCGCTCACCGCACGGGAGCAGGAGGTGCTCGCGCTCCTGTGCCGCGGCCTGTCGAACCGGGAGATAGCGCAGCGGCTCTTCATCAGCCGCAAGACCGCCGCGCACCACGTGAGCAGCATCCTGTCCAAGCTCGCCGTACGAAACCGTGCGCAGGCGGTCGCGCGGGCGATGAGCCAACCGGACCTGACCGCGCAGCACGGCTCATGACCTCGGGCCGACGTACTCGTCGAGCCTCGCAACCGACACCACTCAGCCGCACAGCTCGAGGATGTGCTGTGACCGGTTGCTGAACATGTAGCGCGCGTACTCGTAGCGCTTCGTCTTCCCGCTGACGATCCGAGCTGTCCAGTTCGTGGGTCGAGGTTGATCACTCGCTCATGCTTTCGGCCGGGACCGTGTTGAGGAAAGAGGCACGGCCAGTGCTCTCATGACATCGTGACGGCGCAGCAGCCCGCGATATAGCGCATATGGGGCCGACCGCCCGCTGCCTCTCGGCGTGCGCGCGTCGACCAGCCCCAGATCCGACAATCGGAGTGCGGACCGTACGGTGCCGGGTGTGGGATTCGAACCCACACGCCCTTTCGGGCAATGGATTTTGAGTCCATCATGTCTGCCTGTTCCATCAACCCGGCTGGTGGCTGACGTGAGGAGTCTATCCGGCAGTCGTTCTCTTACCGCACGTGCCACTGCAGACACTGACGCAGTGCGAAGCCCAACCCGCCAGCAAGGCTTCGTCTCAAGTGGCGACTGCCACACGGGACCGCACACACCGGCCCCCAGTGTGCGTGCACGACGGACGATAGCCTTGGCCGGGTGACTACCGCCGAGCAGACCTCGACCCGCCGCCGTGTCGTCATTGCCGAGGACGAGGCCCTCATCCGCCTCGATCTCGCCGAGATGCTCGTCGAGGAGGGCTACGACGTGGTGGGCCAGGCGGGCGACGGGGAGGCGGCGGTCGCGCTCGTGGAGGAACACCGTCCCGACCTCGTCGTGCTCGACGTCAAGATGCCCAAGCTCGACGGCATCACCGCGGCCGCGCGCATCGCGGAACAGCGTATCGCGCCGGTGGTGATCCTCACCGCCTTCAGCCAGCGCGAGCTGGTCGAGCGGGCACGCGACGCAGGGGCGATGGCTTACCTCGTCAAGCCGTTCAACCGCAACGACCTGGTCCCGGCGATCGAGATGGCTGCGAGTCGCTTCGCCGAGCTGCAGCAGCTGGAGGCAGAAGTCAGTGACCTCACCGAGCGGCTGGAGACGCGCAAGACCGTCGACCGCGCGAAGGGTGTGCTGCAGGCCCAGCTCGGGCTCTCCGAACCCGAGTCGTTCCGGTGGATCCAGAAGACCGCGATGGACCTTCGGCTGTCGATGAAGGACGTCGCCAGCGGAGTGGTCGAGCACGGCCCGTCCCTTGCGGGAGAGTCGCCCGAGGCGTGAGCCGCCGGAGCGGAAACATGAGCCAACTCGGTGTTCGCTGCTGTCACCCGGGAGAGAGGTCACAAGTTGGCAACGGAGCCGCGGCAATTCATCGTGACCCCATGCCGCGGGCACCCCGGACGCAGTAGGTTCCATCCAACCTACCCAGGCTGACCTCGCCATGCGTGATGTCAGCGATTGATGCATTTCGGAGGGTCAATGATCCGCCCCACGCGAACCTGGCGCACAGCGGCAACGCTGGCCGCCGCGGCACTCGTGCTGTCGGCATGCGGAACCGACAGCGAGACAACCAATGAAGGTGGTGGCGCCGGCGACGGCGAGACCAGTGCCGCCCCCGAGGGCGACGGCACCTTGACGATCGGCACCCTGCTGCCGGAGACCGGAGACCTTGCCTTCCTCGGTCCCCCGGAGTTCGCCGGTGTCGACCTGGCAGTTCAGGAGATCAACGAGGCCGGTGGGGTCCTCGACGCCGATGTCGAGCAGTCCAGGGCCGACTCCGGCGACGGCACGCCCAACATCGCGCCTGGCGAGACCGACAAGCTGCTCAGCGCCAACTCCGACGTGATCGTCGGCGCCGCGTCGTCCAGCGTGTCGCTGAGCGTCATCGACAAGATCGTCGGTGCCGGTGTCGTGCAGATCTCCCCGGCGAACACCTCGACGGCGTTCGACACCTACGACGACAACGGCCTGTACTTCCGCACGGCGCCGTCCGACGTCCTGCAGGGGGCGGTCATGGGCAACATGGCGTTGTCCGACGGCTCCCAGAACACCGCGATCATGGCTCGCCAGGACTCCTACGGCGAGGCGCTGGCCAACCAGGTCGAGCAGGTCATCACCGACCAGGGCGGCACGATCGCGGCCAAGGAGCTGTACGACGCCAACGCCGCCACGTTCAGCGCCGAGGTGAGCGCGCTCGCGGCCTCACAGCCCGACGCCATCGTCCTCATCGCGTTCAACGAGACGACGAAGATCATCCCGGAGCTGATCAAGAACGGCATCGGACCGAAGGACGTGCAGATCTACTTCACCGACGGCAACTGCGCGGACTACTCCAAGGACTTCCAGCGGGGTGTCCTGGAGGGCATCAAGTGCACCTACCCGGGCGCGGAGCTGACCGGTGACTTCCGGGAGCGGCTGCTGTCGGTCAACCCCGACCTCACCGAGTTCACCTACGGTCCGGAGTCCTACGACGCCGTGATCATCGCGGCGCTGGCCGCCATCGCCGCGGAGAGCGACAACGGCGTCGCCATCTCCAAGGAGCTGGTCGAGGTCACCGTCGGCGGCGAGAAGTGCGACAACTTCGCCGACTGCAAACAGATGCTCGAGGACGGCCAGGACATCGACTACGACGGTGTCTCGGGTCCGATCGACTTCGGTGAGACCGGCAGTCCCACGGCCGCGACCATCGGAATCTTCGAGTACCTGCCCAACAACACCTTCGAGAACCTCGACTACATCACGGGTCAGATCTGACCTGGGGTAGCTGAGCAGGGCACGACGAAGAGGCCCCCGACCGGAAGTCCGGTCGGGGGCCTCTTCGCGTGTGTCCGGGCTCCGGCAGCTCCTCAGGCGGATCCGGGTGTGGTCAGGCCTTCGCCAGAGTGCCGAGGTACAGCTGGATCACCTTCGGGTCGTCGAGCAGGGCCTTGCCGGTGCCTGTGTAGGCATTGCGCCCCTGGTCGAGGACGTAGCCGCGGTCGCAGATCTGCAGACAGCGGCGCGCGTTCTGCTCGACCATGATCACCGAGACCCCGGCACGGTTGATCCGCCTGGTCTGCACGAAGACCTCGTCCTGCATGAAGGGGGAGAGGCCTGCGGACGGCTCGTCGAGAAGCAGCACGGACGGGTTCATCATCAGCGCCCGCCCCATCGCCACCATCTGCCGCTCGCCGCCGGACAGTGAACCGGCGCGCTGCTTGCGGCGGTCTGCGAGAGCCGGGAACAGCTGGCAGACCACGTCGAACCGCTCGGAGAACGTCTTGGGCGACTGGTAGACGCCCATCTGGAGGTTCTCCTCGATGGTCAGGCTGGGGAAGACGTTGTTGGACTGCGGCACGAACCCGATGCCCTTGCTGACCAGCTTGTCCGCCCGCTGGTTCGTGACGTCATCACCCTTGAGCCGCACCGTGCCGCTACCGACCCTGACCAGGCCGAACAGCGCCTTGAGCAGGGTGGACTTGCCGGCGCCGTTGGGGCCGATGACCGCCACCAGCTCGCCCGGCTGGCAGTACAGGTCGGTCCCGTTGAGGATGTTGACACCGGGGATGTAGCCGGCCACGATGTCGTCGGCACGCAGGACCGCGCCCTCGGCCTTGGCCAGGTGCTCCCGGCGTTCGGGTGTCGAGTCTGAGGTCGTGGTCACGCGGTGCCCTCCTGCTTCTGGGGTTCGGTCTTTCCGGCGAGGGATCCGGTCTCGAGTCCGGTCTCTGCCTCGGCCTCGGCGAGCTGTCGCTCCTCCTCCTCGACCGTGAGGGCGGCGTCATGGTGCGCACCGAGGTAGGCGTCGATGACGCGCTGGTCGCCCATGATGCTGGACGGCGGGCCCTCGGCGATGATCCGACCCTCCGCCATCACGACCACCCAGTCCGAGATGTCGCGGACCATGTCCATGTCGTGCTCGACGAAGAGCACGGTGCGCCCCTCGCCGCGCAGCGACTTCACATGACCGAGCAGCGACTGCTTGAGGGCCGGGTTGACGCCGGCCATGGGCTCGTCGAGCATCACCAGCTCGGGCTCGACCATGAGCGCGCGGGCCATCTCCAGCAGCTTGCGCTGGCCGCCCGACAACGATCCGGCGAAGTCCTCCCGCTTGGTGTCGAGCATGAACCGCTCGAGCAACGAGTCGGCTCGCTCGGTGTTGGCCTTCTCCTGGCCGCGCCAGAGGGAGGGGACCAGCGAGGACATGATCCGCTCACCGCGCTGGCCGGTCGCGCCGAGCCGCATGTTCTCGATCACGGTGAGCCGGGACAGCACCTTGGTGAGCTGGAACGTGCGCACCATGCCCAGCCGCGCCACGCGGTACGCCGACATGCCCGACAGCGACCTGTCGTTGAACTTCCACGACCCGGAGTTCGGCCGGTCGAAGCCGGTCAGCAGGTTGAAGAAGGTCGTCTTCCCGGCACCGTTCGGTCCGATCAGGGCGGTGATGGCTCCGCGTTGCACCTCGAGGTGGCCGACGTCGACCGCGGTCAGACCGCCGAAGCGGCGTACCACGTGGTCCGCGACGAGGATCGGGGCGGGCTTCGGGGCGCCGGGCTCACGGGGTACGTCGGCGAGCGCCCGGGTGACGTCGGCGTGCCGGTCGAAGTCGGTGGTGGGAGTGGATTCAGCGGGCATCGAGAGCCAGCTCCTTCCGGTCGCCGAGCAGGCCTTGTGGTCTGAAGACCATGAGCAGCATCAACGCCAGGCCCATGATGATGAAGCGCACGAGGCTGGCTTGGTTGGAGTTCATCAGCCACGTCGGGATCAGGGGATCGGGGCCGCGAGTCGCCCAGGAGAAGAACCCGCCGAGCAGGCTGATGAGGAACCAGAACAGGATCGACCCCACGACCGGGCCCATGACACGGGCCGCGCCGCCGAGGATCAGCACCGTCCATGCGAAGAACGTCACCTCGGTGAAGTAGTCGTCGGGGTTGGTGGCCGACTGGCGCAGACCCGTCATGAAGCCGGCCAGGCACCCGATCAGGCCACCGATGACGAGGGCCTGCATCTTGTAGCTGTAGACGTTCTTGCCGAGGGAGCGCACGGCGTCCTCGTCCTCGCGGATCGACTTCAGCACGCGACCCCACGGGCTGCGCACGAGCATCCAGACGAAGAGCGCGGCGAGCAGGACGAGCCCCCACCCGACGAAGATCACCCAGGCGTCGTAGGCCCGGTAGGTGAGCGGCCCGAACCCGGTGGCCCCGGTGAACGGGTTCATCGCACGGAAGGCCCCGGTGAACTGCTGCAGGCCGTCGCGTCCGCCGAACCAGTCCCGCAGCGTGACCGAGCCGACGGTGAGCCGGATGATCTCGGCCGCGGCGATGGTGACGATCGCGAGGTAGTCGGCGCGGAGCCGCAGGGTGGGGACACCGAGCAACAGCGCGAGTACGACGGTCGCGCCCAGCCCGACCAGGATGCCGGCCCAGAACGGCAGGCCGAACGTGCTGACGGTCGCCGCGAGGCCGTAGCCGCCCATCGCCATGAAGGCGGCCTGACCGAAGTTGAGCAGCCCGGTGTAGCCGAAGTGCATGTTGAGCCCGATCGCGGCGAGCGCGAAGATGATCGCGTCGGCGCCGAAACCCTGCCGCAGCGCGGATTCGATGATGTCCATGGCGTTTCCAGCTCCTCTCGATCAGCCCACGCGCTGGGCGCGGCCCAGGATGCCTTGGGGGCGGAACAGCAGGACGAGAATCAGGACGCCGAGTGCGCCGACGTACTTGAGCTCGGCGGGGATCAGCAGGGTCGAGACCTCGATGAACACCCCCACGATGATGCTGCCGAGCATCGCGCCCCAGATCGTGCCGATGCCACCGAGGATGACCGCGGCGAACACCAGCAGCAGGACCTTGAAGCCCATCTGGTACTCCACCTGCTGGGACAGGCCGAGCAGCACGCCCGACAGCCCGGCAAGGGCGGTCCCTCCGATCCAGACGACCGACACGACCCGGTCGACGTTGATGCCGGTGGTCGCGGAGAGGGCTGTGTTGTCCGCGACCGCTCGGGTGGCCTTGCCGATCCGGGTGCGCTGCAGCGCGACCGCGACGACGACGAGGACGACGATGCAGATCGCGGCGCTGACGAGGTCCTTGGGGAACATCGAGATCGGCCCGAGGGTGATGGTCGGCTGGGTGACGTAGGAGGCGTAGGTCTCGGTGTCACCTCCGAAGAGGTACTGGTAGAGGTACCGCAGGAAGATCGACATGCCGATGCTGACGATCATCATCGCGATCAGCCCGGTCTTGCGCCTGCGCAGTGGACGCCAGAAGGAGCTGTCCTGCAGCCAGCCGAACGCGGCCGACAGCAGCACCGCGACGAGGCCGGCGAGGACCAGCGGCAGGCCGAGCGCGACGTTGAACGCCCACGCGAGCAGGCCGCCCAGGGTGACCAGCTCGCCGTGGGCGAAGTTGGTGAGGCCGGTCGTGCCGAACACCATCGACAGGCCGAGCGAGGCCAGCGCGAGGATCAGGCCGAAGAGCAACCCGTCGGTGATGAGGTCGACGGCGCGTTCGAGCGGCGAGGTGAGGTCACGGGTGTCCGGACCGATCTGGAACTGCACGGTCGCGTTGAACCCCAGCACCTGCACGTCCTTGGTGACGTCCTCGGGGTTACGGAGGAACGTGCCCTCGGGCAGCGACTCCGTCTCGATCTCGACCGTGTACTGGCCGTTGTCGGGGACCGGTATGGAGAACTCGCCGTCGGTGTCCGACGTACCCTCTCCCACCGTCTCGCCTGCCGCGCTCGTGACGGTGAGGGAGACACCCTCGACCGGTTCCGGGTTCGCGGGGTCGGTGTCGTCGATCAACCTGCCTTGGATGGCCAGTTCGTCGGCGGCAGCCAGCACGGCCGTGGCGGCGTGCGGGCTCGGGGCTGCGGCCTGCGCGGGCAGCGCGACGCCGGCGACGAAGAGGACGCCCATCAGCAGCGCGAGACCTGCAGACAAACGCACTCGCACGTGGGACTCCTGTCGAGGGAATGGGCCTACGGACGGCCGGAGCATAGCGAGATCTGGGCTACAAAGTGGGCCCGATCGTGGTCTGTCATAAAACCGTTGTACGCCGTCTGGCCCTGCTCCGCTGCGGAGTCGGTGTTGTTCTGGCGCCCGGACTGGCTGCTCCTCACCGGACCGCGACGACCAGGGCGGTGAGCAGCGGGGCGATGACCAGGGCGGGCAGCAGGTCCCCCACGGGCAGCGGCTTGAGTCTCAGCAGCCGGAGGGCGACACCTACCAGCAGCAGGCCACCGGTGGCGGTGAGCGCGGCGATGTGCGCGTCCGGCACGAACTGGCCGAGCGCCGCACCCAGCGCGGTGAGGGACCCCTGCACGACCAGACCGGCGAGTGCGGACGCGGCCACCCCCCACCCGAGCGACGCGGCGAAGGCGATCGAGTCGAACCCGTCCAGCGCGGACTTCAGGTACAGCTGGTCCGCACCGTGGCCGAGCCCGTCGTTGAGCGACCCGAGCACCGTCAGCGGGCCTACGCAGAACACCAGCGACGCGGTCACGAAGCCCTCGATGAAGCGGCGGCGCCGCTCGGAGTCGCCGCCGCCGTCGACCGACCTGCGACCGGCGAGGCTGCGCTGCAGCCAGCCCCCGAAGTCCTCGAGGCGGCGCTCGATGTGCAGCAGCGACCCGACGATGCCACCGACCAGGAGGGAGCCCAGCACGATGAGCACGGGCGCACTGTCGCCCACTGCGGCGACCAGGTCCGCGTCGGTCACACTCATCGCGGAGAGCCCGGCGATGAGCAGCGTCACCAGGCCGAGCGCATCGGTGACGACCTCGCGGGTGCGCTGCGGCAGCCGGTGGCCGACGAGGATGCCGATGCCCGCGCCGAGGAGGATCGCTGCGACGTTGACGACGGTGCCGATGCCGGGGAACACCGGAGGAGCCTACCTGCGCCCGCCTGCGGCTGCCGCGGTGCGGTCCGGCGACGGCGCGGCCGGTCGGGCTTGCGTGCGCGGGCCGAGATGTCCGAGACTCTGCGGTGGCTCGCCTGTGGTTCCACAACGCGACGCCGTTCCAGGTCACTCGGGGGGCGTGGGAGAAAGTGGGTCGGAGCATGAGCCGGCTGATGGTGCGGGTCCGTGACGCGGTCCCTGAGGATGCGGTGGCACTGGTGGCCCTCTGGGAGTCCTCCGTCGACGACCAGCCGGGCCGGCTGCTGCCGCCGACCGTGGAGGCGGCGGCACGAGCCATCGAGCGCAACGCCTTCGACCGTATGCAGGCCCTGCAGGTGGCGCTCCTCGAGGATCGGATCGTCGGCGTCTCGCACCTGACCCGCACCTTCGTCTCACCGCTGCACGAGGAGGAGGCGGTCCACGTCACACACCTGTTCGTGGCGCCGGGGGCGCGCCGGCGCGGGGTCGGACGGGTCCTGCTCCAGCATGCTGCCGCCTGGGCCGACGAGCACGGCTCGACGCAGCTCTTCGCGGCGGCCCCGCCGAGCTCGCGGGACGCCCACCGCTTCCTCGCCTGCCTCGGGCTCAGCCAGGCGAACGTGGTCCGCAGCGTGCCGGTGGCCGTGCTGCGTCAGCGCCTCACGGTCAGCGAGCCGGAGTGCGTGGACACGCCGGCCCTGCAGGCCCGCCGCCGTACCCTCCTGCGCCGGCGGATCACCCAGCGCGGCGAGCGTCCGGTCTCGGCGCACACCTGAGCCACGGACCGGGCTGTCCGCCGCTCGGACTAAAGTCAGCCGGGTGTCCACCACTGCGCCGTCCACCACGCCTCGTCTCCTGCTGATCGACGGTCACTCGGTCGCCTACCGGGCCTTCTACGCGCTGCCGGTGGAGAACTTCTCCACCACCACGGGCCAGCCGACCAACGCCGTCTACGGCTTCACGTCGATGCTGATCAACGTGCTCCGGGACGAGCAGCCCACCCACCTCGCCGTCGCCTTCGACGTCTCGCGCGAGACCTTCCGCAGCGCGGCGTACGCCGAGTACAAGGCCAACCGGTCGACCTCGCCCACCGAGTTCCAGGGTCAGGTGTCGCTCGTCAAGGAGGTGCTGGCCGCCCTGCGCGTCCCGATGGTCGAGGCGGAGGGCTACGAGGCCGACGACGTGATCGGCACCCTCGCCAAGCAGGCCGAGCGGGAGGGCTTCGAGGTGCTGATCTGCACCGGCGACCGCGACGCGCTGCAGCTGGTCTCCGACTCCGTCACGGTGCTCTACCCCCGCAAGGGGGTCTCCGACCTGATCCGCATGACCCCGCAGGCGGTGGAGGACAAGTACGGCGTGGCGCCGTTCCACTACCCCGACCTCGCGGCGCTGGTGGGGGAGTCGAGCGACAACCTGCCCGGTGTGCCCGGCGTGGGCCCCAAGACCGCCGCGAAGTGGATCAACCAGTACTCCTCCCTCGACGCACTCATCGAGCACGCCGACGAGCTCAAGGGCAAGGCGGGCGACTCGCTGCGTGAGCGGCTGGCCGACGTCATCCGCAACCGACAGCTCAACGGACTGGTCTGTGACCTCACCCTGCCGGTGGAGCCGTCCGATCTTGCGATGCAGCCGTGGGACCGCGAGCAGGTGCACCAGATCTTCGACGGTCTGGAGTTCCGGGTGCTGCGTGACCGGCTCTTCGCCACCCTGACCGCCGACGAGCCGGTCAGCGACGAGGGGTTCGACATCAGCGGCCGGCGGTTGACGCCCGGCACCGTGCGCGCCTGGCTCGACGAGCACACGTCGGCCGACCGCTTCACCGGTGTGCACGTGCAGGGGGCGTGGAGCGGCGGCACCGGCGACGTGATCGCCCTGGCCCTCGCGACGGCCGATGGCGCCGCGGCCTGGATCGACGTACCCGAGATCGACCCCGATGACGACAAGGCGCTCGCCACCTGGCTGGCCGACCCCTCCCGGCCGAAGGCGCTGCACGACGCCAAGGGGCCCTCCCTGATGCTCGCGTCCCGCGGCTGGCGCCTCGACGGACTCGCCTGCGACACGGCGCTGCTGGCCTACCTGTCCCGACCCGACCAGCGCTCCTACGACCTCGCCGATCTGACCCTGCGCTACCTCAAGCGCGAGCTGCGCACCGACGAGTCGGAGTCCGGCCAGCTCACGCTCGACACCGACGCCGCGGAGAGCAGCGCCGATGTCGCGATGGTGCATGCCCGCGCGGTCGTCGACCTCTCCGACGCGCTCGCCCACGAGCTGGAGCAGCGCGGGGGGACCCGGTTGCTCACCGACGTCGAGCTGCCGCTGGTGCGCGTGCTCGCTGACATGGAGCAGGTCGGCATCGCGGTCGACCGGGACTACCTCGAGGGGCTGGAGTCGGAGTTCGCCGACAAGGTGCGC
>Ga0075331_1000313_pt1 | contig 10593 bp, 7 predicted proteins | sample MayberrySE_TuleA_FD_120090 | JGI IMG/M metagenome (GOLD analysis project Ga0075331, IMG submission 120090) | Natural and restored wetland microbial communities from the San Francisco Bay, California, USA, that impact long-term carbon... | ecosystem: Environmental > Terrestrial > Soil > Wetlands ... | reverse complement strand
GCGGTCGTCGGCGCGGGTGGCGCTGGCGGTGGGGAGACCGCTGAGCGCGTCGAGGTTCCCCGACAGCTGCCCGTCCACCGGCGGCGGGGCGTAGACGTGCCCGACCCCGAGGTCCGCGAGCCGCTGCGCGTCCTGCGGCTCCGGGGCGGTGACCAGGCCGCCCACCACCTCGGTGAGCGGCTCCTGCTCCGCCACCGTCGGCAGCACGCTCTCGTCGCCGAGCCGCAGCCCCGGACCGCGGACGAGGACATGGCTGAAGCCGCCGGCGCGGTCGCCCCGCACGACGAGGACGCCGGCGTCGGGATCCGCGGTCGCGGCCTCGGCCATGTACGCGGGGATGGTGGTCGCCGTACGCCGGACGAGCGGGTCGCCGCTGCCGGTGGCGACCCACCACCCGAGCCCGAGGACCGGGGTCACGAGCGCGATCGCGACCACCGCGGCACCCATCGGCTGCCGCCAGCCGAACGAGCGGCCCGAGAGCCGGCCCCGGATCCCCGTTCCGGCGACGGAGACCGCGCAGACCGCGGCGGCGCCGGCCAGGAGCAGCGGGAAGCCGAGCCAGACCGGCTGCTGCACCGGGGACGTGGCGGGTGCGGTCGACAGCCCGCTCAGCAGCGCGGCCGCGGCCAGGGCGACGACCAGGACGGCCCAGGCCCCGAGCACGCGCCTCCGCGTGTCGGGTCGTGCCAGCGCGCCGACCGCGGCGACGACGAGGCCGGCCAGCGCCCACCACGGGGCGCCTTCCGAGCCCGGACGCAGCAGCAGCACGTCGGTCCTCGACACCGCCTCGGTCAGGCCCGGCGCAGGCAGCCCGGCCTCGAACAACCAGGCCGCTGCACCCTGCCGGGCCCAGACCGTGGCCGCCCACGGCAGCAGCAGGAGCAGCGCCACCGGCACCGGGACGAGCGCGGGGCGCAGCCACCCGGCATCGCGCCACGACCCCGCGCCGACCCGGACCGTCGCGACGAGGACGCCGAGGAGGACCGCGGCCACCGGCAGCGCGACCGGGGCGAACGCCGCCAGCAGCGCCAGCAGGAGCGCGGTGCGCCAGGCTGCGCGCCAGCGCCGGTCGGACGACCGCGCCGGGGCGAGGAACAGAGCCGCATGGGCCAGCCACGGCAGGACGACGGCGGCGCCCACGGTGCCGAGCCGTCCCTCCTGCAGGGCCCCGCCGAGGACCGGGAGCAGGCCGTAGGCGACCCCGCCCCACAGGGCGGCGGGCCGCCAGCAGCCGAGCTGGAGCAGGAAACGGCGGGCCCCGAACGCCGCCACCGGAACCGCGAGCAGGAGCAGCAGGTCCACGACCAGCCACGCCTTGCCGAGGAGAGCGCCGCCCAGGACCGCGAGCGGAAGGACGTACGGCGCCGCCGACGCCGTCGAGCCGGTGCCCAGGTCGTGGGTCGGGGCCAGGTACAGGCGCCACCAGTCCGTCGCCGAACCGGGGGCCGGCAGCAGCGCTCCACCCGACAGCACGCCGCTGCCGAGGAGGTCGCGGCCGGCTGCCACGGCGGCGAGCGCCAGGCCCGCGGCGACCCATAACGTCCGGCTGCGCAGCATCCGCGCGACCAGGCCGGTGTCCTCGGGGAGGCTCTCCGCCTCGGCGGGGACGGGGCCCGTGTCGGCGGCCTCCTCGCGGGCGGCCCGCCGGGCAGCGGTGATGTCACCGGCCTGGTGGGCCACGGCGGTGACCAGGTCGCTCACGAAGTCGAGGCCGTGCCGGTAGGGCAGCCAGAACGGAGCCAGCAGGTGACGGACCTCGCGATGGCTGCGCACCGCGGTCCTGCGCCGGCGCAGGCGCGCCGAGACGATGCGCCAGGGCCGGCCGAGCACCGAGGCGAGCGCGACGACCTCGTCCCCGGCCTCGCCGGGAGCCCGGACGAGCAGGAACCCCAGCGCCCGGAGGAAGCCACCCAGGACGATCCGTACCGTGCGCAGCGGCAGCCAGACCGCAGGACCGTTGACCAGCAGGGTGAACAGCGCGGCCGCCCGCTCGGCCCGCCGCGGATGCGTCCCGGTGACAGCGGTGCTGCGGACGCCGCGGTGGGACGCCTCGACGTGGAAGACCACGGCACCGGGCACCACCTGCGTGCGGTGGCCGGCGCGGGCGGCGCGCCACCCGAGGTCGAGGTCCGCGCCGAGCACCGGCAGCGCACGGTCGAGGCCGAGCTTCTCGAGGACGGCGCGACGGATGAGCATGCCCGCGGTGTTGACGGCGAGGACGTCACGGATCTCGTCGTGCTGGCCCTGGTCGTACTCGCCGCGCTCGAGCCCGGTCTCCCGGCGCCCGGTCGGGCCGATGGTGACGCCGACCTCGAGCAGCCGACGCAGGGACGGCCACTCGCGGAGCTTGGGGCCGAGGATGTCGACCGCCGGGTCCGACCCGGCCGCGGAGAGCAGCGCCTCGAGGGCGTCGGGGGCCGGTGCGCTGTCGTCGTGCAGCAGCCAGATCCACTCGTCGCCCTGCGGGTCGGGCAGGGCCGCGAGCGCGGTGGCGAGCGCATCGCCGTACCCGGTCCGGGCGGGCAGCTCGTGGAGCTGGTCCACCCGTTCGCGCACCAGGGCGACGGAGCCGTCGGTGCTGCCGGTGTCCACCCCGACCAGCCGGGAAGGGACTCGCGTCTGCGCGGCGACGGCGTCGAGCACCGCGGGGAGCCAGCGCGCTCCGTCGTGGCTCACCAGGAGCGCCGTCACCGTGGGGTACACGGCGCCCAACCCTAGTTGCCGTCCGGTCGTGACGAGGAATCAGCGGCCCGTCAGGTCCACCACACCGCCACGGCCGGACCGCTGCTCAGACCGCATGATTCTTGACCTTGCGGCGCTCCCGCTCGGAGAGACCACCCCAGATGCCGAAGCGCTCGTCGTTGGAGAGTGCGTACTCCAAGCACTCGTCACGCACCTCGCAGGTCAGGCAGACCCGCTTGGCCTCTCTCGTCGATCCACCCTTCTCGGGAAAGAACGCCTCGGGATCGGTCTGCGCGCACAGGGCGCGCTCCTGCCAACCGAGCTCCTCGGCGTCGTTTCCGTCGAGCACGTACAGCTCTCGCACGGCGTTCGCCCTTTCGACCCATGAGACCCCCGAGGGTCCCGCTCCCTGAAAGCCGGTGAACAATGACGTCCGGCGTCGGTCCGTGCCGCCGTCCCGACGATGCACGACGTCTTTGTCTCCTTCGTCCCTCTCACGCTAGTGCCACCGCGTCCCGGGTGTGACCGAAACGAACAACACTGTGGGAATTACATGCCTGTCGTACACCGGAAGTCAAGCCGTAGTCTGATATAGGACCGCCTGATCGGCCGATCTGGCCCGTTCGGGCCACCCCTACCAGGAGCCCTCCGTTGCCCAACACCACCCCGTCCTACACCTCACCGGACGCATCCGTCCCGGGAACCACACGCATCACCGTGCTCTCCGGTGGCGTCGGCGGAGCGCGCTTCCTCCGGGGCCTGCTGCACCTGTTCCGCGGCGCGGCGGACGTCCCTGAGGTGACCGTGGTCGCCAACACCGCCGACGACATCTGGATGCACGGCCTCAAGATCTGCCCCGACCTCGACACGGTGATGTACACCCTCGGCGGCGGCATCGACCAGGAGCGGGGCTGGGGACGCACCGCGGAGACCTGGAGCGTCAAGGAGGAGCTCGCGGCGTACGGCGTCGAGCCCACCTGGTTCGGACTGGGCGACCGGGACGTGGCGACCCACCTCGTGCGCACGGAGATGCTGGAGGCCGGCTACCCGCTCTCGGCGGTCACCGCGGCGCTGTGCACGCGCTGGAAGCCCGGGGTCCGGCTGCTGCCGATGACCGACGACCGCGTGGAGACGCACGTGGTCATCGACGACGCCGACCAGCCCTCGGGCCAGCGGGCCGTCCACTTCCAGGAGTACTGGGTGCGGCTGGGCGCCGAGGTGCCGGCCCGCGCGGTCGTGCCGGTGGGCCTCGACGCGGCCACCCCGGCGCCGGGGGTCCTCGAGGCGATCCGTGAGGCCGACGTGGTGGTGCTGCCGCCGTCGAACCCCGTGGTCTCCCTCGGCACGATCCTCGGCGTGCCGGGGATCCGCGACGCACTGGCCGCCACCGAGGCCCCGGTCGTGGGGCTCTCCCCCATCGTCGCCGGCGCGCACGTCCGGGGCATGGCGGAGCAGCTGCTCGACGCGATCGGCGTGCAGGCGGATGCGGCAGCCGTGGCCCGCCACTACGGCGCCCGTGGCGACGGCGGCGTGCTCGACGCCTGGCTCGTGGACGAGCGGGACGCGGCGCGGGTGGCCGACGCCGAGGCAGCCGGGATCGCCTGCCGGGCGGTGCCGCTGATGATGACCGACGACGACGCCACCGCGGCGATGGCCGCGGCGGCCCTGGAGCTGGTGGGCCGCCGGTGAACCCGTCCGCGGAGCACGAGGTCGACCGGGCGGTCCCCGCGGACGTGCTCACCGTCACCGCCGTCGACGGGTTCCCCGAGGTGGCGGAGGACGACGACCTCGCGACCCTGCTCGCGCAGCACGCCGGCTCCGCGTTGCAGGACGGCGACGTGCTCGTGGTCACCAGCAAGGTCGTGAGCAAGGCCGAGGGCCGCACCCGGCGGGCCGCCAAGGAGGAGCTGCTGGCGGCGGAGACCGACCGGGTGGTCGCCCGGCGCGGGCCCACCACCGTGGTGCGGACCCGGCACGGGCTCGTGCTCGCGGGTGCCGGGATCGACGAGTCCAACACCGCCGGCGGCACCGCGGTGCTCCTCCCCGAGGACCCCGACGCGTCCGCCCGCCGGCTGCGGGAGTCGCTCCACGAGCTGACCGGGTGCAACGTCGGCGTGGTGGTGAGCGACACCGCCGGCCGGGCATGGCGCACCGGGCAGACCGACATCGCGGTGGGCGCGGCGGGCGTCGTGCCCCGGCTCGACCTGGCCGGCCGGGTCGACGCGCACGGCAACCCCCTGTCCGTCACCGCCCCGGCGGTCGCCGACGAGGCCGCCGCCGCGGCCGACCTGGTCAAGGGCAAGCTCGCCGGCCGGCCGGTGGCGCACGTGCGCGGGCTCGCCCACCTGGTCCTGCCCCGCGGCGAGCACGGGCCGGGGGCGGCCGCGCTGGTGCGTCCCGAGGAGCAGGACATGTTCGGCCTGGGGGCCCGGGACGCCGTCCTCCTCGCGGTGACGGCGGACCCGGCGACGGCTCCCCGGGGCTTCGGTGCGCCCCTGACCGTCGAGGAGGCAGCGGGCGTGCTCGGCCTGCTGGCGGAGGCGGTCCCCGAGGTGCGGGGGGACGAGGTCGCCGTACCCCTGCCGCCGCTCAGCGGTCGCGAGCTCGGCCGGTGGGAGGCCCGTCTGATCGCCGCGGCCGTGGCCCTGGGATGGGCGCCGGTCGGGTCCGGCGCGAGCACCGACACGGCGACGACGGACAGCCCGCTCCGGTTCCGCCCGGCCCTTTCGTAGACTGGCGCCGCCCCGCGCCCCCGAACCCGAGAGCGAAGACCCACCGATGGCGAAGCCCAAGGACAAGGACCGTCGCGCTGTACTCGAGCAGCTGAAGAAGGAGCAGCAGCGCGCGGAGAAGCGGCGAACCAGCATCATCATCACCGCGAGCGCCGTGGTCGCGCTCGCGATCATCGCCGTCCCCGCCTACCAGCTGATCCGGCAGGAGCAGGCTGCGGCGGGCGACCTCGAGACGCTGGGCCAGGCCGCGGACGCCGCCGGCTGCCAGGACGTCACCACCGAGAGCGCGGAGGGCAACAACGACCACCGGCCCCAGGGCGAGCAGGTCGCCTACGAGCAGTCCCCGCCGGCGTTCGGCCCGCACTACGACACCACCGCGGAGTTCTCGCGCAAGTTCTACTCCGCGTCGGACCGCCCCCAGATCGAGTTCCTCGTGCACAACCTGGAGCACGGCTACAACGTCCTCTGGTACGACCAGACCGTCGCCGACGACGCGGACCAGCTCGCGGCCGTGCGCGCGATCTCGAAGAAGTTCGAGGGCACCGAGATGTCCGACAAGTTCATCGCGGCGCCGTGGACCGCGGAGGACGGGGACCCGTTCCCGGACGGCAAGCACGTCGCCCTGACGCACTGGTCGCTCGGCGAGGACGACAAGCAGGTCGGGGTGTGGCAGTACTGCGACGCCCCGAGCGGCGAGGCGGTCGCCCAGTTCGTCGAGGACTACCCCTACAGCGACGCCCCCGAGCCCGGAGCGATGTGACCGGCGCTGATGCGTGAGGCCGTGGCCCTGCTGCTGATCGGCTTCGCATCGGCGCTGGTGCCGCTGATCAACATCGAGGCCTACCTCGGCGTGCGCGCCACCGTCGCGTCCCTGGACTCGGTGTGGCTGCTGTCGTTCGTCGCGGCCGTGGGACAGATGCTGGGCAAGCTCATCTGGTACTACATCGGTGCCAGCGCGCTGAGCTGGGGCTGGGTGCGCCGCCGGGTCGAGAAGCCGAAGAACCTCGCGCGGCTGGAGCTGTGGCGACAGCGCACCCACGAGCGGCCGGCGCTCGCCGCCGGCCTGGTCCTGGTCAGCGCGTTCACCGGGTTCCCGCCGTTCGCGGTGCTCGCCGTGCTGGCGGGCCAGCTGCGGATGAGCCTGCCGCTGTTCCTCGCGGTCGGCCTGGTGGGACGGTGGCTCCGCTTCGCCGTCGTCCTGGGCGGGGCGGCCTGGTTCGGCGACTGGGTGCGGTGAGCGCCGCCCCCGTCGTCACCCCCCGCGGCCGACCCGGGCGTCGCGGTCCACGCGGCTGCCGGGCTCGGGCGAGGTGACGACGACCGCCCCGTCGCCGACGGCGACCCGCTCCAGCCGGACCCCCGCTCCGACCTCGGCGCCCTGGCCCACGACGCTGTCCACCACCTCGGCACCGGCGCCGACCATGCACGCCGGCATCAGCACGCTGCCGCGCACCACGGCCGCGGACCCCACACGGACGTCGCGCGCGACCGTCGTGCCGCCCCCGACCAGCGCGTCGGAGGCGACCTCGGCGCCGTCCTCGACCCACGCCTCGCCCGGTGCGTGGTGCACCGCCGGGCTCGGGGCGACTCCGGTCACCAGGTCCCGTGACGCCGCCACCAGCGTCTCCGGGGTGCCGACGTCACGCCAGTAGGCGTTGTCCACGAACCCGACGACGAGCGCGCCGCGCTCGACGAGGCCGGGGAACGTCTCGCGCTCGACGGAGACCACCCGGCCGGCCGGGATGCCGTCGACCACCCGGCGCCGGAAGACGTAGCAGCCGGCGTTCACCTGGTTCGAGACCGGATCGTCGGACTTCTCCACGAACGCCTCGACCCGGCCCGCCGCGTCGGTGGGGACGCACCCGAAGGCGCGCGCGTCCGGGACCTCGACGAGGTGCAGCGACACGTCCACCGGACGGCCGTCGCGCGGGGTCCGGAAGTCCGCGAGCTGGGCCGGCAGGTCGTGGCCGGAGAGCACGTCGCCGTTGAGGATCACCACGGCACCCTCGGGGTCGTCCCCCAGCACGCCGGCCACGTTGCGGATCGCGCCGCCGGTGCCGAGGGGCTCCTCCTCCTGGACGTACGTGAGCCGCACCCCCCAGCGGCTGCCGTCGCCGAGGACCGGCTCGAACAGCTCGGCGCGGTACGACGTCGCGAGCACCACGTGCTCCACCCCGGCGGCCGCGAGCCGGCTCACCTGGTGCTCGAGGAACGGGACACCGCCCACCTCGAGCAGGTGCTTGGGCCGGTGGGCCGTGAGCGGCAGGAGCCGGGTGCCGAAGCCGCCGGCCACGATGACCGCCTCGGCAGCGGGCTCCAGGATGTTCGAGGGGTGCGGGGGTGCCATGGGCGGCATCCTGCCAGTCCGTACAGTGCGGCCCATGACAGTGCCGTCCGACGATGGGTCCACCTTCCCCCGGCTGCTGGACGCGGCGCTGCGCACCGACCCGGCCCGGCCGCTGGTGACGTTCTACGACGACGCGACCGGTGAACGGGTCGAGCTGTCGGTGACGACGTACGCCAACTGGGTGGCGAAGACCGCCTCGCTGCTCCAGGAGGAGCTCGACGTCGAGCGCGGTGCGACCGTGCTGGCCGTCCTCCCCACGCACTGGCTGGGTGCCGTGTGGCTCGGCGCGGCCTGGTCGGTCGGCGCGTGCGTCACCGACGACCTCGCCCGCGCGGGCGACGCCGACGTGCTGGTGTGCGGCCCCGACGAGCTCGCCGGTCTGGCCGGGCAGGCCGGCCGCGTCCCGGTCCTCGCCCTGTCGCTGCGCCCGCTCGGCGGGCGGTTCACCGAGCCGCTGCCGACCGGGGTCACCGACTACGGCGCCGTGGTGCTCGGCCAGCCGGACGCGTTCGTCTCCTACGATCCCCCCGAGCCCGCGGACGCGGCCTGGCAGGACGACGCCGGCACGCTGTCCCAGGCGGAGGTGACGGCGCTGGACCTCGGCGACCTGCCTGCGGGCGGGCGGCTGCTCACCGACGTCGCGCCGACGAGCCGGGCAGGCCTGGCGACCCTGACGGCGGCACTGCGCGGCGGGGGCGGCACGGTGTGGGTACGGCGTCCCGGGCCCGACGGGTGGGCGCACCGCGCCGAGGTGGAGCGCACCGTCTCCGTGCTGCGTTCCGGTCAGCCCCCGAGGTCGTAGCGGTCGAACCCGTCGGCGACGTAGCGCCGCGGGCCGAATCCCGTGGCGGTGCCCGGGAGGACGAAGATCCGGCCGTTCCTGGCCACCCTCGCCAGCAGGTCGGCGCGACCGTCCCCGTCCACGTCACCCGCGCCCACCAGCCAGTCGTACTTGTTGGCCTTGCCGCCCACCTTGCTCAGGCTGCCGGTGAGCCCGCCGGGGCCGTTGCCGCGCTGCACGACGAGGCTGCCGTCGGACCGGCGGAAGAGGCTGTCGGGCGACCCGTCGCCGTTCCACAGCCCGACGCCCACCTGGTCGGTCGCGCTCATCGCGGAGCGGGCCACGAAGCTGGCCCGGAAGGCCGTGCGGCCGTTGCCGGGGTAGATCCGCATCGCGCCGCGTGCCGGCTGGCCCATCAGGTCCGGGAAGCCGTCACCGGTGATGTCGCCGACCGCGGTCACCAGGCGCACCTTTCCCCAACCGCTTCCCGCCACGACGGGGGCGGCGAAGCCACCACGCCCGTTACCGGCGCGGAAGAGCAGGGTGCCCGCGGAGGCACTGCGGGTGAAGATGTCGCCGTGCCCGTCGCCGTTCCAGTCGCCGGCGTTGAGCACGAGGTTCGTGTCCGGGAGGGTGAGGCCGGCCGCCGTGACGCCCTCGATGTTCGAGCCGCCCCGGTTGGCGAACAGCACCAGGTTGCCCTTGCTGTTGCGACCGACCAGGTCGGCCAGGTCACCGCCGGCGGCACCGTGCGCCGCCGACACGAAGTCGCCGCCGGACAGTGCGTTGAACGGACCCAGGCGCGTCGCGAAGCCTCCGCGGCCGTCCCCGGGGAAGACGAACGTGCGCTTGTTCTTGCGCACCCGGGCCACCACGTCGGGGAGCCCGTCGTTGGTCACGTCCCCCATGCCGGTGACGACGTCGTAGCCGCCCCACGAACGAGGCAGCTGCACGACCGGCCCGGCACCGGTGGTCCCGGTCCCGCGGACCAGCGACAGGACGGAGCCCTGGCGCACGAGCAGGTCGACGTTGCCGTCGCCGTCGAGGTCGCCGGCGCCCGAGATCCCCACGGCCGGGTCCCAGCCCGGTGCCAGCACCAGCGCCTTCTTGAAGGCCGACGAGCCCGCGCTCCGGTAGAGCTTCAGGACGCCCTTCGGCGTCATGCCGACCAGGTCAGGCAGGCCGTCCTTGTCCCAGTCACCCACCGCGGTGAGCCGGGTCAGGTTCCGGAACTGCTTGAAGGTCTTGGTGGCCTTGCCGTACCGCCCGGTCCCGTCACCGGGGCGCAGCAGGGTCAGGCGCGTCTCGACGTGGCGGGCCAGCAGGTCGGCCTTGCCGTCCCCGGTGAGGTCCGCGGTGACGACGACCTGGTCCGCCTTGCCGAGCCCGGTCGCCGCGCGGCGGGCACGGCCGAAGCCCACCTGGCCGCCGGTGCGCACGACGAAGGCGCGCTGCGAGGCCTTGTCCCGCACGACCAGGTCCGGCCACCGGGAGCCGGCGAGGTCGGTGTCGCGGGCGCGGCTGGCGAAGGGACGCTGCCCCGCCGCGGCGTACGACCGGATGGCCGGGATCCTGGCGTAGAGGTGGCGGCCGGGGCAGGCGGTCTGGCCGACGTCGCGGTGGCCACTGATCGCCGGCATCCACTTCTTGCCCACCCATTGACGCGACGACGAGGCGGAGACGCCGTGCAGGCTCAGCTTCCAGGCGAACAGCCGGCCGTAGGCCCGCAGCATCGCGTCACCGGGGGCCGCGGTCTCGAAGTTGCCGATCGCCGACATCGCGAACGCGTAGTCGTTGTAGCCGAGCGTGTGGGCGCCGACGACCGGGCGGTCGACACCTCCGGCGCGGCCCTCCCAGATCCGGCCGAAGCGGTCGACGAGGAAGTTGTAGCCGACGTCGCTCCAGCCGCGGGACTGCGTGTGGTACGCGTAGATCCCGCGGATGATCGAGGGCACCTGCGTCCTGGTGTAGCCGTTCGCGTTCACCGTGTGGTGCACGAAGCCGGCGTGGATCTCGTAGTACTGCAGCGACGACTTGTCGCGCATCCGCTC
>Ga0075331_1000310_pt1 | contig 10669 bp, 9 predicted proteins | sample MayberrySE_TuleA_FD_120090 | JGI IMG/M metagenome (GOLD analysis project Ga0075331, IMG submission 120090) | Natural and restored wetland microbial communities from the San Francisco Bay, California, USA, that impact long-term carbon... | ecosystem: Environmental > Terrestrial > Soil > Wetlands ... | reverse complement strand
GGCGGCATCCGGTCCTCGGCGGGTTGGGCCCCGATCTGTGCCTGGTCGACGCCGACATCGACGAGGCGGTGCGGAGGCTGGGGCACCTCGACCCTTCCACCGAGATCGGCGTGGCGCTGCTCGACCAGACGGTCGCGGCAGGCATCGGGAACGTGTACCGGTCCGAGGTGGCCTGGGCCTGCCGGGTGGATCCTCGCCGCCCACTGGGTTCGGTGGATGCTGCGACCCGTCGAGAGCTGTACTCGACCGCGGGGCGGCTGCTCCGCAGGAACCTCGGCACGTCCCGACGGACGACCGACGCCGGCGCCCTCGCCGTCTACCGGCGGCAGGGTCGCGGCTGCCGTCGGTGCGGAGGCACGGTCCTGCGGCAGCGCCTGGGCGAACACGCCCGAAGCGTCTGGTGGTGCCCTGGCTGTCAACGCTGATCTCACGGCCGCGTGCCAGACTGCCGGCATGCAGATGCAGGCGTCCGGGCGCACGTGGGCCGCGGCGACCCCCCACACGCTGGCCACCGAGGCGGCCGCCGTCGCGTTCGAGCGTGGGGGCAACGCGATCGACGCGGCGCTCGCCGCGGCGACCACGCTTGCCGTCGTGTACCCGCACATGTGCGGCGTGGGAGGCGACCTGTTCGCGATCGTGCAGCACCCGGCCGGTGACGCCGTCGCGATCAATGCGAGCGGACGAGCCCCCGCGGCCGCCGACCCGCGCGCGGCCGCCGCCGAAGGCGGCGGCCGCATGCCCGAGCACGGTCCGTCGACCGTCACGGTTCCCGGCGCGGTCAGCGGATGGAAGGCGTTGCACGACCAGGGCGCGAACCTGCCGTGGTCCGACGCGTTCACCGCGGCGATCGCTTACGCGCACGGCGGAGTGACCGTGGCACCGTCGCTCGCCGCCGAGCTGATCGAGGATGCCGATCGATTGAGCGCTGACCCGGGCCTCGCGGCGGTGTTCTTCCCGGGGGGGATGCCGGCGGCCGTGCACACGCAGGTCCGCCAGCCGGCCCTGGGCGAGACGCTACGAGCGATCGCCGAACGAGGCCCAGAGGTCTGGTACGGGGGCGAGGTCGGTGAGCACTACGCCGAGGGGCTCCGTGCCATGGGTGTGCCGATCGATCTGACCGACATGCTCGTGCACGGCGCCGATCTCGGGCCGCCGCTCCGCGCGGGCTTCGGCGAGGTCGACGTTCTCGTGCATCCGCCCAACTCCCAGGGATTCGTGCTGCTCGAGACGCTGGCAGTGATCGAACGGCTCGGGCTTTATCCGGACCCGCTCGGCGTCGACGCGGGCACGCTGGCCCTCGTGTTCAGGGCGACCGCTCGCGACCGAGACCGTCACCTCGCCGATGCCGAGCGCATGATCGTGCACGCCTCGACCCTGCTCGACGACGGCCATCTCGGCGCCGTCGCCGACCTGGTGCGCGAAGGCGTTCCGGGACCGCCGGTCAGCTCCGGGCACCACGGAGGCGACACCATCGGGCTCGTGACCGCCGACGCGGAGGGACGCGGCGTCTCGCTGATCCAGAGCCTGTACGACGGCTTCGGGTCGGGTCTGCTCGAGCCGGCGACCGGAGTCGTCGCCCAGAGCCGGGGCGCATGCTTCACGCTGGAACCGGGTCACCCAAATTTGCTCTCCGCGGGGGCCCGTCCGGCCCACACCCTCATGCCGGTCGCCCTGGAACGTGCCGGCCGCTTCGAGGCCGTGGCCGGCACGATGGGCGGTCATGCCCAGCCCCAGATCCACACGGAGATCCTGCTCCGCGTCTTCCGACTCGGCATGAGCCCGGCCGAAGCCATCGCGGCACCGAGGTGGCTCGTCGGCGGCATGTCCCCGGAGGGCGAGACACCCAGCGTCGTGGTCGAGGCCGGGGTTCCCGAACGGACGATCGCGTCGTTGGGGTCGGCCGGATATCAGGTCCTCACCGTCGGCGAGCGCGACGGCGCCGCAGGGCATGCCCACATGATCAGGGCGACGGCCGACGGGTTCGAGGCGGGCAGCGATCCACGCGCCGACGGCGGCGCGATGGCCTCGTGACTCCGATCGCCGGCGGGCCGCGGTTCCCCTCGCCGGTGCCACGAGCCGAGTCGGAAGCCAGAGAGCATGCAGGTCCGGGCGTAGCCCGGTCACCGCGAGCGTCGCGCCGGTTCTTCCCGCTCCCGCGTCGTGGCCGACCCGGGGGGCATCGTCACCATCGCACCGTCGATCGCTGCGTGCACGCGGGCCAGCGACCGTTCGAGCCGGTCGAGCCGGTCGGCCAGCGCATGGTCGCGCGCTCGCGCCTGGAGCTCGAGCACCGCCTGCTGCGGCGCAGGCCGTCCGATCGCGTTCACGATCCCTCCCTGGGATACGACGCCTCATCGGGATGCTATCCCGCAGCCCGCCCGGCGCTCAACACCTGAGTGAAGCCCGGGTCGGCTACCGTGTGCGGACGATGCCGACGCTCGCCCGACTCAGCGTGACGCCCGTGAAGGGCACCGTGGTGCAGCACCCGGCCGCCGCGATGCTCACCGAGGCCGGCATCCCCGGGAACCGGCTCTTCTACATCGTCGACGAGCGGGGAGCGCTCCTCAGCGGCACGGAGTTCGGCCCCCTCGTACGCATCCGTGCCGAGCACGATGCGACCCAGGAGCGGCTCACGCTGCGGTTCCCCGACGGCACCGAGATCGCCGGGGCCGCCGACGCCGCCGGCGCCTCGGAGATCACCGACTTCTATGGCCGCCCGGTCGCCGCCCACGTCGTCGAGGGACCCTTCGCCGAGGCCCTCTCGTCGTACTGCCGGAAGCCGGTGCGCCTGCTGCGATGCGACCACGACGGCGACGGGAACGACGTCGAGCCGATCACCCTGGTCTCGTTCGATTCGGTGCGCGATCTCGCCGAGCGTGGTGGCTACGACGGTGAGCTCGACGCCCGGCGCTTCCGGCTCAACCTCGAGCTCGAAGGGTGCGAGCCGTACGAGGAAGACACGTGGGCGGACCGCCGGATCGGCGTCGGCGAGGCGACGATCGAGGTCGGCGGCCAGGTGCCACGCTGCGCGTTCACGACGAAGGACCCCGACACCGGCGAGAAGGACTGGAGCACGCTCACCCAGATCGCGAAGTATCGCGAGCGCATCGGTGGCCGTGGTGGTCTGCCGTTCGGGATGTACGCGCGCGTGGTGACCCCCGGCGTCGTCCGCGTCGGCGATCAGGTCGCACCGCTCGACCCGCTTCCCTGAGCACACCGCCGGACCGGTCATTCCTTCTGACACGACACCCTGTTCCGGGTATCAGGCCCCGCCGAGCCCGGCCGATTCCACGTCCGTAGGATCGCGCGCCGCACGTGCTGCGCGGCAAGCATGACCAGGACAAGGAGGAGTTGGGATGAAGATCTCGAAGAAGCTGAGCATCGGGGCGTTGTTCGCCGGCGCGATGCTCGCGGGCAGCATCGCGTTCGCCGCGTGGACCGCCACCGGTTCGGGCTCCGGGTACGCGAAGGCCACCAGCGCGCAGGCGTTGACGACCGTCGACGTGTCGGCCGGCACCACGGCCACCCTCTACCCGGGCGCCACCGGCGATGTGCTGCTCAGGATCGCCAACCCGAACCCCTATGCCGTGACCGTCACCGACGTGGTGAGCGTGGGCGCGATCGACTCCGACACGACCGCCGCCTGTGACGGTGCGACGGGCGTCACGTTCACCGACCAGACCGGGCTCAGCCTGAACGTGCCGGCCGGCGCCGCCGCGACGTTCACGCTCAGCGGCTCGGTCGCGATGGACAACTCCTCGCACACCTCGTGCCAGGGCGCGGTCTTCACGATCCCGGTCACACTGACCGGGGCGAGCGCCTGAGCCGACCCACAGCCGGGGTCCGGAGGGCGAGGGAGCGGAGACACCCGCCCCCCTCGCCTTCCTCGACCTCGCGGTCATCGACGGAGGCATCGATCCCCGTGCCACCCCCCCGACGCCGAGCGGCCCGCAGGCTGGTCGCCCCCCTGGCCCTGGTGCTCGCGGCCGCCCTCGCACAGGCCGCCGAACGAGCCCCCTCGATCGGCGACCCGGCCGCTCGCCCGGCTCCGCCCCGGTACCGCATCTCGGGCACGGTCGTCGGCCTGTTCCCGGGCGCCCGCACGACGCTGCGCCTGACGGTGCGCAACCCCAACCCCTATGCGATCGAGGTGCGCAAGATCCGGACGAAGGTCCGCAGCGGCGCCCGGTCATGCCCGTCGAAGAGCATCCGTGTGGGTCGATCCCGCGGCACCAAGCGCATCCGTCCGAAGAGCCGGGGCCGGATCCGGGTGAAGGTGCGCATGCTGCCGACCGCCCCCGACGCGTGCGCCGGACGCCGGTTCCGGCTGATCTACCGAGGGACGGCGACGCGAGCATGAAGGCTCGCGCCGCCGTCGCGATCGCCCTCGGGTTGGCCTTCGTCGCCGGCCCGGGCGTCGCATGGGCAGCGTGGAGCGGCGCGGGGGCGGGGTCCGCGTTCGCCGGAGCGGTGACGGCGCCGACGGGAGACATCGCCACCGTCTCGGTGTCGGGACGGAACGTCACCGTGTCGTGGAACACGGTCTCCTTCCCCGACTCGACCCCGGTCAACGGCGCTCTCGTCGAGCGATACGACGACGCCGACGTTGCCCAGGCGGTGGGCGCATCGTGCGACGGAACGGTGACGGCGCTCTCCTGCACCGAGGGAGCAGTGCCTCCGGGGACATGGACCTACGCGGTCACCCCGAAGCACCACGGATGGACCGGAACCGAAGGCCCCCGGAGCGTCGCCGTCACCGTCGACGCTCCTTCGCTCACGCTCTCCCCGCCCACGGCGTTGGCCACCCTGCCCGGGGTCCTGTCCGGCACCGTGACGAGCTTCGTGACCGGGGAGACGATCGAGTTCCGGCTCGATGATCCGACCGGCGGCCCGGTGCTCTCCGGATCGGTCGTGAGCTCGCCGGTCCCGTTCAGCGGATCGTCGTCGGTCAGCGTCACGATCCCGGAGCTGATCTCGGCCGGAGCGCACACGTTGTACGCGATCGGCTCGATGGGAACGCAGGCGAGCGCGACGTTCGGCGTCTCGGCCCATGACGTCACGCCACCCGCGGTGAGCTCCGCGGTCATCGCGAAGAGCACGGGCGGAGCGGCGGGGTTCGTCCGGCCGGGAGGGCAGTATCGCGTCTACGCGAACGTGACCGACCTCGGCAGCCCGGCGAGCGGCATCTCCACCGTGGAGGCCGACGTGTCGAACCTCACCACCGGTGCGACGTCGGTCTCGCTCACGTCCGGCTCGTTCACGATCGACGGGGTCTCGTACAACTACCGCAGCGCGAACCGGTCGGTATCGGCTTCGACCCCGTCGGGAGCCACGGCCTTCTCCATCACCGCGACCGACGCGAACGCGAACTCGGGAACCCAGGGCGGGTTCCCGGTCACCGTCGACGGCACGGCGCCCTCGGCGGCCGACCTGCAGACGGTGAACGGCGGGGCCACGCCCGGTCGCATGGAGACCGGCGACGAGCTCGTGCTCACCTACTCCGAGCCGATGGATCCCGACCGGATCCTCGCCGGCTGGACGGGCGAGCCGACGACCGTGACCGTGCAGCTCCGGAACAACGGCGGGGGAGACCGGATCACGATCCGTCCGGGAACCGGCGGCGGGACGCTCCCTCTCGGCACGGTGTTCCTGAACCGAACGGACTTCACGACCAGCAACAGGAACTTCACGGGATCGACCATGGTCATGAGCGGCGCGACGATCACGATCACGGTCGGCACGCCCGACGGCGCCGTGACCACCGCGGCGGCCGCCGCCAACATGACCTGGCGGCCGTCGGGCACCGCGACGGACCTCGCGGGGAACCCGTGCTCGACCACGACCCGTACCGAGCTCGGCGTGCTCGACCTGGATCTCTAGACGCCGGACCGCACGGGCGCCGGCTCGCTGGCGGGCTCCTCGGCGGCGAGCCACGCGTACGCCTCCTCCTCCTGCGCGAAGTGCAGCCGCAGGATCGCGTGCAGGCCGTAGAGCACGCGCCGCAGATCGACGAGATCGTCGGGAGACGGCACGCCCGACGGCAGGTCGTCGACGAGCGAGCGGAACACCCTGGTGAGGTGATCGATCTCGACGTGCGCGCGAGCCATGCTGGCCATCGGGTCTTCCCCGCCCATGAGCTTCGCGACCACGGGATACACGGCCGCCTCTTCCTCCTCCTCGTGCTGGGGAAGCCGCTCGACCAGGAACGACCGGATCGCGTCGAGCTCTTCCCGGGCCTCCTGGGGAGGGAGTTCGTCGATGCGATCGGCCACGGTACGGATGCGGTGCAGCTCGGGGGCGAAGCGCCGGTGTTCCTCGCGGAACCGCTCGGCGACGTCGGTGGCCGGTGGACGCCGCGAGGTGGCCTTCCCGCTGCCGAGGGCGCGAAGCGCGTTGAGGATCGAGGCCACGTCGATGCCCTCCTGCACCACAGCACCGGCAACCGGCCCGAAGAGACCGAAGGCGCCGAGGAACATGAACCCGAACGCCAGACCCATGCCCATCAGGACGCTCTGGACCGCGATGGAACGGGAACGCTTCGCGATCGTCATCGCCTCCACGAGCCGGTCCAGGCGATCGACGACGAGCACCACGTCGGCAGCCTCGGACGAGGCGGTGGCCCCTCGCGCTCCCATGGCGACCCCGACGTCGGCGGCGGCGAGCGCAGGAGCGTCGTTCAGCCCGTCCCCGACCATGATGATGACGCCTCCCTCGCCGCGCTCGGCCTCGACCGCGTCGACCTTCTCGGCTGGGGCCCGTTCCGACAGGATCCGATCCACGCCGAGGGCCGCCCCGACCGATTCGGCGACGTCGGGGTGGTCGCCGGTGACCATCACGACGCGGTGGATCCCCGCTCGACGCAGTGACCTGATCACCCGAGGGGTGTCGGGCCGGATCGGGTCATCGATCACGAACGCGCCGACGCACTCGCCGTCGACGGCGACGAACACGCTCGACGAGCCGTCGAGCATCGAGCGCCTGCGCACGTCGCGCGCCGCTCTCGGGAGCGGAAGCCCACCGGTCACGAACGACCCCTTACCCAGAGCAACTCGCCGGGAGCCGACGGTCCCCTCGATACCGGCTCCGTGCCGTTCGACCACCTGCTCCGGGAACTCGAGCTCGATCTCCCGCTCCCGCGCCGCTCGCACGATCGATGCCGCGAGCACGTGGGGCGAGACCTGGTCGAGCGAGGCCGCGAGGCGGAGCACCTCGGTGGCGGCGAGGCTACCGAACGACTCCACGTCGGCCACCGTGGGCACGCCCGAGGTCAGCGTGCCGGTCTTGTCGAACATCAGGACCGAGCCCCGGGCGATGACCTCGAGCGCCCCACCGCCCTTCACGATGATCCCCCGCTTCGCCGACCTCGAGATGCCGGCGACGATCGCGATCGGCACCGCGAGGATCAACGGACAGGGAGTCGCGACCATCACGACCGTGAGGAAACGCAGCGGATCCCCCGTGACGATCCACGCTCCGACCGCGATCACGAGCGTGATCGGGATGAAGATCGCGGCGTACCGGTCGGCCAGGCGCACGGCCGGCGCCTTCTCCTCCTGCGCGGCCCGGACCAGCCGGACGATGCCGGCGTACGTGCTCTCCTCGGCGGTCGCCGTGGCCCGCAGATCGAAGCCGGGGCCAGCGTTCACGGCTCCCGATCGCACGAGATCGTTGTGCGGGCGGTCGACCGGCTTCGACTCGCCGGAGAGCGCCGACTCGTCGAGCACGGCGTCGCCCATGATCACGCCGTCGACGGGCACGACCTCCCCCGTCTTCACGAGCAGACGGTCCCCCGCTCGCACGTCGTCGATCGATCGGGACACGAGACCACCCTGCTCGTACCTCGTGACCTCCTGCGGAGCCCTCGAGAGCAGGGCGGAGAGCTCCCGGTGGGCGCGACGGTCGGCGAAGGCCTCGAGCGCCTGCCCGGTCGCGAGCATCAGGGCGATCACGGCACCGGCCAGGTATTCCCCGAGCGCGAGCGCCGCCGCCATCGCGATCAGCGCGATCAGGTCGACGCCGGGCTCCCGGCGCAGCAAGCCACCCACGACGTCGCGGGCGATCGGCACGATGCCGATGACCGTCGTCAGGGCCCACACGGCCTCCGAGGCCGAACCCTGCTCGAAGACGAGCGTCAGCACACCCCCGGAGACCAGACCGAGGATGGAGATCGCCAGCCACCAGCGCGTCAGGTCGCGCGACGGCGAAGCGGGTTCCTGTGACATGTGGGGCGGGCAGGACTCGAACCTGCGACCGGAGGATTATGAGTCCCCTGCTCTGACCGACTGAGCTACCGCCCCCTGCAGCGAAGCCTACCCACCCGTCGTGCGTCCGCCCCGGTTTGGAATGATGACGACATGCGTACCCGGAGGGTCGAGCGACGATGACGGAACACCGCACCGAGTCCGACTCCATCGGCGAGATCGACGTCGCGGCCGACCGATACTGGGGGGCGCAGACCCAGCGGTCGCTGCATCACTTCGCGATCGGCCACCCCGAGGCCGATCGCATGCCCGTCGAGGTGATCCGAGCGCAGGCGGTCCTGAAGAAGGCCGCGGCGATCGTGAACCGAGACTCCGGCGCCCTCGATCCCGAGATCGCCGACCTGATCGTTCGCGCGGCCGACGAGGTGATCGAGGGTCGCCACGACGAGCACTTCCCGCTCTACGTGTGGCAGACCGGCTCGGGCACCCAGACCAACATGAACGTCAACGAGGTGATCTCGAACCGCGCGATCGAGCTCGCGGGAGGCGAGCTGGGGTCGAAATCACCGGTGCATCCCAACGATCACGTGAACATGTCGCAGTCGTCGAACGACACGTTCCCCACCGCGATGCACATCGCGGCGGCGACGGCCATCGTCGAACGGCTGCTGCCGAGCGTGCGCGCCCTGCGCGACGCGCTCGATGCCCGCGCTGATGAGTTCTCCGACATCGTGAAGATCGGTCGCACACATCTGCAGGACGCCGTTCCGCTCACGCTCGGTCAGGAGTTCGGCGGCTACGTGGCCCAGCTCGACGCCGACATGGCCCGTGTGGATGCGGCCTTGCCAGGCCTGTACGAGCTCGCGGCCGGCGGCACCGCCGTCGGGACGGGTCTGAACGCCCCACCCGGCTTCGCCGACGCCGTGGCGGTGAAGATCGCCCAGCTCACCGGTCTGCCGTTCGTGACGGCCCCGAACAAGTTCGCCGCGCTCGCCGCCCACGATGCGATCGTGTTCGCCAGCGGAGCCGAGGCGACCCTGGCAGCGAGCCTGATGAAGATCGCGAACGACATCAGATGGCTCGGCTCCGGGCCGCGCAGCGGGCTCGGAGAGCTCGTGCTGCCGGAGAACGAGCCGGGGTCGTCGATCATGCCCGGCAAGGTCAACCCGACCCAGTCCGAGGCCGTCACGATGGTGTCCTGCCAGGTGTTCGGCAACGACACCGTCATCAAGCTGGCGGGTGCGATGGGCAACTTCGAGCTCAACGTGTTCAAGCCCGTGATGATCCGGAACTTCCTGTCCTCGACGATCCTGCTCGCCGACGTCTGCCGCACGTTCCGGGAGTTCTGCGTCGAGGGCCTGCAGCCCGACCGCGAGCGGATCCGTGAGCTCATCGAACGTTCGCTGATGTTGGTGACGGCGCTCGCGCCGATCATCGGCTACGACGACGCCGCGGCGATCGCGAAGAAGGCCCACCGCGACGGGATCACGTTGAAGGAAGCCGCGGTCGCCCTCGGTCACCTCACCGAGCAGGAGTACGACGAGCGGGTCGATCCGAACGACATGGTCTGACGCCGAGCCCTCGCTCGGGTAGGCACGTCGAGCAGGCACACGGTCACCAGCAAGCAGGATTCTTGAAACCGAAACGCTCACGATGCGCGTAGGATGATGAAGGGAGCAAGGGGGTTCCCGCGTGAGCGTGACCGACGACGAGCTGCCGAGTCCACACCTGCAGCGACGGATCCGAGAGGTCCAGACCTTCCTCGCCGCCAACCTCGACCGAGACGTCGATCTTCAGACCATCGCACGGGAAGCGGCGCTCAGCCCGTACTACTTCACCCGCCAGTTCACGGCGTTCGTCGGCGTGCCGCCCTACCGGTACCTGATCGGGCTCCGGATCGAGCGCGCCCGCCAACTCCTGCGCGAGACGGAACTCAGCGTCACGCAGATCTGCCACCGTGTCGGGTTCAACAGTCTGTCGCACTTCACGACGACGTTCCATCAGCACACGGGGGTCAGCCCCTCGGCGTACCGTCGGCGTCGCGACTGGGAACAGGACGCCCACCGCTTCTCCCCCATCACCCAGCCGCTCGTGGAGCAGCCGAACAAGCGCTTCTCGGTCTGAACGCGCGCGACCTACCGGGGGGCACCGAGACCGCGTTCCCGAGGGGGTCCAGTTCCTGAGGAACGCGGTCTCGGTTCCGTCTCTGTGCGACTCCGAACTAGGGGCCCGACACCGCCAGCTGGTCGAGGGCAGGGAGCCCGGCGAACTGGTCGAACGACCAGTTGGTGACCCGTGACGAGACGATGACCACGTTGTTGTCGAACAGGTACGGCACCCAGGGCACGACCTCCTCCATCAGGTACCGGTCGAGGTCGGCCCAGCACCGGAACCGCTCCTCGGCGGTCATCGGCACGCAGCGGCGGATCTGCTGCTCCGCGCTCGGCACCGGCACCGGGTCGTACCCG
>Ga0075331_1000309_pt1 | contig 10696 bp, 4 predicted proteins | sample MayberrySE_TuleA_FD_120090 | JGI IMG/M metagenome (GOLD analysis project Ga0075331, IMG submission 120090) | Natural and restored wetland microbial communities from the San Francisco Bay, California, USA, that impact long-term carbon... | ecosystem: Environmental > Terrestrial > Soil > Wetlands ... | reverse complement strand
CTCGGCGATCGGAACGGCGTGCGCACGCCGATGCAGTGGAGCCCGGACCGGAACGCCGGCTTCTCCCAGGCCAATCCCCAGAAGCTGTACTCGCCGGTCATCATTGACCCCGAGTACCACTACGAGGCGCTGAACGTCGACGCCCAGCAGAACAACCCGCACTCGCTGCTCTGGTGGATGAAGCACATCATCGGCCTTCGGCGACAATACCGGGCCTTCGGCCGGGGCACCCTGCGCTTCCTCTTTCCCGACAACTCGCGTGTACTGGCCTTCGTCCGCGAGTACGAGGACGAGCGGATCCTGATCGTCGCCAACCTGTCCCGCTACGCGCAGGCGGTGCAGCTCGATCTCAGCGACATGCAAGGGGTCACGCCGGTCGAGATGTTCGGACGCACGCCGTTCCCCGCGGTCGGGCCCGGCCCCTACACCGTCACCCTGAACCCCTACGCCTTCTACTGGTTCCTCCTCCCGGTCGCGACCGCGGCCTCGCGGCGCGACATGCGGGAGTTCAAGGTGCCGGCGGTCGCCTTCTCCGGGAACCTGGAGGACCTGGTACGGAGCGACGAACGGGAGCTGCTGGAGGGGGTGCTGCCGACCTATCTGCGGGAGAGCCGCTGGTTCCGGAGCAAGGCCCGGCAGATCAGCTCGGTGGAGGTCGCGCAGGCCATTCCGGTGACGGTGGACGACCGCGAGGTGCTGGTGACGGTGGTGGAGGTGCGCTACCTCGACGCCGACGCCGAGCGCTACATCATCCCCCTCGCCTACGCGGAGGGGGATCGGGCCCGCGACATCGCGGCGGCATCGCCCGGCTCGGTCCTTCTCTCCCGCAGCGGCGGTGGCGTGGTGTACGACGCGATGGCCGACGGGGAGGCCGCGAACGCGATCGTGGACGGCATCGGCCGCCGCCGGCGCTGGCGCGGGGTGAAGGCGGAGCTGCTGGGATCCCGCACCCGTGCCTATCCCGAGCTCCGGGGCGAGGACGATGCGCTTCGCGCCACCCTGCTTCGCGGCGAGCAGTCGAACACTTCCGTCAACCTGGGCGACCGGCTCCTCTTCAAGCTGTTCCGCAAGGCTGAGCCCGGCCTGAACCCCGATCTGGAGCTGGGCCGCTATCTCACCGAGCGGACCGACTTCCGCCGGGTCCCGCTGCTCGCCGGCGGCCTCGAGCTCCGGGTTCGGAATCAGGAGCCCATCACCGTCGGCGTGCTGCACCAGTTCGTGCCCAGCGAGGGCGACGCCTGGACCTAGACGCTCAACGCGCTGAACCGCTATCTCGAGCGCGCGGCGGTGTCGCCCACGCCGCCGAGTGAGGCGGAGTTGATCCCGGTGACGCTTCCCGAGCTCGCCCGGCTGGACCCGCCGGCGATCCTGGAGGAGATGGCGGGCGGATACCTCCCGCAGGCGCGGCTGCTGGGTCGGCGCACCGGGGAGTTCCATCTCGCCCTCGCCTCCCACCCCGAGGACCCGGCCTTCGCCCCCGAGGCGTTCACCGGGCACTACCGCCGCTCGATCTACCAGTCGCTGCGGGTGAACGCTCGGACCACGTTCGACCTGCTCCGGCGCCGGCTCCACGCCCTGCCAGAGCCCGTGCGGGAGGAGGCGCGCGCCGTGCTGGCGCTGGAGGAGCCGCTCCTCCGGCAGGCCCGGGCGGTGATGGACCGCAGGATCCCGATGTCGCGGTTCAGGATCCACGGCGACTATCACCTGGGCCAGGTGCTCTACACCGGCAAGGACTTCGTCATCGTGGACCTGGAAGGGGAGCCCAGCCGGAGCATCAGCGAGCGCCGATTCAAGCGCTCGCCACTGCGCGACGTCGCCGGGATGATCCGCTCCTTCGAGTATGCCGCCGCCTACGCGGTGCGGCAGGGACCGGTGCGGACCGAAGACATCCCCGCGCTCCTGCCCTGGGCCGGTCTCTGGCAGCGCTGGGCATCGGCCAGCTTCCTGCGCGGCTACTTCGAGGCCTCGGGCGACGCCGCCTACCTCCCGAAGGGCGTGGATGCAATCTCCGCCATGCTGGACTTCTTTCTGCTCGACAAGGCGATCTACGAGCTGCGCTACGAGCTCGACAACCGGCCGGACTGGGTGCCCATCCCGCTCGAAGGCGTGCGTCGCCTGCTCGAGACCGAGTTTCTGCGCCCCGCGGGAGCCGGAGCGCGATGAGTCGCGGCACCGCGCGGCCGCCTTTCGCGGTGGATTCCGCGGAACTGCAGGCGCTGGCCGCGGGACGACAGGCCGAACCGCACCGGATCCTGGGCGCCCACCCCGCGCGCGGCGGTGTGGTGGTGCGGGGCTGTCATCCCGAGGCTACGGCCGCCGAATGCGTGCTGGCCGACGGCACCGTTGTCGCGATGGGGCCTCTCGAGGTGGCCGGCTACTTCGGCGCGTTCCTCCGGGGCGCCTCGCTCCCGCTGCGCTACCGGCTGCGGTTCCACTTCGCCGGCGGCGGCGTGTGGGAGCAGGAGGACCCCTACCGGTTTCTCCCCTCGCTCGGCGACATGGACATCTACCTGATCTCGGAGGGCACCCACCGCGCGCTGTGGCAGGTGCTCGGCGCGCATCCGCGGCAGCTGGATGGCGTGGACGGTGTGGGCTTCGCGGTCTGGGCTCCCAACGCGCAGGGCGTGAGCCTGGTGGGCGACTTCTGCCGCTGGGACGAGCGTCGGCTTCCGATGCGGCGACTCGGCGCGTCCGGGGTGTACGAGCTGTTCGTCCCCGGGGTGTGGGCAGGCGCGGTCTACAAGTACCGGATCGTCGGCCCGCGCGGCGAGATCAGGCTCAAGGCGGATCCCTTCGCGCGGGCCATGGAGCTCCCGCCGAGCACGGCGTCGCGGGTCGCCGCATCTTCCTACCAGTGGGGTGACGGCGAGTGGATGGCGCAGCGCCCGACGCGTGACCTCCACCGCTCCCCCGTTGCGATCTACGAGGTCCACCTCGGCTCCTGGGCTCGAGTGCTGGAGGAAGGCAACCGGCCGCTCACCTACCGGGAGATCGCGCCGAAGCTCATCGACCACGTGCGCCGACTGGGCTTCACCCACGTCGAGTTCATGCCGCTGGCCGAGCATCCGTTCACGGGCTCGTGGGGCTACCAGGTGAGCGCGTACTTCGCGCCGACCGCACGATACGGCACACCGGACGACCTTCGCTATCTCATCGACGCCTGCCACTGCGCCGGCATCGGCGTGATCATGGATTGGGTCCCGGCGCATTTCCCCAAGGACGATTTCGCCCTCCGGCTGTTCGACGGCACCGCGCTCTATGAGCACGAGGACCCTCGCCGGGGCGAGCACCCCGAGTGGGGGACGCTGATCTTCAACTACGGCCGCCGGGAGGTGCGCAATTTCCTCATCGCCAACGCGCTCTACTGGATGCGCGAGTTCCACGTGGACGGGCTCCGGGTGGATGCGGTCGCCTCGATGCTGTACCTCGACTACAGCCGGCCGGCGGGGCAGTGGGTGCCCAACCAGTACGGCGGGCGCGAGGACCTCGAGGCGGTGGAGTTTCTCCGCCAGCTCAACGCGACGATCGCCGAGGAGCAGCCGGGCTGCTTCACGGTCGCGGAGGAGTCCACCTCCTGGCCCCGGGTCAGCGGGCCGGTGAGCGAGGGCGGCCTGGGCTTCACCTTCAAGTGGAACATGGGGTGGATGCACGACACCCTGGACTACTTCAGCAAGAACCCGGTGTACCGACGGTACCACCACGAGCGCCTCACCTTCGGCATGATGTACGAGTACAGCGAGCACTTCATCATGCCGCTCTCGCACGACGAGGTGGTGCACGGGAAGGGCACCCTGCTCGGCAAGATGCCGGGCGACGAGTGGCAGCAGTTCGCCAACCTCCGCACGCTCTTCGCCTACCAGTACACCCGACCGGGCAAGCCGCTGCTGTTCATGGGCAGCGAGCTGGGGTCCTACCGGGAGTGGAACCACGACACCAGCCTCGACTGGCACCTGGAGAGTCGCCCGCTGAACGGCGGGCTCATGCGCTTCCTCGGCGACCTCGGCGCCGTGTACCGCGAGCGCTCCGAGTTGTGGCGGGGCGACCCGGACCTCGAGGGATTCCGCTGGCTCGACGCCGACGACCGCGATCAGTCCGTCTATGCCTACCTGCGCCGGGACGGCGACAAGGTGATGCTGGTGCTGCTCAACCTCACGCCGGTGCCGCGCCCGGGCTATCGAGCGGGCGCGCCGGTGCCCGGGCGGTACGCCATCGTGCTTTCGAGCGACGACGCGAAGTACGGCGGCAGCGGGCTCGGCCTGGACGGCGAGCTCGAGACCGAGCCCGTGGAGTGGCAGCATCAGCCCGTCTCCCTTCGCGTCTCCCTGCCACCGCTCGGCGCCGTGCTGCTGGTGCATCAGCCGCGGTGACGTTGGACCGCGGTGCCGTTCCTCTGGCCGACGGCAGCACGAGATTCAGCGTCTGGGCGCCGAAGGCGGGCACGGTCGAGGTTGCGGTCGCGCGGGACGGCACGGTGCGGACCTTCCCGCTGGCCCGCGGGTCCGACGGCGTGCACAGCGGGATCCTGCAGGACGCTCCCGCGGGCAGCGATTACAGCTATCGTCTGGACGGCGGGCCCGACCGACCTGATCCGGTGAGCCGCTGGCGCCCGCTCGGAGTCCACGGCCCCACGCGGGTGGTCGACCCCCGCGCCTTCCGCTGGACCGATGCCGGCTGGCTGGGGCTCGAGACCGCAGACCTCGTCATCTACGAGCTCCACGTCGGAACGCTCACTCGTGCCGGGACCTTCGACGGTGTGATCGAGCGACTCCCGGCGCTTCGCGAGCTGGGCGTGACCGCGATCGAGATCATGCCCGTCTCCGAATTCCCCGGCAGCCGCAACTGGGGCTACGACGGCGTGTCTCCCTACGCGGTGCAGAGCACCTACGGGGGACCGGACGGCCTCCAGCGCCTGGTGGACGCGGCCCACGGGCTCGGCCTCGCGGTACTCCTCGACGTGGTGTACAACCATCTCGGTCCCGAGGGGAACTACCTGGGCGAGTTCGGCCCCTACTTCTCGGACCGGTATCGCACCGCCTGGGGTGAGGGCCTCAACCTGGACGGCCCGGACAGCGACGAGGTCCGCCGCTACGTGGTGGACAATGCGGTGTACTGGGTGACGGAGTATCACCTCGACGGACTTCGCCTCGACGCGGTGGACCGGATCGTGGACCTGAGCCCGGTGCACATCGCCGAAGAGCTCGGCGCTGCCGTGCACGCCCAAGGTCAGGCGGTCGGCAGCCGGAAGCTCGTCATCGCGGAGATCGACGCCAACGATCCCAAGTGGGTGAAGCCGCGCGAGCTGGGCGGCTATGGACTGGATGCGCATTGGTCGGACGACTTCCACCATGCGGTGCACGTCGCGCTCACCGGCGAGAGGGAGGGCTATTACGCCGACTTCACCGAGCCCGGCGCCGTCGCCAAAGTGCTGGCCCGGCGCTACGTCAACGACGGTCGCTACTCGCCCCACCGGCGGCGGCGACACGGGCGGAGCGCGGCGGAAGTGCCCGCCGACCGGTTCGTGGTCGCGGTCCAGAATCACGACCAGACCGGTAACCGCGCCCGAGGCGAGCGGCTGTCGACGCTGCTCTCGGCCGACGCGCTTCGGCTGGCCGCGGCTCTGGTGCTGCTCTCGCCCTACGTGCCGCTCCTCTTCATGGGCGAGGAGCACGGAGAGACCAATCCCTTTTTCTATTTTGTGAGCCACGGCGATCCGGCGCTGGTCGAGGCAGTACGGAAAGGCCGGCAGGAGGAGTTCGCCACGTTCTCGTGGGCGGGAAAGATTCCCGATCCGCAGGCGGAGGAGACCTTCGAGGCCTCGCGGCCGGATTGGGAGCGGGCGACCTCCGGGGAGGGGGCCAGGATGCTGGCACTGTATCGCGAGCTGCTGCGCCTCCGGCGGACCGAGCCCGCCCTGCGCCCCGGGGACGCCACCATCGAGGTCCGCAATGACGATGCCGCAGGCTGGGTGGCCGTGCGCTACGACAAGGAGCAATCGGTGCTGGAGGCGGTGTTCAACCTTTCCTCGGAGCCCAGGGCCGTGCCGCTAGCCGGATCCGAGTCCTGGAGGCTCGCACTCTCCACCGATGCGCCGGAGTACGGCGGGCACCGCGGAGCGGGTCTCGCCGGAGGTGAGCTCAGGCTGCCCGGCCACACCGCCGTCCTGCTCCAAAAGGCCGCGGCATGAGGGTCTGGCCCGGATCACCCTCGTCGCTCGGCGCCACCTGGGACGGCGAGGGCACCAACTTCGCCGTTTTCTCGGAGCACGCCACGGCGGTGGACCTCTGCCTCTTCAACCAGCGGGAGGACGCGCAGGAATCCGGGCGCATCCGGCTCCGGGAGCGCACCGACCAGATCTGGCACGCGTACCTGCCGGACGTGCGGCCCTGGCAGCTCTACGGGTTCCGCGCGCACGGGCCGTACGCGCCGGAAGAAGGCCACCGCTTCAACCCGGCCAAGCTCCTGCTCGATCCCTACGCCAAGGCGATCAGCGGCACGATCCGCTGGAGCGACGCGCTCTCCGGCTACTCGATGGATCGTCCGATCGAGGAGCGCGACCTGATGCCCGACGGCACCGACAGCGCGGGAGGCTTGCCCAAGTCCGTGGTGATCGAGTCCGCCTTCAGCTGGGGTGACGACAAGCACCCGCGCACGCCCTGGAACCGCACCGTCATCTACGAGGCGCACGTGAAGGGGATGACGATGCTGCACCCCGACGTGCCGGAGGAGATCCGCGGCACCTACCTCGGCCTCGCCACCGACCCGATCATCGACCATCTGCTCTCGCTGGGCGTCACGGCCATCGAGCTGCTTCCGGTGCACCATTTCGTCACCGAGCGTCGGCTCGCGGAGATGGGACTGGTCAACTACTGGGGATATGCGACCATCGGGTACTTCGCGCCCGACGTCCGCTACGCGACGGGTGCCCTCGGCCAGCAGGTCACCGAGTTCAAGTCGATGGTCAAGCGGTTTCACCGCGCCGGGATCGAGGTGATCCTCGACGTGGTCTACAACCACACCGCCGAAGGCAACCATCTCGGCCCGACGCTCAGCTTCCGGGGAATCGACAACTCGGCGTATTACCGCCTGGAACAGAACCGGCGGTTCTACACCGACTGGACCGGCACCGGGAACACGGTGGATATCCGGCACTCGAGAACCATGCAGCTGGTGATGGACAGCCTGCGCTACTGGGTCACGGATATGCACGTGGACGGCTTCCGCTTCGACCTCGCGCCGGTCCTCGCCCGGGGCGAGGTGGACGTGAGCCCGTTCGCCGAGTTCTTCGACGTCGTGCGCCAGGATCCGGTGGTCTCCAAGGTGAAGCTGATCGCGGAGCCGTGGGACCTCGGCCCCGGTGGGTACCAGGTCGGGCGCTTCCCGATCGGATGGGGCGAGTGGAACGGGAAGTACCGTGACACCACCCGGAGATATTGGCGCGACGACCCGGGGCAGGTGGGCGAGTTCGCCTCCCGGCTCGCCGGGAGCAGCGACCTGTTCGAGCACAGCCAGCGGAGCCCGCAGGCCAGCATCAACCTCGTCACCTGCCACGACGGCTTCACGCTCCACGATCTGGTGAGTTACGAGAGCAAGCACAACGAGGCCAACGGTGAAGGGAACGGGGACGGCTCCGACGACAACCTGAGCCGCAACTGGGGGGCCGAAGGTCCGACCGAGGCGGTGCACGTGATCCGGATGCGGGAGCGGATCAAGCGAAACTTCATCGCGACGCTCGCCTTCTCCCAGGGCGTGCCGATGATCTCCCACGGCGATGAGGTCGGGCGCACCCAGCACGGCAACAACAACGGCTACTGCCAGGACGGTCCGCTCACCTGGGTGGACTGGCGGCTGACGCCGCTCCAGCGACAGCTGCTCGACTTCACCCGGATGGTCTTCTCGATTCGGGCCGCGAACCCGGTCCTCCGACGCAGGAATTACTTCCGCCACCAGCCGGATCATCCGGGCGGTGTCAAAGACCTGACCTGGCTCCGCCCTGACGGCAAGGAGATGACGGAGACCGACTGGGCCGACTCCACCAATCACGTCCTCGGCATGCTGATCCTGGGCGAGGCGACCGACGAGGTCGACGAGCGGGGCAGGCGCCTCATGGGAGAGGCGATCCTTCTGCTCACCAACGGCGGCGCGCGCTCGCGGCCGTTCACGCTCCCGCAGCTGGAGGCGCCGGGTGCGTGGGTCGAGGTGCTCAACACCGCGCACCCGAATCCTCGCACCGTCCGTCAGGGCAAGGTGAGCCTGGTGGCCCACTCGCTCATGCTGCTGCGTCACGAGCGGCCGCGGTGATCGGGTGCCCGAGATCCGCGCCACCTATCGCCTGCAGCTGCACGCCGGCTTCCCCCTCTCCGCGGCGCGCGCCCTCGTCCCTTACCTGAGCCGGCTCGGCGTCAGCCACATCCACTGCTCGCCGATCCTGCGTTCCCGCCGGGGAAGCACGCACGGGTACGACGTGGTGGACCCTCACCTCGTCGATCCGGAGCTCGGCACCGAAGCGGACCTGGAAGCGCTGCACGCCGCGCTCGCGGCGCACGGCATGGGGCTCGTGCTGGACATCGTCCCCAACCACATGGCCGCCTCCAGCGAGAACCCCGCCTGGGACGACGTCCTCACCCATGGGCCGGCCTCGAAGTTCTCGCGCTGGTTCGACATCGACTGGCGCGCGACCGAGCGCGAGCTCCGAAGCCGGGTCCTGCTCCCGGTGCTCGGCGCTCCCCTCACCGGAGCGATTCAACGGGGGGAGATCGCGCTGGAGAGCCGCGAGGGCGTGCCCCGCGTTCGCTACTTCGACCAGGATTTTCCCCTCGATCCTTCGACCCTGCCATCGGTGCTGGATCGCGCCCTGGAGGCCTGCCGCCAGGCGCTGCCGGGCGACCACCCGGCCTGCAGCGAGCTCGCCGAGATCGTCGCCACCCTTCGCCGGCTCCCGCGCCGCACCGCCCGGAGCGCTGCGGCACTCGCCCGCCGGCGTGAGCGGTGCGAGTCGTCCCTGGCCCGGCTGCGCGAGCTCACTGCCCGGGTGCCCGAGGTCGCGCGGGTGGTGCAGGAGGCTGCCGCCGGCTTCCGCGGCCGGGACGGCCGCCGCGACCGGCTCCGCCGACTGCTCGACGCGCAGGTCTATCGTCTGGTGCACTGGAGGCGAGCGGCGCGGGAGATCAACTACCGCCGGTTCTTCGACGTCGACGATCTCGTCGCTCTGCACATGGAGGATCCAGAAGTCTTCGCCCAGACCCACGCGCTGCCGCTCGAGTGGCATCGGCGCGGATGGGTGGACGGATTCCGGATCGACCACCCCGACGGCCTCCTGGACCCCCTCGGCTACCTCCAGCGGCTGGCCCGGTCCGCCTTTCCGGATCAGCCCGCGCCACCCGTCTTCATCGAGAAGATCCTGAGCTACGGCGAGCGCCTGCGGCCCGAGTGGCCCGTCGCCGGCACTACCGGCTACGACTTCCTGAATCAGGCGGAGGCGTTGTTCATCGATCCGCTGGGTTGGGAGGCCATCGAGAAGGACTATGGCCGCACGCTCCGCCAGCCGCTCCGGTTTCCCGCCATCGCGCGACGGGGGAAGCGGCTCGTGCTCGAAACCGGCCTCTCGGCCGGTGCGCGCCGCTTGGCGGACCGGCTCCTCAAGCTCGCGGGCCCCGCCCATCCGCTGCCCGAGGTGCCGCGACAGGATCTCCTCCGCGCGGTCGTCGAGACCATCGTCGCGTTGCCGGTGTACCGCACCTACGTCGACGGCCGCACGCCGGTGCCGGGTCTCGAAGACCAGCGCTTGCTCGAGGGCGCCCTGGTCGAGGCACGAAGCCGCCGTCGGTGCAGTGCCGCGGCGCTCGACCTGCTGGAGAGTGCGCTGCTTGCCCGGGAAGGGCCGATCCGCTCGCCCGATCTGGAGCGTTTCCACCTGCGCTTCGTCCAGCGCTTCCAGCAGATCAGCGGACCCGCGACCGCCAAGGGGATCGAGGATACCGCCTTCTACGCCTATGCGCCGCTTCTCCCCCGCAACGAGGTAGGCGGGGGGCCAGAGGCCCCGCTGGAGCGCGCGACGGCGGACTTCCACACCGCGAACGCTGAACGCGGCGAGCGCTGGCCGGCGGGAATGCTCGCCGTCAGCACGCACGACACCAAGCGCAGCGCCGACGTGCGGGCGAGACTCGACGTGCTGAGCGAGATCCCCACCGAATGGGCGAAGCGGCTCCAGGCCTGGCGCCGGCTCAACCTGCCGCACAAGACCACGGTCGCCGGGCGCCGCGTGCCCGATCCGGGCACGCTCGACCATCTCTTTCAGGCCATGGTCGGCATCTGGCCACCGGAGCCGCTCGCCGTGGGCGACCTCGACCTGCTGAGGGAGCGGCTGTCCGGCTACATGGAGAAGGCGGTCAGGGAGGCGAAGCTCCAGACCAGCTGGACCGACCCCGATCCGGAGTTCGAAGCCGCGTTGCGGGCCGATATCGCGGCACTGCTGGATCCGGTGCGCTCGCCCCGCTTCCTCGATGAGCTCGAGCGATTCGTGCGGCGGATCGCGCGGCCGGGCTTCTGGAACGCCATCGCCCGTACGGTGCTGCACCTGGCCTCGCCCGGCGTCCCCGACCTGTACGAGGGCGACGAGCTGTGGAGCCTGTCGCTGGTGGATCCCGACAACCGGCGCCCGGTGGATTTCGAGCGGCGCGCGCGCCTCCTGGAGGAGGTG
>Ga0075331_1000308_pt1 | contig 10731 bp, 10 predicted proteins | sample MayberrySE_TuleA_FD_120090 | JGI IMG/M metagenome (GOLD analysis project Ga0075331, IMG submission 120090) | Natural and restored wetland microbial communities from the San Francisco Bay, California, USA, that impact long-term carbon... | ecosystem: Environmental > Terrestrial > Soil > Wetlands ... | reverse complement strand
GGCCGGTTTACCTAGCGTCATAGGCCGCTTCGGGGGAGGACGGCCGCCAACCACGGCTCGCGTGCCGAGCCGCAAGCCCATCTAAACAGGAGGACCCGCATGAAGCGAGTCATGCAGTTGGCTGTCGCCATCGCGGTGGCAGCCATCGCCGTTGGCGGAAGTCAGGCGGTGTTCGCGACGCATCAGCCTGCGAACAAGGTCGTGGCCGCCGGGGACAAGCTGGTGGTCTCGGGGCCGAACACCGCTGTGCCGATTCTGAGCGCCACGCTCAAGACGTCGAAGCCCGAGGACCTGATCCTCCAGGTCGCCCTGGAGTGCTCGATCACGACTGCCCTCGTGACGTCCAACGACGACCCCAGCTCCTCGGCCTCGGGGGACATCAGGGTATGGGTCGAGATCGACGGCGTCAGAGTCCCGATCAACAGCATCAGCAACCCGCCGCAGCCGCCGCCGGCCGCAGGCGATCCCACCGACGAGGTGACCTTCTGCAACCGGACCTACAGCAGGACGGTCATGGACCAGGAGAACCCGCCCAACGGCCAGGACCGCGTGGAGGACTTCATCGACACGAAGACCTCGAACGCCTTCAACTGGCTGCGCCTGAACATGCAGTCGGGCAGCCACACGATCGTCGTGAAGGCCACGCTCACGGAGTCGAGTACCGGGGACGCGACCGCCGAAGCCTTGATCGGCAACCGGTCGCTGATCGTCGAGCCGACGAAGCTCGCGAACGACGCCTCGATCTAAGCGGTCGAAGCCTGATGGTCAGATGCGGGCCGGGCATGAATGCCCGGCCCGTGTCATTTCAGGCTGGTCCAGACCGTCTTCGGCTCGAGGTACTCGTCGAGCCCGGCGCGGCCGTGCTCGCGGCCGACCCCCGAGGCCTTGAAGCCGCCGAAGGGGGCGGCCGGGTCGGTGAGGCCCCAGACGTTCACGTACACCGTCCCCGCCTCGAGCAGCGCCGCAAGCCGGTGGGCGGCGCCGACGTCGCGCGTCCAGACGCCGGCGGCGAGCCCGTACTCGGAGCGGTTCGCGCGCTCCGCGATCTCCTCGACCGACTCGTAGGGGGAGGCGACCAGCACCGGGCCGAAGATCTCCTCGCGCGCGATCACGAGGTCGTCCGACTCCGTGGTGAAGAGCGTCGGCTCCACGAAGTAGCCGGGCTCGCGCCCGCCGCCGCCGGCGACGAGCTCGGCGCCCTCCTTCCTGCCCTTCTCGATGTAGCCGGTGACACGGTCGCGCTGCTCGGCCGAGACCAGCGGCCCGAGCTCCGTTTTCGGATCGAGGCCCGGTCCCATCTTCATCTTCGGCGCCCGCTCCGCCAGCGCCGCCACCACCTCGTCGAACTGGTCCTTGTGCACGAACAGGCGCGAGCCCGCGTTGCAGGACTGCCCCGCGTTGAAGTAGATCCCCTGGAACGAGCCGCCGATCGCCGCCTTCAGGTTGGCATCCGGCAGGATCACGTTCGCGGACTTGCCGCCCAGCTCGAGCGTCACCCGCTTCAGCGCCCGGCCCGCCTTGGCGCCGATCTCGCGCCCCACGGCGGTCGAGCCCGTGAACGAGATCTTCTGTACGCCCGGGTGGTCGACGAGGGCCGCTCCGGTCCCGCCGTCGCCGGTGACCACGTTGAAGACGCCGGGCGGGAAGCCGGCCTCCAGCGCCAGCTCGCCCAGCCGCAGCGCCGTGAGCGGCGTCTGCTCGGCCGGCTTCAGCACCACGGTGCAGCCGGCCGCGAGCGCGGGGGCCGCCTTCCACGAGGCCATCATCAGCGGGAAGTTCCAGGGGATGATCTGGCCCGCGACGCCGACCGGCTCCGGTCGCGTGTAGCAGAGCATGTTGGGTGCGCTGACCGGGATGACCTCGCCCTCGATCTTCGTCGGCCAGCCCGCGAAGTAGCGGAAGTGCGCCACGGTCAGCGGGACGTCGATCTGCCGCGCGTACGTGAGCGGCTTGCCGTTGTCGAGCGATTCGAGCTCCGCCAGCTCCTCGCCGTGCTCCTCGACGAGGTCGGCGAGGCGCATCAGCAGGCGTGACCTCTCCGCGGCCGGGGCCCGGCGCCACTTGCCGCCCTGCTCGAACGCTGCGGCGGCGGCGCGCACTGCCGCGTCGACGTCCTGCGCGCCCGCGTGGGCGATCTGTGCGATCACCTCGCCCCGGGACGGGTCGAGCGTGTCGAACGTGCGACCGTCGGCGGCCGGCACGCGCTCCCCGCCGATCAGCAGGTTCTGCTGCCCCGCGATGAAGCGGCGCGCGGCGTCGGAGAGGGAGTCAGGCGGTGCGGCGACGGTCATCGGACCCCCTCATGGTGCCATCACGATCTTCAAGGCTTCCCGGTTCGCGTACGCCTCGTAGGCGTCGGGCGCCTCGTCGAGCTTCATGTGGCGGCTGACGAGCGGCGTGGGGTCGAGCAGGCCGGCCTGCATCATCGCCAGCACCGAATCGACGTGGGCGATCACGTTCGCATGGCCGGTGCGGAGCGTGAGCGCCTTGATCCACACGACGCCCATGTGGACCTCGCAGCGTTCCGCGTACACGCCGATCGCCGAGACGGTCCCGCACTTGCGGGCCATGCGGCAGGCGGTGTCGAGCACGTCCGGGTGCCCGACGGCGTCGACGACCAGGTCCGCCCCGCGCCCGTCCGTCGCCTCCTTCACCGCCGCGCGCGGGTCGTCCTCGGTCAGGTGCACCGCTCGGGCCCCGAACTCCTGGGCGACGGCGAGCCGCTCGCTGACCGAGTCGACCGCGATCACCTGGGCCGCGCCCGCGGCCCGCGCGGCCTGCGCGGCACAGAGCCCGACCGGCCCCAGGCCGAGCACCGCCACGGTGTCGCCGGGGCGCACGCCGCCCGACACGACCGCGTGGTACCCCGTGCCCATCACGTCGCCCGCGAACAGGGCCGCGTCGTCGGACATGCCGTCGGGCACGCGCCGCAGCGTCAGATTGGCGCGCGGGACCAGCACCTGCTCCGCCTGCGCGCCCGGCAGGGAGCCGAGCGTCGCCCCGTGGCCGAACACCCGCGCCTCGTCGCACTTGTGGTACTGGCCGCGCATGCAGAAGAAGCACGACCCGCAGGCGGTGTGGAAGCACCCGAGCACGCGGTCGCCGACGTCCACCTTCGTCACCGCGTCGCCGGCCGCGATCACCTCCCCGACGAACTCGTGCCCGATCACGAATCCGGGCTCGATCTTCACGCGCCCGTGGTAGATGTGGAGGTCCGAGCCGCAGACGCCGGTCGCCTCGACCTGGATGATCGCGTCGTCGGGCGCCAGCAGCTCCGGCTCGGGACGCTCGTCCACGCGCACCTCGCCCGGCGCCTGGAAGGTGACCGCCTTCACCGGCCGTCCCTCACCGCTGCTGCCCCGCCGGTCGTACCAGAACCTCGGCCACCGCCACCCGCTCGGGCCCCCCGACCGAGGACAGGATCGCATCCGCGATGTCGTCGGAGGTGAGGGGCTCCCCCACGTCGGCGCGCATCTTCTTGGCCGCCTCGAGCACCATCGGGTTCTTGTTGTGACCGAGGAGCTCGGTCGCGACCATGCCGGGCTCGATCACGGTCACCTTCACGTTCGCGCGCACCACCTCCTGGCGCAGTGCCTCCGAGAATGCGTTCACGCCGAACTTGGTCATGTTGTAGACGCCCGCGCCGAGCGTCGCGAAGCGCCCGGCCACCGACGAGATGTTCACGATGTGCCCGCTGCCCTGCTCGCCCATGATCGGGAGCGCCGCGTGCGTGCAGTAGAGGAGACCGAGCAGGTTCACGTCGATCATCCGCCGCCACTCCTCCGTGTCGGCGCCGATCACGGGGCCGAGCAGCATCACGCCCGCATTGTTGACGAGGATGTCGAGGCGGCCGAGCTCCTCCTTCGTGCGCGTCACGAAGGCGTTCGCCTGCTGCTCGTCCGCGACGTCCGTCTCGAGCGCGAGCGCCCGGCCGCCCGCGCCGTTGATGCGCTCGGCGAGGGAGTCGATCCGGTCGGTGCGCCGGGCCGCGAGCGAGACCGCCGCGCCCGCCCGGGCCAGAGTCTCGGCTGTCGCCTCGCCGATGCCGGAGGAGGCGCCTGTGATCGCCGCCACGCGGCCCGACAGATCGGGGCTATGCATCGGGGCCTCCCATGTCCGCGGCAAGGGTCTGGCGCAGGCCGGTGTCCATGTCACGCGGGGTGTAGCCCAGCTCGCGCCGCGCCTTCTCGTCCGTGGCCCAGAACGTTACGCCGTCGGAGGTGCGGATCAGCTCGCGCAGGTTGGGCGGGAACCCCATCGCCTTGCCGACCAGCGGCCCGATCGGGATCGCCATCTTCATCGCCGCCACGGGCAGCTCGCGCCTGGGCGCCTTGCGGCCGGAGATCTCGGCCACCTTCTCGATCAGGTCCCGCATCCGGGCGATCTCGCCGCCCAGGACGTAGGACTCCCCCACCTTTCCGCTGTCGTGCGCACGCAGGATGCCGTCCGCGACGTCGTCGACGTGCACGAGGTTGAAGCCGGTCTCGGGGAACATCAGCATCTTGAGCTTGCCCGTGCGCGTCTGGTCGATGATGTTGCCGAGCTCGGAGTGGTCCCCGGGCCCGTACACGCCCCCGGGCTGGACGATCACGACCGGCGCGCCCTTCGCGATCCGGTCGAGCGCCACCTGGTGCGAGCGGTACTTCGTCTCGTCATAGCACGACAGGAAGTCCTCGCCGTTGCGCGTGTAGCCCTCGTCGACGACCTGGCCGCGGGTGTTGCCGAACACCGCGACCGTGGAGACGTAGACGATCCGCGGCACCCCGGCCTCGATCGCGGCGTCGAGCACCCGCTCCGTGCCGCGCACGTTCGAGTCCCACATGTCCTCCCGCTCGGACGCGGGGATGCCGACCTTGTACACCGCCGCCACGTGGAAGGCCGCGTCGCACCCGCGGACGCCGTCGCGGATCGCCTGCTCGGAGGAGAGGTCGCCCTGGACCAGCTCGACCCCCAGGGCGCGCAGGTCGGCGGCCTTCGCCGGCGAGCGCACGAGCGCGACGACCTCGTCGCCCCGGTCCCGCAGCCTGCGTATCAGACGGCCGCCGATGAAGCCGGTGCCGCCGGTCACGAACGCCTTCATTGCTCAACCTCCCGGTCCCGTTGCCGCGCGGATACTAGTGCGCGGCGGGTTTTCGCATAATGCGCGCATGGCGAAGGCGGGAGACGTGCTCGACAATCCCTTCACGGGGCAGAGCCTGACGTTCCGGCGCACGGCCGCGGACACGGGTGGCGACCTGCTCGAGGTCGAGTCGACCTGGGCGAGCGGCGGCCAGGCTCCTCCGGAGCACTACCACCCGCGCCAGGAGGAGCGCTTCGAGGTGCTCGAGGGCGAGTTGCAGGTCCGGATCGGGGACGCGGAGCGCACTGTCCGCGCCGGCGAGACCATCGACGTGCCGCCCGGCACGCCGCACGCGATGTGGAACGCGGGCCCGGCGGCCGCACGCGCGTTGTGGCAGACGCGCCCGGCACTGCGGACGGAGGGATTCTTCGAGCTGGCCTGGGGCCTCGCGCAGGCCGCCCACGCCGGCCGGGAGGGGCCGAGCGGCGACGAGGTGGCCGGGATGTTGAGGGAGTACTCCGACGAGTTCCGCCTGGGGCGGCCCGACCCCGCGTGAGCTGGCTGCGGCGGCGCGCCCGGACCGCACGCGCGCCCGGCCAGGGCGAGCTGCAGGTGGGCGACCCGCGCTTCGACGATTGGGACGTGGTCGGCGAGTTCGACAGCGTGGACGCCGCGCGCGCCTACCGCCAGCACCTCGAGGAGGCGGGCCTCGAGGCGGTGATCACCGCCGACCACCCGCTCGACCGGTTCGGCCGCGGGGACATCGCGCTGCGCGTGCCGCCCGGCCGCTGGAGCGAGGCGGAGGAGTTCCTGACCGGGCTCGACCTCGACGACTGACGGAGCGAATCCGCCGCGCGGCGGGAGTAGCCTCTAGGTCATGCGCCGTACCAAGATCGTCGCCACGCTCGGTCCGGCCACCCACAACCCGGAGATACTCCACGGCCTGATCAAGGTGGGCGCCGACGTCCTGCGCCTGAACTTCTCCCACGGCACGCGCCAGGACCACGCGCGGCTGGTCGAGATGGCGCGCGCCGCTGCGCAGAAGGCGGGCCGCGAGGTGGGGATCCTGGGCGACATCCCGGGCCCCAAGATCAGGCTCGGCGACATCGAGGGCGACGTGATGCACCTGCGCAACGGCCAGGAGCTGACGCTCACCACCGACGGGTCGCTGAACGGCAAGGACACGCTGCCGGTCGGCTGGCGCGGCCTGCCGCACGCCGTGAAGGCCGACGACGTCATCTACCTGGCCGACGGCTCGATCCGGCTGCGCGTGCGCACCGCGACCGAGTCGCGCGTCGTGACCCGCGTCGAGACCGGCGGGACCGTCGCCTCGCACCAGGGCATGAACCTGCCCGGCGTCGAGGCCGTCCCGTCCGCGGTGGGCGAGTCGGACCTCGACTGGGTCGACTTCGCGATCGACCACGGGGTCGACCTGCTGGCGGTGTCGTTCGTGCGGCGGGCGGGCGACCTCGACCCGGTGCACGGCCGGCTGGCCGAGCGCGGCGAGGACATTCCGGTGATCGCGAAGATCGAGAAGCGCGAGGCCGCCGAGGCGGCGGAGGAGATCATGGAGGCGAGCAGCGGGATCATGGTCGCGCGCGGGGACCTCGGCATCGAGGTGCCGATCGAGAGCGTGCCGCAGATCCAGAAGCGCCTGCTGGCCCTCGCCGGGCGGTACTCGAAGCCTGCGATCACAGCCACGCAGATGCTCGCGTCGATGGTCCGCTCCACCCGGCCCACGCGGGCCGAGGCGACGGACGTCGCGAACGCCGTGTACGACGGCACGGACGCCCTGATGCTCTCCGAGGAGACGGCGATCGGCCGCTACCCGATCGAGGCGGTGCGCATGATGGCCCGGATCGCCGAGGAGGCGGAGCAGCACCTGCCTTACGAGGACCTGCGGCACACCCGCACGCGCCACGCCGAGCACGACGTCGCCGACACGGTGTCCTACGCGGCGGTCGCCGCCGCCTATCAGCTCAACCTCGCCGCGCTGGTCGTGCCCACGCGCAGCGGGCGGACGCCGCGGCTCGTGTCCGCCCACCGGCCCCGGGTACCGGTGCTGGCCCTGTCGGAGCGGCTCGCCACGGTGCGCCGGGTGAACCTGCTGTTCGGCGTGAGGTCGGCCCACCACCAGGAGCCGCCGACCCTCGACGAGTTGCTGGCCGCCAGCGCCGCCCACGCGCGCGACCTCGGCTTCGCCCGCTCGGGCGACCTGATCGGCATCACGGCCGGCCTCGCGGGACAGGGCCTCGGGACGAACCTGCTCGAGGTTCACCGCGTTCCCTAGCCACTAGCGTTCCGGGCGCCATGCCGCCCGTGATCGAGCTTCACGCCGTCTCCCGCCGCTACCGGCTGGGCGGCGTCACGGTCACCGCCCTCGAGGATGTGACGCTCGATGTGGCCGAACAAGAGTTCATCGTGGTGCTGGGCCCCTCGGGGAGCGGGAAGACGACGCTCCTGAACATGGTCGGGGCGCTCGACTCGCCCACCAGCGGGCAGGTCGTGGTCGCCGGACAGGACATCACGCGCGCATCCCGGCGCGAGCTCTTCCGCTTCCGCCGCCACGGGGTCAGCTTCATCTTCCAGTCGTTCAACCTCTTCCCGGCGCTGACGGCGCTCGAGAACGTCGAGTTCGGAGTCGACGTGACGGGCCGCCACCGCGACGCGGGCGCCGTCGCCACCACCACGCTGGAGCGCGTCGGGCTGGGCGAGCGGCTCCAGCACTTCCCGCACGAGCTGTCGGGCGGAGAACAGCAGCGGGTCGCGATCGCGCGGGCCGTCGCGACCGGCAACCCGGTCCTGCTCGCCGACGAGCCGACCGGCGAGCTCGACTTCCGCACCGGCGTCCAGATCCTCGACCTCCTGCACGAGCAGACCCACCAGTCGCAGACCTCGGTCATCGTGGTGACCCACAACCGCGAGATCGCCCGGATCGCGCACCGGGTGATCGAGCTGTCCAGCGGCCGCGTCGTCTCGGACGGGCCGCCGCCGGGCGGGCGTGCCGAGCTCTCCGACCTGCACTGGTAGCCGTGGCGGGGTCGCGATTCTGGCTTCGCTGGTCCCGGCGCGATCTGCGCCGCCGCTGGCTGCAGGTGCTGGCAACGGCGCTCGTGATCGCGATCGGCACCGGCCTGTACGCCGGCCTCGGCGGCATGCGCGAGTGGCGCGAGCGCTCCAACGACCTGAGCTTCGAGCAGCTCTCCTACCACGACCTTCGCATCGACGTGAGCGAGGGGACGTTCGTGCGGGCCGGGCGCCTCGCGCGCGCGCTCGACGGCCTGCGCCGCGCGGGGGTCGTGAGCGTGGTCGAGGAGCGGCTGATCGTGCCCACCCAGGTGGACGCCTCGCGGCCGGGACGCACCGTGCTCGTGCCGGGGCAGATCGTCGGCATCCCCCCGCAGCGTGCGGGGCGCCCGCACGTGGACGAGATGTGGGCGGGCGCGGGCCGGGCGCTCACGCCCGCCGACGCGCGCCGCGAGGTCGCGGTGCTCGACCTCGCCTTCGCACGCCACTACGGGCTGCCCGCGACCGGGACCGTGCGCATGCCCGCGCTCGGGCGCGTGGGCGTGGTGGGGCACGGCCTGTCGCCGCAGCACTTCCTGGTCTCCGGGCCGGGCTTCTTCGGCGGTGAGGCGACGTTCGCGGTCGTGTACGCGCCGCTCCGCGCGGCCCAGCGGGCGGCGGGCCGGCCGGGCGCGGTGAACGAGCTCCTCGTGCGGCTCGCGCCGGGCGCCGACCCGGACCGCGCCGAGCGGGACGTGCGGGCGGCGCTGGCGGCCACGCTGCCGGGCATCGGCACGACCGTCACCCGCGGCACCGAGGAGCGCGCCTACCGGGTGCTGTACGACGACGCCCGCTCCGATCAGCGCATCTTCAACGTGTTCGCCTACCTCGTGCTGGGCGGGGCCGCCTTCGCCGCCTTCAACCTGGTCAGCCGCGTCGTGGAGTCGGAGCGGCGCGAGATCGGCGTCGGCATGGCAATCGGTGTCCCGCCGCGGCTGCTGGCCCTGCGCCCATTGCTGATGGGCACCCAGATCGCGCTGCTCGGGACCGTGCTCGGGCTCGCGGTCGGCGTCGGCTTCGCCGCCTGGCTGACCGGCGTGTTCGAGGAGCAGCTGCCGCTGCCCGCCCACGCGGCGGCCTTCCAGGGCGGCGTGTTCGCCGTGGGCGCCGCGCTCGGCTTCCTGCTGCCGCTCGTCGCGACCGCGTATCCGGTCTGGCGCGGCGTGCGCGTAGCGCCCATCGAGGCGATCCAGGTCGGCTTCCGGACCGCCAAGGGAGGCGGGTTCGCGCCGCTTCTGAAGCGGATCCGGCTGCCGGGCTCGAGCCTCGCGCAGATGCCGTTGCGAAACGTCGCGCGCGCGCCGCGGCGGACGATCACAACGATGCTCGGGCTCGCGGCGGTGATCACAACCGTGGTCGCGCTGTCCGGCATGTTCGACTCGTTCCAGGGCACTGTCGACGCCATCGAGGACGAGAGCTTGCACCAGGGCGGGGAACGGCTCGACGTGCTGCTGAACGGGTTCCTGGACGACGACGGCCGCACCGTCGAGGAGGTGGGGCGCTCGCCCGCGGTCGGCGCCGCGGAGCCCGGGCTGCTGGTGCAGGGCGAGCTGCGCACACCCGGCCGGGAGGCGATCGACGTGTCGCTCGCCCTCCAGGACGCCGGGAGCCGGATCTGGAGGCCGACGCTCGATGAAGGGTCGTTTCGGCCCGGCGGCGAGGGCATCGTGATCGCGCGCAAGGCCGCGCGCGACCTGGGCCTCGGGGTCGGCGACCCGGTGCTCCTGCGCCATCCCGTGCGTCGCAGCGCGGCGCGGTTCGACATCGTCGAGACCCGCGTGCCGGTTGCGGGCGTGCACCCCAACCCGCTGCGCGTCCTCGCCTACATGGATCGCGGCCAGGCGGATCTCCTCGGGCTCACGGGCCGGGCGAACGCGCTCACGGTCACGCCTGCGCCCGGCGTCTCCCAGGCCGCCGTCCAGCGCGCGCTGTTCGGCCGCCCCGGAGTGGCCTCCGTGCAGCCGGTGGCGGCGGAGACCCGGGAGGTCGAGCAGGCCGTGGACGAGTTCACCGAGGTCATCACCGTGACCGAGACCCTGACGCTTGTGCTCGCCCTGCTGATGGCGTTCAACTCGAGCAGCATCTCCGTCGACGAGCGCCGCCGCGAGTACGCCACCCTGTTCGCGTTCGGCGTGCCGGTCCGCACCGGGGTGCGGGTGGCGATGGTCGAGAGCCTCGTCACCGGCGTCGTTGCGACCCTCCTCGGCATCGCGGCCGGCGTCGCGCTCGTGAGCTGGACGATGACCGACCTGTTGGAGGACACGCTCCCGGACCTCGGTGCGGTGGTGGAGCTGGCGCCCGCCTCCGTGGCGACGGCGGTTGCGGTCGGGATCGGCGCGGTCGCGCTCGCGCCCGTCCTCACGGCGCGGCGGCTGCGCCGCATGGACATTCCGGCGACGCTCAGGGTTATCGAGTAGCCCCTGCCTCCGGCTCCCGCGCCGGCACAATCAGCACCGGGCACGGCGCGTCCTGGAGGAGTTGCAGCACGGTGCTGCCGACCGCGGCTCGCACGCGACCGAGGCCGCGCGAGGCCATCACGATCATGTCGGCGTGCTCGCGGCGCGCGACGTCGGCGATCACCTCCGCCGCCCCTCCCTCCCGCGCCT
>Ga0075331_1000307_pt1 | contig 10733 bp, 9 predicted proteins | sample MayberrySE_TuleA_FD_120090 | JGI IMG/M metagenome (GOLD analysis project Ga0075331, IMG submission 120090) | Natural and restored wetland microbial communities from the San Francisco Bay, California, USA, that impact long-term carbon... | ecosystem: Environmental > Terrestrial > Soil > Wetlands ... | reverse complement strand
GCAGGTTCTCCGACCCGGTCAGGTTCTCGTCGACCGATGCGTACTGCCCGGTCATGCCGACCAGCTGGCGCACCCGATGGGCGTCGCGCACCACGTCGTACCCGCCGACGGTGGCATGTCCCTCGTCCGGCCGCAGCAGCGTGGCCAGCACGCGCACAGCCGTCGTCTTGCCGGCCCCGTTGGGTCCGAGCAGGCCCAGCACGGTCCCGGTCTCGACCGTGAGGTCCACACCGTCCAGTGCGGTGGTGCTGCCGAATCGCTTGACCAGGCCCTCGGCCCGGATCGCATGGCTCATCGAGCTCTCCTTCGTCGAAGTGCCGGCGGCGGCCGGGCTCTCCCCTGGGCTGACCGAGCCGGCGGGTGGAACTCATCGCCTGCTCCATGTTCGGTTGTACGACCTCATCCAGGCTTGAGGTCAAGATATTTTCTCCGCCGCCGCCCCCTGGGCGTACGCAGCGTGAGCAGCGAGCACCTCGGCGTCACCGCACAGCTCGCAGATGGGTGCGGCAGCGCTGTCGGCTGAGTACGCCGACTCATGCGGAGGCCGGCACCGGCCGCGACGCTGATGGCAACGACTACTCGAGGCGAGCCGGAGGCCAGCCATGACCGCACCAGCATCAGGGGGACCGCCGGCGGCACCCGGCGCGGAGCCACCGAGACGGCCCGTCGACCCACGCCGCCTCACCTGGCTGCAGACCGAGCTCGCCGCTTGGCAGGCCGACGGTCTCGTCACCGCCGCCGCCGCCGACGCGATCCGGGACCGTTACCTCCCCAGTCGCCGGCTCTCGCTGGGTCGGCTGCTGCTCGGGCTGGGCGCGTGCCTGGTCGGCATCGGCCTGATCTGGCTCGTGGCGGCCAACCTCGACGCCTTCTCGCCTGCGGTCCGCTTCGCCGCGGTGGCCCTGCTCTGGCTCGGGCTCACCGCTGCCGCGGAGCTGCTGGCCGGTCTCCGCGCGCGTCGGCCTGACACGGTGCCCGCCGCGGTGGTGGGTGCGGCGGGGGTGCTCGCCGCGGCGAGCTTCGGCGCGGTGATCTTCCAGGCAGCGCAGAGCCTGCAGGTCCCCGCCTACACCTCTGGTCTGGTGGGCTTCTGGGGCGCCGGGGCGCTCCTCTACGCGTACGCCGTGGGAGGCGTGGCGCCGCTGCTCGTGGGGATCGCCACCACGACCGGCTGGTACCTGTGGGTCGTCGGTGAGCGCGCCGACAACGCGACCGCGGTCACGACGTCGGTGCTGCTGGCAGGAGCCGCGGCCACCGTGGCCGCGGTGGCACACGCATTGTGGTGGCGGCCGAGGTTCACGCCCGCATGGCGCGACGTCGGCGCCCTGCTCGTGCTGGTGGGCCTCTTCGTCGCCGCGCTCCCCTACGCCGCCGACGACCTCGACGTCAGCACCCCGCTGGTGGTGGGTGGAGCCGTCACCGTCGTAGCCGCGGCCGCGGTGGCGTCGCTGGCGCCGGCGACCGCACGCATCGAGCCGCTCGCCGCCCTGGCCGCCCTGGCCGCAGGCGTGGTGCTGGTCGCCTGGGACCCGGCCGGCTCGACCTCGACCAGCGCGCTGTCGGGTGAAGGCCTCGCGCGGGCCGTGGTCAGCAGTGCGGTCTTCCTGGCTGCCGCCGGCTGGTACGCCGTGCTCGGGACTCTGCGTGACGCGCGCCTGCTGACCTACGGCGCGACCGCGGCGATCGTCGTCTTCACCACCGCGCAGAGCTTCGCCGTCTTCGCACCGATCCTGTCCGGCGCGGCCCTGTTCCTGGTGATCGGCGCCGTGCTGGTGGGCAGCGGATATCTCGTCAGCCGCGGCCGGCGTCGCCTGGTCGCCGACATCTCCGGAGGAGCAGCATGAGCTGGTTGAGGACGCGGCGGGCGAGAGTGGTGGCTGCGTGCGCCGTGCAGGCCGCCCTGGTGCCGATGGCCGTCTATCCCGCGCTGTCGGCACGGATGCTCGGTGACGAGTACCTGCTGGAGGTGGCGCCGGTCGACCCGATCGACCCCTTCCGGGGCGCCTACGTGGCGCTCAGCTACCCCGGCCTGACCCAGCCGGAGGGCCTCGACCCTGACCGTCCCGCCGGCGAGGTGTTCGTGCCGCTGGAGCAGGACGGCGCGGTGTGGCGGCCGCAACCGCTGCGGACCGACCCGCCGCCCGAGGCCCCCTACCTGCGTTGCGACTCGGACGGGTGGCGGGTGCAGTGCGGCATCGAGAGCCTCTTCCTGCCCCAGGACGAGGCGGCGGCGATGGAGCGGGAGCTCGGCTCGGGCAACGCGGTCGCGCGGGTGCGCGTCGACGACCGCGGCAACGCCGCGGTGGTGGCGGTGGAGGCGCGGTAGACCGACCGACGGTCATGCCGAGTCCGGCATCCAGTCCGCGGCGATCCGGCCGCTCCAAGCAGACACGCGTGGGCGGTCGACCGTGGCAGGCTGGAGCTCGTGAGCACCGAAGACGCCACACCCGACACCGATCCGGCGTGCGCGCTCGCCCGCGGCGAGGGTGTCGAGCGCTCGGAGCGGGGCAGAGTCATGGCTGTGTTCGACTCGCCGGTAGCCGGCTTCCTGCTGCACTTCGCCCGCGACTGCGGGTTCGCCACCGTGCTGCTGGAGCCGCGCGGTGGGCATGCGGCCTCGCACGCAGTGCCGTACGCCGACCTGCTGCTGAGCGAGGTGGAGCAGTCCCATCTCGGCGAGGACGTCGACGTGGTGGTCACCGACCACGACCGTCCCGAGCTCGGTGTGGTCCTGCGCGACGTGCTGGCGGCTCGGCCGCGTTGGGTCGGTGTGATGGGCAGCCCGAGGCACTCTCCTCCGCACGTCCCGGCGCTGCGCGAGCTCGACGTCGCCGAGGACACCATCGCGCGCGTGCACCGGCCCGTCGGGCTCAACATCGGCTCGCGCACGGCGCCGGAGATCGCGCTCGCCACGCTGGCAGGACTGATTGCGGACCGGCGCGACCGCCCCGGTGGCTTCGGCTTCGACTGAGCAGAAGCCGGTCTCGCCTACGGCAGCTGGCCGGCGATCGCAGCCGCTGCGGACGCGACCCGCGCCCCGATGTCCTCGACGGCGTGGTCGGAGCTGACGTAGACGACCGACACCGCGCCGGCCAGCTCGCCACTGCGGGACACGACTGGCGAGGCGACGGCTCGCATGCCCGTGAGCACCTCACCATGGGAGGTCACCCACCCCGTGCGCCGCGCCTTGGCGACCCCGGGCCGCTCCCCCGCCACCGGAGGGCCGCCGGCCAGCAGGGCCAGGCCGGGAGCGCCCCTGTCCACCGGGTGCCGCACGCCGGGCCGGTAGGCCACGTGCACGGTGGAGTGCCGCGGCTCCACGCTCTGGACGGTGACCGCCTCGTCGCCCTCGTGCACGACGAGGAACGACGTCATCTGCAGCTCGTTGGCGAGCAGCGACAGCTCGGGCAGCGCGGCAGCCTGCAGCGACGCCTTCACCGAGCGGGCCAGCACCGCGAGTCCCACCCCCAGCGTCAGGCGGCCGTCACGATCGCGAGCGACGAGCTGATGGTCCTCCAGCGTGCGCACGATGCGGTAGGCGATCGAGCGGTGCAGGCCCAGCCGTGCGCCGACCTCACCGATCGACAGCGGGCCACCCGACTCGGCGAGGACCTCCAACACACGCACGCCGCGGTGCAGCGTCTGCGAGTGCGGAGATCCGGCCCGGGCGTTCGATACGTGCGCCACCCCTCACCTGCCTCCTCGCGACGGCCTGGATCGGCCGACTTGCGGTCGCAGTCGGCCTGCCGCGGACCCTTGCGGCGGTGGCCGGCGCCCCTATAGCGTGACCACACTGCGAAGCACATGTTCCATTATCGAACGGACTGCGGTCAAGCCAGGGTCGCGATCCGGGGACGTACGAGGAGAAGGCCGTGCGCAGAATCATCACCTTCCGGTTGGCCGCGCTGGTTGCCGCCACCGCACTCACCCTGACCGCCTGTGCGGAGTCGGAGAGCGGAGGTGAGTCCGGCGGGGACGACAGCGGCCCGATCAAGATCGGCGCGGTGCTCGACATCACCGGCGCCGGCGCCAGCCTCGGCGTACCCGAGCGGCAGACGCTGGAGATGCTCGCCCAGCAGGTCAACGACGACGGTGGCATCGGCGGCCGCGAGCTCGAGCTGATCATCGAGGACAACCAGTCCACCGAGGACGGCGCCGCGAAGGCGGCCACGAAGCTGATCAACGAGGACCAGGTCGACATCCTGCTCGGTGCCAGCCGCTCCGGCCCCAGCTTCGCGATGCGGCCGATCGCCGAGGACGCCGAGATCCCGATGATCTCGCTGGCCGCGAACGTGCAGATCGTCGACGGCTCGGAGTGGGTGTTCAAGACCGCCCAGAACGACAGCGTCGTGCTCGAGAACATCATCGACCTCGCGGTCGAGGAGGGCTGGCAGACGCTCAGCCTGATCCGCGACTCCTCCGGGTACGGCGAGGGCGTCCAGGAGGCGCTGGCGGAGCTCGGCGAGCCCGAGGGCATCGAGGTCGTCACGACCGAGAAGTTCGCGCCGGACGCGAGCGACTTCACCGCGCAGATGGTCAACGTCCGCGAGGCGGGTGCCGACGCCAACATCATCTGGGGCATCCCGCCGGCGGCGGCGCTCGCCCAGCAGGCCTACCGCCAGCTCAACATCGACGCCCCGGTGATCCAGAGCCACGGCATCGGGAACCAGGTGTTCCTCGACACCGCCGGCCAGTCGGCCGACGGACTGCTCGCGCCACTCGGACGTCTGCTCGTCGCCGACCAGCTCCCCGACGACGACCCGCAGAAGCCGGTGATCGAGGAGTTCATGGCCGACTTCGAGGAGGAGTACGGCGAGCAGCCGTCGACCTTCGCGGGACACGCCTGGGACGGGTTCACCATCGCGGTCCAGGCACTCGAGGAGGCCGGCACCGACCCCCAGGAGCTGCGCGACTACATCGAGAACCTCGAGGGATTCGTCGGCATCAGCGGCGTCTTCAACTTCTCGGCGGAGGACCACTCCGGTCTGGACAAGACCGCGCTGGCCATCGTCACGGTGGAGAACGGGGAGTGGAAGCTGGTCGACGACAACCGTGACTGACTTCCTCCAGCTCGCCTTTGCTGGGCTGTCGGTAGGCGCGGTCTACGCGCTGATCGGGATCGGCTTCGTCGCGATCTTCACGGTCAGCGAGGTCATCAACCTCGCGCAGGGCGAGTTCGCGGCGTTGTCCGGTCTGATCGCGATCAGCGCGGTGGCGAGCGGGCTCCCGCTGCCGGTGGCGGTGCTCGTCGCCGTGGCGTCGGTCGCGGTCGTGGCGCTGCTGATGGAGCGGCTCACCATCGCCCCGGTCAAGCGCATGACGACGCTGACGTCGATCATCCTCACCCTCGGCGTGTCCACCGCGCTGAAGGCCGTGATGCTGATCGTGTGGGGGCCGAACAGCCAGGGTCTCGAGGCCTTCCCCGGCGAGAACGTCACGGTGCTCGGCGTCTCGATCCGCTCGCAGGAGCTCTGGATCCTGGGCATCACCGCAGTAGTGGCCGTCGCGGTGATCTGGTTCTACGAGCAGACCGGATGGGGCAAGGCCCTCAAGGCCTGCGCGGAGCAGCCGACGGCTGCGCGTCTGGTCGGCATCTCGCTGGCCCGCGCGTCGATGCTGTCCTTCCTCATCGCCGGTGTCACGGGCGCGATCGCCGGTGTCGCCGCCAGCCCGGTCTACTTCACCTCCTGGGACTCCGGGCTCGCGATCGGGCTCAAGGGCTTCGTCGCCGCGACGCTGGGCGGGCTGGTGTCGGTCCGGGGCGCGGTCCTGGGCGGTCTCGCCCTCGGCGTCCTGGAGAGCCTCGTGGCCGGGTACGTCGACACCGGGCTGCGTGACGCCGTCGCCTTCGTCGTGCTGGTGGTCGTCCTCGTGGTGCGCCCGAGTGGCGTCTTCACCCGGCAGGCGGTGGCCCGGGTATGAGGCTGCTGCCCAGCCGCCGGTCGGACCTCATCGGGTTCGGCGTGCTGATCGTCGTACTCGCGGTGTTCCCGCTGCTGGCCCCGCCGTCGTGGGTCAACGTCGGCGTCTACGCCCTCATCTACGCGATCGCCGCGATCGGCCTCACGTTGCTGATGGGGCTCGCCGGACAGGTCAGCCTCGGCCAGGCGTCCTTCTTCGCCATCGGCGCCTACACCCAGGCGATCCTGGTGACGAGGTACGACTGGTCCGGCATCACCGCAGCGGTCGTGGCCGTCGTGCTCGCCTCGCTCGCGGCGTTCGTGCTGGGTCTCGCGCTGCTGCGGCTGCGCGGGCACTACCTGGCGCTGGGCACCTTGGGCCTCGGCATCATCATCACGGTGCTGGCCACGGAGTCGGAGTTCACCGGCGGCACGTCGGGCATCTTCGGCATCCCCAAGCCCGAGTTCAACAACCGCACCTACAACAGTCCGAGCGAGTACTTCTGGCTGCTGGTCCCGGTCGTCGTGATCGGCCTGCTCGTGGCCCGCAACATCGTGTCGTCGCGGATCGGTCGCGCGCTCGGCGCGGTCAACGACTCGGAGGTGGCTGCGGAGACGCTGGGGGTCGACACCTTCCGGCTGCGGCTGCAGGTCTTCACGCTCTCGGCGGCCTATGCCGGCGTGGCGGGGGTGTTCTTCGCGCACTGGCTGGCGGTCGTCAACCCCAACGCCGCGAACTTCCCGCTGTCGGTGAAGTTCCTCCTGATCAGCGTGCTCGGGGGTCTCGGCACGGTGTGGGGAGCGGTCATCGGGGCGTTCCTCGTCGAGTTCCTCGACGAGAGCATGAGCACGTTCATCCCCCAGGTGATCCCGGGTGCCACCGGCGAGGTCGAGCTGCTGGGCTTCGGCGTGGTGCTGGTGCTGCTGGTGATCCTGCTGCCGGGTGGCCTGCACCAGGCGTGGCAGCTGGCCGTCGGCCGGATCGTGGGTCGCGGCGGCGGGGCCGACGAGGCGGCGGCCGCACCGACCGCCCGACCCGATCCGGACGACTCGCCGCTGTTCGCCCGAGCAGGGCGGTCGGAGCCGGGCAGCACCCTGCTCGAGGTCCGCGGGCTGACCAAGCACTTCGGCGGCGTCGTCGCGGTCGACGACATCGACCTCGAGGTGCGCACCGGTCAGATCCTCGCGCTCATCGGCCCGAACGGCGCCGGCAAGACCACCTGCTTCAACATGGTCTCCGGTGTGCTGACACCCACGTCGGGCACCGTCCGGCTCGCGGGCAAGCGCATCGACGGCCGCAAGCCGCACACGTTCGCCCGGGCACGCGCCACGCGCACGTTCCAGAACCTGCAGGTGTTCGGATCGATGACTGTGCTCGGCAACGTCATGGTCGGCCGGTTCCTGCGCAGCAGAGCGGCGATGCTGCGCGGCGCGCTCTACTTCCCCGCACGCGCCGAGGAGGCGCAGATCGCGCGGTCGGCGTACGACGTCGTGGAGATGGTCGGCCTCGGAGCCGAGGCGAGGCGCCAGGCGACCGACCTTCCGTTCGGCCGGCAACGGCTGATGGAGGTCGCCCGCGCGCTCGCCACCGAGCCCGACCTGCTGCTGCTCGACGAGCCGATGGCCGGACTGTCCAGGACCGAGCGGCGTGAGCTCGCGCTGCTGCTGCGTCGCCTGCGCGCCGGAGGCATGGCGATCGTGCTCGTCGAGCACGACGTCGAGGCGGTCCTCGCGCTCGCCGACCAGGTGGCGGTGCTCGACGACGGGAGGTTGATCGCGCTGGGCACCCCGGACGAGATCCGCAACGACCCCGCCGTCGTGGCGGCGTACCTCGGTGTCGACGAGGACGACAGCGAGGCCGCGGAGGCCGTCCGCGAGATGACCGGCGGCTCCGGAGGGCAGTCGTGATGCTCGAGGTCACCCAGCTGCGCGCCGGCTACGGCCGGCTCCCGGTGCTGCACGGGCTGGACCTCGCCGTCGCCGAGGGCGAGATCGTCGCGGTCATCGGGGCGAACGGCGCGGGCAAGACCACGTTGTTGCGCACGCTGTCAGGGCTTCTGCGGGCCACCGGTGGCCGCGTGCTGCTCGACGGTCGGCCGATCCATGCGTTGCCGGCGGAGAAGGTGGCCGCGGCGGGGCTCGCGCACGTGCCGGAGAACCGGCTGGTCTTCCCCTCACTGTCGGTGCAGGACAACCTCCGTCTGGGCGGGTGGACCCGCCGCCGTGCGAGCTCGGCCGGTGCCGCGACCCGTGGCCGGGTGCTCGAGCTCTTCCCACGGCTGTCGGACCGGCTGGAGCAGGCGGCCGGGACGCTGTCCGGAGGCGAGCAGCAGATGCTCGCCGTGGGACGCGGGATCATGGCACGGCCCTCGGTCCTGATGCTCGACGAGCCGAGTGTCGGTCTGGCCCCGAGGGTCGTGGCCGAGATCATGCAGGCGTTGGCGCGCCTGCGCGACGAGGAGGGGCTGACGATCCTGCTGGTCGAGCAGAACGCGCGAGCCGCCTTCAAGATCGCCGACCGGGTCTACCTGATGGACCGCGGCCGGGTCGTCCTCCAGGGCACGCCCCACGAGCTGCTCGGCGACGACCGGGTCAAGCATGCCTACCTGGGCGGCGGCTACGAAGCTGACGAGACACCCGACGAGGGACAGGACGCACCACAGAGGGAGACACCGTGACGAGCAAGCCGTTCGCATCCTCGGCCGACCTGAGCGACAAGACGGAGACGCTCGAGCTGCTGGCCGACGGCGTCTACGCGCTCACCGCCGAGGGTGACCCCAACGTCGGCGCCGTCGAGGGCGAGGACTTCGTCGTCGCGTTCGAGGCGCGTGCGACCCCGGTCGCGGCTCGGGAGTGGCTGGACCGGCTGCGGGAGCACACCGACAAGCCGATCCGCTACCTCGTGCTCAGCCACTACCACGCCGTGCGGGTGCTGGGCGCCTCCGCCTTCGACGCCGAGGTCGTGGTCGCGCACGAGAACACCAGGACGCTCGTCGCCGAGCGCGGCCGGCAGGACTGGGCATCCGAGCTCGGGCGGATGCCGCGGTTGTTCAAGGAGCCGGACTCGATCCCGGGACTGACCTGGCCGACGGCGACCTTCAGCGACCGGATGACCATCCCGCTCGGCGGCGACCGGGGCGACCTGGTGCTCCAGTACTGCGGCCGTGGCCACACCGAGGGCGACATCGTCGCCTGGCTGCCCCGGCCGCGGGTGCTCTTCGCCGGGGACCTGGTCGAGGGACAGGCCGCCCTCTACACCGGCGACGCGTTCCACCTGGACTGGTCGACGGGCACGCTCGACGCGGTGAAGGCACTGGGCGCCGAGGCGCTCGTCGGCGGGCGCGGCGCGGTCGCGACCGGACGGGAGGCAGTGGACGCGGCGATCGAGCAGTCGCGCGGCTTCCTGACCAGCATGCGCGAGCACGTCGGTGCCGTCCATGCCGCCGGAGGGTCGCTGAAGGAGGCGTTCACACGCACCCACGCGGCGCTGGCACCGCAGTTCGGTGCCTGGCCGATCTTCGAGCACTGCCTGCCGTTCAACGTGCAGCGGCTGTGGGACGAGTACGACGGAGTCGAGCGGCCCCGGATCTGGACGGCGGAGCGTGATCGTGAGGTCTGGGACGCGCTGCAGGCATGAGCTTCGACAGCGTCGACCTTCCGGCCTATCGCGGTGCGCCGGTCGTCATCGTCGGCAACGGACCGGTCGGCCAGACCACGGCGCTGTTGCTGGCGCGGTGGGGCATCGGCTCGGTGCTGCTCGACCGGCGTACCCGCCGTGACCTCGTGGGGTCGAAGGCCATCTGCCAGCAACGCGACGTGCTCGACATCTGGGACATGGTCGGCGTGGGCGGCACCGTGGCCGAGGAGGGCGTGACCTGGCAACGGGCGCGCACCTTCTACCGAGGACGCGAGCTGTACTGCACCGAGTTCGCCGATGTCGGCAGGTCGGCGTTCCCGCCGTTCGTCAACATCTCGCAGTCCCGCACCGAGCAGCTGCTCGACGAGCGGATCGCGCAGTGTCCGCTCGTCGACGTGCGCTGGGACCACACGGTCACGGAGGTGCGCGACACCCCCGACGGCGTCGAGGTCGAGGTCAGCGCTCCCGACGGCGGCCGGGTGATCACCGCGCCGTACGCGGTGCTGTGTTCCGGCGGTCACAGCGGCGAGCTGAGACGAGGACTCGGCATCGGCTTCGAGGGCAGGTCGTTCGACGACCATTTCCTCATCTGTGACATCCGGACGGAGCTGCCGGGGTGGGAGCAGGAACGGCGGTTCTACTTCGACCCGGAGTGGAACCCGGGGCGTCAGGTGCTGATCCACCCGTGCCCGGACCAGACCTTCCGGATCGACTGGCAGGTGCCGTCCGGGTTCGACCTCGACGACGAGGAGCGCACCGGCGCGCTGGACCGGCGGATCCGGCAGATCGTGGGCGAGACCGACTACACCGTGGTGTGGAAGTCGGTGTACCGCTTCCACTCCCGTTGCGTCGACCGGATGCGGACCGGGCACGTCCTGCTGGCCGGTGACTGTGCACACCTGATGGCGCCGTTCGGCGCGCGGGGCCTGAACTCCGGCGTGATGGACGCGGAGAACCTCGCCTGGAAGCTCGCCTTCGTGCTCCGCGGCTGGGCGCGCGAGGACCTGCTGGACAGCTACACACCGAGCGGCTCTCGGCCGCCCGGGAGAACCTCGACATCACCAGCCGGACGATGGACTTCCTGGTGCCGCAGACACCCGACGCGTGGAACCGGCGCCGCGAGGTCCTCGAACGCGCGCTGCACGACCCCGAGGCGCACGCGGCGGTCGACTCCGGCCGGCTGTGTGAACCCTTCT
>Ga0075331_1000306_pt1 | contig 10735 bp, 9 predicted proteins | sample MayberrySE_TuleA_FD_120090 | JGI IMG/M metagenome (GOLD analysis project Ga0075331, IMG submission 120090) | Natural and restored wetland microbial communities from the San Francisco Bay, California, USA, that impact long-term carbon... | ecosystem: Environmental > Terrestrial > Soil > Wetlands ... | reverse complement strand
GAACGGCGGTGTTCACGATCGCGCTCCCCGACGTCATCGGCAAGCGGGTGGCGCCCGCTGCGGGTACGACAGTTGCGGTGCAGGTCGACGATCGGATCACGGCGTACACGGTCGACGACAGCGGTCGCTGCCGGCTCACCGACGAGGTGGACCGCCCGACCGTCACGCTGAGCATGGACCGCGAGACCTTCACGGTCCTCGCGGCGGGCCGGCAGGATGCCTCGAGCCGGCGCGTCGGCGTCGACGGCGACGTGCGCCTGGGTGAGCAGATCTTGCAGTCGCTGGCCGTGACTCCGTGACCTGGACCGTCCGCGACATCCCCGACCAGAGTGGTCGGGTCGCGCTGGTGACGGGCGTGACGGGCGGCATCGGGTTCCACACCGCGCTCGAGCTCGCCCGCAACGACGCTCAGGTCGTGCTCGCCGGCCGCAACCTCACAGCGGTCTACCAGGTCGCCGACGCGATCCGGACAGAGGTGCGGGGCGCCTCCGTGGAACCCGTGCGGATGGACCTCGCGGACCTCGGCAGCATCCAGGAGGCCGCACAGCAGATCCTGCACCGGTGGCCCTTGATCGACCTGCTGGTCAACAACGCCGGGGTGATGGCCACACCGTTCCGGCGCACGTCCGACGGCTTCGAGCTGCAGATGGGCACCAACCACCTCGGACACTTCGCTCTGACCGGGCGGCTGCTGCCCGCTCTGCACTCCGCGCGCGTCGTCACCGTGTCGTCGTTCATGCACCACCACGTCAACAGCCTGTCCGACTTCGAGTGGCGCAGCGGCCACCGCTACCGCAAGTGGACGGCCTACAGCGAGTCCAAGCTGGCGAACCTGCTGTTCATGCTCGAGCTGCACCGGCGTGCCGGCTCCCACCACCTCGACCTCGTCAGCGTCGGCGCGCACCCCGGCTACTGCTCGACCGCGCTCACCAGAGGGGGCCCGCAGCTCGGCGCTCCCGACCTGACGACCTACCTGCTGCGCGCCGTGACCAGGCTCTTCGCCCAGTCGGCTGCCGCCGGCGCCCGCCCGGTCCTGATGGCCAGCACGCTGCGCACGATCGCCGGGGGGAGCTACCTCGGGCCCTCCGGCCTGTTCGAGCTGCGCGGCGGGCCCCAGCCGGTGGGCATGTCGCGAGCCGCGCGCGATCCGGAGGTGGCGGCCGAGCTCTGGGCGCGCAGTGAGGAGGCCACCGGAGTGCGCTACCCCTGAGCCCGCCCCCGACCCCGCCGGCCGAGCCCGCCTCAACGAGTACGGCGGGCGCGGGCCTCATAGCCCGCAGTTATGCTGGCCGCTCGCCCCATCTGTCGTTCGGAGCCCACGCACGTGTCACCATCAGCCATCCTGCGCATCGTCATCGCGCTCGGCGTGATCGCGATGTCCACCTTCCTGGTCGCGACCAAGGAGCCTCGGCTCGGTCTGGACCTCGAGGGCGGCACCCAGATCGTGCTGGAGACACAGTCGACCGACCGGCTGGAGGCGACGCCGGAGGCGACCGACCGGGTCATCGCGGTACTGCGCGAACGCGTCGACGCCCTCGGTGTCAGCGAGCCCACGCTGGCCCGCTCCGGCGACCGGCGGATCATCGTGGAGCTTCCCGGTGTCCAGGATCCCCGCGAGGCGGCCGAGACCATCGGCAAGACCGCGCAGCTGTCGTTCCACGCGGTGAAGACCGTCGCCGGTCCGCAGCAGGAGCCGAAGGGCCAGGAGCTCATCCTGCCGGCCGAGCAGGGTGGCGAACGGCTCGTGCTCGCCCCGTCGGCCCTGACCGGCGAAGGCGTGAGCGGCGCCGACGCGGTGACCGACGAGTCCGCACAGTGGCGGGTCGACGTCGACTTCCAGGGGTCCGGCGAGCAGGCGTGGGCCGAGCTCACGGGCCAGGCCGCGTGCAACCCGCCCGGCGACCCGAGTCGCCGCGTCGCGATCGCTCTCGACGGCCGGATCATCTCCTCGCCGCAGGTGGTTCCGGAGATCCAGTGCGACGTGGGCATGCTCGGCGGACAGACCTCGATCACCGGCGACTTCTCGCCCGCCGAGGCGCGCGAGCTGGCCATCCTGATCGAAGGTGGCGCGTTGCCGCTGCCGGTGAAGACGATCTCGCAGAGCACGGTCGGTGCCACCCTCGGCGACGAGGCGATCGACGCCAGCTACCAGGCCGGGATCATCGGCATCATCCTGACCGGGCTGTTCATCATCGCTGTCTACCGGCTGATGGGTGCGCTCGCGACCGTCGCCCTTGCGTCGTACGCGCTGATCTCCTACGGCGCGCTGCTGGGGCTGGGCGCCACGCTGACGCTGCCCGGTCTCGCGGGTTTCGTGCTCGCGATCGGCATGGCGATCGACGCCAACGTGCTGGTCTTCGAGCGTGCCCGCGAGGAGTACGTCGCTCGACGCTCGAGCGGCTTGCGTACCGCCCTGCAGATCGGCTTCAACAAGGCGTGGAGCGCGATCATCGACTCCAACGTGACCACGCTGCTTGCGGCCGGGTTGCTGTTCTTCCTGGCCAGCGGGCCGGTGCGGGGGTTCGGTGTCACGCTGTCGATCGGTGTGCTCGCGTCGATGATCTCAGCACTGATCATCGCCCGCGCCCTGACCGAGTGGGCGTCTGCCACCAAGCTGGTGAACCGCCACCCCAAGGCCACGGGGATCGCGAGCATCGGCGCCGTCCGCCGTTGGCTGGAGGCGCGCAACCCGAACATGCTGCGCAAGCCGGCCATGTGGCTGGCGATCTCCGTGGTCGCGGTGGTCCTCGCCGTGGGTGGCATGTTCCTCCGCGGCGTCAACCTCGGTGTGGAGTTCACCGGCGGTCGCGTGGTCGAGTACTCCTCCACGCAGCCGATGAACGTCGAAGAGGCGCGACAGATCGTCAGCGACACCGGCTACCCCCGGGCGGTCGTGCAGCGCTCCGAGGACGACATCACGGTCCGCACCGAGCAGATCAGCAACGACGAGCAGTTCAGGATCCAGGAGGCGCTCGGCCAGCTCGACGGCGAGATCAGCAAGGAGCGCGACGAGCTGGTCGGTCCGAGCCTCGGCGACGAGCTGCGGCGCAACGCGATCATCGCGCTCGGCGTCGCCCTGCTCGCGCAGATGATCTACCTCGCGATCCGCTTCCGCTGGACCTTCAGCGTCGCGGCAGTCCTCGCGATGCTGCACGACGTGCTGCTGGTGATCGGCATCTTCGCCTGGCTGGGCAAGCCGATCGACGGCGTCTTCCTCGCTGCGGCCCTGAGCATCATCGGTCTGTCGGTCAACGACAGCGTCGTGGTGTTCGACCGGATCCGTGAGCTGTGGCGCAACCCGCGCGGACGCCCGTTCGGGGAGCTCGCGAACTTGGCCTGTCTGCAGACGCTGCCACGCACGGTGAACACCGGTCTCGGCGCGATGTTCATCCTCGCGGCCCTGGCGATCCTCGGGGGTGACTCGCTCAAGGACTTCGCCATCGCGCTGCTGCTCGGTCTGCTGATCGGGTCGTACTCGTCGATCTTCACCGCGACCCCAATCGCGATCGTGTTGCAGCGCTACGCCAAGGAGCGAGCGGCGGGCAGCGCGGAGGACGAGCGCCGCCGCAAGAAGGTCGACCCCTACGGCGGCGGCGCCAAGGACGACAGCGGCGCAGTCCTCTGACCCTCGCCGCCCGGCCCGACCTCAGACGTGCCGGCGGGACTGCACCACCCGGAACCGGCTGCCGACGTACGCACCGTCGGTGAACGTCGAGTTCGCCGCCGGGTTGGCGCCGGTGCCGTGGAAGTCGCTGAACGCCGCCGACTGGTTGACGAACACCTGGCCGGTGAGGTTCTCGCTGAGGGCGACGCCGGCGTCGAGCGAGGCCGAGCGCATCGCAGCGAGCACGTCCTCGGACGTCGAGTAGACCGAGGCGGTCATCGCCCCGTGCTCGATCACCGTGCGGCGGAAGGTGTCGATCGACTCCTCGGTGTCCGCGGTCCTGATCAGGTAGGACACCGGACCGAAGCACTCGGTCTCGTAGACGTCGCTGTCCTTGACGTCGAGCGCCAGGATCGTCGGCGTACGCACGGTCGCACCCTCGAATGCGGGGTGGGCGACCTCGCGGGACGCCACCACGACCTCGGCCGACTCCGGCAGCGAGCCCAGCCGCTGCAGCACGCCGTCGTTGACCACGCCGCCGAGCAGCTCCACCGCCTTGGCGTCGTCACCGAGCAGCTTGTCCAGTCCAGCGGCGATCCCGGCCCCGACCTCATCGAAGCTCTTGTGACCCTCGTCGGTCTCGATACCGGCCGCCGGCACGTAGACGTTCTGCGGAGCGGTGCACATCTGCCCGCTGTAGAGCGCGAACGAGAACGCGAGGTTGACACACATGCCCTTGAAGCTGTCGGTGGAGTCGATGACCACCGTGTTGACTCCGGCCTTCTCGGTGAAGACCACCGCCTGGGTGGCGTTGCGCTCGAGCCACTCGCCGAAGGCGTTGGACCCGGTGAAGTCGACCAGCTTGACCTCCGGTCGGGTGGCCAGCACCTTGGCCATCCCGTCGGCGGGGTCCTCGGCTGCCAGCGTCACGAGGTCGGGGTCGAAGCCATGCTCGGCAAGAACCTCCTGAGCGGCCTGCACCGTGATCGCGAGCGGCAGCACGGCACCGGGGTGCGGCTTGACCACCACGGGGTTGCCGGTGACCAGCGAGGCGAAGAGGCCGGGCCAGGAGTTCCACGTCGGGAAGGTGTTGCAGCCGATCACCAGGGCGACGCCTCGCGGCACGGGCGTGAAGGTCTTCTCCATCCGGATCGGCTCACCACGCCCGGGCTTCTCCCAGATCGCCGTCCGCGGCGTGCGGGTCATCTCGGCGTAGCCGTAGGCCAGTGCCTCCAGCGCACGGTCCAGCGCGTGCGCGCCACCGGCCTGGAAGGCCATCACGAACGCCTGTCCGCTGGTGTGCTGCACGGCGTTGGCCAGCTCGAAGACCCGGGCGTGCAGCCGCGACAGGATCTCCATGCAGACCAGCGTGCGCGCGAGCGGACCGGCGTCACGCCAGGCGGGCATGCCGGCACGGGCGGCCGCGACGAGGGCATCGACGCCACCGGGAGCGACCCGCGGGTAGCGCACGCCCATCTCCAGGCCGAACGGCGACTTCTCCGTCGCGACCGTGCCTTCCGCGCCCGGCGTCCGCAACGGGACCTCCGAACCCAGCAGCGCCTCGAAGGCGCTCCTGCCTTCGTCGGCGGCCGTCTCGCCGTACACCTTGGGGCTGGGAGACTCCGGGTACGCCGAGAAATAGCCGCGGGTGCGGATGGCGTCGAGTGCCTGGTCGAGCACCTCACGGTGTCGCGACTCGAGATCCGAGATGGTCTGGCTCATCGAACTCCTCCGGACGGTGCCGCGCCGCGGCGCGGTGTTACAGTCGACCTGCATGAGGGCCGAGATGGTGTCATATCGATCGTCTCAGCCTACATCCGCGAGCCGCCGAGGTCCCACGTGCATCTGAGACCAGCGACCGCCGCCGACCAGGCGGCAGTCCTCGCGCTCAACGCTGCCTCGGTCGAGGCGCTCAGCCCGCTCGACGGCACCCACCTGGAGGCCCTGGCCGCACGCGCAGCGCGTTACGACGTGGTGGAGGTCGACGGCGAGGTCGCGGCCTTCGTGCTGGTGTTCGCGCCGGGAGCCGACTACAACTCCGACAACTACCGCTGGTTCGACGAGCGCTACACCGACTTCTGCTACCTCGACCGGATCGTCGTCGGAGAGCGGTGGCGACGGCGTGGCATCGGACGGCTCGTCTATGACGCCATCGAGGCCTTCTCGACGCCGCACGGCAGGTTGACCTGCGAGGTCAACGCCGAGCCGCCCAACCACGCCTCCCTCGCGTTCCACGCAGCCCGCGGGTACGTCGAGGTCGGGCGCCTCACCCATGCCGACCCCCGGGGCGGCAAGACAACGGCGATGCTGAGCAAGGAGCTGTCCGGATGAGTGTGGTCGCGGTCATCGGTGCGGGCGCGATGGGCAGCGGCATCGCCCAGGTCGCCGCCGTCGCCGGTGAGCGGGTGCTGCTGCACGACGCGCAGCCCGGAGCCGCCGACAAGGCCGTGGAACAGATCGGCGCGCGGCTGGACCGGCTGGTGGAGAAACAGCGGATGACCGCCGAAGCGGCAGCGACCGCGCGGGTCCGACTCGGTGCCGTGGCGTCCCCGGCCGAGATGGCCGACGCCGACCTCGTGGTGGAGGCGATCGTCGAGTCGCTGCCGGCCAAGCAGGCGCTCCTCGCCGACCTCGAGACCTGCTGCCGTGACGACACCGTGCTGGCCACGAACACCTCCACGCTCTCCGTCACGGATATCGCGCGCGGCCTGCGGGCGCCCGGCCGGGTCTGCGGGATGCACTTCTTCAACCCCGCACCACTCATGCGCCTGGTCGAGGTGCCGGTCGGCGAGACCACCGACCCGGCCGTCGCCGCTCACGTCGAGGCCTGGGCCACCGCCTGGGGCAAGACCCCGGTGAGGTGTGCCTCGACGCCGGGCTTCATCGTCAACCGGGTGGCGCGACCGTTCTACGGCGAGGCGCAGCGCATCGTCGAGGAAGGGGGTGCCGACGTCGCGACCGTGGACGCGTCGATGCGTGCGGTCGGCTTCAGGATGGGACCGTTCGAGCTCGCCGACCTCATCGGCAACGACGTCAACCTCGCCTCGGCCACCTCGGTCTGGGAGCAGACCGGCCGCGATCCGCGCTACGAGCCGACCGAGTCGCAGCGGCGCCTCGTCGCCGACGGCCGCCTCGGCCGCAAGTCCGGCCACGGCTGGTACGACTACCCCGATTCGTCTGCGCCCGCCCCGAGCGAAAACCCTCACGAGCCGCAGACGAATCGGGGGGTGGCGGACCGGATCGTGGCGATGCTCGTCAACGAGGCCGCGGCCCTGGCCGACCGGGGCGAGGCCGCGCCGCGCGACATCGACACCGCGATGCGGCTCGGCACGAACTACCCGTTCGGCCCGCTGGAGCACGGTGACGCATGGGGCCCGGCGGCGGTGCTCGACGTACTCGCCCGCCTGCACGAGCGTGCCCCGACCGGCCGCTACCGGCCGGCTGACAGGCTGGTGCGAACCGCGACCGAAGGAGGGAGCCTGCGTGACTGATGCCGAGGAGCTGGCGCGTCGCTGCGCCGCCGTCATGTGGGCCGACGACCCGGCCAGCCGTGGGCTGGGCATGGAGCTGGTGTCGGTGGGCCCGGGTCACGCGACGTTGCGGATGACCGTGCGCGACGACATGGCCAACGGGCACGCGATCGGCCACGGCGGCTTCACCTTCACGCTGGCCGACTCCGCCTTCGCGTTCGCCTGCAACAGCTACGACCGGCGCACGGTGGCGGCGTCGTGCGACATCAGCTTCCTCGCCGCCACCCGTGTCGGCGACGTGCTGGAGGCGGAGGCAGTCGAGCGCCACCGCAACGGCCGCAACGGCATCTACGACGTGACCGTCCGCCGTGGCGACGAGGTCGTGGCAGAGTTCCGAGGGCGTAGCCGGGAGATCGGCGGAGCCCTGCTCGAGGAGGAGACCGGATGACCGACCTGGTGCCGGCGATCGGCTTGGAGGACCTGCGCGCGCAACAGCTCACCCGCATGCGCGACAGCCTGCGGCGCTCGTACGCCCACGTGCCCCACTACCGGGACGCCTTCAACGCCGCGGGCGTGCGCCCCGACGACCTGCAGTCGCTGGCCGACCTGGCCCGGTTCCCCTTCACCACCAAGGCCGACCTGCGCGCCAACTACCCCTTCGGCATGTTCGCGGTGCCCCGCGAGCAGGTGGTGCGTGTGCACGCGTCCTCGGGCACGACCGGTAGGCCGACGGTTGTCGGCTACACCCGTGAGGACATCGACACGTGGGCCGAGGTCATGGCGCGCTCGATCGCCGCCGCGGGAGGACGCCCCGGCGACGTGCTGCACGTCGTCTACGGCTACGGGCTGTTCACGGGGGGCCTGGGAGCGCACTACGGCGCGGAGCGGCTCGGCTGCACCGTCGTGCCGATCTCGGGCGGGATGACGGAGCGCCAGGTGCAGCTGATCCAGGACTTCCGACCGCGCGTCATCATGGTGACCCCGTCGTACTTCCTCGCGATCATCGACGAGATGGAGCGTCAGGGCATCGACCCCGCGTCGACCTCCCTCGAGATCGGCATCTTCGGCGCCGAGCCCTGGACCGACGAGATGCGCCGCGAGATCGAGCAGCGGGTCGGCATGGACGCGATCGACATCTACGGGCTGTCCGAGGTGATGGGCCCCGGTGTCGCCCAGGAGTCGGTCGCCAGCAAGGACGGCTTGCACATCTGGGAGGACCACTTCTATCCCGAGATCATCGATCCGGTGACCGGCGACGTGCTCCCCGACGGCGAGGAGGGCGAGCTGGTCTTCACCTCGCTCACCAAGCAGGCGATGCCGGTCGTGCGCTACCGCACGCGGGACCTCACCCGGCTGCTCCCGGGTACGACGTACCCGGCGTTTCGTCGGATGGAGAAGATCACGGGGCGCACCGACGACATGATGATCGTGCGCGGCGTCAACGTCTTCCCCACGCAGATCGAGGAGCAGATCCTCACCATCGAGGGGCTGACCCCGCACTACGTGTGTGTGCTGTCGCGGCCGGACCGGATGGACGAGCTGACGGTTCGCGTGGAGACCCACGACGCCGGTGTCGCGCCCGAGCAACAGCGGCTCATGGCATCGAGGTTGCAGAAGCTGGTCAAGGACGTCGTCGGTGTCAGCATCGAGGTCGAGGTGACCGAGCCGCACGCGCTGGAGCGGTCGCTGGGCAAGGCCAAGCGCATCGAGGACCTCCGGCGGCGGAGCTGAGCCTCAGCCCTCCCGCAGCAGGGCCACGTCGCTGACCAGCCGGATGTGCTCGCGCATCGCCTGGCCGGCCGCGTCGGCGTCGCCGGCACGGATCGCCGCGGCGATCTCGCGGTGGCTTGCCAACGAGACCTGCGGACGGTCGGGCTGGGAGAGCGACTCGATGCGGCTCTCCCGGATCGCGTTCGCGATCCCCGCCATCAGGTCCGCCAGCAGGCCGGAGCGGGCCGCAGCCGTCACGGCTCCGTGGAACTGCTCGTCGCCGTCCAGCCCGCGCTCACCTCGCTCGATGGCGACAGCCATCGCGTCCAGTGCCGCGTCGATGCGGGCCAGGTCGTCCTCGGTGCGGCGCTCGGCAGCCAGCGAGGCGATCTTGACCTCGAGCGCCTCCCGCGCGTCGATGACCTCGGGCAGCCTGCGCTTGTGCGCCTCGACGGCCGAGAGCACCGCGTCGTCAGGCCGGGTACGACGCAGGATGGCGCCCTCGCCGTGTCGTACCTCGATGAGGCCCTGCACCTCGAGCACGACCAGAGCCTGGCGGACCGAGGCACGGCTGACCCCCAGATCGGCCGAGAGCTCCCGCTCCGGTGGCAACCGGTCGCCGGGCTTGAGATCCAGCTCGTGCACGAGCGCGAGGAGCCGCTCGACGAGCTGCTCGTAGAGTCGTGATCGTTGCAGCGGCCGCAGCGCCTGTGGCGGGGGCTGGGATTCGGGACGTGGCCCCACGGGTCTCCCCTCCGTTCTCACCGACGGCCGAGCGCGCTCCGCCGTCGGGCTCTCCAGGCTGTGCGCCTTGGTCTGCCAGTGGCTGAGCCACTCTACCTCGCCGCAGGGTTGTCCGACCGGGAGTCGCAGCGAGATAATTGGCTGAGCCACCGAACCACGCCGAGCGGCGAGGAGTGATGCAGGTGCCGCGCAACTACCGCATCGGGCTGGTCGTGCCCAGCTCGAACACCACGATGGAGACTGAGATCCCCGCCCTGCTGCGGCGTCAGGTCGGTGAGCAGACCTTCACCTTCCACGGCAGCCGCATGCGGATGAAGGAGGTCACGCATGCGGAGCTGGTCGCCATGGACAAGGAGAGCGACCGCTGCGCACTCGAGCTGTCGGATGCCGACTGCGACGTCCTCGCCTACGCCTGCCTGGTGGCGATCATGGCCCAGGGGGCGAACTATCACTGCGCGTCTCAGGAGCGGCTGGCCGCGGTGACGGCGGCGAACGGCCACCCGGCGCCGGTCGTGTCGAGCGCGGGCGCGCTGGTCGACGCACTCACCTCGATCGGCGCCCGCAGGACTGCGATCGTCACGCCGTACATGCGGCCGCTGACCGAGATGGTGGCCGACTACATCACCCAGAGCGGGGTCGAGGTGGGCGACCGCATCAGCCTCGAGGTCCCGGACAACCTCGACGCCGGGCGGCTCGAGCCGATGGACCTCGTCGGCCACGCGGACCGGCTCGACCTCGCCGGCGTGGACGCCGTCGTGCTCTCGGCGTGCGTCCAGATGCCGTCCCTGCCCGCGGTGCAGCAGGTCGAGGACCGCCTCGGACTGCCGGTCGTGACGGCAGCGACCGCCACGACCCGGGCGATCCTCGGCAGCCTGGGCATCAAGCCGCGGATCGCGGGAGCCGGCCGGCTGCTGGCCGGCGACTGACTCAGCCCTCGGCGAGGGCGTCGGCGAGGTACGGCGGCAGCTCTTGCATGCTCGCCGCCTCCCGGTGCGGCGCCGGCCCGTCGGGGTCGAGTCGATGGCCCGGTCGTCGGAGCCGCACGACCGGGATGCCCGCCTCGAGCGCACCGCGCACGTCACGCGCCGACGTGGCCACGTGCACCATCGCGCCCAGCTCTGCCTGAGCCCGGTGGTAGATGCGCGGATCGGGCTTGTACGCACCGAGCCGCTCAGACGTGAGCGCGACCTCGGGGTCGACCAGTGGG
>Ga0075331_1000305_pt1 | contig 10741 bp, 10 predicted proteins | sample MayberrySE_TuleA_FD_120090 | JGI IMG/M metagenome (GOLD analysis project Ga0075331, IMG submission 120090) | Natural and restored wetland microbial communities from the San Francisco Bay, California, USA, that impact long-term carbon... | ecosystem: Environmental > Terrestrial > Soil > Wetlands ... | reverse complement strand
CCGGATCGGAGGTGTGAGGCATGGCCAGAGAGCTCATGCCAGGGCAGAAGCGATTTTCGGTCGGGACCGTCCTCGCCGACCTCGCGATCGTCGGTTGGTTCGTCTTCTCGCTCTTCCCGATCCTGTGGATGGTGCTCCTAGCACTGAAGACGCCAGCCGAGCAGACCTCGACGTACTTCGTTTTCTCGCCGACGCTGGAGAACTTCTCGACCGTCTTGAGTGACCGCGGGACCGCGCTCACCAGTGTCGACTTCAGCAGCGCGTTGATCACCAGCGTGATCAATTGCGGCGGCGCTGTGCTGGTCTCACTCCTGATCGGGATCCCCGCTGCGTACGCGGCAGGCCGGTGGCAGTACCGCGGTTCGGACGACCTGATGTTCACGATGCTCTCGTTTCGGTTCGCACCGGAGCTCATGGTCATCGTGCCGCTGTTCGTGATCTACAACCAGATCGGGCTCTTCGACACGACGGCCGGCATGATCTGGGTGCTGCAGCTGGTGACGATGCCACTGGTTGTGTGGATCCTGCGGTCCTACTTCCAGGACCTTCCGGAAGACCTCGAGCAGGCAGCGCTGCTCGACGGCTACACGCGTCGAAAGGCATTCTTGATGGTCGCTCTGCCGCTGGTGCGGCCCGGCATCGCGGCCGCTGCACTCCTCGCCTTCATCTTCGCATGGAACAACTACGTCTTCGCGCTCATCCTCACCGACAGCCGCGCGACGACGGTGACTGTGGCGATCACCAAATTCCTCGGTGGCGGCGGCCAGGCGTACTACAACCTCACGGCGGCCGCGGCCATCATCGCTGCGCTGCCACCACTGATTCTCGCCCTCACGATCCAGCGTTACCTGGTGCGTGGACTGTCATTCGGGGCGGTGAAGGCCTGATGGGCGCGCTCGAGGTACGGGGGCTGCGCAAGACGTACGGCAAGACGACGGCGCTCGAGAACCTCGACCTGGCGGTTGAGAACGGCGAGTTCTTCGTCGTGCTCGGCCCGTCCGGTGCGGGCAAGACTACGACACTGAAGAGCGTCGCGGGCTTGGTCGAGATCGACAAGGGCACTGTGGAGATCTCCGGTCGCGACGTCACCTCGGCAGAGCCTTACCACCGCAACGTGGCCATGGCGTTCGAGAGCTATGCGCTGTACCCACAGAAGACGGTGTTCGAGAACCTCGCCTCGCCACTCAAGTCGGGCCGATCGGGCAAGTACAGCGCGGATGACCAACGGCGACGCATCACGGCGGTCACGACCACTCTCGGCATCTCGCACCTGCTGAACCGATTTCCTCGGGAGCTCTCCAACGGGCAGCGGCAGCGGGTCGCACTGGGTCGGGTCCTGGTCAGGCCGGCAGACATCTACCTGCTCGACGAGCCGCTGTCACATCTCGACGCCAAGCTGCGGTCGGCCATGCGCGCTGAGCTCAAGCAACTGGGTGAGATGTCCGACACCACGACGCTGTACGTGACCCACGATTATCAGGAGGCACTCGCGCTCGGCGACCGCATCGCGGTTCTGCGCGAGGGCAGGCTGGTACAGATCGGCACGCCTGAAGAGGTCTGGAAACGGCCTGTCGACACCTTCGTCGCCAAGGCATTGGGCCAGCCGGAGATCAACCTCTTGCCGGCCGAGGTGGAGCACGGGCAGATCCACACAGCCGGCGGTGCGGTACAGCTGGCCGTCCCGCCAGGGCTCGATGTCGTCGCCGGCACCAGGCTGCGTGTCGGCGTCCGACCGCGGGACATCGAGCTTTCCCGGACTCAGGCTGACGACGCTGTTCTTTGCATGTACGGCACGGTCCGGTTGGCCGAGCGGCTCGGTCGCTTGGTCGAGCTGACCGTCGCATTGGGCGACGACACGTCCGTGATCGTAGTGACGTCGAGCGACCGGGCTGCCCACGAGGGTGAGGCGGTCGAGCTTGCCGTTCGGCTCGAGCACGTTCATCTCTTCGCGGGCGATGACGCCGGCGAGGAGACCGCGCGACTGGGCTCGGCATCGACCAAGGAGAGGCAGCAGGGATGACAGCAACGACAGCGCCCGATGAAGCCGCCGCACAGCGCCTCGTCCTGGACAAGCTGCACAAGACCTACGTCAGCCGCGGCCGGGAGTCCTTCGAGGCGGTCAAGGGGATCGACCTCGACATCGAGCCCGGCGAGCTTGTCGCACTCCTTGGTCCTTCCGGGTGCGGCAAGACGACGACACTTCGGATGATCGCAGGCCTCGAGACCGTGACCTCGGGCGACATCCGGATCGGGAGTCGCTCGGTTGCAGACCTGCCTCCGGGCCGCCGCAACGTAGGAGTGGGTTTCGAGAGCTACGCCCTGTACCCGCCGCTGTCCGTGCGGGACAACCTCGCGTACGGCTTGAAGGCCCGCAAGGCGAAGAACGTCAAGGAGCGGGTCGACACGCTCGCGGAACGGCTCGAGATGTCCGAGCTGCTCGGCATGCGCCCGGCGAACCTCTCGAGCGGGCAGAAGCAGCGCATCGCCTTGGCGCGAGCCCTGATCCGCAATCCTCCCGTGCTGCTGCTCGACGAGCCACTGTCGCACCTCGACGCGTCACAGCGGCAGCGGGTACGTCGCGAGCTCAAGGTGCTGCAGCGGGAGTTCGGCTACACCACAATCGTCGTCACGCACGATCAACTCGAGGCACTGAGCCTGGCCGACCGGATAGCTGTGATGGACGCGGGTGTGATCCAGCAGTTCGGCACACCGGACGAGATATTCGATGATCCCGCAAATCATTTCGTGGCTGACTTCGTGGGGGAACCGAAGATCAATCTGGTCGAAGGCACGACGGAGCGACGTGGTGATCGGGTCGTCGTCCGCATCGGCCGCAGCGGCGTACTCATGACGACCACGACGACGCCCGAAGACGGCCGCACCGTGACGGTCGGGCTGCGACCCCAGGACTGTCACAGCGAGCATGGGAACGACGCCCTGACGCTCGAGGGTGAGGTCAAGGTCTACGAGAACCTCCTCGAGTTCGGCCAGGCCACCGTCACGGTCCCAGGGGTCGACGGACCGGTCGTGGTGCAAACCTCACCGGAGGAGTCCTGGTCCTCCGGTGAGGCGATGCGCTTCGCGGCGCCGCCCGAGCGCGTCTACCTGTTCGACACCGACACCGGCGTCCGGCTGGGCTGAGTTCGGCCGGCTGGGCGAGGGAGGCAATAGATGACGTACCTGTACAACACCGCACGTGCGTTCAAGGACGAAGCGCTCGAGGGGCTCGTGACCGCCTACGCGCGTCTGCTCCGCCAGGTACCGGATACCTCGGCGGTGGCGTCGATCTCCGCACCGGAACCCGGCCGGGTCTCGACCATCATCGGAGGGGGAAGCGGCCACTATCCCTCGTTCGCCGGGTTGGTCGGCCCCGGGCTCGCCGATGCGGCAGTCTGCGGGGACATCTTCACGAGCCCGTCCGCCGAGCAGGTGTACCGCACTATCCGGGCCATCGATGGCGGTGCCGGCGTGCTCATGCTGTTCGGCAACTACGCCGGTGACGTCATGCACTTCGGGCTCGCTGCGGACCAAGCCAGAGCGCGAGACGGCATCGATGCCCGGATCGTGCTGGTGACGGATGACATCGCCTCGGCACCCCCGGAGCGGGCAAGCGAACGACGCGGCATCGCCGGCGACTTCTTCGTCTTCCGCGTGGCTGCGGCAGCGGCCCACCGTGGCCACTCCCTGGACGAGGTCGAGCGACTCGCACGCCACTGCAATGACCGCTGTCGCACGGTTGGCGTCGGTTTCGACGGCTGCATGGTGCCGGGTCGCGAAGAAGCGCTGTTCACGGTGGAGCAAGGCTCCATGGTCCTTGGTCTCGGGATCCACGGGGAACCTGGCATTCTCACAGTCCCTAGGTCCAGGGCTGACGACATCGCCCAGATGCTTGTCGAGCGGTTACTCGCTGAGCGTCCCGACGGTGCGGATCGTGCCCGGATCCTCGTCAACGGTCTGGGGCGGGTGAAGTACGAGGAGCTCTTCGTCCTGTACCGGGCGCTGCTGCCGGCGTTCGCGCGCATCGGGGTCGAGCTGACCGAGCCCGAGGTCGGCGAGTTCGTCACGTCGATGGACATGGCGGGTTGCTCGGTGACGCTCGTCTGGACCGACGACGAGCTCGAGGAGCTGCTGTCGGCTCCGGCAACTGCGCCGGGCTATGTACGTCCGGCGCAGCTCCCGGCAGCATCGTCCGATCCACGGCCGCTGGGGGCTACCGGTGCGGAGGCCGCATCTACCCCGCTCGTCCCGGAGAGCGAGCTCACCCCCTCCGGCCGGGCAGCGCGGTCTGCGCTGGTCGCAGTCGCCCGGCGGATGCAAGAGCTGGAGACGCATCTGGGTGACCTCGACGCGGTAGCAGCCGACGGGGACCACGGAACCACGATGACCAGGGGCATGGACGCCGCTGTCGCAGCGGCGGAGCGAGCCGGACCGGATGCCGCGGCCGTTCTCGTGGCCGCGGGCATGGCCTTCGCTGATGCCGCCGGTGGGGCCTCGGGCGCGCTGTGGGGCAGTGGCCTGACCACCGTCGGGCATGCGATCGAGTCTGCAGGCCCGACCGGGCCGGATGCGATGCAGCTGGCCGAGGCGTTGACGGCGGCCGAAGGCGCAGTGATCCGGCTCGGCCAGAGCCAACCGGGCGACAAGACGCTCGTCGACGCGCTGCACGCGCTCGTGGAGACGTTCAGCCACATCGCTTCGTCCGGAAGCGATGTGCAGGAGGCATGGAGTCAGGCAGCGCAGGCCGCGCAGGAGGCTGCGTACGCAACAGCCGATCTCGTTGCACGACGCGGACGTGCCGCCCGTTTGGGTGACCGCAGCAACGGCACACCCGACCCAGGAGCCGTGTCACTGGCCGCGTCCGCCCTCGCGGCCGGAGCCGTTCTGAGCCAGACCGAACAGACGGGAGCAACTGCATGACGAGGACCTGGCGCATCGTGGTCGGCGCCGACGACGCCGGCCTCGCACTGAAGGACCTGCTGACCGAAGCCCTGCGCGGTGACGGCCGAGTCGAGGTCGTCACCGACGTCGGAGTCAGCGACGCCCATGACGCACGCACCTACCCCGACGTAGGCCTCGCAGCCGCTGAAGCGGTGGCCCGCGGAGAGGCGGATCGCGCGCTCCTCGTGTGCGGCACGGGGATCGGCATGGCCATCGCCGCGAACAAGGTGGCTGGCGTCCGGGCGACGGTGGCTCATGACAGCTATTCGGTGCAGCGGTCGGTGCTGTCAAACGACTGCCAGGTGCTTGCTCTCGGGGCCCGCGTCGTGGGTCCAGAGCTGGCTCGACACCTCGTAGCTGAGTGGCTCGGACTGGAGTTCGACACGGCCTCGAGCTCGGCGCAGAAGATCGCGGTGATCTCGCAGTTCGAGACCGAGTCGCACGGTCGACGGTCGGCGTCATGACCCCGCCCGGCTCGGCGACCGAGGAGCAGCCGAGCCGGTGCTGGTGGGTGGTCCGCCTGCCTAGGATGTGGGCAGCCGAACCGGACCAACCGCGTGGTGGTGGATGTGAGCGAGCTCCTGCTGGGCATCGACATGGGGACTGGCAGCAGCAAGGGGGTGCTGGCGACTCCGGACGGTGAGATCTTGGCTACGGCTGTGCGACCCCACGGTGTCTCAATGCCCAGGCCAGGCTGGGCCGAGGTTGATGCCGTCGACGTGTGGTGGGGCGACGTCGTCGCGATCGCCCGTGAACTCGTGGCGCAAGCAGGGGGAGCCACCATCCGTGGGATGTGCGTCAGCGGGGTCGGGCCGTGTGCGGTGCTGTGCGACGCCGACGTCGAGCCGCTGCGTCCCGCGATCCTCTACGGGATCGACACCAGGGCGACCGAGGAGATCAGCGAACTCACGAATCGCTTCGGTGCCGAGGAGATCCTGCGCCGCGGCGGCAAAGCCCTGTCGACCCAAGCAGTGGGTCCGAAGCTGGCGTGGTTGCGTAAGCACGAACCGGACGTCTGGGCTCGTGCCCGGCGCTGGTACAACTCCAGCTCCTTCATCGTTGCCCGGCTCACCGGGGCGTACGTGCTCGACCACCACACCGCCAGTCAGTGCGACCCTCTCTACGACCTCGGTCACTTCACGTGGAACACCGAGTGGGCCGAGGAGATCTGTCCGGGACTGCCGATGCCTGAGCTCGCCTGGTCGGGCGACGTCGTCGGGACAGTCACCGAGGCCGCGGCTGCGGAGACCGGGTTGCCGGCAGGGACGCCCGTCACAGCTGGGACTGTGGACGCCTGGGCCGAGGCGTTCAGCGCAGGCGTCCGCCGCCCTGGTGACCTGATGCTCATGTACGGCTCGACCATGTTCTTCGTGCAGCAGCTGCCCGAACTGCGATCGCACCCGATGCTGTGGACGACCGCGGGTGTGGAGCCCGAGAGCTACACACTCGCGGCGGGCATGGCGACCTCCGGCAGTCTCACAACCTGGTTGCAGGAGCTCACCGGTGGTGTGGCCTTCGAGCAGCTCGTCAAGGAGGCATCCGACATCACGCCTGGCTCGGACGGGCTCGTGATCCTTCCGTACTTCGCCGGTGAGCGGACGCCGATCTTCGACTCCAGGGCCCGCGGTGTCGTCGCCGGCCTCAGTCTGCGCCATGGTCGCGGGCACCTGTTCAGGGCAGCCTACGAGGGGATCGCCTTCGGCATTCGCCAGATCCTGGAGTTTCTCGACGAGGACGTCGACCCCGCGACTCGCCTGCTTGCCGTCGGCGGAGGCACTCAGGGTGGGTTATGGACGCAGATCGTCAGTGACGTCTGCGGCCGCGATCAGCTGATCCCGAAGCAAACCATCGGGGCCTGCTATGGGGATGCTCTGCTGGCCGGGATCGGAACCGGTCTGCTCGACCCCGAGACTGACTGGGCCACCGTCGACCACTCCGTCGCGCCAGACGAGAGTACGCGCGAGACCTACGACGAGATCTACCGGACGTTCTGCGAGCTCTACCCCGCGACCAGGGACCAGGTACACCGGCTGTCAGTCCTGCAGGAGGCCAGCTCCCCACGGACATGACGATGCGTCGCGTCGCCGGTCGATAGGATCGGTGCTCGGCGACGGCGAGGGCACAGGGTGGACATCGATCAGCTCGACACGTACCTCCTCGTGGGTTCTGCTGTCCTGCTGGCCGCGATCCTCGCCGTACGTGTCTCGGTCGGGGCGGGTCTGCCCAGCCTCCTGCTCTACCTCCTGATCGGGGTGGTGCTCGGGGAGTCGGTCATCGGCATCGGCTTCGAGGACGCGGCGCTGGCGCATGCGCTGGGCTTCGGGGCGCTGGTTCTGATCCTCGCCGAGGGTGGTCTCACCACGCGCTGGTCGGAGGTGCGGTCGGCGATGGTGCTGGGCGGACTGCTCGCCACCGTCGGCATCGCGGTGAGCACGGCGGTCGTCGCCGCGTTCGCGCACTACGCGCTCGGTCTCTCGGTCGAGCTGGCGGTGCTGCTCGGCTTCGTCACCGCACCGACCGACTCCGCCGCGGTCTTCAGCGTCCTGCGCCGAGTGCCGCTCCCCCGTCGGCTCACCGGCGTACTCGAGGCCGAGTCCGGACTCAATGACGCACCCACGGTGCTGCTCGTCACCCTGCTCAGCACGGGTGCGATGGCCGAGAACCCGCCCGCGGTGGTGGGCGGGCTGGTCGTCCTGGAGCTCGTCGGCGGCGTGCTGTTCGGTCTCGCAGTGGGCTTCGCCGGCGCGTGGGTGCTGCGTCGGGTCGCGCTGCCGGCCTCGGGGCTCTACCCGATCACCGTGCTGAGCATCGCGGTCTTCGCCTACGCCGGGGCGTCGGGCCTGCACCTCAGCGGCTTCGCGGCCGTGTACGTCGCTGCCCTCGTGCTGGGCAACTCCGAGCTCCCGCACCGCCTGCCGACCCGGTCGTTCGCGGAGGGGGTGGCGTGGCTGGCGCAGATCGGGTTGTTCGTCATGCTCGGCCTGCTCGCCAGCCCCGGCCGGATGACGCTGTGGCACGTCGCCGCCGGCCTGGCCGCCGGGGCGGTGCTGACCTTCCTGGCGCGGCCGCTGTCGGTGCTGGCCTGCGCCGCAGCGAGCCGGATGCCGCTGCGTGAGCAGGCGTTCCTGGGCTGGGCGGGCCTGCGCGGCGCCGTGCCGATCGTCCTGGCGACCATCCCGCTGTCGAAGGGCGTCAATGGTGCCGACGACCTGTTCGACCTGGTGTTCGTGCTGGTCGTCGTCTACACGGTGCTGCAGGCACCGACCCTGCCATGGGTGGCGCACGTCCTGCGCATCTCGGCCCGCGGCGAGGCGCGGGAGGTCGATGTCGAGGCGGCTCCGCTCGAGCGGCTGTCGGCCGACCTGCTCCAGGTGCGCATCCCGTCCGGGTCGCGACTGCACGGGGTGGACGTCGGCGAGCTGCGGCTGCCCAAGGGCTCATCGGTCTCTCTGATCGTGCGTCAGGGCGAGAGCTTCGTGCCGGAGCAGCACACCGTGCTGCGCACGGGTGACGACCTCCTGGTGGTGTCACCGCGGCGACAGCGGGAGACGACCGAGGAACGCCTGCGCGAGGTCGACCGCGGAGGCCGCCTGGCAGGCTGGCTCGTCGACCGGCCGCGGCGTCCGGATGCCTAGCAGCTCGGTTCCGGTTGCACGGTGACCTTGCGCGGTCCCTTGCGCAGCCCCGTGAACTCTCTGCCGATGAAGATGTTGACGCCTGGGCCGGGTGAGCTCGCCCGCTCCTCGACCCTCGCCCTGCGCAGCTGCCGGAGGACCAGCTGCGTGGACGCCGACTGCGGGTCGTCGCTCCAGACGACCACACCGCGGACCCGCATCCCGTCCGGCGCGTTGTCGACGGCTCCCTCCTGGAAGCCGCGGGCAGTGAGCGCATCCATCAGTCGACCGCCCCTGCCCGTCGGTGCGCCGGCGTTGTAGACGCTCACGATCGTGCGCTTGCGCCGAGCCGTCTCGGGCTCGGGCGTCGTGCACTCCACGCTGGGCTCGGCCTCCGCCCACAGGTCGAACTCAGGCGAGTCGGCCAGGGCGGTCAATCCGTACCAGCCGCCGTAGGCGAGGATCCCCAGCAGCACCAGCATCGTCGCTGTGGTGCGAACCTTGCGCCACACTGCAACCCCCTCCGTCGGTGCCTACGAGTCCACTACCCAGGCACGACGTGCACCCGCGCGTGGAGCACGTGCCGTTGCTGCAGTGCAGCCCGAAGCGCGCGGTGCAGACCGTCCTCGAGGTAGAGGTCGCCGCGCCACTCCACGACGTGCGCGAAGAGGTCGCCGTAGAACGTCGAGTCCTCGTCGAGCAGGGTGGCGAGGTGCAGCGTCTCCTTGGTGGTGACCAGCTCGTCGAGCCGCACCTGCCGCGGCGGCAGGGAGGCCCATTGTTGCTGTCGCAAGCCGTGCTCGGGGTAGGGCCGGTCGAGTCCGACACGCTTGAAGATCACGGGGGTGATTGTAGGTGAGCCGCGCCTCGTCGCCGGGTTCGCGGCACGATCGATGAAGGTTCACCTACTATGAGCCGAGGCCCGGCGCCGGTCGGGGCACCACAGTATTGGGGGCGGCCACGTGACCCGGTGGCTCGATGCGGAGGAGCAGGCCGTCTGGCGTGCGTACGTGCACATGACCGTGTTGGTCACCGAGCATCTCGAGCGCCAGCTGCATCGAGGAGCCGGACTCCCGATGTCGTACTACCTCGTCCTCGCCTTCCTCTCCGAGGCTCCGGACCGCTCGCTGCGCATGCAGCGGCTGGCCGGGATGCTACGGGTCTCGCAGAGCCGCATGTCGCACGCCATCACGCGGATGGAGGAGAGCGGCTGGGTCTGCCGTCGTCCCAGCCCCGACGACCGGCGGGGCACGTTCGTCGAGCTCACCGCCGCCGGCTGGGACAAGCTCGTCGAGACGGCCCCCGGCCACGTGGAGGCGGTGCGCGAGGCCCTGTTCGATGCACTGACGCCGGCACAGGTGGACCAGCTCGGTGAGATCTGTGCGGCCGTGATCGCGCAGCGCGACCGTTCGTGTTGATCTGCGTGACCGACTGGCGATGAATGACCCCACAATGGGTCAATCGGGTCATAGCCCCAAAGGCGTAGTTGCGCTGCACTGGAGGTAGGTCGGCGGCAGAAGGTCCGCGGACCGCAGCTGCTTCGAGCTGACGAATGGGGTCGCGTCGACGCGCCGGACAAGCGGTGCGGTGACGAGCAGCCGACAGGAGCTGGGGGCTGCAGATGCGACGCAGACACGCCGTCGTCACCGGCGGGGCGGGGTTCGTGGGTTCCCACCTCATCGAGAAGCTGCTGGCAACCGGCTACGCCGTCACCTGCCTCGACAACTTCCTCACCAGTGGCCGGAACAACCTCGACCGGGTCGCCGGCCATGACCACCTCGCCGTACGCGAGGTCGACGTCAGTGCGGGGATCGAGGTGGCCGGCCACGTCGACGCGGTGCTCCACCTGGCCTCACCCGCCTCACCACCGGACTACCTGCGGCTACCCGTCGAGACGCTGACCGTCGGGTCGATCGGCACCCTGCACGCCTTGGAGCTCGCGCGCCACAAGGGCGCACGGTTCCTGCTCGCCTCCACCTCGGAGACCTATGGCGACCCGCAGGTCCATCCCCAGCCGGAGGGCTACTGGGGCAACGTGAACCCGGTCGGGCCACGGTCGGTCTACGACGAGGCGAAGCGCTTTGCCGAGGCACTGACGACGGCCTACCGCAGGACACACCAGGTCGACACGGCCATCGTGCGGATCTTCAACACCTACGGGCCGCGGATGCGACGCGATGACGGCCGTG
>Ga0075331_1000303_pt1 | contig 10763 bp, 9 predicted proteins | sample MayberrySE_TuleA_FD_120090 | JGI IMG/M metagenome (GOLD analysis project Ga0075331, IMG submission 120090) | Natural and restored wetland microbial communities from the San Francisco Bay, California, USA, that impact long-term carbon... | ecosystem: Environmental > Terrestrial > Soil > Wetlands ... | reverse complement strand
GCACCGTCGCGGCACCCAGCGCGAGCGTCCCGTCGGTGCCGACGAAGTCGAGCACCACGTCGGCTCCTCGTCCTCCGGTCAGCTCGAGCACGCGGGCCGAGGTGTCCTCGTCCGAGAGCAGGCCGACGTCGGACCCGCAGCTCTGCGCGAGGTCGAGGGCCTCCTGGCGGGTGTCGACGGTGATGATCGTTGCGGCCGTCAGCGCCCGCAGGATCTGCACACCCAGGTGCCCGAGGCCACCTGCTCCGATGACGAGTGCGGATGACCCAGGCGGCAGCTTGGGCAGCGAGCGCCGGACGGCGTGGTACGGCGTGAGGCCGGCGTCGGTCAGCGGCGCGGCGGCGACGGGGTCCAGACCGTCCGGCAGCGGGACCACGTGTCGGGCGTCGTCGACGAGCATGTAGTCGGCCATGCCGCCGTCGAGGCCGAGGCCACCACCGCCGCCCGGCACCGGCGCGCCTGCAGGGTTCTCGCAGTAGGTCTCGATGCCCACGCGGCAGCGGGAGCAGGTGCCGCAGCCCCACGGCCCGTAGACCGCGACCGGCTGGCCGATCTCGAGCCCGCGTACCCCGTCGCCGTGGGCGTGCACCCAGCCGGCGTTCTCGTGGCCGAGGGTGAACGGCGGCCCCCAGGGCAGCATTCCCTCCCCGAAGTCGTGCATCAGGTGCAGGTCGGAGTGGCACGCACCGGCACCGCCGATCTTGACCACGACCCCACCCGGTCCGGGCACGGGGTCGGGGACCTCGGCCATGCGTGGTTCGCTCTTCCACCCCGTCAGCCGCAGCGCTCGCACAGCCATTCCTCCCGCTCGGGTCGTCCCCTGCGTTCCAAGCCTGCGTGGCACGAGCACGGAAGGGGCAGGTCCCGACGGTCCCCAGCACGGGACCAACGGCCCGAGCGCTGAGGACCTGCGCCTGCGTCGCGCGTACCCGTGCGGGCGGCAGGCTTCGACGGGCGACGTCCGCGACCTCGAGAGGTGACCCCGTGCCGACCACTGACCGCATGCCCCGGGAGCTGACCCGAGCCCAGTGCGAACGGCTGATCGCACGCGGCGGTGTCGGCAGGATCGGCATGTGCACCGACACCGGGCCGGCGATCGTGCCGGTGAACTACGTGCTCGACGACGGCTCGATCGTGTTCCGCACGACGGCGTACTCCGGGCTGGCGAAGCAGGTGTGGGGCAAGCAGGTCGCGTTCGAGGTGGACCACCTCGACACCGAGCACGCCTGGGCGTGGAGCGTGCTCGCACTCGGCCGGGTCGTCCCCATCGACGACCCGGAGGAGATCGCGCTGCTCGACCGGCGCGGCGAGCTGCACCCGTGGGCTGCGGGCGAGCGCCGGCTGCACATGCGCATCGCCCCGACCCGGGTGAGCGGTCGCGCTATCGGTGCGTTGCCCGAGGGGTGACCGGGGGCACCTGCTGGCTGCTCGTCTGGTGCGGTGCGACCTCCAGCGGCGCCTGGGTGCCGAGCACGAGCGCCCGCGCGACCGAGCCGAGCGGCATCCCGAGCACCCGGCCCTGGCCGCGCCGGCCGATGACCACCAGGTCCGCCGAGGCCGACGCGTCCACCAGGGCACGAGCCGGGTCGTCGTTGCGGACGTCGATGTCCACCGCCACGTCGGGGTAGTGCCGTCGCCACTGCTCCACCAGCTGCGCGAGTGCCTCACCGGCGCCGGTCTGCCACTGCTGCGACAGGCCGCCGACGTCCACCATCGCCTCGTATCCGTCGGGCATCCGCCATGCGTGCAGCACCCGCAACGACGCCTTGCGCTCGTCGGCGGCGGCGAAGGCCGTGGCCAGCGTCTCCGCAGAGGACTCGGAGCCGTCGATCCCGACGAGCACCGAGTGATGGGCGACGCCGGGGCTCCAGGCCGCCGGCACGCAGATGACCGCGCAGTCCGCGCGCGCGGCCACGCTCATCGTGGTGGAGTGGCTCAGGATGCGTTGCGGCATGCCGAGGCTACGGTGCCCGAGCACGACGAGATGTGCGCCCTCGCTCGACTCGACGAGCACCTTCGCCCGGTTGCCTGGGACGACCACGCTGTCGATCCGCAGCTTGCCGCGGCTGAGCCGGTCGGCCTCGTCGGCCGCACGGGACATCACCCGGGCCCCGGCCTCCGCCAGCGTCTCGCTGCTGATCATGGGAAGCATCGGGCTCATCGGCACGCTGTCATGAATCGCGTGCACGAGCCGCAGGTCCCGACCGCTGCGCAGCGCCTCCTCGACCGCGTACGCCACGGCACGTGAGCTGTCGGAGGACCCGTCGACGCCTACGACGATGTCCCCGTGGGTCGGTTCACGCATGGCCACCCCTCTCCTCGGCAGCACCAGACTCGATGTCGGCGCGCGGGCCGGACCAGAGCGTGTCGACCCCGCCTCGCGGGTCGTTCGGCCCTCCCGGTGCAGCGTCCGCGCCGCGGGACCGGACCGCACGCACGAGTGCGAGCAACCCCCCGGGCACGACGGACAGCGCGAGTACGCCGAGGAGCTCGGCCGCCGGAACCGGCTGCGTGCCGAGCAGCTCCTGGAGCGGGCCTACGTAGGCGCCGGCGAGCTGCAGGACGACCGCAGCGAGGACGGCGACCTCGAGCCCGCGCTGGCGCAGCGTGCGGTGGCGCACCTTGGCCCGCAGCGCGAGTGCGACGCCGAGCTGGCTCAGGCCGAGGGTGAGGAAGATGTGGGTCTGCACGTGCCCGCCACCGGCGACCGCGAGCAGACCCGCGCCGAGGGCCACCGCGGCGATCAGGCACCCGAGCAGGGCGATCTGCACGGCCAGGCCCTCCCCGAGCACCGCCGCTCGCGGGGAGCGCGACGGCTCCCGCATCGAGCCGGGGTCGAGCGGCTCGGCTCCGAACGCGACCCCGGGCAGCCCGTGGGTGAGCATGTTGATCCACAGGATCTGGGCCGGCAGCAACGGCACCGCGATACCGAGGAACGGACCGACCAGCATCACCGCGATCTCGGCGAAGCCGCCCGACATCGCGTAGCGGAGGAACGCGCGGATGTTGCGGAAGATCCGTCGCCCCTCCTCCACGGCGACCACCACCGTGCGCAGGTCGTCGTCGGCGAGCACCAGGTCCGCGGCCTGCCGGGCGACCTCGGTGCCGCCGCGGCCCATGGCCACGCCGATGTCAGCGGCACGCAGCGCCGGTGCGTCGTTGACACCGTCGCCGGTCATCGCCACCACCCGCCCGCGGCCCTGCAGCGCGCGGACGATGTCGACCTTCTGCTCCGGGTGGGTGCGGGCGTAGACGCCGACGCTGTCGACGCGGTCGATGTGGGCCCCGCGCGCGACCTCGGCGCCGTCGATGACCTCCGGGGCGTCCTCGGTGATGCCCACCTGCCCGGCGACTGCGCGCGCGGTCTCCGGGTGGTCGCCCGTGACGAGCACGAGCCGCACGCCGGCCGCGTGGCACGCCGACACCACCGACGCAGCGGTCGCACGAGGCGGGTCGGCGATGCCGACCAGGCCGACCAGCCCGAGCCCCTCCTCGAGGGCGGCGGGACGCTCGGCGTACTCGGCGTCGGCGACCGCGATGACCCGAAGCCCCTGGCCTGCCCAGCGCTCGGCGACACCGTGCGCCTGGCGCGTCACCTCAGGGTCCTCCACGAGGCCCAGCACGACCTCCGGCGCTCCCTTGCACACCGCTAGCCAACGGCCGTCGGTCCGCCGGTGCAGCGTCGTCATCCGGCGCCGGCCGGCGTCGAAGGGAAGCTCCGCAGCCCGGCCGTAACCGGCCGACACCTCCGCCTGCCGTACCCCGCCCTTGGCGGCGACGGCCACCAGAGCCGCCTCCAGCGGGTCGCCGAGTGCGGTCCACTCGCCTGCCTCCTCGGGCTCCACGACCCGAGCGTCATTGCAGAGCACGCCGTCACGCAGCAGCCGGGCAAGGTCGGCGCCGGCGCTCGCACCGGCCGCGGTGATCTCGCCGTCGGGCGCGTAGCCGGAGCCGGAGACGGCGAACTCCCCTGCCGGCGTCCAGACCCGCTGCGCCACCATCCGGCCCTCGGTGATGGTGCCGGTCTTGTCGGTCGCGATCACCGTGACCGAGCCCAGGGTCTCCACCGCGGGAAGCCGCCGGACGATGGCGGACCGCAGGGCCATCCGGTGGGCACCGAGCGCGAGCGCGACCGCGACGACCGCAGGCAGCGACTCGGGCACGGCGGCCACCGAGAGGCTCACGCCCACGATCAGCATGTCGAGCAGCGACCGTCCCCGCAGCACGCCGAGCACCAGCACTAGCGTCGACAGCAGGAGCACGCCGACGACCAGCCATCCCGACAGCCGGGTGAGCCGCTGCTGCAGCGGGGTGGCCCGTTCCGGCGCCGCGAGCACCAACGCCGCGATCCTGCCCAGGGCGCTCTGCTCGCCGGTCCGGGTCACGGTGGCGGTACCCCGCCCCCGGGTGACGACGGTGCCGGCCAGGACCTCGCCACCTACCTCCCGCTCGACGGGAACCGACTCGCCGGTCATCGCCGACTCGTCCAGCTGCAGCCGGTGCGCCTCACCCAGCTCCGCGTCGGCGGCGACCACGTCGCCGGCGGCGAGGAGCAGCAGGTCCCCCGGCACCACCGTCGCCGCCGCGACCTGCACGGCGGAGCCGTCGCGTACGACGGTCGCGTGGGGCGCCGCCATCAGCTGCAGCGCGGTGATCGCGCGTTCGGCACGGACCTCCTGCACGGTGCCGAGCGTGGTGTTGAGCACGAGCACGGCCGCGATCACGATCGTGTCGGTGATGTCGCCGACGGACGTGGTGACGACGCCGGCGGCGACGAGCAGCAGCAGCATCGGGTCCCGAAGCTGGCGCGCCGCGCGGCTGAGCACCGAGCGGCGCGGCGCCCGCGGGAGCTCGTTGGCCCCGTGCTGCTGCAGCAGCTCGGCCGCGCGGGCTGCGCTGAGCCCGCCCACGGAGGCGTCGTCCACGACCACCGCGGACCGCGGCCGCTCAGGCGCGCGCGGCGCGGCGGACGGCGACGAGCACGATCACCACCCCGGCCAGCACGACCAGCGCACCTGCGAAGAGCAGGCCGATCGCCACGTTGTCCAGCCACGGTGCGGTCGCGCCGACGCTCAGCAGCGTGTCCACGCTCGCGCTCGCGTCCGCGTTCATGACGACGATCATCCAGCGGCCGTCCTCCGGCGTCCAGGTGAAGGACTGCGCCCCGGTGCCGCCGGCGGAGGCCACCCAGAAGTCCTGCGCGGCCGGGTCGGCGGGTGCCTGCGCACCGCCCTGCCGCTCATACGTCGGCCGGAGCGGACCGGCCCGCAGCTCGGTCACCTCGTCGTGCTCGACACCGGAGAGGTAGGTCGCCACCTCGTCGGCCGGACCGATGCCGATGAACAGCGGCGCGTCCGAACCGGCCGCCCGCAGGCGCACGTCCCCGACCGTGCTCTGGCTCACCGCCCAGTCCGGGCCGCTCAGCTGCAGGTCGAACGGCTCCGAGGTGACCGCGTAGGTGGTGGTGCTGAACCGCTCCGCGTCGGTGCTGAGGAAGCCGGCGGCGTCGCGCTGGGTCTGGTCCACCCACAGCGCGCCGGCGCCGGCGGTCAGCAGACCTCCGCCGGCCATGACCAGCACCGACCCGATGACCACGGAGATGATGCGGCCGGCGGTCCACCGGCTCGAGCCGCCGGGGGTCTCCTGCTCCGGACGCTGCGTGGCCGGTCCGGTCTCGACCGCCTGGTCGCCGCGGTCCGGGTCGGCGGGGACCTCCACCACCGCCTGGTCGGACCCGCCGGCGTCGAACCGGAAGGGCGGATAGACATCCGTCATCAGCCCGGCGTACGCCGCCACCCGGAGCACCCAGCGGTTCATGCCGAGCACGAAGTCGAAGACCCCGCGCGGGTACCGCCCCGTGAACAGCAGGACGACGGCCGCGATCAGCACGAGCAACCCGATCAGCCCGCCGCTGGCCGGGTAGGTCTCGGCCTCACCGCTCTGCCACACGACGTAGGTGCCGCCACCGACGAAGAACGCCACCACCAGGTAGTGCGGGATCGCGAGCAGCCACCACTTGACCAGCACCAGACCACGCGAGAGGTGCTCGGGGTAAGCGACGTTCAGCGTTGCCGGGTAGTCGGGTACGTCGTTGAGCGTGAACGGCGGATAGCGGTCCGTCGCGAGCGCGCCGTAGGCGTAGTACGCCACGCGCCAGCTCCACCGCAGCACGCCGACGTTGAAGTCGAAGATCGCCCGCGGGTAGTGCCCGGTGAACAGGATCGCGAAGAAGGCCACGACGCTGAGAACCGCGAAGGCGACCCAGAGGAACGCCAGCACGATGTAGTGCGGGATGGCCAACAGCCACTTCACGAGCCACATCCAGCGGCTCAGTCCCGGGTCGAGTCGTCCCTCGACGCGGACCGGATAGATCGCAGTCATAGCGTTCCCCACCCTCGCTCGGGCGCCGGTCGGGGTGACCGGGCGCCTGTCTCCACAGTCCGCGCCGCGGAGCGGCCTTAGCGAGAGGGAGATGGACCCCGCGGGCGGGACCTTCAGCCCCCCGGGCCCCGACGTCTCCGTCGCGCCACCCGGGCAGGCAAGAATCGACCGCGCGGTCGATCTTCGCGGAGGGGGCGACCCGTCAGCTGCTGGCCTCCCGGAGCGCCGGCAGCAGCTCGGTCTCGGCGAAGCGGAGGAACTCCGGCTGCCGCTCGTCGCCGATCTGGACCAGCGCGACGTCGCTGAAGCCGGCCTCCCAGAACGCGCTCATCGCGTCCACGATCGGCTGCACGTCGGGTCCGCAGGGGATCGAGTCGGCCACGTCCTGCTGTCGGACGAACTGGGTGGCCCCGGCGAAGCCGGACGGTCCAGGCAGCTCCGCGTTGACCTTCCAGCCGCCCGCGAACCAGCGGAACTGCGCGTGCGCGCGCTCGACCGCCCGGTCGCGGGAGGGATCCCAGCAGATCGGGATCTGCCCGATCTTGCGATCCGGCCCGGACTCGGACTGCGCCTCCCACTGCTGCACGAGCTCTGTCCTGGGCTCGACGGCGATCAGCGCGTCGGCGATCGGGGCGAACTTCTCGATCGACTGCTGGCCGGAGATGGCGACGCCGATCGGCACCCGCCGCTCGGGCAGGTCCCACAGCTTCGCCGAGTCGACCCGGTAGTGCTCGCCCACGTAGTTGACGTACCCGCCGTCGAAGAGCCGGTGGATGATCTCCACCGCCTCCTCGAACATCTCGTGCCGCACGTTGACCGGCGGCCAGCCCGCGCCGATCACGTGCTCGTTGAGGTTCTCGCCGGCGCCGAGGCCGAGGGTGAAGCGGTTGTCCGACAGCAGGCCGATCGTCGCGGCCTTCTGCGCCACGACGGCGGGGTGGTAGCGCATGATCGGACACGTCACGTACGTCATCAGCTCGACCTGGTCGGTCACCTGCGTGACCGCGCCGAGCATGCTCCAGGCGTAGCCGGCGTGCCCCTGCTCGTCGAGCCACGGGAAGTAGTGGTCGCTCATCACCTCGAAGTCGAACCCGGCCTGCTCGGCCGCCGCGGCGTAGCCCACGAGCTCGCGGGGCCCGGACTGCTCGGTCATCAGCGTGTACCCGAATCGCGTCATGGCCGTCCCGTACCCGTCCCCACGACGGGTGATGCCGTCACTCCACCGTGACGCTCTTGGCCAGGTTGCGTGGCTTGTCGACGTCGTGCCCGAGCACCACCGCCACGTGGTAGGCGAGCAGCTGCAGCGGAATGTTGAACAGCAACGGGTCGAGCTCGGCCTCGCTGCGGGGGACGCGGATGACGCTCTGCGCCAGGTCGTCGACGTCGACCCCGTCGTGGGTGACCACGAGCATCGGGCCGGAGCGAGCCGCGATCTCGTGCAGAGCGGTGAGGTTGCGGTCGAGGAGCTCGTCGTCGGGCACCACTGCCACGGTCGGCAGGTCGGAGGAGATCAAGGCGAGCGGCCCGTGCTTGAGCTCGGAGGTCTGGTAGGCCTCGGCGTGCAGGTAGGAGATCTCCTTCAGCTTCTGCGCACCCTCGCGGGCCACGGGGTAGCCGCGCACCCGGCCGACGTAGAACACGTTCTGCGCCTTCGCCATCCACTGCGCGGCGTCGACAATCGCCTCCTCGCCCTCGAGGACCGTCGCGATCTGCTCGGGCAGTGCCTGCAGGCCGCGCACGAGGCGGCCGCCGTCCGCGGCCGACAGGTCACGGATCCGGCCGAGCCAGAGGCCCAGCAGGGAGAACGCCGTCATCATCGTGGTCAGTGCCTTGGTCGAGGCGACCGCCACCTCCGGGCCGGCGTGCAGGTAGATGCCGCCGTGGCACTCACGAGCGATGCTCGAGCCGACGACGTTGACGAGCCCGATCACCCGCGCACCCTTGCGCTTCAGCTCCTGCACCGCGACGAGCGTGTCGTAGGTCTCTCCTGACTGGCTCACCGCGACGTAGAGGGTGTCCCGCTCGATCACCGGGTTGCGGTAGCGGAACTCCGAGGCGGGCTCGGCGTCGGCGGGGATCCGGGCCACCTCCTCGATCAGCTGGGCGCCGAACTGTCCGGCGTAGTAGGCCGACCCGCAACCGAGGATCTTCACCCGGCGGACCTCGCGCGCCTCTCGGGCGTCGATGTTGAGGCCGCCGAGGTGCGCGGTCTGGAACCTGGTGTCGAGGCGCCCACGCAGGCAGCCGCGGACCGCTTCGGGCTGCTCGTGGATCTCCTTGATCATGAAGTGCTCGTGCGCGCCCCGCTCGTACTCGTCGAGCGACCAGTCGACCGTCACCGTGGTCTTGCGGGTCGCCTGGGCGTCGAGCGTGAAGGTGTGGAAGCCGTCGGCGCGCACCGTGGCCAGCTCGCCGTCGTCGAGATGCACGATCTGGCGCGTGTAGCGGACCAGCGCCGCCGCGTCGCTCGCGACGTGCATCTCCTGCTCGCCCACCCCGAGGAGCAGCGGGCTGCCGTTGCGTGCCACCACGATCTGGTCCGGCTGCTCGGTGTCGATCACGGCCAGGCCGTAGGTGCCCTCGACCTGGGCCAGTGCGGCGAGGACGGAGTGCTCGAGCGTGTCGCCGCCCGCGAGGGCAATCAGGTGAGCGATCACCTCGGTGTCGGTCTCCGAGACGAGCCGCACGCCCTCGGCCTGCAGCCACTCGCGCAGGGCGACTGAGTTGTCGATGATGCCGTTGTGGACCACCGCGATGCGGCCGTCCGCGCTCAGGTGCGGGTGTGCGTTCGCGTCGGACGGCGCGCCGTGCGTGGCCCAGCGCGTGTGCCCGATGCCGAGGGTCGCCGGGGACTCCGGCGTCAGCTCCTCAAGGACTCGCACCCGCCCGACCGTCTTGTGCACGTCGATGCGGTCGGTCCCGAGTACGGCGAGCCCCGCCGAGTCGTAGCCGCGATACTCCAGCCGGGCGAGGCCGTCGAGCAGGATCGGTACAGCTGGTAGGGCGCCCACGTAGCCCACGATTCCGCACATCCGGCGGACCCCTTTCCCCTCCGCGAGCCCCCGGCTGTCCGGCCCCCCGACGAGCAGGGACTCGCTTACAGCAGGTTACGGCGGCGTGGGACGCTCGGCTCGGATTCCGCGAATCTCCCGCTCACTTTGGTCACTTCGTGCTACCACAGAAGGGTGTACTGGGGAGGGATGATGAGCACGACGGCAGAGTCTGTGGGACAGGTCGAGGCTGAGCGCCTGCACCTGTCCTACGTGCCGTCGTCGGTGTCCGGCTACGCCCGACGTCACAGCGACGTGGATCGCCTGTCGCTGCTCGACGAGCGCGAGCCGGACCTCGACGACAACTGACATCACACCTCGGGGGAAACAGCTACATCAGCCGGCGCAGCAGGCGCCGGCTGTCGCGGCGCCGGTGGCGGACGCGGTCGTGGGGTCGGTCATGACCTCGGCGTCCGCGAGGACCGTGTAGACCTCCCAGCGCTCCTTGCCTGGGCCGGTCACCCAGACCTTGTCCTGCACGGCGTAGCAGCAGCTGGTGGCGTCCTCGACCAGCGTCGCCATGCCCTGGTCCGCGAACCGCTTGGTCGCGGCCGCCACCTCGTCGGTGCTGCCCACCTCGACGCCGAGGTGGTTGAGCGACCCGCCGTGCCCGGGGTTCTCGATCAGCACCAGCTTGAGCGCGGGCTCCTCGATCGCGAAGTTCGCGTAGCCGGGCTTGCGCTTCGCCGGCTCCGCGTCGAAGAGCTGGGAGTAGAACTCGACGGCCGCGTCGATGTCGTCGACGTTGAGGGCAAGCTGCACACGAGACATCCGTTTCTCCTCTGCTCGGAATATCATCGACGTTTGTCGATATCCGCAGTCTTGCACTCGGATCGACGGATATCAATGATTGAAGCACGTCGATTTCGTGCGACACTGGAGGCATGCCCAGGTCCTTGCCCGTCATCGAGGTCGACACCGGTGCCTGCTGCGCACCGCTGGCCGAGGCAGCGCTCTCGGTCGACGACGCGAAGGTGCTCGCGCAGCGGCTGAAGGCCGTCGCAGATCCCCACCGGCTGCGGCTGGTGTCCCTGCTGCTCGCCGCCCCGTCCGGCGAGGCCTGCACGTGCGACCTGACCGAGCCGCTGGGACTGAGCCAGCCCACCGTGAGCCACCACCTGAAGAAGCTGCTGGAGGCCGGGCTCGTCACGGCCGAGCGTCGCGGCGTGTGGACCTACTACGCCGTGGTCCCCGAGGCGCTGGCCACGCTCGCCTCCACGCTCGACCCCGGCCGCGGCTGAGCGGCTCGCGCTCAGGCGGGGGTCGGCACCCAGCCGGTGGCGTGCGCCCCGGCGGAGCCGTCGCTCCCGGGCGAGGCCCCGATCGGGTCCG
>Ga0075331_1000302_pt1 | contig 10772 bp, 9 predicted proteins | sample MayberrySE_TuleA_FD_120090 | JGI IMG/M metagenome (GOLD analysis project Ga0075331, IMG submission 120090) | Natural and restored wetland microbial communities from the San Francisco Bay, California, USA, that impact long-term carbon... | ecosystem: Environmental > Terrestrial > Soil > Wetlands ... | reverse complement strand
TAGCAGTCGGGATGCGGGTGCGCGTTGCGCTCGGACGGCTTGCCGTGCGTGGCCCACCTGGTGTGACCGATCCCCGTCGTCGCCTCGGCGATCTTCGTCGCCACCGCGGCGCCGCCGTTCGACTCGCTCGCGACGACTGCCTCTCGCAGCCGGCTCAGGTTGCCGACCGCCCGGACCGTCTCGATGTGCCCATCACCGACGAGCGACAGCCCCGCGGAGTCATACCCGCGGTACTCCAGCCGTTCCAGGCCATGCATCAGCAGGTCCCGGCAGGAGCGATCGCCCACATATCCGACGATGCCGCACATCCGCTACTCCTTTACGTTCGTGGCTGGCCCAATCCTCCAACCAAAAAAGAGCCGCCTCCTGCGGCTCCCTGCCCCCGTCCGGGAGATCCTCAGCGTAGCAGGGAAACGGTTCCCGGACCGCGAAAATCCCGCGTGATGCGGGTACTTCAACACTTGTCGTAGACGCCCTTCCCGCCTCAGGCGGCGACTCCGGGGCCGAGCTCCCGCTCGACCACCGCCACGATCCGGGCGCAGATCGCCCCGCAGGCTTCCTTCGTGGGCGCCTCGACCATCACCCTGACCACCGGCTCGGTGCCCGATGGGCGCACCAGCACCCGCCCCTGGCCCTCGAGCGCGGCTCCCTCCGCCTCGACCGCATCCCACACCGCGTCGGCGCCCGAGAGCGCCTCCCGGTCGGCGACGGGGACGTTCGTGAGCACCTGTGGCAGCTTGGTCATCGCCACGCCGCTCTTCAGGGGCCGGTCGCCCAGCGCCCGCAGGAGCAGCAGGGCGGCCGCGACGCCGTCGCCCGAGGGCGTCAGCCGCGTGTCGACGATGTGCCCGGACTGCTCGCCGCCCAGCACCCATCCGCGCCGGATGAGCTCCTCCACGACGTAGCGGTCGCCGACGTCGGTGGTCGCCACCTCGATGCCGGCCTCGCGCATCGCTTGGTGGAAGCCGTAGTTCGTCATCACCGTGACAGCGACGCCGTCGCCGGTCAGCTCGCCGCGGCGCTTCAGGTCGCGCGCCACCTCGGCGATGATCTCGTCTCCGTCCACGACGCCGCCGTCGCCGGCCACCGCGAGCATCCTGTCGCCGTCGCCGTCAAAGGCGAAGCCGAGCTCATGGCCGCCTTCGCGCACGCGCCGCTGGAGCGCCTCCATGTGCGTCGACCCGCAGCCGAGGTTGATGTTCATGCCGTCGGGCTCGACCCCGATCGAGTCCACCTCCGCCCCGAGGCGCTCGAACAGGAGCGGCGCGACCGCGTAGGTCGCCCCGTTCGCGCAGTCGAGCGCCACGCGCCTGCCCTCCAGCCGCGCGCCGAAGCGCGCCTCCAGCTCACGCAGGTAGTCGTCCTGCGCCCCGTTCAGGGCGCGCACGCGGCCGCAGGATCCCTGCGGCGCGCCGGGAGCGCGGGCGCCGCCCGCATGGACGTGCGCCTCGACCGCTGCCTCCGCGTCGTCGGAGAGCTTGCGCCCCCCGCGGTCGAAGAACTTGATGCCGTTGTCGCGGAACGGGTTGTGCGAGGCCGAGATCACCACGCCCATGTCGAAGCCGTAGCGGCGCACGAGGATCGAGGCCGCCGGCGTCGGCAGCACTCCCGCCAGGAGTGCCTGGCCGCCGGCGGCGGCGACGCCCGCGCACAGGGCCGCCTCCAGCATCTCCCCGGAGACGCGCGTGTCGCGCACCACCAGAACCTGTGGCGAGGGGGCGGCGCAGACGGCCGCGGCGGCCCGGCCGAGCGCGAACGCCAGCTCAGCGGTCAGGAACTCGCCCGCGACTCCGCGGACGCCGTCGGTCCCGAACAGCTTGGTGCCAGGCACGCTGGCCAAGGACTGGGCTACCGCTTGGAGAACTGCGGCCGCTTCCGAGCCTTCTTCAGGCCGGCCTTGCGACGCTCCTTCTCCCGCGGGTCGCGGGTCAGGAGCTGGCGGCGCTTGAGCTCTCCGCGCAGCGCCGGGTCGGCCTCGATCAGCGCCTTGGCGATCCCGTGCCGGACGGCGTCCGCCTGTCCCGAGATGCCGCCGCCGTGGATCCGGGCGCGCACGTCGACGCGCTCGGCGAAGCCGACGATCTCGAGCGGCTGGCGCACGATCTGCTGGTGGGTGCGGCGCGGGAAATATGTCTCCAGCGGGCGCCCGTTCAGCTCGAACTGCCCGCTGCCCGGCCGGATGATCACTCGCGCCACGGAGGTCTTGCGCTTGCCCGTCGCCGAGTAGCGCGCGTCGGCGGCAAGGTCAGCGAGCGTGGGCGCGGGCTCCTCCTCGGCGGCCGGCTCGGTCGCCTGCGGCTCCGCGGTCTCGGGCTGCGGCTCGGCGGCGGCGGGCTCCGCGACCGGCTCAGTGGCGTCCGCTTCGGGGGCCGCCGTCTCGTCCTGCCGCTGCTCGTCCTCGCGCTCGGTCAAGTTCCTGTCTCCTCCAGGGCGCGCGGCTGCTGCGCCTCGTGCGGGTGGTCCGGCCCTGCATAGACCTTCAGCTTGCGCAGCTGCTGGCGCGCGAGCCGGTTGCGCGGCAGCATCCCCTTCACGGCGAGCCGGATCACCTCTTCGGGGCGCCGCTCGAGCATCTCGGCGAGCGTCCGCGAGCGCAGGCCCCCCGGGTAGCCGGAGTGGCGGTGGTAGAGCTTCGCGCTGCGCTTGTCGCCGGTGACGTGGATCTGCTCCGCGTTCACCACGATCACGAAGTCGCCGGTGTCGATGTGCGGCGTGTACTCCGGCTTGCGCTTGCCCCGCAGAAGATCAGCGATCTGGGTCGCGAGCCTGCCGAGCGTCTGGCCGCGGGCGTCGACGAGCACCCAGTCGCGCTGGCGGTCGGATGGCTTGGCGACATAGGTCTTCACGTCGAGTGGCGGTGCGGTGCAGGGAAAAGGAATCGCGGCGCCGGGGCCGCGACGCCGGAATGATAGCCGCCTGCGGGCCGATGCCAAGCCCGGGCGCGGCGGCGTGCCCATGAAGGAAATCTTGCAGCCGCGCCGAAACGAGGCCGCGGACGCGATCATCCGGCGCCCGCGCCGGGCCGCGCCCGCGGACCTTGTGTTGACAGTCTCGAGCCTGTTCGAAGGGGATCGTCGCCGCGTCCGGCAGGGGCCTCCACGGATCCGGAGCCATGGCTATACTGCCGCCCTTCAAATAGGCCAGCCGAGTTCCGCAGCCGGGGTGTCGCGATCCCGGCTCGGAAGCGGGGGAACCGCTCGAGCGGCACGAAAGTCCGCTCGCCGGGGCGAATCGGCCCCCGGAGTGCGCCGGAGAGCGCAAGCCGGAGGCCGTAGCGCTGCTCTTTCAGCGCGAGCCCGTCAGCTAACCCCGTAGGCCGTCGAAAGAGAGGCTATTTGCGTTCGCCGTCGGAAGCGGGCGTCCGCGCGCGGAAGGCGCGGTGGGCCCGACAACAGATTGCGCGTGTCGTCTTCACGGCGCTGGGACTCGTCCCGGCGCTGCTCGTGACCCCGATCGCCCTCGCTGCCAGCGGCGGCGCCGGCGCGGCGCCCTCCCCTGCCGGCGGCTCCGTGCCGGTGGTCCTCGACGTGCGCTGCACCTCCACTCCGGGCGGGCCCTGCGTCGAGACCCACCGCGCCGAGCGCGGAGGGAGCGTGCTGGTCGCCGGGCGGAATCTCGGCCGCGCGGGGCAACTCGTCTTCTACGGCCGCAAGGGCGAGCGCGACGACGCGCGCGCCCCGGTGTCCGCCGCCGCGCCGGGCAGCGCGACCGCCGTGGTGCCGGCGGCGGCGCGCAGCGGCCCCGTCGCGGTCATCGACGGGTCCGGCCGGCGCTCCCTGCGCTGGACGGGCCTCGTGATCGAAGACCCGCTGCGCGACTTCGGCACCTACCGGCCGCTCGGCGCGCCGAACCCCGTCCGCGTCGCCGTGTCCAGGCCGCGCCGCATCTATTACGGCGGCGCCCAGAAGGCCGTCTTCACCTACGACGTCGTCGGCGGCAGCGCGATGGACCTGCGCGTGAATCTCCTGCGGGTGAGCGACGGGCGGATCGTGCGGGCCTGGGACCGGCCGGCCACCGCCCCCGGCGCCCCGCAGCGGGTGATCTGGAGCGGCAGCAAGGCGCTGCCGGAGGGGCGGTACGCGTTCCGGGTGAGCGGGATGGGCGCATCCGCAGCGGCGCTTCGCAGCGCCCCGTCCGCCCCCGGTGACGAGTCGGTCTCGCTGTACGGGCACGTGTTCCCCGTCCGTGGCAAGCACGACTTCGGCGGCGCGGGAGCGCACTTCGGCGCCGGCCGCACCGGCCACTCGCATCAGGGCCAGGACGTCTTCGCCGCCTGTGGCACGCCGCTGGTCGCCGCCCGCGCGGGCAAGGTGAAGTTCGCCGGCTTCCACGCCGCCGCCGGGTACTACGTCGTGATCGACGGCAAGGGCACCGACGCCGACTACGCCTACATGCACCTGCGCGAACGCGCCGCCGTGCAAGTCGGGGATCGCGTCTACACCGGCCAGGACCTGGGCGAGGTCGGCGAGACGGGCAACGCTCGCGGGTGCCATCTCCACTTCGAGATGTGGTCGGGCCCGGGCTGGTACGACGGCGGCCGCCCGTTCGACCCGCTGGCGGACCTCAAGCGCTGGGACCGGACGAGCTAGCTCGGGCCGCTGGGCGGAGGGACCGGTGCACAGCACCGGTGTCCCGGCCAATGGTCGCCATGCGACCAATGGTCGGGACGGCTCGGGGCTACTCGCCTATTCCCACTCAATAGTGCTGGGCGGCTTCGAGGAGATGTCGAGCGCGACACGGTTCACGTGCGGGATCTCGTTGATGACCCGGCTCGACACCTTCTCCAGCAGCTCGTAGGGCAGGCGCGCCCAGTCGGCCGTCATCGCGTCGTCCGACGTCACGGCCCGGATCACGATCGGATACGCGTAGGTGCGCTCGTCGCCCTGGACCCCCACGGAGCGCACGGCGGGCAGGACGCAGAACGACTGCCACAGCTCGCGATAGAGACCGGCGGCGCGGATCTCCTCCTGCAGGATCGCGTCGGCCTCGCGCAGGATGTCGAGGCGCTCGCGCGTGACCTCCCCGCCGACCACCCGGATCGCGAGGCCCGGCCCCGGGAAGGGCTGGCGCCATACGAGGCGCTGCGGCAGCCCCAGCTCGGCGCCCACGGCCCGCACCTCGTCCTTGAACAGCTGGCGCAGCGGCTCGATCAGCTCGAAGTCGAGCCGCTCGGGCAGTCCGCCCACGTTGTGGTGCGACTTGATCATGGCGGCCCCGCCGCTGGCGCCGCCGCCGGACTCGATCACGTCCGAGTAGAGCGTGCCCTGCACGAGGAAGCCCACATCCTCCAGCTTGGCGGCCTCCTCCTCGAACACGCGGATGAACTCCTCGCCGATGATGCGGCGCTTGCGCTCCGGGTCGTCGACGCCGGCGAGCTTCGCCAGGAACCGGTCCTGTGCGTCCACCACCACGAGTGGCACCTCGAAGTGGTCGCGGAACGCGGCCACGACCTGGCGCGCCTCGTCCTTTCGCAGGAGGCCGTGGTCGACGAGCACGCAGGTCAGGCGGTCGCCGAGCGCGCGATGCACGATCAGGGCGGCCACCGAGGAGTCGACCCCGCCCGAGAGGCCGCAGATCGCGCGGCCCTCCCCCACGTGCGCGCGGATCAGCGCGACCTGCTCGTCCACCACCGACGCCGGGCTCCAGCGCTCGGTGCACCCGCAGACGTCGCGCAGGAACGTCTCCAGCACGTGCGTCCCGTGCGGCGTGTGGACCACCTCCGGGTGGAACTGGATCCCGTACAGGCCGCGCTCGACCGACTCGAATGCGGCCACCGGCGATGCCGGGGACGACGCCAGCGCGGTGAACCCGGGCGGCGGCTCGAACACCGTGTCGCGATGGCTCATCCAGCAGGTCTGCTCGCGCGGCAACCCGGCGAGCAGACGCCCCGAGTTGCGCACGTGCAGGTCGGTGCGACCGAACTCGGCTACCTCCGCGCCCTCGACGTTGCCACCCAGCCCGAGCGCCATCGCCTGCATCCCGTAGCAGATGCCGAGCACCGGGACGCCCAGCTCGAGCAGCTCCGGGCGCAGCGGCGGCGCATCGTCGGAGTAGACCGAGGCCGGCCCGCCGGAGAGCACGATGCCGCGCGGGCGGCGGCGCTCCAGCTCCTCGAGCGCAACGTGGTGCGGCAGCAGCTCCGAGAACACGCCCAGCTCGCGAATCCGCCTGGCGATCAGCTGGGAGTACTGGCCCCCGAAGTCCAGGACCAGGACCTCTTCTCCAGCGCCGCCGCGCGCAGACTCGGTTCGATTCCCCTGCAGTGTGGGTGCGCTAGTCATCCACCGCGACGGGCGCGGGGGCGGCGTGGGACTTGCCGTTCGAGCCCATGCCGATGTGCTGCTCGCGCTGCAGCTGCTTGCCCTCGGTCTGCAACGCGGGCGCGATCATGACCTCGGAGCGGTGGAACGACGGGATGTCCGCGTACCCACAGGTCGCCATCGAGGTGCGAAGCGCGCCGAACAGGTTGAACGTGCCGTCGTTCTCGTACGCGGGGCCGAGCAGGATCTCCTCGAGCGTGCCGTTCTGCACGGTCGCGATGCGCGCGCCCCGCGGCAGCGAGGAGTGGAAGGTCGCCATGCCCCAGTGAAAGCCCCGGCCGGGCGCCTCGTGGGCGCGTGCCAGCGGAGAGCCGATCATGACCGCGTCGGCGCCGCACGCGAACGCCTTCGCGATGTCGCCGCCCGTGCGCATGCCGCCGTCGGCGATCACGTTCACGTATGTGCCCGTCTCGAGCATGTGCTGGGAGCGGGCTGCCTGCACGTCGGCGATCGCGGTCGCCTGCGGGACGCCGATGCCGAGCACTCCGCGCGTCGTGCAGGCGGCGCCGGGGCCGACGCCGACCAGCACGCCGACCGCGCCCGTGCGCATCAGGTGGAGCCCGGTCGAGTAGCTCGCGCAGCCCCCGACGATGCACGGGACGGGAACCTCCGCGATGAACTCCTTCAGGTTCAGCGGCTCGACGGAGGAGGAGACGTGCTCGGCGGAGATGACCGTGCCCTGTATCACGAGGACGTCGAGGCCCGCGTCGAGCGCCACGTCGCAGTACTCGCGCACCCGCTGCGGGGTGAGCGAGCCGGAGCAGACCACGCCCTCCGCCTTGATCTCCCGCACGCGCTGGGCGACGAGCTTGCTCTTCACCGGCTCGCGGTAGATCTTCTGCATCTCCCGCGTCGCCTGCTCGGGCGGCAGCTTGGAGATCCGCTCGAGCTGGGCGTCGGCGTCCTCGTAGCGCGTCCAGATGCCCTCCAGGTTCAGAACCGCGAGGCCACCCATGCGACCGACGAGGCCCGCGATCCGCGGCGAGACCACGCCGTCCATCGCCGCTGCGAGCATCGGTAGCTCGAACCGGTAAGGGCCGAGCGTCCAGGAGATGTCCACGTCGTCGGGGTCGCGGGTGCGCCGTGAGGGCACGATCGCGATGTCGTCGAAGCCATAACCTCGGCGACCCTTCTTGCCCTTGCCGATCTCGATCTCCATCAGGCGATCCTAGAAAACGGCGGGGACGGCAATGCGAGAGCGGCGGCCAACTGGGGTCCGATGTTACCAACGGGGATGCGGCATCCCGTGCCCGCCGGACGGCCGCCCGGATCTATTTGCCGAGCTTGCGGGAACCCGGCGGCGCTGGATCAGCCGGCTACGCGGTCGCGTCCACCGGCGCGGGCTCCTCGAGCTCGGTCAGCGTGACCTCCTGCTCGAGGCGCTCCGCCGCCCGCTGGTCGAGCACCCCGGCGCCCAGGTGCTGGGTGGACTCCGCCCCGCACGCGACCGCGAACCGCAGCGCGTCACCGTGCGGGCGGCCCGTGTAGCGGGCGGCCAGGTATCCGGCCAGGAAGACGTCCCCCGCGCCGATCGCCGACACGGGCTCGAGATGCTCGGTGCGAAGCTCGTACAGACGGCGCTCGTGGTCGCGCCCGACGAGGGCGTAGCAGCCCTCCTCGTGGGTCAGGATCGCCTCCCGCGGACCGCGCTCGCAGATCTCGTATAGGGCGTAGATGAGGTCCTCGTCGTCGCGGAACTCGTGTCCCACGAGCTGCTCGGCCTCCCGCGAGTTCGGTGAGACGAGGTCCGGCGCCGCCCGCAGCGCCTTATCCATCGGCTCGCCCTCGGTGTCGATCACCGTCATCACGCCGAGGCGCTTCAGCTCCACGATCAGGTCGTGGTAGAGCTTGTGGTCCACGCCCCGGGGCAGGCTCCCCGCGAACACGCAGATGTCCGCGCCCTTGGCGAGGTAGACCAGCTTCTCGCAGAACATCGACACCTCCGCCTCGGTGACCCGCGGGCCGAGCTCGTTCACCTCGGTCTGAACGCCGGAGGTGGGGTCGATCACGGCGGTCGAGGTGCGCGACTCGTCCGCGATGCGCACGAAATCGCACAGGATCGCCTCGGCCGTGAGCTGCTCGATGATCCTCGTGCCGGTCGGCCCGCCGGCGAGCCCGGTCGCGATCACCGGCTGGCCGAGGGTCTTCAGGGCCCGCGCCACGTTGACGCCCTTGCCGCCCGCCATCGTGCGCTGCTCGCTCGAGCGGTGGCGCCGCCCGATCTGCAGGTTCGGGACGGCGAGCGTCTTGTCGATCGCCGCGTTGAGGGTGACTGTGATGATCATCCGCGTACCTCTCCCACCCACCGGAAACGGGGGTGAGCGTATCTATACAACCATGGCCAGATCCCCGGCGCCACAATCCCCGCCCCCAGCGCCCGCGTCCGCCTACCCGGCCCGGGCCGGGCGCTGCCCGGCGGCCGGCGTCCGGCGCCTGCGCACCACCAGGAATGCCACGCCCCCGAGCGCCGCGAGCACCAGCAGGGGGCCCCGGACGAGGAACCACGCCTTGCGCGCGAGGCCGGCTTCCGGGACGCGCCCCGCGGTCACGACCGCGGCGGAGCGCACCCGGCGGCCGTCGCGGTAGACGGTCACCGTTCCGACCCGGGCGCCGGCCGGGAGGGGCCCCGACAGCTCACCCGGCGCCCGGACCTGCGTGCGCAGGCGCTGCCCGCGGCGGACCGTGACCCCGAGCGGCCGCGCGGGGACCAGTTCGACCTCGCGCCCCCCGTAGTACTCGACCGCAGCCGTCGCGAGCGTCGACCCGGCGCGCACCGGCCGCACGCGCCGGTACTCGCCCAGGCCGAAGCGCAGCAGGCTCAGCGTGTCGGCGTCGCGGGCCGCCTCCGAGGGTGCCCCCAGCAAGACGCTCACGACCGTCGCCCCCCGGCGGATGCCCGACCCAACGAGGACGAACCCGGCCTCACCGGTGTAGCCGGTCTTCACCCCGCTCACCCACGGCGTCTCGCGCACCAGCCGGTTGCGGTTCGTGACGATGCGCGAGTGCGAGCCGCTCAGGAGGCGCGCGCGCGGCATGTCGACCGTGGCCGCGAGGAAGTCGCTGCGCAAGAACTCGCGGGCGATCCGCGCGAGGTCGGCGGCGCTCGAGTGTGCGCCCGGGGCGTCGAGCCCGATCGGGTTGGCGAAGCGCGTGTGGCGGAGGCCCAGCTCCGCGGCCCGCTCGTTCATCCGCCGCACGAACGCTCCGACGGACCCCGCGGACCGCACGGCAAGGGTCTCGGCCGCGTCGTTTGCGCTCTCCAGCAGCAATGCGCGCAGCAGATCGGCCACCGACATGCGCTCGCCCGCGCGCAGGTCGATCCGCGACTCCGCCGGCGCGGGGTTGTATGGGACGGCTCGCACCTTGCGGCCGAGCGGCAGGTTCTCCAGCGCCACGAGCGCGGTCATCAGCTTCGTGGCAGACGCGATCGGACGCTCGTCGGCGGGCGCACGGCGGAAGAGGACGTGCCCGTCGCCCGCGTCCACGACGATCGCCGCGTGCGCGGTCACGTCCGGCCGCTCGGCGCCGTCCGCTCCCGCCGGCCACCACAGCGCCGCCGCGGCCACCAGCGCAAGCGCCGGCCGCCGGCGCGGTCGCAGCTCAGCCACCGGACTCGCGCAGCCTCACGCGCTGGCCCGACACCAGGCCCTGAGGATCGAGCTCGGGGTTCAGCGCCCGCAGGTCGTCGAGCGGGACACCGGTCTCCTCCGCGATCGCGGCGAGGTTGTCGCCCGGCTTCACCGTGTAGAAGCGCGGGCTGCCGCGCCGCTCGGTGGTCGTGCGGTCGCGCTGCCGCGCCTCGCGCCGCTCGCTCGCCGCCGCGGGGCGCTCGGAGGAGGAGCGCGATTCCCCGTCGTCGCCGCCGAGCGACGCGACGACCACGATCAGGAAGGCGAGACCGAAGAGCACCAGCGAGGCGGGGGCCAGCAGCCGGATGGAGCTTTGGCGTGGGGCTCCCATGCCCGCCGCGATGATACCCGGGCCTCATGCGGCCCCCGCCGCGCCGGGAGGCGGCGCGAGCCGTCATGCGGAGATCGACCAGGCCGCTGTGCGCAGTGCCTCCGCCGCCGGCAGCGCGGCCTCGGCGTCCCCGGCCGAGAGCGCGGCCTCCGCCAGGGAGCGCGACGCCGCCACGAGCGCGGCCGCCCGGCGCCCGCCGAAGGCCGCCGCGGCGTCCTCCGGGCGGCCACCCTGCGCGCCGATGCCGGGCAGCAGGAACACCGCGTGCGGCATGCGCGCCCGCAGGTCCTCCATCAGCCGCGGCTCCGTCGCCGCGACGACCGCGCCGACGTCGGACAGGCCTGACTCGCCGACCGCGCCGCTGCCCAGATCGCGCACGATCGCGGCCAGCCGGTCGCGCAGCGGAGGCCCGCCTGCGGGAGCCTCGTCCTGGAGCTCGGCCGCGCCGGGATTCGACGTCCGGACCAGCACGAACACGCCCGCCCCGCGGGC
>Ga0075331_1000300_pt1 | contig 10791 bp, 13 predicted proteins | sample MayberrySE_TuleA_FD_120090 | JGI IMG/M metagenome (GOLD analysis project Ga0075331, IMG submission 120090) | Natural and restored wetland microbial communities from the San Francisco Bay, California, USA, that impact long-term carbon... | ecosystem: Environmental > Terrestrial > Soil > Wetlands ... | reverse complement strand
TCGTCTTCCGCGGCCTCCAGATGCTCCTCCCGAAGAAGATGTCACTCGTGCCGGTGCTGGCCGCTGTCGGCGCGCTCGTCTCCGTGCCCGCGGCGGCTCTCGCCTTCATCGGCCTCTACGCCGTCGGTGGCACCGCCCCGGTCCCGCTCGAGGGGCTCACCGCCGCGATGCTGGGTTGGCACACCCTCATCGGCGTCGGCGAGGCAGTCATCACCGGACTGGTGGTTGCCAGCGTGATCGCGCTCCGCCCCGACCTCGTGTACGGAGCGCGCCCCGCTCTGCGTACCCGGGAGCTCGAGATCCGCTCCGCCGAGCCGGAGGTCGCGGCATGAGGACCCGTACCTTCGCCGTGATCGCCCTCGTCGCGGCACTGCTCGTCGCCGGCGTCGCGAGCTACTACGCCTCGAGCCATCCTGATGGCCTCGAGCACGTCGCCGAGAAGGTCGGCTTCGCCGACACGGCGGAGGACTCGCCCGCCGCCGGCTCACCGCTCTCGGACTACGAGGTCAAGGGCGTCGAGAACGACGCGCTCGCCGGAGGCCTGGCCGGAGTGATCGGCGCGCTAGTCGTCCTGGTTCTCGCCGGTGGCCTGGCCTATGCCGTACGTCGGAAGGGGTCGGCCGACCCTGGCGTCGACGAGCGGCCGGCGGGGGAGCCGGAGCAGCGGGACGCCAAGGATCTCGACAGGCTCGGTCACCGGGCCCGCAGGATCGATCACCCGGGCGGCGGCTGACATGGGTGCCGGGCACGGCCACAAGCTGCACTACCACGGTCACTCGCGGATCCATCGCGCTCCGGCACACGTGAAGATCGCGACCCTCGTCCTCTTCATGCTCACCGTCGTGGCCACCCCACGGGAGTGGTACCCGGTCTTCGCGGGCTACTTCGCGCTCGTCCTCGGCGTCATCGCGCTCTCGCAGGTCCCGTTCGGCTACATCGCGAAGCGGATGGTGGTCGAGGTCCCGTTCGTGGTCTTCGCGCTGCTCATGCCGTTCGTGGCGACCGGTCCCCGGGTCGACGTACTCGGGCTCAGCGTCTCCGAGGCCGGGCTCGTCGCCGCCTGGGGCCTGCTCGCCAAGGGCACCCTCGGTGTGATGGCGAGCCTGACCCTGGCCGCCACGACCGAGCCCCGCGACGTGCTCGTCGGGCTGGAGCGGCTGCGTGTGCCCAGCCAGCTCGTGCAGATCGTCGGGTTCATGGTGCGCTACCTCGACGTGGTCACCGACGAGATGCGGCGGATGCGGATCGCCCGCGAGTCACGCGGGTTCAGCGGCCGGGGACTGCGAGCCTGGCCGGTCTACGCACGGACCGCAGGCGCCTTGTTCGTCCGCTCCTACGAGCGCGGGGAGCGGGTGCACCTCGCGATGCTCTCCCGCGGGTACGACGGGAGGGCCCGATGAGCAGTCCGGTCCTCGACGTCCGCGGGCTCGCGTACGCCTACCCGGACGGCCACCAGGCGTTGTACGGGGTGGACCTGCACGTCCACCGCGGCGAGCGCGTGGCCCTGCTCGGGCCGAACGGCGCCGGCAAGACCACCCTCGTGCTCCACCTCAACGGCATCCTGACCGCCGGCGCGGGCTCGGTCTCCGTCTCGGGCCTCCCGGTCACGAAGGCGAACGTCCAGGAGATCCGCCGCCGGGTCGGCGTGGTGTTCCAGGACCCCGACGACCAGCTCTTCATGCCGTCCGTGCGCGACGACGTGGCGTTCGGCCCGGCGAACCTGGGGCTCAGGGGCGCGGATCTGGACGATCGCGTGATGGAGGCCCTGGACAAGGTGGGCATGGCCGACTTCGCCGACCGGCCGCCGCACCACCTGAGCTTCGGGCAGCGGCGCCGGGTCGCGGTCGCCACCGTGCTGGCGATGGAGCCCGAGATCCTGGTGCTCGACGAGCCGTCCTCCAACCTCGACCCCGCGTCGCGCCGCGAGCTCGCCGAGATCCTGCGGGGCCTGGACGTGACAGTGCTCATGGTCACCCACGACCTGCCCTACGCCTTCGAACTCTGTCCGCGCTCCGTCGTGCTCTCCGACGGTGTGATCGTGGCGGACGGATCCACGTTCGACGTGCTGACCGACGACGCGCTGATGGCCTCGCACCGGCTCGAGCTGCCCTACGGCTTCGATCCCCGGACGATTGCCGATCGGGCGGCCGGGTAATGCCGGTAGTGTTCGACTGAACCTGCCCGCCGCATGCGGGTGCAGTGCCCGACCCCGACGAGGAGACTGACGTGAGCCACGCCGAGAAGCCGGCTGACACTCGTGCACCTGAGACGATCGAGAGCGAGATCGAGGCAACGCGAGACCGGCTCGCCGTCACGATCGACCAGCTCCTCTACCGCTCGAGCCCGAAGACCATCGCCAAGCGCGAGGTCGCCAGCTTCAAGGGCTTCTTCGTCGACCCCCAGACCGGTCCCCGCACCGACAACATCATCAAGGTGGCGGCCGGTGTCGGCGGGTTCGTCGCCGTCATGCTGATCATCCGAAAGGTAGCGAAGTAGCACCGTGCCGCAGGACAAGCTCCCGATCCGGATGCTCCACGACCGGGTCCTGGTCGAGCTGGACAAGGAAGCGGGGGAGCGCCGCTCGAGCGGCGGCATCGTGATTCCGGCTACCGCCGCGCTCGGCAGCCGACGCCTGGCCTGGTGCCGCGTCGTGGCCGTCGGTGCGCACGTCCGCACCGTCGAGGTGGGCGACCGGGTGCTCTTCGACCCCGAGGACAAGGCTGAGGTCGAGGTCCAGGGCGAGTCCTACGTCGTCATGCGCGAGCGCGACATCCACGCGGTCGCCGCGGAGCGCCTCGGCGACACCCAGACCGGCCTCTACCTCTGACTACTCATGCCGCCCCGAAGCGGGCGGTCGAGGTCTGGCCGGGCTGAACGGTGCGTTCGGGTCTGGTCTCGACGACCTCGACGTGGTGCACACAGACAACGGCCGGGTCGGACAGGTCCTGGGACCTGTCCGACCCGGCCTCGCTGGGTGCGAACCCCTGATCTGAGTCAGGGCCTCAGGCGCGGTGGCTGCCGCCCGTGGTCTCGTCCGTCTCGATCCTGCGCGTCCGCTCGTCGGCGTGCGTGCCGTTGGTGGCGGTGTGCCCGTCCCTCGATGCGGTCGTGTGACCCTCGCTCGACGGCGCGGTGTGACCTTCACTGGACGCTGCGGTGTGACCCTGCGTCGTGTCCGGCGCGTGCTCACCCTCCGGGGAGGTCGTCGGCGCGGAGTGCTTCACGTCCGGGTCGAGCTCGTCGGCCTTCCGCAGGTGCTCCTGGTGCTCGTCGCGGTGCTGCGACGCGACACTCGCGCGCTCCTTCGAGTCGGCCTCGAGCCGCTCGGCCTCCGCGGCCTTGCGGTCCGCCTCGGCTCGTGCGGCGGCGGCCTTGGCCTCTGTCTCCTTGGCCAGCGCCTCCTTGCGCTGGACATCGGTCGCCGTCTCTGCGGCCTTCTCGCGCAGCTCGGCGGCCTGGGAGCGGTTGCGCTCCTGCTTCTTCTTGTTCGCCATCATCGCGATGACCGCGAGCAGCGCGATCACGGCGATGGCAACGACAACGATCCACACCACGGTCGAGGTGTTCATCGTCCCTCCTGTCTCTAGACGGCGCCGTGGTACCCCTGACCATTCGGCCGCAAACGCGGCGTCGTCCCCGCGGCCCCCGACGGCCAGAGCCGGAAGGTCAGCCGGCCGGGCACGGCGCCCAGCGGCTTCCCGTGGTGCGGCGGCTGGTCGGGCGGCCACGCGTCGTGGTGGCAGGGCACGCGGCACGGGGTCGGAGCGCCTCGATGTCCATCACCCGCAGTCGGTAGGCAGGCGGCCGCCCCCCCTCGTCACCCAGGTGGGCCACGGCGCCGAGCGCGTCGGACGGGGTCGGTCGGCTCCGCAGGACCGAGGTGGGTCCGGCGAGGTACCAGGAGCGCGCGCGAGCGACCGAACCATAACTTGTTCCACCCTTTCCCGTTGAGGTAGTCGTCTGCCCCTCGGAACGGGAGAGCTCATGGGATTCTCACGCCGTGTCACCGCGGTCCTCGCCTCGTTGGCCCTACTACCGGCGGTCGCGACCGTGCAGGCCGTGACCGCGCCGGAGGAGGCAGCAGCGGCGGAGTCCCTGCTGCGGCCCTCGAACGGGGTGTACAAGGCGACGATCAGGCGCACGAAGCACGGCGTCCCCCACGTCGTCGCCAAGGACTACGGGTCGCTCGGCTTCGGCCACGGCCACGCCACCGCGGAGACGTCGATCTGCTCGTTGGCCGACACGTTGCTGACCGGGCGCGGTCAGCGCTCCCGCTACCTGGGCCCGAACCGGCGCTACAACGACCAGGTCACGTTGAACGCGACGAACCGGCAGACCGACGCGCTCTTCACCGACATCCGCAACCGCAAGGTCGTCGAGAAGCTACTGCGTGACCGCAGGCGCGGGCCGAGCGCCGAGACGAAGGCGATCGTCCGCGGGTACGTCGCCGGCATCAACGACTACCTCCGGTCGGTCGGCGGTTCGAAGGGCATCGAGGACCCCTCCTGCCGAGGCGCGAGGTGGATCAGGCCGACCGCCACGCCTCTCGACCTCTGGTACGGCGTCTACGCGGCGAACATGCTGGCCTCGACCGGCGTCTTCGTGCCGCAGATCGTCGACGCCGCTCCGCCGAGCCCCGACAACCCGAACCTCCCCTCCACGCCGTCGAGCCCGGCCTTCGCCGAGGTCCCGGACCGGCTGCCGGCCGAGAAGGAGCTGTTGAAGGGGCTCGGCAAGGACCCGGACGCGCCCTTCGGGTCGAACGCCACGGCGGTGGGGTCGGCGTCGACGACCACGGGTCGCGGCATGATCCTCGGCAACCCGCACTTCCCGTGGCGTGGGCGCTACCGCTTCGCACAGGCCCACCTGACCATCCCGGGGGAGTACGACGTCGCCGGTGCGAGCCTGATCGGGTCGCCGGTGGTGAACATCGGCTTCAACCGCAACGTCGCATGGAGCCACACCGTCTCCACGGCCTACCGCTTCACCCCGTACGAGTACCCCACGGTCCCCGGCACCGGGACCACCTACCTGACCACGGACGGGCCGAGGGAGCTCGAGCGGCGGACGGTCACGTTCAAGGCGCGCACCAAGAGCGGCTCGTTGAGGACGGTCACCGAGGACCTGTACCGGACCGACGAGGGCTACGTCCTGCACGCCCCCGAGGTCCTCATGAACTGGTCGCCGGCGAGCTTCTTCGCGCTCCGTGACGCGAACGCCGAGCACCTGCGCACGATCGACACCTTCCACAACATGGCGAAGGCTCGCAACGTCCGCCAGCTCCTGGCTGCCCAGGACCGGGGCTCAGGGATGCCGTGGGTGAACACGATCGCCGCGGACCGCGCGGGCAACGTGCTCTACGCAGACCACTCGGTGGTCCCCAACGTCCCGGACGACCTGGCCGAGCAGTGCATGACGCCGATCGGCCGCGCGCTGCACCAGGTCGCTGGTCTGCCCGGTCTCGACGGCAGCCGGGCGGGAGGCGACTGCGCCTGGCGCACCGACGCGGACGCGTCACGTCCGGGCATCTTCGGACCGAAGAACCTCCCGCACACCTTCCGCAAGGACTGGGTGATCAACGCGAACGACAGCTACTGGCTGCCGAACCCCGAGCAGCGCCTCGAGGGCTTCGCGCGGATCATCGGCTGCGAGTCCTGTGAGCGCACCCTGCGGACCCGCATGGTCTACCGCTACGTCATGGACCGCCTCGACGGGACGGACGGGCTCGCTCGCAACAAACGTGTGTCGCACCGGACCCTGAAGCTCTTCGAGCACGAGAACCGTGTGTTCGGCGCGGAGGTGGCGCGCGAGGGTGACGACCTGCAGGACGTCTGCGCGGCGGCCAACGGGGGAGAGGCCTGCGACGTGCTGGCCAAGTGGGACGGCCGGTCGGACATCGACAGCGTCGGCACCCACATCTTCCAGGAGTTCTGGAAGCGCGCCCAGGCCGCACCCGGCCTGTGGCAGGTGCCGTTCGACGCCTCGGACCCCGTAGGCACGCCGCGGGACCTGAACGAGGCGAACCCGCTGGTCGTGAAGGCGATGCAGGACGCGCTCGCCTACCTCGAGGAGAGAGGTGCGGCCCACGACGCTGCGTGGGGGTCGCTGCAGGTGGCAGGTGACGACGGGGCGCCGCCGATCCCGATCGGTGGCGGCGAGGGGTACGCCGGGAACGCAAACGCAGTGGCCAGCCGCGACCCCGGGGCCAACAAGGACAGGCTCTCACCGGTCAGCTACGGCTCCTCGCACATCCAGGCCGTCGCCTTCACCGACCGGGGCGTCGCCGCGAACACGATCCTGACCTACGGGCAGTCGTTGAACCGCCGCTCGCCGTGGTCGTCGGACCAGACCCGTCTGTTCAGCCAGGAGCGCTGGGTCAAGTTCGCGTTCACGCCCAAGCAGATCCGCCGAGCCCTGGTACGCAGCTACCGGGTCAGCGGGCGGGCCTGACGCTCGTCGCTCGGTCGGCCGCCTCGGTGGGGGCGGCCGGCCGCGTCGCAGGGCCGGCCTCCTCCGACGTACGGCGAGCCTCTTCCTCCTCCCAGACCTGCCATCGCCGCAGCAGCTCCTCACGAAGCTCGGGGTCCGACATCACGAGGTAGACCAAGCCGCAGCTCTGTGGATCGGACGCGCCCGGGTGGCACAGCGAGCACGGATCGCCGATCCGGATCGGGCATCTTGCCTCCGCGTCGTCCGACATCGTCGACACCCTCCCCTCCGATCGTTCCTCGCGGGGTGTCGCGGGGTGTCATACCTGCAGTCAACCGCGCAGGGTTGGTCGTGTGACCGCGCAGAGGTCCTGACCTCGGGGCCGTTGGTCCCCGGACTCCCCGGCGCGTCCGTCTCGGAGGACCCACGCCCTTTGCTCCGGGCGTCCTCGCTCGGCTTGCAACATTCGGGCACCGTTTCTGGTGGCGGTCGCCCCCTCGAGGGCATGGCAGGGTTGAGGGCATGGAGCTTCGCATCTTCACCGAACCACAGCAGGGTGCCACCTACGACGACCTTCTCGCCGTCGCGCGGACCGCGGAGGATCTCGGTTACGGGGCGTTCTTCCGCTCCGACCACTACCTGGGGATGGGCACCGAGGGACTCCCCGGTCCCACCGACGCGTGGGTGACGCTGGCCGGCCTGGCTCGCGAGACGAACACCATCCGTCTCGGCACGCTGATGACGTCGGCGACCTTCCGGTACCCGGGGCCCTTGGCGATCTCGGTCGCGCAGGTCGACCAGATGAGCGGCGGGCGGGTCGAGCTCGGCATCGGGGCCGGCTGGTTCGAGGCCGAGCACACCGCCTACGGGATCCCGTTCCCGAAGGTCCGCGAGCGTTTCGAGCGGCTCGAGGAGTCCCTCGCGATCGTCACCGGACTGTGGGCCACCCCGACGGGGGAGCGGTTCGCCTTCGACGGGACGCACTACAGGGTCGAGGACTCGCCGGCGCTGCCGAAGCCGGTGCAGCCGCCGCGGCCCCCGGTGCTGGTCGGCGGTAGCGGCAAGAGGCGCACGCCGGCGTTGGCAGCTCGGTACGCCGACGAGTTCAACGTCCCCTTCCACAGCATCGCGAAGAGCGAGAAGCTGTTCGGGCGGGTGCGTGACGCGTGCACGGCGGAGGGGCGCGAGCCGTCCTCGCTGACCTGCTCGAACGCGCTGGTGCTGTGCTGCGGCGACGGCGAGGCGCAGGTCGCGCGGCGGGCAGAGGCGATCGGCCGAGAGGTCGTCGAGCTCAGGGAGAACGGTCTCGCCGGCTCTCCCGACGAGGTGGTCGACAAGATCGGCCGGTACGCCGAAGCAGGGTCGCAGCGTGTCTACCTCCAGGTGCTGGACCTCAGCGACCTCGACCACCTCGAGCTGGTCGCCGAGAAGGTCATGCCCCAGCTCTGACAGTGTCTCGCGGTGTTGCTCGTGTGACTGGTGTGACGATTTGGCGATATCGCGGACGGCCGCCCCCCGGCGTACCTAGGCTTCTGCCATCAGCATGACCTGAGGGGAGCCGCCATGACTCTGGGGGCAGTTCGGGAACCCCGGCGCGGTACGCGTCACAGCGACCTCACGGGGCGGAGGAAGCGGGAGCTCCGCGACGTCCGGCACTCCCAGCGGCCCGATCTCAGGATCGAGCGGGTGCTGGTCAGCCCCAGCGGCATCCATGTGGTCGCATCCCTTCACCTGCGGCCCGGTGCGGCAGACGGCCCGGCCGTGAGCCCGGGAGACCTCGAGAGGGCGCACGCGGCCGCCGGTGTCGTCGCCTCCCTGCTCCCGCAGCGCTACCGCGAGCGGGTTCGCCCCGTGCTCTGCCGCGTGGACGACGTCGCGATGGCCGAGCTCGTCGACGACGTCCTCGTGACCTCGCCGACCACCCTCGAGCACATCGTGGCCTCCTCGCCGCCGGTGCTCTCCACGTCCGAGGTCAACGACGTGGGCCTGCGGCTGGACGCACGTCTCGAACCCTTCCCGGTCGCCCGTCCGAACCGTAGGCGGCGGTGGCGCCGTCGACACAGCGTGCTCACGGGCCTGCTCGCCGCCGCCTCGGGCGCGGCTGCGTTCGTGCTCACGAAAGAGGTCGGCACGGTCCCGCTGCCGTGGTGAGTGGCAGGGTGCTTCCATGACCACTCGATTCGAGGCGATCCCGGACGCCCGCCCGCACGACGAGCCGTGGCCGGCGATGGTCTGGCCGGTCGATCCCGAGGTCCGGCTCTCCGGGCAGCTCGTCGAGCTCTCCCTGGTCGATCTCGCCCGCGACGGCGCCGACCTCTTCGCGGCGCTCGACGACGAAAGTGTGTGGACCCACATGGCTAGGCGTCCCAAGGGCGTCGAGGAGTACGTCGAACAGCTCGGCCGGGCGCTCGCCATGGGCGCCCTGCCCTGGGTGGTCAGGCTGCGCAGGTCGTTGCGGGGCGTCCCGGCCGGGAGCGTCGTCGGGACGTCGTCGTACCTGGACGTCTCCGTCCTCGACGCCCGCCTCGAGGTCGGCTCGACGGCCTACGCGACCGCGGTCTGGGCGAGTGCGGTCAACCCCGAGACCAAGCTCCTGCTGCTCGAGCACGCCTTCGAGGTGCTCAGGGCGGGTCGGGTGCAGCTCAAGACCGACGTCCGCAACGTGCGCTCGCAGCAGGCCATCGCGCGGCTCGGCGCGAAGTACGAGGGGACCCTGCGGCGCTACCAGCGCCGCGCCGACGGCTCCCTGCGTGACACCGTGATGTTCTCGGTGACGGCGGAGGAGTGGCCCACCGTGCGCGACGGCCTACGAGCGCGGCTCGAAGCCCCGGAGTGACACCGGGACGCGGCGGTCGGCTGCGTCAGCGCAGGCAACCTTCCACCCAACGCTCGCCGAGGTCGAGCCTGCCGGTGAACGGGCCGTGGTAGGCCACGACGGCGTTCCGGACGCGGGCCACCTCGTCCCCGGGGTCCTGACGCGCGCGCTCCTCGTAGGCGTCGAGCAGGTCGGCGTCGGCGTAGACCGCGATCCCCACTGTCGCCGTCCGCACCGGGGACTGCGTGAGGTCCATCATCACCACCCCGACGAAGTTGTCCGAGGACTTCCTGGTGGTCCGGAACACCAGGCCGCTGTCGTCCCACGGGCGTGTGTCGAGGCAGGCGCGCACGGCGTTCGCCGTCAGGTCACCGCCGGGGTCCCGTGGAGCCTCCGCAGCGCTGCGGCTCGGGGCGCACGAGGGCAAGAGGGCGAGGAGGAGGGCGGTGACGATCGCAGCCCCTGACCTGGACATCACCGGCCCCACCTCCCTTGTCCGCTCCCGAGAGGGAGGGTCGAACGCAGACCGCAGGGTGCGGGTCTCGTGTCCGAGGGCGCCGGTCACCGTGGTCGCGCACCTATACCTCGGCGCTCGACCGCACCGGCTTGAGCCCGGTCTCGACCACTGCCGACCGGTCGTGCCCGCTGAGCCTCGGCGTCGTCGCCCCGCACCGCGGCGCGGCCACGGCCGTAGGTCACACCGGTTCGAGATGGGTGACAGACCACCCACCGTCCGTGGCTGTGCGCTGGGATACTCGCGGCGATCACTGCTGGAGGAGGAACCGGAGCATGGATGACCAGGCGGAGACCGGGGCAGGTCGCGTGATCCAGATGCGGCTGGTGGTCGAGGCAGCCGACTACGACGAAGCGGTCGCGTTCTACCGTGACCTGCTGGGGGCGCGGGAGGAGCTCGTCGTCGAGGGCGGGGACGGTGAGAAGGTGACGATCCTCGACGTCGGAAGAGCCACCCTCGAGCTCTCCAACCCCGCCCAGGTCGCGATGATCGACGAGGTCGAGGTGGGGCGTCGGGTGAGCCCACGGATGCGGGTCGCGTTCGAGGTCGCCGACGCCGAGGGCGTGACACGGCAGCTGGTCGACGGGGGAGCGGAGCTCATCGCACCCCCGACCGTCACCCCGTGGCAGTCGCTCAACTCACGACTCTCCGCACCGGCGGGGTTGCAGATCACCCTGTTCGAGGAGCTGGGGCGGCCGGACTCCTGACCGGGCGCCGTATGCATTCGTCCCCCTCGTTCCGGTTCCCGAACGCGGTCATCGCCGGGCGCCGCCGCTTCGTACAACGCGGATCGGCATGGCGGGGAACGGTGGGACCGCGTCCGCACGCCTGCGCATCAGGTGGACCGCGATGCTCACGAGCCAGGCGACGAACACCGGGTAGGGCAGATAGTCGAAGGCGCCGTCGGCCGAGCGCCGGCCCGCTCCGCCACGCCCACCGACGAGGGGAAGGACGTGCACGACCCCCGCGGCCGCCGAGAACCAGGCCAGCCAGCCCGGCAGCGCCCTGTCCCGGGACGCGACCGCCGCCGTCG
>Ga0075331_1000298_pt1 | contig 10804 bp, 11 predicted proteins | sample MayberrySE_TuleA_FD_120090 | JGI IMG/M metagenome (GOLD analysis project Ga0075331, IMG submission 120090) | Natural and restored wetland microbial communities from the San Francisco Bay, California, USA, that impact long-term carbon... | ecosystem: Environmental > Terrestrial > Soil > Wetlands ... | reverse complement strand
GCCCTTGAGCATCTCGGCCATGCCTCGCTTCACGCCGGAGGTGCCGGTCGCCGGGGTCGCAGCCGTCTTGTCGTTTCGGACGTCAGTCACGTGGAACCTATCTTGGTCAGGCAGGGCATGCGGGACCCTGCCGAGAGAGCTGGATGGCCCCAAGCCTACGCCGCCGCTGCAGGCGTGGGCCGAGCCGGATCGGCCCAGCCTCGCGCCGGCCGCGTCAGTCGGCGAGGAGCGCCTGCGGTGGTGTGTCGTCGAGGTCCACGCTGGCCGGCGTCGGAGCGCGGCCCGCCAGGCGCAACCAGCGGACCCGGCGACGCGACCTCAGGACGCGAGCCGAGGTGACCACGTCGTTGTGGAAGCGCCGCGCCAGCTCGACCTTTCGGCAGTCCGCAGTGAGCTCGGCCAGCAGCTGACCAACGCCCGGTGCGGCGCGGAGCGAGCGGACCTCGTCGACATCGGAGAACACCGCGCGGAGCGCCTGTGAGAGGTCGGACTCGGCGGACTCCATCTCGTCCGGAGCCACCGCGCGCGCGGCGTGAGCGGCGTCGACGAGAAGCAGCGATCGGGCCGGGTCGAGAGCGCCGGAGGTGGCGAGCTCCAAGGCCGCGCCGGAGCGGCGCAGCAGCTGCGTGGACAGGGAGCCTCGCGCGACCTCCAGCCGGTGGTGCATCCGGTCCAGTCGCTGTGCGGTCCACGACAGCCACACGGCAAGACCCAGGAGCACGACGACCGTCGAGACGACCCACACCCACTCCATCAGCGAGCACCCCCCGTGCCCGCGCCGACCACGGTCTCGTAGACCTGCACGACCTGGCCCGCGACCGACGCCCAGTCGTAGCGCCGGACCATCCGGGTCGCGGCGTCTCGCCGCCCGTCCCTGCCCGGACCGTCATGGAGGAGCTCCACCGCCCGCAGCCTCAGGTCGGCGACGTCCCCGTTGCGGAAGCAGCTGCCGTAGGCCTCGTCGCCGAGCACCCGACGGAAGGCCGGGATGTCGCTGGCGAGCACCGGGGTGCCCGCCGACATCGCCTCGATCAGCACGATCCCGAAGCTCTCGCCACCCGTGTTCGGCGCTATGTAGAGGTCAGCAGTGCGCAGGGCGGAAGCCTTGTCCGCGTCCGGCACGGGTCCTAGGAAGACGACGCTGTCGCCGAGGCCGGCCGGTACCCGGCGCCGGGCCGCGTCCAGGTCGCCGCCACCCACCACGAGCAGCCGGAGGCCGGGGTGCTCCTGCTCGATCGCCGGGAGGGCGTCGAGCAGCAGCGGCAAACCCTTGCGCGGTTCGTCGATCCGGCCGACGAAAGCCAGGGTCGGCCCGTCCCCACGCCAGTCCTCACGGACGTCCGCGTCGGCGAAGCGGTCGACGTACACGCCGTTGGGGATCACCACAGGTTCGCCACCGAGGTGCTGGACCAGGGTGCTGCGGGCGTACTCGGACACCGCGATGCGTGCGCTGATCTTCTCCAGCGACGGGCGCAGGATCGCCGCGGAGGCGGACATGGCGCGAGACCGGACGTTGCTGGAGTGGAAGGTCGCCACCACCGGTCCGTCGGCTGCCCAGAGGGCGAGAAGCGACAGGCTCGGTGTGGCGGGCTCGTGCAGGTGGAGCAGGTCGAACCGGCCCTCGCGCAGCCAGCGGCGGACACGCGCGGCCACCACCGGCCCGAAGGAGAGTCGGGCGACCGAGCCGTTGTAGGGCACCGGAACCGAGCGCCCGGCGGTGACGACGTACGAGGGCAACCCGGCGTCGCCGTCGCCCGGTGCCAGCACCGACACCTCGTGGCCGAGGCCGATCAGCGCCTCGGCGAGGTCCTTGACGTGGTTCTGCACCCCGCCGGGCACGTCGAGGGAGTACGGACAGACCAGGCCGACGCGCATGCTCAGCGCCCGTCGCGGTTCGTGGAGCCGACGCCGAGGTCGTCCACGAAGACCCGCTGCATCATGTGCCAGTCCACGGCGTGCGCGCGCAGCGCCTCGGTGAACCGGTCGGCCACGGTCTGCATCATGGTCACGATCCCCCCTTCCCCCTCAGCATGCTGCACCGGGTCGTGGAAGGTGACCACCAGCTCCGGACCGTCGTAGTGGAGGGTCGCCGGGACCAGCGGTGCGCCCGTCCGCCGGGCGAGCTCGGCCGGACCTCGGGGCATCTTCGCTGCCCGGTCGCACAGGCGCACCTCGACCCCGGACCTGCTCATGTCACGGTCGGCCAGGAGCGGCACGACACGACCCTCCGTGAGTCGTTCCTGCAGCTTGCCGAAGGTGGCGGGGTCGCCCGCGGGCAGGATCTCCATGCCGAGGGTGGCCCGGTAGGCGACGAACTCGTCGTAGAGCCGCTCGGGCCTCAGCCGCTCCGCGACCGTGGTCAGCGGCATCCCCGTCGCACAGGCCCACGCGCCGGCCCAGTCCCAGTTGGCCATGTGCGGAAGCGCCACCACCACTCCGTTGCCCTCGGCGTGGGCATCCCGAAGGACGCTCTCGTCGACCGTCCGCGTCCGTCGTACGACGTCCTCGATCGGCCAGGACGGCAGCCGGAACGACTCGGTCCAGTAGCGCAGGTACGACCGCACCGCCTCGTGGGTGAGGCGGTCCAGCGCCGCGTCGTCGAGGTCGGGACGCACTCGCGCCAGGTTCGAGCGGAGCCGCTGGACGCCTCGGCCGTCCCGACGGTTGACCGAGTCCGCGATACCTGCGAACAGCCGCAGTGCGCTGCGTTCGGGGAGCAGACGCACGAACCGCCAGCCCGTGACATACCCCAGCGCGACGGCGTGCTGCGACGCGGCCTCCGCTGCCCGGCCCAGCCCGCGACGGCGGTCCCCCATCAGACTGCTGCTCGCGCCTGACGCCGCACGGCCAGGATTCGCTGGACGACGGTCGCGGTGCTCGCCGTTGCCAGGAGCCACAGGACCGCCTCGAGGAGGACCGGCACGTCGAGCATGTCGCTGAGCCCCGCGGCGGCCAGCACCGCCACGAGCCGGTCGGCGCGCGCCGCGATGCCGCCCTTCGCCTCGTGGCCCAGGGACTCCGCGCGGGCCCGGGTGTAGGAGGTGAGCCAGCCCGTCACGAGGCAGTAGAGCGTCAACGCCGCGAGCAGCTCGGACTCCACGACGAAGGCGAAGTAGAGGACGAGCCCGCCGAAGATCGCGGAGTCGCCCATTCGGTCCAGGGTCGAGTCGAGGAAGGCGCCCCACGTCGACGTCCGGCCCGAGACCCGCGCCATGGTCCCGTCGAGCAGGTCGGAGAACACGAACGCCGTGATCACGAGGACGCCGACGAGCAGGTCGCCCCGAGGGAAGAACCAGAGCGCGGCGACGACGACGCCGAGCGTCCCGACCACGGTGACGGCGTCCGGGCTGACGTTCCAGCGCAGCAGGAGGCGGGCCACGGGAGTGATCAGGTTCGTGAAGAAGGTGCGCAGATGTTCGAACATGGCGAGAGCAGGCTACGGCAACGCACCGGGTCCGGACGCAGCGCACCGCCGCCGGGCCGCCGGGTCAGTGCCAGGCGTCGGCGAGGAGCTTCCGCGTCTCGGTCATGAGCTGGGGCAGGGTGCGCGTCCGGCCGATGATCGGCATGAAGTTCTGGTCGCCGGCCCAGCGTGGGACGACGTGCTGGTGCAGGTGCGCGGCGATGCCGGCGCCCGCGACGGCACCCTGGTTCATCCCGAGGTTGAAGCCGTGCGCCCCGCTGACCGACCGGACCGTGCGCATGGCCGCCTGGGTCAGGGTGGCGATCTCGTGCGTCTCGTCGTCGGTGAGCTCGGTGTAGTCCGGGACGTGCCGGTAGGGGCACACCATCAGGTGCCCGGGGCTGTACGGGTACAGGTTGAGGACCGCGAAGCTCAGCTCCCCGCGGTGCACGACGAGCCCGTCCTCGTCGCCGAGGGTGGGGATCCGGCAGAAAGGGCACTGGTGGCCCGCCGCGGAGTCGTCCGGCTTGTTCTCCCCCCGGATGTAGGCCATCCGGTGGGGAGTCCACAGCCGGTCGAGCTCGTCGGGCACACCCGCGCCCTGCTGGTGCAGCACCTCGTCACTCATCCAGAACCTCAGACCTGGATACGGCGCTCGACCGCGTCGACCACCCGGGCGATCGCGTCCTCGACGGAGACGCCGTTGTCCTGGTCGCCGTTGCGGTAACGGAACGAGACCGCACCGTCCTCGACGTCGCGGTCACCGGCGATCAGCATGAACGGCACCTTCTGGACCTGTGCGTTGCGGATCTTCTTCTGCATCCGGTCGTCCGAGGCGTCGACCTCGACCCGCACACCACGCTCACGCAGCCGCGAAGCGACCTTGTCGAGGTACTCGTTGTGCCTCTCGGCGATCGGGATCGCGACCACCTGGACCGGGGCGAGCCAGGGAGGGAAGGCGCCGGCGTAGTGCTCGGTGAGGACGCCGAGGAACCGCTCGATGGATCCGAACTTCGCCGAGTGGATCATCACCGGCTGCTGACGGGACCCGTCGGCGGCCTGGTACTCGAGCCCGAACCGCTCCGGCTGGTTGAAGTCGTACTGGATGGTCGACATCTGCCAGGTGCGGCCGATCGCGTCGCGGGCCTGGACCGAGATCTTCGGCCCGTAGAAGGCGGCCCCACCCGGGTCGGGGACCAGCTCGAGCCCGGACTCGGCGGCGACGTCGGCCAGGATCCGGGTGGCCACCTCCCACTGCTCGTCGGTGCCGATGAACTTGTCCGAGTCGTCGTCGCGGGTGGAGAGCTCGAGGTAGAAGTCGTCGAGCCCGAAGTCCTTGAGCAGGCCGAGGACGAAGTCGAGCAGGTGCCTGATCTCGCCCGGAGCCTGCTCCGGGGTGCAGTAGGAGTGCGAGTCGTCCATGGTCAGGCCGCGCACCCGGGTCAGGCCGTGCACGACGCCGGACTTCTCGAACCTGTAGACCGAGCCGAACTCGAACAGCCTCAGCGGCAGCTCGCGGTAGGACCGCCCGCGCGACCTGAAGATCAGGTTGTGCATCGGGCAGTTCATGGCCTTGAGGTAGTAGTTGCTCCCCTCCATCTCCATGGGCGGGAACATCGTGTCCGCGTAGTACGGCAGGTGCCCGGAGGTCTCGAACAGGCCCTGCTTGGTGATGTGAGGGGTGCCGACGTACTCGAAGCCCTCCTCGATGTGACGCTTCCGGGCGTAGTCCTCCATCTCCCGCTTGAGCACGCCGCCCTTGGGGTGGAACACCGGCAGCCCCGAGCCGAGCTCGTCGGGGAAGCTGAACAGGTCCAGCTCCCGGCCCAGCTTGCGGTGGTCGCGCCGCTCGGCCTCCTCGATCCGATGGAGGTGCTCGGCAAGGGCATCCTTGGACTCCCAGGCGGTGCCGTAGATGCGCTGGAGCTGCTTGTTCTTCTCGTCGCCGCGCCAGTACGCCGCGGCGCTCCGCATGAGCTTGAACGCGGGGATGCGCTTGGTGGTGGGCAGGTGCGGGCCGCGACAGAGGTCCTTCCAGGCCAACGAGCCGTCTCGCTTGAGGTTGTCGTAGATGGTCAGCTGACCGCTGCCGACCTCGACGCTCGCGCCTTCGGCGGCCTCCTCGGAACCGCCCTTGAGACCGATCAGCTCGAGCTTGTAGGGCTCGTCGGCGAGCTCGACACGGGCCTCGTCGTCGGACACCGGCCGCCGCGAGAACTTCTGCCCCTCCTTGACGATCTTGCGCATCCGGGACTCGATCTTCTCGAGGTCCTCGGGGACGAACGGCTCGGCCACGTCGAAGTCGTAGTAGAACCCGTCGGTGACCGGGGGCCCGATCCCGAGCTTCGCCTCGGGGTAGAGCTCCTGCACCGCTTGCGCCAGCACGTGCGCGGTGGAGTGACGCAGGATGTCGCGCCCGTCGGCCGAGTCGACGGCCACGGCCTCGACCTCGTCCCCGTCCTCCAGCTCGTAGGCGAGGTCCCTCAGCTCACCTCCGACCCGGGCCGCGATCACGGACGAGTCGTCGGCGTACAGCTCCCAGGCCTTGGTGCCCGTCGTCACCGACCGCTCGACACGCTCGGCTGCGCTGACGACGGTGACCTTGATCTCGGACACTGGGAACCCCTTCATTACGTCGGACGTCCGGACGCGTCGATCGTAACCGTCCACGGGGTGCCTCCTCCGCCCGGTTTATCGCGCACCGCCGTCCCGCGCCCCGACCCCGCGGGTCTCAGGTCCGGCACGATCCGGGAGCAGCGGTACGAGGTTGGGTACGGTAGCGCGGTCAGAGCGCACGAAACAGACGGGGAAGTGCGCATACGTCATGGCTGCGACCCGTCCAGGGCGGTTAGCCGACTTTGTATGGTGTCTGCGATGTCTTGGTCCTACCGCCCCAGTCTCGACGGTCTGCGCACCCTCGCCATGTACGTGATCGTGCTCTTCCATGCCGGCGTCGCGTGGGTCGAGGGGGGTTTCATCGCGGTCAACCTCTTCTTCGTGCTCTCGGGCTACCTCGTAACGAACGTGATCCTCAGCGAGATGGACCGCACCGGCACGCTCCGGCTCGGCGACTTCTACGCGCGCAGGGTCCGCCGGCTCCTCCCTGCGGCGGTGGTGGCGATCGTGGGGATCAGCTTGGTGTTCCTGCTCGTCACGCCGGTGATGCGCCGCCTGGCGATCATCGGTGACGCCCAGAGCGCGTTGCTCTACGTCGCCAACTGGCGGTTCATCCAGCAGTCGAACGACTACTTCGCCACCGATGTCGACAAGAGCCCCTTCCTGCACTTCTGGACTCTCGGCATCGAAGAGCAGTTCTACTTCATCTTTCCGATCGTCCTGCTCCTGCTCGCCAAGGCGAGCCGGCGATGGGTCTTGTTCGCCGGTCTCTCGGTGATCTTCCTGCTCTCACTCGCCTCTCAGCTCTACTGGGCCCGGGTCGACGAGATGCACGCCTACTACGGGACGGACGCCCGGCTCTACCAGCTGGTCGCCGGCGCACTCCTGGCGGTCGCGTTCCGAAACTGGTCGGTACGCGTCTCGCCACGCGCCGCGAGCCTCACTGCGGGTGTCGGCATGATCGGGTTCCTGTTGCTCTCGGCCAGCGTCATCGACCTGTCGCAGTCGATGCGCGGCATCGTGGGGACCGCGGCGTGCACGCTGCTGATCGGCGGGCTCATGCTGGCGGAGCACCAGCCTCTGGGACGGCTCCTCTCCCGGCCCGTACCCGTCTACCTGGGGAAGATCTCCTACGCCACCTACCTGTGGCACTGGCCCGCGATCCTCGTCCTGCAGATGGTTCTGGAGATCGGGCCCGTGACGCTCTCTCTCCTCGCCGCCGTCCTGGCAACCGCGATGGCCGCGGCGTCGGCCGAGCTGCTGGAGATGCCGATCAGGAAGTCGAAGATCCTCGACCGCTTCCGTTGGCGCACCGTCTTCGTCGGAGTGACCACGAGCGCGCTGCTCGCTGTCACGGTTGTCCCGTACGTGCTGGAGAAGGATCGCGCACCGGCGCTGGCCGTCGCGACCGAGGTCCCCGCGCAACAGGTGGCGGCCCCGCTGGCCGCCGGCGGGCAGGAGTCCGCCGGCTCGGAGCCGAATACGGCACCGAAGAAGGAGGCCATGCCGGACAAGGTCGACTGGAAGAAGATCGAGAAGGACAAGGGCGAGGAACACACGTGCAACGCGGCTAACCCGGAGAAGTGCACCGTCGTGAAGGGGTCGGGGCCCCACATCCTGCTGGTCGGCGACAGTCACGCGCAGATGCTCACCAGGATGTTCAAGTCTCTGGCGCAAGACCACGACCTCACGCTGTCACTGAACATCGTCGGCGGCTGCCCGTGGCAGGAGAACCTGAAGAACATCAACGTCGCACCCGCACGGCAGGACGACTGCACCGAGGCCCGCGTCGGCTGGTACGACGACGTTCTGCCCCAGATCTCTCCCGATCTCGTGGTCGTCGCCAGCCTTCCGCGTGACGGGTCGCCGCATCTCGAGGTCCGCGACGACAAGGATGAGCCGCTCGAGCGCGCGATGCTGCGCGGCACGAAGCAGACCTTGGCGAAGATCCAGGAGGTGTCGTCGCGGGCGCTCATGATCCAGAGCGTGGTCGTGCCGACCAAGTTCAAGCCCAACCACTGCCTGACGAGCACGCAGGACCCGGCTCGGTGTGCCGTACCGGCACCGACGAGGAACCGGCCCAGCGACGGCTTCTACCTCGCGGCTGCCGCCGAGTCGTCCGACCTCTTCACGGTGAACCTGAACCCGGTGTTCTGCCCCTCCTCGCCGGTCTGTCACCCCGTCGTCGACGGTGAGGTCGTCTGGCGGGACAAGCATCACGTCGCCCCCGAGTTCGCGGCCAAACAGCGGCAGAAGGTGTGGCGCCTGCTCCGTCGGACGGGCGTGCTGGACGACTTCTCAGCCTGACTGGGTGTGTCCCTATTCGGACCCACCGGCTTCCCTTGGCCACTGCCCGGTGGGGCGGTGGTTCTTGGTTCCCGTCCGAGCGCCCGCCGCTGGTTGGCGGTGGGTCTTGCCTCGGTTCCGACCCAGGGCCCCTTCGTGTAGCAGGGTGGCGGTCGGCTCTTTCCCGGCCCATCCGGGTGCAGACACGAGTACGCGGTGTCAGGCGGCCGCTCGCGGCGGCGGTGAGGTCGAGTCGGCGTGGCCGTTCGGCGGCCCGCTGGTCCAGGTTCGCCCGCACCCGACCCAGATGGTGGTTGAACGCCAGCCGGAACGCACCCGCGTGCGCCAGCAGCCTCTGGTGCTGCGCGGCGTTCACGTCCAGGGTGAACCGGTACGTCGTGGCCCGCGTCAACGGCACACCCGTGTGCGACACCAACACCGCGGTGCCCTCACGCGAAGCTTTCCCGAACGCCATGGCACCGATCGTGCCGCCTGCCACCGACAGCGCCGCGACCAGTTGGCGCGGGTGAGCGGGGCCGGTCAGGCCCCTTGCGCCGGTGTCCAGCGAGCGGTGCCGGAAGTGAGCTCGATTTCGAGCGTCCCGAAGCTCCGCTGCGCCGGGCTCTGCGTGCGGCGCGGCGGGTCGGCGGGCGCGATGGTGATTCGATCCAACGCCACGTTCACCCGCTTCGTCCCCTCGAGAAGAACGAAGGGGCCGAACGCGCCCGCGGTCTCGCTGCCTCCTGGCCGGGCGTCGCGTTCGCTGCCCATGGTGAGCACGGCGCCCCAGACCGCTGGGTCGGCCGGTGGATCGAGCACCATCCTGGCGTCCACGTCCAGGCCGTTGCTGCCCGGCTCGGGCTGTGACAAACCGGGGATGAGTGCGTAGACCAACGACACCATCGGATGCACGGGCTTGCCCTCGTAGTGGCCCGGGTCGTCGCTGTTCACGCCACCCGGCGGACCTCGAGGTCGTGCTGGCGACCAAGCGTGCGGGCAGCAGCGGCGGTGACGCCGCGGTCCTCCAGGACCAGTTGGTGCGGCCGTAGGGGCCACCGCGGTCGTGGAAGGTGAACCCACCGTTCGAGGCACCCCGCGCCAGGTGCGTGTCGATGACCACCATCGACGGCGTCGCCTCGGCACGACCGTCCACCTCGCGTGTGGCCGCGTGCAGCACCGTCAACGCACGCGCCCAGGTGCCATTGCGCGACCACCGGCGGAACTGCGACCACACCCGGGTCCACGGGCCGAACGACTCCGGCAGGTAGCGTCACTGGCAGCCGGTGTGCGCGATGTACAGCATCGCGTCCACGACGGTGCGCAGGTCGTCGGCGTGCTTGCGGCCCCGCTTGCCCGGCGCGGTGAACACCGGGTCCAACAGCTCCCACTGGTCATCGGTCAGGTCGCTTGGGTATGGCATGACCCGCACCGTGACGTCCAGCGGCGTGGTCGCAATAGGGACACACCCAGTGAGACGGGCGACCGGGCGTGCGGCTGGTCGTGGGCTGCCGAGGAGGGGTACAGCGCGGCCGCACAAGGCGTCACCCTGTCGCTTCGACAAGGCTGCGCTCGAAGCGAGAACGGTCTTCGACCTGCGGGTCTGATGGTGGGCGATACTGGGTTCGAACCAGTGACCTCTTCGGTGTGAACGAAGCGCGCTACCACTGCGCCAATCGCCCGTGTGCTCGTGCGCCGAAAGGTTAGCGCATGCCGCCGCTCGACTCACATCCCGGGTAGGTCGGGCACCCAGCCGGCCAGGCCCTGGACCCAGTTCCACCCGTCCACGGCGAAGTCAGGCCAGTCGTAGGCCACCAGGTAGGCCACTGCCACGGCCGACACGGCGAGGAACCCGAGCCCGCCGAGCATCAGTCGCCGACGCCGGACCTTCGGGTCCATCGCCTCGGCCCTCAGGCGAGCCTGATGCGCCTTGTCCCGCGCCTTGACCAGCCAGCGGTCGGCCCAGTCGTACTCCGTCGCGAGGATGGCCAGACCGAGCACGATCCCGACGATGCCCGGACCAGGGGTGACCATCATCACGAGCCCCCCGACTATCACCAATGTCCCCAAAGTGGTGACCAGCAGCTTTGTGGTCAGCGAAAGGGCCGGGTTGGCGTGCAGCCGGCTGTGAAGGCGACCTCTGCGGCGGACCGTCCGGTGCCCCGCCTCGGGCGGAGAGGTCGCCTCGGGTGGCGAGGTCGCCTCCGGAGAGGAGGACTTCGTCGACTCGTGATTCACGGCACCTTCAGGGGGAGGTCGGGTGGACCGATACCTAGACCAGTGGCCCCGAGCCTAGCCTCAAGCGGCAACCGATTTCCCGATCTCGATCCCGGCCAAAACGGGACACAACGCACGGCATGACCTAGCGCACAAAAAAATTCTTGGCAGATGAGGGTTGTTTTCGCGTCACGCGGAAAGCCTGTCTACGTCTCATGGGCGAACCATCTGGGAGGAAGGCGTTCACATGGACTACTCGATGAACACGGCACCGTTGATCGTGTC
>Ga0075331_1000297_pt1 | contig 10823 bp, 13 predicted proteins | sample MayberrySE_TuleA_FD_120090 | JGI IMG/M metagenome (GOLD analysis project Ga0075331, IMG submission 120090) | Natural and restored wetland microbial communities from the San Francisco Bay, California, USA, that impact long-term carbon... | ecosystem: Environmental > Terrestrial > Soil > Wetlands ... | reverse complement strand
CGCCGACGCACTGGGCGGGCTGGCGGCGCGGCTGGGATTCCAGGTCGCGTCCGGCGGTGAACCCATCGGCGCCGCGGCGGTCGTGTGCGCCTCGCACGGACGTGACGAGGAGGAGGTGCTGACCGCCGCCCTGCGCGCCGGCGCCGGATACGTCGGTCTGGTGGCCAGCCGCAAACGCGGCGAGGCCGTCGTGGCTTCGCTCGACGTCGACGAGGCGCAGCGGGCGAGGGTGCACACCCCGGCCGGGATGGACATCGGCGCGCGGACGCCGGAGGAGGTGGCGCTGTCGATCCTGGCCGAGATCGTGGCCGAGCGCCGGCAGGCGTCCGGGCGCCCCGTGGAGGCGTCCGAGCAGGCGCCCGAGCAGCCGACGGAGCAACCGGCCGCCCACCAGGCCACGCGGCCGGCCGCGCAACCCTCGACCGCGCTCGACCCCGTCTGCGGGATGTCGGTGGCGACCGTCGACGCGTCGCTGCACCTCGATCACGAGGGCGTGCGTTACTGGTTCTGCGGGTCGGGCTGCCTGCGCGCGTTCGCCGCGGACCCCGCGGGGTACGTGGCCCCGTGACCGACCTCGCCGACGGGCTCGACCTGACCGAGCTGGTTCCCGACATCGCGACGCTGCACCGGGGGCTGGACGCCACCGGCTACCTGGCCGACGAAGGGCTGGCGACCGCGCTGTTCTGCGCCGTACGGCTGCCCCAGCCCCTCCTGCTCGAGGGCGAGGCCGGCGTCGGCAAGACGCAGGCGGCCAAGTCGCTGGCGGAGTTCCTCGGCACCCGGCTGATCCGGTTGCAGTGCTACGACGGCATCGAGGCCGCCGAGGCGCTCTACGAGTGGAACTACCCACGCCAGCTGCTGGCGATCAGGCTTGCCGAGGCGACGGGAACCCACGTGCAGGAGGCCGACCTGTTCGGCCGGCAGTACCTCGTCGAGCGCCCGCTGCTGCAAGCCGTGCAGCACCCGGGTCCGCTGCCGGCGGTGCTGCTGATCGACGAGGTCGACCGCGCCGACGAGGAGTTCGAGGCGTTCCTGTTCGAGCTCCTGGCGGAGGCGGCCATCACCATCCCGGAGATCGGCACGGTGCGGGCTGCGGTGCCGCCCCTGGCGCTGCTGACGTCCAACCGCACCCGCGACCTGCACGACGCGCTGAAGCGGCGCTGCCTCTACCACTGGATCGACTACCCCGACGTCGGCCGGGCGGCGGCGATCATCCGCCGGCACGTGCCGTCCGCGGCCGAGGACCTGACGACCGGCGTGGCGGCGGCGGTGCAACGGCTGCGCAGCCTGGACCTGCAGAAGCCGCCGGGGGTGGCCGAGGCGATCGACTGGGTCGGTGCGCTCACGCTGCTCGGCGCGTCCCGGCTCGACGGCGCGGTCGTGGCCGGCACCCTGGGGTCGGCACTGAAGTACCGGGAGGACATGGAGGTGGCGGCGTCGAGAGGTGTCGCCTGGGTGGCCGATGGCAGCTGACACCGGTGCCGCGTCGATGCTCGCCCTGCCTCCCGACCTAGCCACGGTCGCGGCCGGTTTCGGAGCCCGGCTCCGCGCGGCCGGCGTACCCGCGAGCCCGCAACGCTCGGCACGGTTCGCCGCGACGGTCTCGCTCGCGCGGCCGGCGACCCTGTCCGACCTCTACTGGCTCGCGCGGGTGACGCTGGTCGACGCGCACGAGCAGTTCGAGGTCTTCGACCGGGTCTTCGCCGAGGTGTTCCGCGGCATCATCGACGTGGCCGAAGGTCGGGGCGACACCGCGGCCCCGACGCTGCCGCCCGATGTGCGGCCCGGCCCGCGGGTGCGCCCCGGTGCCGGCTCCGCGCCCGAGTCCGACGTAGCCCGACCCGGGAGCGACTCGGGTGCGGCGGCCCGAGACGACGCGCGAGATGACTCCGCCGACGAGTCCGCGGTGCTGATGACCGCGAGCGTCGAGGAGCGCCTCGGTCACAAGGACTTCGCCGACTACACGGCCGAGGAGCTGGCCGAGCTGCGCCGGCTCACCACCGAGCTGCGGCTGGTGGCACCGATGCGTCGGGCGCGGCGCACGGCGCGGGCCGCGACGGGCCGGCGGCTCGATGTCCGGCGGACCCTGCGGAGGGCGCACCGCACCGGAGGCGATCCGGCCCGACGCGAGTACCGCCTGCGCCGCAGGCACCCGCGCCGGATCGTGCTGCTCGCCGACGTCTCCGGGTCGATGGAGTCCTACTCCCGGGTCTACCTGCAGCTGCTGCAGGGCGCGGTCCGCGGCGTCCGCGCGGAGGCGTTCGTGATGGCGACCCGGCTGACCCGGCTGTCACAGGCGCTGGCGACCGGGCACCCCGACGTGGCGCTGGCGAGGGCCGCCGATGCCGCACCGGACTGGTCGGGGGGCACCCGCCTGGGTGAGTCGCTGAAGACCTTCCTCGACGACTACGGCCGGCGCGGGATGGCTCGCGGCGCGGTGGTCGTGATCGTCTCCGACGGCTGGGAACGGGCCGACCCGGCGGTGCTCGGGGAGCAGATGGCCCGGCTGCGACGACTGGCGCACCGTGTCATCTGGGTCAACCCGCGCTCGGCGGCCGAGCACTACGAACCGCTGGTCGGCGGGATGGCGGCAGCACTCCCCCATGTCGACGTCGTGGTGTCGGGACACTCCCTGCGTGCGCTCGACGACGTGCTCGCCGCGATCAGCGAGTGAGGCCTCAGCGGGTGTAGGTGCCGACCAGCCGGCCGGCCGCGACCGCTGACTGCTGGATCGCACGCAACGCACGCTCGAGCTTCGTGCCCTCGCGCAGGCCGGTCGCGGACCGGAGGCCGAAGACGGTGAAGCGGTAGTGGTGCGTGCCGCTCGGCGGACACGGTCCGAAGTACGCCGCGTCCCCGGCGGAGTTGCGCATCTGCCGGCCACCCGCCGGCACCTCACCCTCCCCGACCGACCTGGTCCGGGGCGGCACGTCGAGCACCACCCAGTGCACGAAGGTCCCCCGCGGCGCGTCCGGGTCGTCGACCAGCAGGGCGACCGCCGCCACCTCAGCAGGCAGTTCGGTCCACGCCAACGGCGGCGAGAGGTTCGCACCGTCGCAGCTGTACCGCTGCGGGATCGGGCTGCCGTCCTCGAACGCCGTACTCGTCACGGTGATCATGTCCGGCCCTCGCCGTCGGCCCGTCCGGCCGTCGGAGCAGCGGCCCGGTCGATGTCGAGCACCCGCAGCAGCTCCATCGGCAACGGGAAGACGATCGTGGAGTTGTGCTCCGCGCCCAGCTCGAGCATCGACGCCAGCGTCCGCAGCTGCAGCGCAGCGGGGTGCCTCTCGAACACCTCGGCCGCCTCACCGAGCTTCGCGGCGGCCTCCTGCTCGCCGAGCGCGTGGATCACCTTCGCCCGGCGGTCCCGCTCCGCCTCGGCCTGCGAGGCCATGGCCCGCCGCATGCTCTCCGGCAGGATGACGTCCTTGACCTCGACGAGCGTGACCTTGACGCCCCAGGGGTTGGTCACGTCGTCGATGATCTGCTGCAGCTGCTGGTTGACCTCGTCGCGCTTGGTGAGGAGGTCGTCGAGGCTGGTCTGGCCGAGGATGCTGCGCAGCGTGGTCTGCGCCACCTGCTGGGTGCCGAAGCGGTAGTCGTCGATGGACAGCACCGACCTGATCGACTCCACGACGTTGAAGTAGGCGACGGCGTTGACGTGCACCGTCACGTTGTCGCGGGTGATCACGTCCTGCGGCGGGATGTCGTAGGTCTGGGTGCGCAGGTTGACGCGGATCAGCTTGTCGATCACCGGGATGATGAAGATCAGGCCCGGCCCCTTCAGCGGCTGCACGCGGCCCAGCCTCAGGATCACACCTCGCTCGTACTCGGGCAGGATCTTGATCGCGGCGGCCAGCAGTGCGACCACCACGACGACGGCAAGGGCCAGCCCGATCAGTGTCGCGTTGCTCATGTCGTGTCCTCTCGGTTGTCCGAACCCGCCTCCGCCTCGGGGTCGACGACCAGGACCAGCCCGTCGACGCCCACGATGCGCACCCTTGTCCCCGCACGCAGTGGGGCGCCGGTGCTGCGCAGTCGCCACCACGCGCCCTCGGTGAAGGTGCGGCCGTCCGCGCCGTCGGCGTCTCGCACCGTCACCGACTGCCCGGTGAAGACGTCGGGCCCGGTCGCCCTCGACGGCATCGACCGGGTGCGCGCCGCGATCCGGCCGGCGATCAGCACGGCGAGCCCGGCGACGATCGCGGCCGGGAGCACTGCTGCCAGGTCCACCGACACGCCCTCGGCGTCGTCGAACAGGAAGATCGCCGCGAGCACGAGTACGACGGCACCGCCGAACGCGAACCCGGCGACCCCCGGTGCGAACAGCTCGGCCACGAACAGCGCCACGGCGATCGCGAGCAGCAGCAGGCCCACGACGTTGACCGGCAGCACGGACAGGCTGAACAGCGCGAGCAGCAGCGCGGTCGCCCCCGTGGCGCCGGCGAACCCGACGCCGGGGGTCGCCAGCTCGTAGATGATCCCGAGGGTGCCGACCGTCATCAGCAGGAAGGCGATGTTGGGGTCGGCCAACGCCTGCAGGATCCGCCGGAACAGCCCGAGGTCGTCGCGCTCCACGACCGCGCCCGCGGTGCGTACGACGACCTGCTCGTCGTCGGCCACGGTGACCCGCCGCCCGTCCGCTGCTTCCAGCGCGCCGGCGAGCGAGGAGCTCTTCGCCTCGACGGCTCCGATCCGGACCGCCTCGTCCACCGGTGCGGAACGGCCGTCGCGCACCATGTCGACGGCGAACTCCTCGTTGCGCCCGCGCAGCTGGGCCAGCGACTCGACCTGGGCCGCGGCGTCGTTGACGATCTTCTCCGAGACGTCCTCGCCCTCGAGCCCGACCGGCGTGGCCGCCCCGATCGCCGTACCCGGTGCCATCACGGCGACGTGTGAGGCGAACGTGATGATGGCGCCGGCAGAGCCCGCCCGCGCCCCCTGCGGGCTCACGTAGACGACGACCGGGACGGGGCTTGCGAGCACGTCCTCGACGATGTCGCGGGTCGAGGTCAGGAGACCGCCGGGCGTGTCCAGCTCGATGACGTAGGCGTCGAGGTCCTCGGCACGCGCCCGTTCCAGACCGCCGCGGATGTGATCGGCGACGACCGGCGTGATCGCGGTGTCGATCCGTGTGGCCAGTGCCCGTGGTGATTCGGCCTGCTGCTCTCCGGCTGCGAGCGCGGCATCCGGGGCGGCAGCGAGCGGAACCAGCACGAGGATTCCCAGAGCGGCGGTCAGCCGCCCCAGCCTCGCGAGAATCGGCATCATGGCGGTTCTGTGGATGACCCCTCCGATGCTCAGTCTACGACCGGGCGGCCTGGTGCCGGGCTGCTGACGGCGCACCCGCCGCCTGCGCTCGCGGTCGCCGGTGCCGCGATGTGAGGATGCTGGGGACGCACCTGCGCAGCGCCGCGGCGCTGCCGGAGACGACTGGAGTGTGCATGGATACAGGACTGCGGGGTCGCACCGCCCTCATCCCCGGGTCGACCTCGGGCCTCGGCCTGGCGACCGCCCGGGCGCTCGCCGCCGAGGGGATGAACGCCGTCGTCGTCGGCCGCCGAGGCGACCTGGCCGAGAAGGTGGCGGCAGAGCTGCCCTCCGCCATCGGGGTCGAGGCCGACCTCACCGACCCGGATGCGCCGCAGCGGATGGTGGCAGCGGCCGTCGAGCGGTTCGGGCAGGTGGACGTGCTCGTGCTCAACGGGGGCGGGCCGCCACCGGGTACGGCGACCGAGGTCACGGCCGAGTCCGCGGAGGGGGCGGTCCGGCTGCTGCTGCTCCCCCACATCCGGTTGGTGGAGGCCGTCCTGCCCGGGATGCGTGAACGACGCTGGGGCCGCATCGTCGCGGTGGGTTCCAGCGGGATCCAGCAGCCCATCGACCGGCTCGCACTGTCCAACACCGTGCGTCCGGCGTTGGCGGGATATCTCAAGACGCTCGCCTCCGAGGTGGCCGCCGACGGCGTGACCGTGAACATGGCGCTGCCGGGTCGCATCGCGACCGACCGAGTGGAGTCCCTCGACGCCGCCTCGGCCGAGCGGCAGGGGATCTCGGTCGAGGAGGCACGCCGCCGGTCGGAGGCGACCATCCCGGCCGGACGCTACGGCGAGCCCGAGGAGTTCGCGGCTCTGGTGACCTTCCTCGCGAGCGTGCCCGCCGGGTACATCACGGGCGAGCAGGTTCGCTGTGACGGCGGCCTCGTGCGCGCGCACTGAGGTCCTGCCCTCGCGACCCTGTGCATTAGCCTGCAGCAGGCCACCCTCAGGCCGTAAAGTCTGTGCATGGCAGACCCCGACCTCGACCGGTTGGCGCTGCTCGTCGTCGACGTGCAGCGCGGGTTCGACGACCCTCGTTGGGGAGTCCGCAACAACCCTGACTGCGACGCGAACATCGGGGCCCTGGTCGACGAGTGGCGCGCCTGTGGCCGCCCGGTCGTCCACGTGCGACACGACTCGGCCGAGCTCGGGTCACCGCTGCGTGCCGGCACCTGGGGCAACGAGCTCAAGCCCTACCTGGCCGACCCACCGGACCTCCTCGTGACCAAGTCGGTCAACTCGGCGTTCCACGGACAGCCCGACCTGCACCAGTGGTTGCGCGAGCGGATGCTCGACGGCCTGGTGGTCTGCGGGATCACCACCAACCACTGCTGCGAGACGACGGCACGAGTCGGCGGCAACCTCGGCCACCGGGTCCTCTTCGTGCTCGACGCCACCCACACCTTCGACCGGGTCGGCCCCGATGGGCGCACGGTCTCGGCCGACGAGCTGGCCTACGTGACCGCGACCAACCTGCAGGGCGAGTTCGCCGAGGTCGTGCGCACGGCCGATCTGCTCTCCCGCACCCACGCCTGAGGCGTCGCGATCCCACCATCGGGTACGTCGCAACGGCGTACCGTTGAGCCATGCGCGGGGACCGGGTGGAGATCGTCATCGACGCAGGCGGTGAGGTCCGCACCTACGAGGTCGTCGCCACGCGCAACGGTAGGCGGGTCGAGATCAACACCGGCCGCGGTGTCGTCGAGGTCACCGAGGTGACGCGCGGCGGTACGCCGGTCCGCACGGCGCGCTTCATGGCCAACCGGATCCTCGCGCTGGTCGAGCATCCGGCGACCGACCGCAACATCGCCCAGGAGGTCTTCGAGCCGACCTGAGCCCGGCTGTCTCGACGTCGGCCTAGTGCCCGTCGGACTGCCGCGGCGCAAAGGGCCACTCCTCGAACGACGAGCACCGACCGTCATCCGCGAACCGCATCACCCACAGGTCCCGCCACCGGCTGTGCCCCGGTGCGCCGTAGTCGACGAAGACCCGGACGACCGCCACGGGCCCGTCCACCGCCACGACCTCGCTCGACATCTCGAACTCCTCGTCAGGTCCGTCGCGCTCGGCCTCCCAGAACCGCTCGACGGCGTCGAGACCCTCGTGCGGGTCGGCCCACGGTGAGGGGAGGTAGGAGATGTCCGGTGTGAAGAGCTCGAGGAGGGATGCGGTGCCGGGCGACCGCCACGCCCGCTCGTAGCGTGCGACCCAATTCTCCAGCGCTTGCCTGTCCATGTCTCCCACTGTGCACCCCACCGGGGTGACAGGTCGCGAGGGACAGCGTCGGCGAGTCGACGGACGGCAGGTCGCCTGCCGGGAGAGACCTGGGTCAGCTGTCCTCGTCGAAGTCGTCGGCGACCCTCACGCGGTCGGCCGGAACGTGGAGACTGTGCTCGAGCCCCGCCGTGCAGAAGGGGCACGGAAGCGCAGTGGCGATGTCCATCGTGGACTCCCAATGAGTGCCTGCGCGGTAGCCCCCGACCGCTGCGATTGTTGCGCTGTCAATAGTTCCCCGTCCTGGTGCGCCCAAACACAGCGGATGAATTCCTTACCAGCAGGCAAGAAGACGAACGGTGCGTGTCCGCGAGCGCTGCACTCGGCGACGTGCCATGCTCAGCTGTGATGGGGGCACCGGAGATGACGCCGCTGGAGCGGCTGACGTCCTTGCGCCAGTACAGCAAGGACGTCAAGCAGCGCGTTGCGGTGGTCGTCGGCCGGCTCGAGCCCGCACTGGAGGCGGTGCTGCGACAGCAGCCGGAGCTGGTGGAGGCGACCGCGCGCACGCTCGTCGAGGCGCACTTCCCGATGACCGTGGCACCCGACGTGCTGACCGCGGTCGGACTCGATCCTGACGCGATCTTCGCGGTGCGGGGTGCACCCGACGAGCTCGAGCGCAGGCGCCGCAGCTCGAGCTGGCCGGCACTCATCCTGGCGGCCTGGGACCGGCAGTGCGCGTTCTGCGGGTACGACGGACAGCTCGGCAGCGCCGTCGTCGGCCTCGCGATGATCACCACGTCAAGGTGTCGGCACAGTTCTCGGCACGCACGGAGACGGCCAAGCGCGTGTATGACCTGCGCGGCCGTCCCGTGCGCCCTCGCCGCGGCGCGACACGCCCCGCACGCGAGTACGTCGAATGGCACGACCGCCAGGTCTTCAAGGGCGACGCAATCGCATCCTGAACGGGACTGCGGCAGATACACCTTCACCTGAGGTCAGCGGCGTCCGCGGCCGTGATCGTGACCTGCGGCCTCCCAGGCCTCGACCGACGTCTCGAGTGACTCGGTGAACGCACCCACGATGTCGCGCAGCAGCCGAGCCTTGTGCAGCGCGTTCGCGGCGTCGCTCGGCCTGTCGACCCAGAAGTCGAGCGACACCACCCGGTCGCAGTCCGAGATCGTCAGCGTGGCGTCGATCCAGGCACGCCCAGCACGGTCGGTATCGCTGTCGATCTCGCTGCTGGCGATGATGTAGGCGCCGCGGTGGTGACCACGACGGTTGAGAAAGCTCCGGCGGTAGAAACGATGTGAGACAGCCATGCCTCATCCCTCCTCGCCGACCCGGGTGGTCAGCGTTGGTGCTCCAGCACCTGGCTCACCTCCTCGCACTCGATGACGTGCCGCCTGCGTTCACGGCACCAAGGTCTACACCGACCCACCGACACAATCCGCGCGTCCCGCTGCACAGCGGTCAGCGCGTGATGTTCACTGAGGGCATGCCGACCAAGGAAGAGTGCAACTGGGCCATGGCGGCCCACCTGGGCAGCTTCGTGGCCGCGTGGTTCGCCCTCGGCCTGCTCGCGCCGCTGATCGTCCTGCTCGCCAAGGGCAACGACTCGGCCTTCATCCGTAGGCACGCCGTCGAGTCGCTGAACTTCCAGATCAACGCGCTGGTCTACATCGTGGTCTTCGCACTCCTGATCTTCGTGGTGATCGGCCTCGTCCTGCTGCCGCTGTACGGCATCTTCTACCTGGTCGCGGTGATCCTCGGATCGGTCAAGGCCTCCAACGGGCAGGAGTTCCGCTACCCGTTCACGCTCCGCCTGGTCTCCTGACGGGCCCGCCGATCCCCCGTGCGGTGGCCGCCGCACCGATGACGCGTCACGAGACGCTAGTGAACGCATGGGACGAAAGTTGCGCAGTTTTCGCAACTTGAGCGACGTTCATGCTTGCTCTGCGCAAGACATCGGGCTTAGCGTGAGCCGGGTCACCGCCTCGGCTGAACGAAGGAGCCCGCCGTGGACCTGCAACTACTCCTCGCCCTGGGCCTGGGCATCACCACGATCATCGTGCTGGTGCTGCGCACCCGGCTCGACGCATTCGTCGCCCTGCTCATGGCGTCCCTCGTCACCGGCGCGGTCGCCGGCCAGGGGGCCAACGAGATCCTCACCTCGATCACGGACGGCTTCGGCGCAACGCTCGCGTCGATCGGCATCGTGATCGGCCTCGGCGTGGGGATCGGCAAGATCCTCGAGGTCTCGGGAGCCGCCGAGGCACTCGCCCGTGCGTTCATCAGGGCCTTCGGCAAGGGCCGCGAGCCGTGGGCGATGGGCAGCACCGGCGCCCTGGTGTCGATCCCGGTCTTCTGCGACTCCGGCTACGTGATCATGCATCCGCTCGCCCGATCGGTCGCGGGTCGCGAGCGCAGGGGTTTCGTCACGCTCGCCCTCGCGCTCGGGTGCGGCATGACCCTGACCCACCACCTCGTGCCGCCGACGCCCGGCCCGCTGGCCGTCGCCGGCATCATCGGCGCCGACCTCGGCGGGCTGATCCTCGCCGGCCTCGCGTTCACCGTGCTGCTGATGCCGATCGTGGTCTTCTACGCCAAGTGGATCGGGCCGAAGCTCGAGTCCGAGGTGGACACCCGCGTGCAGGAGGCGGTCTACGGCAGGAGCACGCGCGCCGGCGGCGGCGGTGTCGCCACGGCCACCATGACCGGCGACGACCCCGAGCAGACCGAGGACGCGAACCCCGCTCCTGAGCTCGGCACACCTCCCGAGGGCGCTTCGCCGCACCGCGTCGGAGCCTTCATCGCATCCCTCCCCCTGCTGATCCCCATCCTGCTGATCGTGCTCAACACGGTGGCCTCCGCCATCGACCGCAGCAGCCAGGGCGCGCTGGCCGCGGAGGACTACGAGCCGTCCACGTGGGCCGCCCCGCTGGTCTTCATCGGCAACCCCGTCATCGCGCTGATCATCGGCATCGTGCTGGCCGTCTACCTGCTGCTCCCCCGCTGGACGCCGCGCAACAAGGTGCACGGCTGGCTCGCCGATGCCGCCGCCTCCGCCGGCCTCATCATCCTGATCACCGGCGCCGGTGGCGCCTTCGGCGAGGTGCTGCGCAGCTCCGGTGTCGGCGACGCCCTCGCCGAGGCCATCGCCTCGGTCAGCATGCCTGGCTTCCTCGTGCCCTTCCTGATCGCCAGCCTGGTGCGGATCGCGCAGGGCTCCGGCACGGTCGCGATGATCACCGCTGCCTCGGTCTCCGCTCCGCTGGTCTCGGAGCTCGG
>Ga0075331_1000295_pt1 | contig 10924 bp, 9 predicted proteins | sample MayberrySE_TuleA_FD_120090 | JGI IMG/M metagenome (GOLD analysis project Ga0075331, IMG submission 120090) | Natural and restored wetland microbial communities from the San Francisco Bay, California, USA, that impact long-term carbon... | ecosystem: Environmental > Terrestrial > Soil > Wetlands ... | reverse complement strand
GTCTTCTTGCGCCCGGTCGTCTTCTTGCGCCCGGTCGTCTTCTTCCGGGCCGTGGGCTTCTTGCGGGCCGTGGTCTTCTTTCGCCCGGTCGTCTTCCTGCGTGCGGCGGGCTTCCTCGCAGCGGTCTTCTTCGCAGCTGTCTTCCTGCGTGCCGGCTTGCGAGCGGCCGTCTTCTTCGCGGGTCTGCGGGCTGTTGCCTTCTTGCGACCGGTCGTCTTCCTGGCTGCCGCCATGCCTCCTCCCCTTTCCTGGTGCCTTCGTCGGACGGATCGTCGGCCGTGCCTCAGGACGCCATGCGCTTCAGGCGTCGGCGTTCCCGTTCGCTCATGCCGCCCCAGACGCCGTACCGCTCGTCGCGTCGGAGCGCGTAGTTCAGGCATTCGATGCGCACGGGACACTCGCTGCAGATCCGCTTGGCCTCCCTCGATGAGCCTCCCTTCTCGGGGAAGAAGATCTCAGGGTCGTATTCGCGACACCGTGCTCGCTCTTGCCAAGGGATGTAGTGATGCACGCTCGTCTCCCCCCGAAATCACATCGGTGTGATTCTGAGGGAAGAACGACCCCGGTGACAAGCCCTACTTCGAGGAAGTTCTCTGCCTCATCCCTCGTCCTGTTGGCCCCATGGTGTCGAACCGGAGGCGAAGTCGCAAGTCGGAACGAGCGATGGAATGCTCCGGGAGCTCATCCCGCGACTCGCCGAAGGTGGTGCGCCGTGCCGTCGCTCGCGACCCGGTCGTACGTCGTGGTGCGCACGACGGGTGTCCGATCGATCGCGTGGATCGCATCGTCGAACTGATCCGGCGTCATCTCGATGCCCCACTCAGCGCCGGCCATGCGGCTGATCGTCTCCTCCATGAGGGTGCCTCCGAAGTCGTTGGCGCCCGAGCGCAGGATCGCCTGGCACGCGTCGACACCGAGCTTCACCCACGAGACCTGGATGTTCGGGATCGACCCGTCGAGCAGGATGCGCGCCACGGCGTGCATCCGCAGGTTCTCCTCGAACGTCGCGCCCGGGCGAGCCTTCCCCGCCAGGTAGATCGGCGCGTTCTGATGCACGAACGGCAGCGGCACGAACTCGGTGAACCCTCCCGTGTCGGCCTGGATGCGGCCGATCCGCCGGATGTGGGAGACCCAGTGTGGCGGCGCATCGACGTGGCCGAACATGATCGTGCTCGAGCTGCGGATGCCGAGACCGTGCGCGGTGCGGACGATCTGCTCCCACGTGTCGGCAGGGAGCTTTCCCTTGGTGAGCACCCAGCGCACGTCGTCGTCGAGGATCTCCGCCGCCGTGCCCGGAATCGTGCCGAGACCGTGCGACTTGGCCTCGGTGAGGAACTCCTCGAACGAGACGCCCAGCTTCGTGGACCCGTTGAGGATCTCCATCGGGCTGAACGCGTGCACATGCATCTCCGGCGTGCGTCGCTTCACGGCTTCGACCACGTCGAAGTAGAACGAACCCGGCAGGTCGGGATGGATGCCCCCCTGCATGCAGACCTCGGTCGCGCCGCGCCGCCTCGCCTCCTCGGCTCGATCGCCCACCTCCGCGAGCGTGAGGGTGTAGGACTCCTCGTCGACCTCACGTTGAGCGAACGCGCAGAAGCGGCACCCCACGTAACAGACGTTCGTGAAGTTGATGTTCCGGTTGATCACGTAGGTGACGTCGTCGCCGACCGCCTCGCGGCGCAGGTCGTCGGCCACCGAACGTAACGCGTCGAGCGCGGCACCTTCGGCTCGGAACAGCGCGAGCGCGTCGTCGTCGGAGATCGGGCGATGCGCCGCCGCCTTCGTCAGCGCGGAACGGATCTGCGCGTCGAGGCGCTCGGGCTCGACCGTGGAGCGCGACCAGGCCGCGGTCTCGGCCGGCAGGTCGGTCTCGCCGTAGACGGTGCCGGCGTCCCCACGGAGGCCGGCCCCGGTTGCCTTGGCGAACGTGAGCGAGATCGCGCGCGGCTTCCAGCGGACATCGGGATCCTGCCAGGCGATCGGCGCGGGGCGGGCTCCCTCGATCGCGCGCCCGTCCTCGCCGAGCAGCGCCTCGACGGGTGCGCGCATCTTCCCTGCGATGAAGACCTCGGGCTTCGAGGCGTACTCCGGGTAGATCGTGAGCCGTTCGCGCAGCGTCTTGCCGTGCGAGGCCGTCGTGGCCCGCAGCGCCTCGATCGACGGCCACGGCTTCTCGGGGTTCACGTGGTCGGGCGTGATCGGCGAGACGCCTCCCCAGTCGTCGATGCCCGCCTCGAGCAGGCGCAGTCGCTGTGAGGGGTCGGACAGGTTCGGGGGAGCCTGCACGTGCATGCGCGGGCCGAGCACGATGCGGGCGAGGGCCACCGCGGCGAGGAACTCCTCGTCACCTGGCTCGGGTGCCGAGCGCATCGCCGTGCCGGGCTTGGCGCGGAAGTTCTGCACGATCACCTCCTGCACGTGCCGGTAGCGCCGATGCAGGTCGCGGATCTCGAAGAGCGCCGCGGCTCGCTCGCGCTCGGTCTCGCCGATGCCGACGAGGATGCCCGTCGTGAACGGCACCGCGAGCCGTCCGGCGTCCTCGATCGTGCGCAGCCGCACCGCCGGAACCTTGTCGGGCGAACCGAAGTGCGGTCCTGCCTTGGACGCGAGCCGTTCGCTCGCGGTCTCGAGCATCAGTCCCATCGAGGCGCTCACGTGCTTGAGGCGCGCGAGCTCCTCGTAGCTCATCACTCCCGGGTTGAGGTGCGGAAGCAACCCGGTCTGCTCGACGACGCGGATCGCCACCGACCGCACGTAGTCGAGCGTCGAGTCGTAGCCCCGTTCGTTCAGCCACGTTCGCGCCACCTCGTAGCGTTCCTCGGGGCGATCGCCGAGCGTGAACAGCGCTTCCTTGCACCCGGCGGCGGCCCCGGCCCGTGCGATCGCGACCACCTCGTCGGGTGCGAGGAACGGCGAACCGAGCCTCGCGGGCGGCTTCGCGAACGTGCAGTAGTGGCAGTGGTCGCGGCAGAGCATCGTGAGCGGCACGAACACCTTCCGCGAGTAGGTCACGACGTCGCCGTGGCCGAGGTCGCGCGATCGCGAGGCGATCGACAGGAGTCGATCGAGCGGCTCACCACGCGCCCGCAGCAACGCGGTGGCCTCCTCGAGGCTGAGCGTCGCACCGCGCTCGGCTCGCGCGAGGGCCCGGCGCAGCTCGTGGTCGGCTGTGCGGCCGGCCGAGGGGCCGCGTCCATGGGGCATGTCGGCGAGCCTACTACGCTGTTCCACGATGAAGATCGTGGCGCTGGCGGGCGGGATCGGTGCAGGGAAGTTCTTGCGCGGCATGGCGCGTCTCGTGCCTGGCCGCGACCTGACGGTGATCCTCAACGTCGCCGACGACATCGTCGTGCACGGGTTGCACGTGAGCCCCGATCCCGACTCCGTCACCTACTGGCTCGGCGACGTCGTCGACCGAGAGCGCGGGTGGGGACGACGGGACGAGACCTTCCGCACCACCGAGGAGTTGCGCTCGTTCGGCGCGCCCGACGCATGGTTCAACCTCGGCGATCTCGACCTCGCCACCCACGTGCTGCGGACCGCGATGCTCCGCGAGGGAGCGACGATGTCGCAGGTCATCGAGCGGGTCGCATCGAGGTTCGGGGTCACCGCCCGGCTGCTGCCCGTCTCGGACGACAGCATCGAGACCTTCATCGACGCCGTCGACGCGGACACGGGCGAGCGGCTCGACCTGCACTTCCAGGAGTACTGGGTACGGCGCCGTGCGGCCGATCACGTGAAAGGGGTGCTGTTCGTCGGCGTGGAGTCCGCCCGGCCCGCCCCCGGCGTCCTCGAAGCGATCGAGGAAGCCGATCTCGTCGTGCTCCCGCCGTCGAACCCCGTCGTCTCGATCGGCCCGATCCTCGCCGTCCCGGGGGTTCGCGCGGCGGTCGAGGCGCGCCGGCCGGCCGTCGTGGGCGTGAGCGGCATCGTCGACGGAGCACCACTGGCCGGCATGGCCGACAAGCTGATGCCGGCATTGGGGCTGGAGGTCACCGCCGCCGGCGCGGCGGCGGCCTACGAGGGGCTGCTCGGCACGTGGGTGATCGACGACCGTGACCGGGAGCTCGCGAACCGGATCCGATCCGGCGGCGTCCGGGTCGTGGTCGCCGAGACCGTGATGCGCGACGACGATGCGGCCGAGCGCCTCGCCGCCGTGGTGCTCGGCACGGCACGATGACGCGCGCGTCGGGCCGCGTCGAGATCATCCCGGTCGCCGGCATCCCCGAGATACGGCCCGGCGACGATCTGGCAGCGTTGTTCGAGCCCGCGCTGCGCGCGGCCGGGGTCCACGAGCGCGACGTGGTCGTCGTGACGTCGAAGGTCGTGTCGAAGGCGGAAGGGCGGCTCGTGCCGGGACGCGATCGCGACGAGGCGGTCGCCACCCAGACGGAACGCGTCGTGGCCAGGCGTGGCGACCTCGTGATCGCCCAGACGGCGCACGGCTTCGTCTGCGCGAACGCGGGCGTCGACGCGTCGAACGTCGACGCCGGCTCGCTCGCCCTGCTCCCCGAGGACCCCGACGGCAGCGCCCGCGCACTTCGAGCGCAGCTGTCATCCCGGCTCGGCGTGCGCGAGCTCGCGGTCGTGATCACCGACACGTTCGGGCGCGCGTGGCGCATCGGGGTCGTCAACGTCGCGATCGGCACCGCCGGGCTGCCGTCGCTCGTCGATCTCCGAGGGCGACCCGACGACCGCGGCCGCGAGCTCGAGGCCACCGAGATCGCGCTCGCCGACGAGGTGGCGGCCTCGAGCGGGCTCGCGATGGCGAAGGACGCGCGAACGCCGGCCGCGATCGTTCGGGGGGTCGACCGGCTGGGCGGCGAGCCCCTGCCGGCGAGCGCACTCATCCGACCCGCCGAGGAGGATCTGTTCCGCACGTCACCGTTGCAGGCGCTGCACGAGCGCCGAACCATCCGCTCCTTCGGGCCCGGCGGGATGCCCCGCGAGGCGATCGAGGAGGCGATCCGGGCGGCCTGCACCGCTCCGGCGCCCCACCACTCGAGGCCCTGGCGGTTCAGCGTGTTGATCTCGGAGGCCGCGCGGCGCGGATACCTGGCCGCGATGGCCGCGGCATGGCGGGCCGACCTGCGCGCCGACGGCGAGAGCGAGGCGACGATCGAGCGTCGGATCGGGCACAGCGACGACGTGCTGGGAGCGGCGCCGGTGCTGATCGTGCCGTGGCTGTCGCTGTCCGCTTCCCACACCTACGCCGATGCCGAGCGTTCCGGCGCCGAACGGGACATGTTCCTGCTCTCGGGAGGCGCGGCGATCCAGAACCTGCTCCTGGCGCTGTCGGCTCAGAACCTCGCGAGCTGTTGGATCAGCTCGTCGATCTTCTGTCGCGAGGAATCGCGCGAGGCGCTCGGCATGGGTCCGGAGTGGCTCGCCCTCGGCACCGTGGCGTGCGGTCCGGTCCCGCAGGGCTCTCGCCTCCCACCGCGGCCGGAGATCGATGTCGATCTCGTCGCAGACCTGCGGTGAGAGCACATCGGGTTCCTCCTTGGGTACGCTTGAACCTTCTGATGCCGTTCCCCGACCCTCGGTAAGGAGCCCGAAGCAGGTGCCGAACCAGCCCAACGACGCCCGGAGACCGACGAAGGCCGAACGCAAGGAGCAGGCTCGCCTCGAGCGTGACGCGATCCAGCGACAGATGGCCGCCAGGAAGCGCAACCGCGCCATCGGTCTTTCCTTGATCGCGTTGGCGGCGGTCGCGGCGATCGTGGCGGTCGTCGTGCTGCGGCCGGAGAGCTCCGGCGGGTCGCTCGCCGAGCCCGCCGATCTCTTGTCCCAGGCTCCCGAGGCCGCCCAGGCGGCCGGGTGCACCGAGGTGCAGACCCCCGGCTTCTACGACGGAGCCGATCAAGCGTCGCCCGACTACGCCGATCAGGCGCACATCGGAGGCGACGCCCGGTTCCCCGAGCTACCGCCGCTCGACTCGTACCCGAGCACCCCGCCGACCTCCGGCCCCCACGTCGGCGAGTCGACGCTGCCGGCAGGCGTCTACGACTCGACCCCCGACATCGGGCCGCTGATCCACTCCCTCGAGCACGGCGGATCGGTGATCTGGCTCTCGCCGGGGGCATCGGGGGAACAGGTCGACGAGATCAAGGCCTTCTACGACCAGGACGGCCCGGTGGGCCAGGACCGGGTCATCGTGGCACCCTACGACTACGGCTCAGCTGGCGGCGTACTTCCCGACGGCACGCAGATGGCGCTCGTCGGGTGGCATCGCCTGCAGACGTGCGCGACGCCGGACCTGGCGGTGGCGTTCGACTTCACCAGCCAGTACTCCTTCCCGACCACGCAGGATCGCGAGTACGGCGGTGAGGCTCCCGAGGCCGGAGCACCGATGTAGCGATGACGAACAGGAACAAGAAGCGACGGCGCCCGGGATCCGTGGCGACCGAGCGACCGGAGACGGTCGACTCGCGTGCGGGCCGCCGGGAACGGAAGGAAGAGGCCAGGAAGGCGCGGGAGGCCGCCCGCAAACGGGCCCAACGGAGCGCCTTCATCCGGCGGGCAGCGGTGTTCAGCTTCGTCGGCGTGGTCGGGATCGGCGTCTTCTACTGGCTCACCAAGGCGGCGAGCCCCCGCGACGTGCCGCAGGCGGCGGTCGCCGCCGCCGAAGCCGCCGGATGCACCGCGATCGAACGACCGGCGGGCGACGCCCCGGCCGGGCAACACGTCGCCGACGGAACGCCGATCACCTACGCTCAGAAGCCCGCCACCTCGGGCCAGCACTACGGCGCGCAGGTGCTGCCCTCGTCGCCCGACTCATACGATCAGCCGATCGACAGCGAGGCGGCGGCGGTGCACTTCCTCGAGCATTCGGGGGTGATGCTCTACTACCGGGCCGACGGCGACGGCGCGGTGAGCCCCGACGTGGTCGACGCGTTGCGGGGGGTCGCGGCGAACCGCCAGATGACGGTGGCCGCCCCCTACGACGGGCTGCCGGAGGGCACGTCGGTCGCGATGGCGGCGTGGAACCAGCTCCAGACCTGCCCCGGCACGATCACGGCGGACCAGGCCGGGTCGGTGGCCGGTGGCTTCGCCGAGGCGTTCGCCTGCACGTCGAACGCGCCCGAGCCCAACGCCGCCGACGACTGCTGAGGCCACGCGGCTCAGGTGAGCCGGCAGCTCCCGCCCTTCGGGCAGACGATCGTGCCGTGTTCGAACTCGGCGAGCGTCCCTCCGCTGCCGTCGGCACGAACACGGCTCGTCGGGTAGCCGAGCGCCCCCGTCGTGCCGCCGCGGTGCAGGTAGCTCTTCAGCACCCGGCCCCAGAGCGCGTGGGCGCCCAGGCCCTGTTTCGCGAGGATGCGCCCGCGAGCGAACAGCGCACGCGTCCCCGGGCCGGCGTCGACGATCTGACCGATCGGCATGCCCAGTTTGCCCGACGGGCCCTTGACCGCCTTGTACTCCCGATAGATGGGTCCTCGCAACCACACGGTGACGCCCTTTCCCGCGTTGCGGAAGATCGCGCCCGTGTCGAAACGCTGACGCGACCCGCCGTCGACGGCGGCGACCTTCGATGCCGGGAGTCCCGGCCTGCACATCAGGGCGTCGTAACGGTCTCGGATCGGCCCGGTGATGTTCTTGTCCTGGTTGATCCAGATGCGCGCGTCCCAGACGCCCAGCGCCCATCGGAGCTCCGACCCGGTGACGGTCGACGTTCCCCCGGCGCCTCGAACCGTGGCGGTGATGACGCGTCCGCCGTCGCCCCGCCGCACCTTCGGGAAGCCGCGGATCCGGCCGATCGCCCCCGTGTACGGGGCGAGGCGGTTCGTGAGATCGACCGCGGTGTACGCCTTCTGCCAATCCACCCACGGGTTCCCGCCCGCAGCCTCACCCGGGTCGCATTCGGCCTTGAGGTACGGGATCGCGAACGCGTCGTTCCCCCCGTGCCACACGTCTTCGACCGCATCGGAATGCCCGCCGTCGGAGGCGGCGAAGAACGCCTGGATCACGTCGCCCCCGTGCGTCACGACCTGTCCCCGGGTGTCGTTGACGGCCTTGACCCACCGCTTGCCGTCGAGGCCGGTCTCCTTGCCGGCGCCGACGTAGACCTGGTCGTTCGCGCCGTCGGTGATGTCACACGCACACGCGGGGTTGGGTGCGAAACGCTTGACCTTGTGGGTCGCGAACGTCCGCCCGGCGACGGCCTGTGCGCGGAGCCCCGCGACGGGCCACGAGCTCGGCATCTCCCCGAGGCCGTACAGGTACCGCTCGAGGGCGATCGGCAACACGACCCGCTGATTCCACTTCCCGCCACGCCGGTACAGATCGAGAACGAGGTGGCCGCGGTTGTACGTGTACCCCGTTCCGCTCACCGCGTTCGCCTCGCGGACGAACGCGCGAGCGCCGGAGCCGTACGTCGCGATCAGGTCCGAGGAGGGCCCGCCCCAGGCGTGTCCGCCCACGAGCTTCCCGCCGTGGTCTCGCACCGAGAAACCGCTCGCGTTCGCGCGAAGCGTCCACGTACGGCCCCCCGGGATGCGCCCGACCTCCGTGCCACCTCGCCTGCCGACCCACAGGTGCACGGGCCCACCCCGGGCGCCGAGGTGGACGACCCTGCGATCCCACGTGAGCCCGACGCGGATCTTCCCGACCGGATCGGCCGGACGTGTCACGCGGGTGCCTCGGTAGAAGTGCCGCAGGATGCGCTTGTGCGACCAGCCCATCGTGGCCAGCCCCCTCGCTCCCCACTGCGACATGCCGATCCCATGGCCGAAGCCGGAACCGAAGAAGCGGAAGCCGGTGGCCCGGTCGATGTCGGTGCGCGCCGGGGCGGGTGACCCGGTGAAGGGGTCGTCGGTCGCGCCCGGCACCGTGGTGCCTTCGCCCGCCGCGAGGGCCGATGGCGCCCCGACGCCCACGGCGGCGAGCACGATCGCGACGAGCCCGAGCGCCAGGGCGCGGCGGATCACGAGGCGGCGGCCTCCGTGCCCGCGTCGACCCGGGCGTCGGTCAAGCGTGCACCGGCCGGCACCGAGCCGTCCTGGCCCACCACGCTCGATCCCACGATCGCTCCCTCGCCGACGACGACGTCGCGCGCGAGCACCGAACCCGTGACCACCGCGCCGGCGCCGACGCGGACACCCTCGTGCAGCACGGAATCGTCGATCCGGACCTCGGGGCCGATGGCCGCACCCGCTCCCACGGCCACCCAGCGTCCCAGGTGAGCCCGCAGGTCCACGGCGACGCCGTCGGCGACCCACGGCGCCGGGTACGAGACGCCGTGCACCTTCCCCTCGAACATGTCGAAGTGCGCCTGAAGGTACTTCTCGGGTGTGCCGAGATCGAGCCAGTAGGCCTCGGACACGAACCCGTACACCGGATCTCCGGCCTCGATCACCGCCGGGAAGATGTCGCGTTCGATCGAGATCGTGTCCCCAGGCGTCCACCCGCGCAGCACACGGGGGTCGAGCAGGTAGGTGCCCGCGTTGATGTCGCCGGGGATCGGGTCCTCGGGCTTCTCGCGGAACTCCGCGATCCGGCCTGCCGCGTCGCTGGCGACGAGCCCGAAGGCACGGGCGTCCTCGACGTGATGCAGGGCGATCGTGACGGCGGCGCCCTGCTCCTCGTGGGCCGAGCGCATGGCCGTGAGATCGAGATCGGTGAGGATGTCGCCGTTGAGCGCGAAGAACGGCTCGTCGCCGGCCGATGCGAGGGCGTTCACGATGGCGCCCCCGGTGCCGAGCGCGTGCGTCTCGGTGATCCACGCGATCGCGGGATCGCCGTGTCGGGCCTCGATGAACGGATGGAACACGTGCTCGAGGTAGGGCGAGCTCAGCACGACCTCGTGCACCCCGTGGCGCGCCAGGTGATCGAGGACGTGGTCGAGCGCGTGCCTGTCCATCAGCGGCAGCAACGGCTTCGGCACGGTCTGGGTGAGGGGTCGCATGCGCGTGCCCTCTCCCCCCACCAGCACGACGGCTTTCATCGTGTCGTGATCCTTCCTCGCAGAGCCTCCAGCTCCGCGCGCACGCGCAGCGTCATCCACGCCGCGGGCAACGTGAGCCGGCGCCAGCCGGCGGCCCGGTGCTTGCGGTAGTAACGGTAGACGCTGTCCGAGTGCATACGCAGCATCTCCCGGCTCCGGCCCGTCGAGACCCCCGACTCGTGGACGACCTCGGCCCGCGGCGTGTACAGGACCGACCAGCCCGCGTCCCGCAGTCGGGAGGCGATGTCGAGCTCCTCGCCGTAGAGGGGGAACCCCTCGTCGAAGGTCCCGATGGCGTCGAACACCTCGCGGGGGAACAGCATGCAGCACCCGCTCACCCAATCGACCTCGCGCTGGGTCATGCGATCCCACCCGTCCATGTGGTACCGCCGCGTGAACCTGTTCCCCGGTCGCAACGATCCGAGGATCGCGTGCCCGAACGCGTCGACCATGCCGGGGAACAGGCGCCCGCTCTCGTAGATCGTTCCGTCGGAGTTGCGCACGACCGGCCCGACGATCCCGGAGCGGGGGTTCCGCCCGGCGACCTCGACCAGGTCGGCGAGCGTGCCGGACCACCACTCGGTGTCGGGGTTCAGCAGCAACACGAGCGGCGCCGAGGTCTCGCGGATCCCCTGGTTCCAGGCGGGAGAGAGATACACGTTGGTGGGGTTCTCGATCAGCCGGGCCCAGGGGTGGGCGGCGACCGCCGAGGTGTGCGAGCCGTCGTGCGAAGCATTGTCGATCACGAGCACGTCGAGGGCGACGTCGCCGCGATGCCGTTCGAGCGATGCGAGGCATCGCTCGAGGTATCCGCCCGTGTTGAAGTTCACGATCACGACCGCCAGCTCGGCTTCTTCGGGGGGAACGGTGATCGTCACTGGTGGGGTGTCTGCGCCACCAGCACGATGCCGAGCATGATGCAGAACACCCCGGCCCATCGAAGGGGCGGGATCTGCTCGTGCAGCAGGAAGCGGG
>Ga0075331_1000294_pt1 | contig 10930 bp, 9 predicted proteins | sample MayberrySE_TuleA_FD_120090 | JGI IMG/M metagenome (GOLD analysis project Ga0075331, IMG submission 120090) | Natural and restored wetland microbial communities from the San Francisco Bay, California, USA, that impact long-term carbon... | ecosystem: Environmental > Terrestrial > Soil > Wetlands ... | reverse complement strand
TCACCTGCCTGTGCCCCGTTACCGGGCAGCCGGACTTCGCGCATTTCGTGGTCGACTACGCGCCGCGGGAATGGCTGCTCGAATCGAAATCGTTCAAGCTGTTTCTGTCGAGCTTCCGCAATGCCGCCGCCTTCCACGAAGATGCCACGCTGACGATCGGCAAGCGCATCGTCGAGATCATCGAGCCGTCTTGGCTTCGCATTGGCGGCTATTGGTTGCCCCGCGGCGGGATTCCCATCGACGTGTTCTGGCAGCATGGAACGCCCCCTGAGGGTGTTTGGATTCCGGATCAGGGCGTCGCGCCGTATCGCGGGCGCGGGTGACGTCACGGCCGATCTCGTCATCACCAACGGCGATGGGGCCGGCGAATTGCTACGCCGCACGCTGCATGGATCGGAGGTCCTGCCGTGGCGGGATGTCCTCTATGAAGGTCCCCTGCCGCCAACCGGCACGCTTGAGGAACTCACAAGGCTTCGGATAGAGCATTTGGCCGCGTCCGGCGGCGGTGAGCGCGGCGCTATCGAGTTCGAGCTGACGGCGCGGGACCGTGGTCTCGCCATGAGTGCGAATTTCGATCGCGTGGTGCTTTGGTTCGAGCACGATCTCTACGATCAGCTCCAGCTCTTGCAGGTGCTCGACTGGTTCGCCGATCATCCGCCCGAAGGCGGTAGCCTCCTCCTTGTTCAGACGGAGGACTATATCGGTCGCCAGGAGCCGGACGTGATCGCGCGGCTGGCGGAGACGGCGGCGCCGGTCACCCAGCCGCAGCTCGATCTCGCCAAACGCGCCTGGGCGGCATTGCGTCAGCCGACCCCGGAGGCGTGGGCGAAACTGCTCGATGAGGACACCTCAGCCCTGCCCTTCCTGCACGCCGCCGTGCTCCGCATGTTGGAAGAGCGACCGGGTCCCGACGGGCTGACCCGCACCGAACGGCAGATGCTGTTGACCGTCGAGGCGGGTGAGTCCATGTCCGCGCTCGGCCTGTTCGTCGCGGTACAGAAGATGGAGGAGGCCGAGTTCATGAGTGACTGGAGCTTCTGGCGGCTCCTCGATCAGCTTGCACTCGCGAATGAACCGCTCGTCGCCGGTCTCGAAGCGGCCCCCTTCGAGCATGCCGATCCTGAGCGCGCCAAGGCTTATCTGACCAGCCGCTTGAGCCTGACCTCCCTCGGCAAGGCGGTGCTCGCGGGCGGCGCCGATTGGATGAAGCATCACCATGTCGACCGCTGGTGGGGCGGAACGCATCTCACCGATGACAATTCGTGGCGCTGGAACGGCGAAGCCGAGGAGCTTATCCCCCCGCCTCGGTGACATGCGATCATGCGCGCTTGGTTCAATGATGAGCGCGCTTGATGAGACGATCGATTTCCAACAACTCTGCGAGCAGCGGCTCCAGTTCCTTCAAGGGCACCATGTTGGGTCCGTCGGACGGAGCCTTGTCGGGGTCCTGGTGGGTCTCGATGAACAGCCCCGCCACCCCGACAGCGACCGCGGCCCGCGCGAGCACCGGCACGAAGCGCCGCTCGCCCCCGCTGGAGGCCCCCTGCCCTCCGGGCTGCTGCACCGAATGGGTGGCATCGAAGATCACCGGTGCGCCGGTTTCCGCCAGGATGGGCAGGGCGCGCATGTCGGACACAAGCGTGTTGTACCCGAACGAGACGCCCCGCTCGGTGATGAGCACGTTGGGATTACCGGCGCCGACCACCTTGGCCACCACGTGGCGCATGTCCCAGGGCGCGAGGAACTGCCCCTTCTTCACGTTCACGGCCTTTCCCGTCTTGGCTGCGGCCACGAGGAGGTCGGTCTGGCGACAGAGAAAGGCCGGGATTTGAAGCACGTCCACCACTTCGGCCGCGGCTGCGCACTGGTCGGGCTCATGCACGTCGGTGACCACGGGAAGTCCCGTCGCCTCCCTGACTTCGGCGAAGATCGGCAAGGCGTCCTTCAGGCCGAGGCCGCGGGCGCTGCTGAGACTCGTGCGGTTCGCCTTGTCGAAGGACGACTTGTAGACGAGCCCGAGGCCGAGCCGGCCGGCGATCTCCTTCAGGGCAGAAGCCGTCTCAAGCGCGTGCGCCCGGCTCTCCAGTACGCAAGGCCCGGCCATCAAGGCGAACGGCAAGTCGTTGCCGAAGGTGGCGTTTCCGACTTTGACCGTGGCGGCAGGGGCCGGCTTCATGGCTTCGTTCATGGCGTGTTTCCTGGCCGGACCATGGGGCTAGCGGTGAGACCCGTCAACCGCCAGGGGCTCTGCCGGTCTTCCCCCAACATACGTCGCCCGAACAGCCCGCTCGTCGCCCAATCTCATCAGCACGGACAGCGTGTCTTCGATCCCGGCCGAGCGCGCATCGCCGGAGGCCAGCTCGGGCGCTGCTTTGGGATCGAGCACCACAATGTCCGCCTCTCGGCCGGGTGCAAGGGCGCCAATGCGGCCGTCAAGATCGAGCGCGCGGGCAGCGCCCAGGGTGGCAAGATAGAAGGTCTCGATGGCCGTGACCGGAGCGTTCACAGACGCCGCTACTTCAAAGGCCCCGTTTGCGACGGCGAGCTGAGAAAAAGTCGTGCCTGCACCGACATCGGTCCCCAGTCCGACGTGAATCGGCCGCCGCTTGTCTTTGGCCCTACGCAGGTGGAACGGCCCGCTGCCGAGAAACGTGTTCGACGTGGGGCAATGGGCGATGGATGCGTTGCGCTCATGAACTCGGCAGAGCTCCGACTCGGAGAGCCAGATGCAGTGTCCGAGAACGGCGCGGCGCTCGACGAGTCCGTAATGGTCGTAGACATCGAGGAAATCGCTTCGCTCCGCGAACAGCTTGGCGATGAGGGCAACTTCGTTGCGGTTCTCGGCAAGATGGGTCTGAAGGTGAAGCTCGGGATGTTCCCGCCACAGGGCGCCGGCGGCTTCGAGCTGCGCGGGCGTGCTCGACCCCGCCCAGCGCGGCGTGATGGCATAGCCGAGGCGTCCTCGGCGGTGCCACTTCTCGATCAGCGCCTTCGACTGGTCGTAGCCCGTCGTCGCCGTGTCCCGCAGGCTTTCCGGAAAATGGCAATCCATCATGCACTTGCCGGCGATCATTCGCATGTTGCGGCGCTCGGCCGCCTCGAACAGTGCATCGACGGACTGCGGAAAGACCGCGCAATAGACGCAAGCCGTGGTCGTGCCGTTGCGCAGAAGCGTGTCGCAAAAGCGGGAGGCGACGGCACTAGCATGGGCCTCGTCTGCGAAGGCCTCTTCGACGGGATAGACGTGGTCTTCGAGCCATTGGAACAGCGGTTTGCCAGGCATGGCGACGACGTCGCTCTGCACATAATGAATGTGGGTGTCGATGAAGCCCGGGCTGATGAGGCAGCCGGTATAGTCCGCGATGTAAACGTCCGGCGGGAGCGTCGGGCGGAGAGCGGCATATGGCCCGCTCGCTTCGATCAAGCCGTCGCGGCAGATCACGAGCCCGTCGGACTCGTGTTGAAAGGCGCGCGCGGGGTCGACCAGGAAGGGGTCGTCGGTGAAGGAGATAAGTGTTCCGCGGAGGGCCGAAATGGTGGTGCGCGTCATGGTGCCCGAAAGCGTGAGCCTCGTACGGACTCCTTAGCGCAAACACACTTAATTATCGCTCAAAGCGTCGCCATTCGGGCCGGTCCTTCTCGTAGCGATGCTTGACGCTCGGGAACGCGGGGAGCCAGGGCTCGCGTCTGATGGTCCACAGCTCATAAGTGGGGGCGAAGAGACCGGGCGCGTCGAACGAGCCCGGGTAGACATAGACCTCATCCTCGCGGCCATAGGTCGAATAGACCTGTGCTCCGCAGGACGCGCACGCGTAGCGGCGCGCCTTTTCGGAACTCGCGAAGGGGATGACCTCGCCCGAGACGGTCACGGCCTCCGGCGGAAACACCGCATAGAGATTGAAGGGTGCGCCGTGCGCCTTCCGACAAGTCAGGCAGTGGCACACGCCGACACGGTAGGGCTCGCCCCGCGCCTCGATGCGCACCTGGCCGCAGGCGCAGGTGCCCTTGTGGGTGATGTCCGCCATGCCGGTTTAGACCAGACGGCTCTGGTCCACGGCCGCGCCGATGAACGACTTGAACAGCGGATGCGGCGCGAAGGGCCGGGACTTCAGCTCGGGGTGGAACTGCACGCCGATGAACCAGGGATGCTCGGGGATTTCGACGATCTCCGGCAAGAGTCCGTCGGGCGACAGTCCCGAGAAGCGCAAGCCGGCTGCTTCGAGCTTGTTGCGGTAGCGCATATTCACCTCGTAGCGGTGCCGGTGCCGCTCGGAAATATGCGTACCGCCGTAGATATCGGCGACCTTGCTGCCCTTGGCGAGTACGGCGTCGTAGGCGCCGAGCCGCATGGTGCCGCCGAGGTCGCCATTCTGCTCGCGCCGCTCCAACTCCTCGCCCTTCATCCATTCGGTCATGAGGCCGATCACCGGCTCCTCGGTCGGGCCGAACTCCGTGGAGCTCGCGCCGTCGATGCCGGCGAGATCGCGCGCGACCTCGAGCACCGCCATCTGCATGCCGAAGCAGATGCCAAAATATGGGAGTTTGCGATGGCGGGCATAGCGTGCCGCGTGGATCTTACCCTCGGCGCCACGCTCGCCGAAGCCGCCCGGCACGAGAATCCCGTTCACGTCTTCAAGGTAGGCGGCGGCGTCCTGGCTCTCGAACACCTGCGACTCGATCCATTCGAGGTTGACCTTCACCTTGTTGGCGATGCCGCCATGGACGAGCGCTTCGTTGAGCGACTTGTAGGCGTCCTTCAGTCCCGTGTACTTGCCGACGATCGCCACGGTGACCTCGCCGTCGGGCTCGGCGATGGTCTCGGAGATCTCCTTCCACATGCGAAGGTCGGGCTCGGGCGCATTGGTGATGCCGAATGCCGCGAGCAACTCGCGGTCGAGACCTTCCTCGTGATAGGCGACCGGCACGTCGTAGATGCTGGAGACGTCGAGCGCCTGGATCACGGCTTCGGGCCGCACATTGCAGAACAGCGCGATCTTGCGGCGCTCGTCAGGCGGCAGCGGCCGGTCGGTTCGGCACAACAAGACGTCGGGCTGGATGCCGATGGAGCGAAGCTCCTTGACGGAGTGCTGGGTGGGCTTGGTCTTGAGCTCGCCCGCGCTCGGGATGAACGGCACCAGCGTCAAATGGATGAAGGCGCTCTCGCCGCGCGGCAGTTCGTTGCCGAGCTGGCGGATGGCCTCGAAGAAGGGCAGCCCCTCGATGTCGCCGACCGTGCCGCCGATCTCGCACAGCACGAAGTCGACTCCTTCATTGCCGGTGGTGATGAAGGCCTTGATAGCGTCGGTGACGTGGGGAATGACCTGGACGGTGGCGCCGAGATAATCGCCGCGCCGCTCCTTGGCGATAATCTCCTGATAGATGCGCCCTGTGGTGACGTTGTCGGCCTGGCGCGCGGGGCGCCCGGTGAAGCGCTCGTAATGCCCCAGGTCCAGGTCGGTCTCGGCGCCGTCGTCGGTGACGAACACCTCGCCGTGCTGGTAGGGGCTCATGGTTCCCGGATCGACGTTCAGGTAGGGGTCGAGCTTGCATAGACGAACGCTGAACCCGCGCGCTTGGAGAAGCGCGCCGAGCGCCGCGGAAGCGAGTCCCTTGCCGAGTGAGGAAACCACGCCGCCGGTAATGAAGACGTACCGCGCCATGGGCCTCGATCTTACACCGAGTCCGCGCCAAGGCGTAGCCCCAAACGTGCGGGGGGAGACGTCTTGGCGCAGGATTTCCTGTGAGAAACTACTCGGACTGCGGCGCTTGCGGAGCCGAGGGCGCCTGCTCGGTCGCCGGCGCGGGCGTTCCGGGAATCTGCAATGGCGCGAGACCGCCCTCGCCGCCGCCCGACGGCAGAATCGTCGGGGTGCTGCCGCGCTGATGGGTCGCCATAATCGACAGGGTGAGGCTCGTGACGAAGAAGCATGCCGCCAGGATGGCGGTCGTCTTGGTCAACGCATTGCCGGCGCTGCGGCCGGTCATGAAGCCGCCGCCGCCGCCGCCACCACCGATGCCGAGCGCACCGCCCTCGGAGCGCTGGAGCAGGATGACGCCGACCATCGCGATGGCGATCATCACGTGAATCAGAAGAATTACGGTAGTCATCGGGTCGCCTTGTTCTCAGAAGGCGCTGTCTTATCCGAATCCGCTACCGCTTGGCTAGGCCCTGGTTCCGCTCGGGTGCTCTCGGCCGCGGCCGTCACCTCCTCGGGGTCATCGGCGTCGCCGGCCGGTTCTTGTGCTCCAGCCATGGTTTCCACCATTTCTGCCGCCACGGCCGACGGTTTCCGCAAGGGTAGGAAGGATATGGCGGCGGCTCCCGCGAGCACCTTCTGTCCTTCGGCCATGATGATGGGAACCGCAGGCTTGGGATCGGGCAATGGCGGCGGTGTCGGTTTCGGAATCCGCACCCCGTCCGTGCGGCAGCGGAAAGCGACCTTCTCCTCGACCCTGAGGTATTCGCGGACCTGCTCGATCTCCACTTCGTTGTGGAGATGCTCCTTGACCCAGTCGGGCCCTTGGGTCAGGGCCGCCTTGACGCTCGTGGTGAGAAGAGACTGCTTTTGCGTCTCCAGCGCCTTGCATTCATCAGGCTCAAGCGGCTCCGCGCGCGCAGCGGCGCTGACAAAGACGGTCATGCTCACGGCGAGCACCGCAGTGGCAATGAGGCGCAGCTTGGACATCAGGTTCCCAGGAAAGTCCCCCTGCCTTCACCCTTTCGGCAGCATGAGGAACCATATCTGATTTGCAACCCAGGCCCAAGGGTTTCCGGGCGCTACGTGGCCCCAGGGACACAGTAAGCGGTCAGGATTCCGTAGAAATCCGAGGCTTTTAGGCTCGCGCCGCCCACCAGCGCCCCGTTGACGTCGGGCACGAAGAGGAGTTCGGATGCATTCGCCGGCTTCACGGAGCCGCCATAGAGGATTCGCATGGCGCTGCTCTCGCCCTCGCCCAGGAGCTGGCTGAGGACCGAGCGGATGAAGCCATGGACCTCGGCCACGTCCGCGGGCGTCGGGGTCAGGCCGGACCCGATGGCCCACACTGGCTCATAGGCGATCACCGTATTCGTGGCCCGGGCCTCCTCCGGCACCGAGCCCTGCAGCTGAGCGCGGAGCACGTCCAAGGTCTTCCCATCCCTGTGCTGCTGTTCCGTCTCGCCGATGCAGATGATGGCCTTGAGCCCGGCGCGATAGGCGGCGAGCGCTTTGGCGTTCACCAGCGCGTCGCTCTCGCCGTGATCAATGCGCCGCTCGGAATGGCCGACGATGACGGCGGTGGCGCCGGCGTCGGCCAACATCTCGGCGGAGATGTCCCCGGTATGGGCACCCGAGGCCAAGGGATGGCAATCCTGGGCGCCGAGCGCGATATCGGATCCCTCAAGAACCTCAGCCGCGCGGCTCAGCAACGTCGCCGGCGGGCACACCATGACATCGGCTCCCGGAACAGGCGCTTCCACCAAACGCTTCCGCAACGCCACCAGCTCGGCCAACGCGCTGCCCAATCCGTTCATCTTCCAGTTGCCGGCAACCAGCGGCCTGATCGCAGTCACGTCTCCATCCCCCGTCGGTGCCTTTACGGTGTCTACGTAAAGCGGCTTTTCCGGTATTTCTGCGTGTTGCCGCGCTGGCCCTTGCTACCTATGATGCGCCCGCCGCGCTGGACCGTCCTAGCATCGGACGCCAGCGCGGATTTGGCAATTCATCATAGAGAAGGTTCTCGAGGCGTGGCACTCGACACATTGCGCAAAGGCGCGGCACGAACGTTAGGTCTAATCCTGGTCGGTCTCCTGGTGGTGAGTTTCGCCGTCTGGGGTATCGCCGACATCTTCACGGGTTATGGCCAACAGACCCTGATCAAGGTCGGCGACACGGAGATCACGCCGCAAGACTACGCGCGCGCCCAGCAGGAGGTACTGCGCTCCATGAGCCAGCAGGCCGGACGCAGCCTGAGCCTGCAGGAAGCGCGCGCGGCGGGGCTCGATACGCGGGTGCTTGAGCGGCTCATCGGCGGTGCCGCGGTCGATACGCATGCCAAGCATCTCGGCCTCGGCATCAGCGACGATGCGTTGCTCGCACAAATCATGAAGGACCCGTCCTTTCAAGATGGCGCCGGGAACTTCAGCCCCCTCGCCTTCCAGGCGGCGCTGCGCAATATCGGCATGACCGAGGCGGGCTACCTCTATTTGTTGCGGGAGCAGAGCCTGCGGCGGCAACTGCTCGTCACGGTTGGCGAAGTGGCCAACAGTCCCAAGGCGCTGATCGAGGCGCTCAACGAGTTCAACGAGGAGCGGCGCATTCTGAAATACGTGCTCGTGCCGAAGTCTGCGGCCGAGGCCGTCGGCGAGCCGACAGATCAAGACTTGAAGACCTACTACGAAAATCACAAGGCCAAATACACGCAGCCCGAATATCGCAAGGTCGGACTGATCGCCGTGACTCCGGATACGGTCAAAGACCAACTCAACATCACCGAGGCGGACCTCGAGGCCGCTTACGAAGCCAAGAAAAACACACTCGGCGCGCCGGAGCGCCGGCACGTCCAGCAGATCGCCCTGCCTGATATGGAGGCGGCCGAGAAAGCCCACGAGAAGATCACGTCGGGCACCGACTTCGTCGAGGTGGCGAAAGAACTTGGCTTGAGCGAGACGGATATCGATCTCGGCACCGTAGCGCGGAAGGATCTCGCCGATCCGCTCATCGCCGAGGAGGCGTTCAAGCTGGAGAAAGATGCCGTGAGCGAACCCATTACCGGCAAGCTCGGCGGCGTGGTCCTGATCCGTGTGACGGAGATCGAGCCTGGCAAGATTCCGACGTTCGAGGAGGCCAAGGCCGACCTTGAGAAAGACATGGTGAAGGAACGCGCTTCCGGCGCGATCTTCGATGTGCATGACAAGGTCGAGGACGAGCTCGCTGGGGGATCGACGATTGAGGAAGCCGCCGGCAAGCTCAAGCTCGACTATCAGGTCATCGATCAAGTGGACCGCGAAGGCCGCAAGCCCGACGGATCGACAGTTACCTTGCCGGCTCAGAAGGATCTGCTGAACGGCATCTTCGCTACCGACGCCGGCATCGAGAACGATCCGATCGACGCGCGGGACGAAGGCGTTATTTGGTATGAGGTGTTGGGCGTCACCCCGGAACAGCTGAAGCCCTTCGATCAGGTGCGCGACGAGGTCGCGAAAGATTGGCGCGAGGACGAAACCCGCAACCAAGTTGCCAAGTTCGCGCAAAAGCTTGTCACTCAACTGAACAGCGGCAGCAAGACGCTCGATGACGTGGCGAAGGAACTCGACACGGAGATCTTGCCGACGTCAGCGCTGAAACGGGACGACATCACCGTGAACGTGCTGCCGCCGGCCGTGGCGCAAGCCTTCACCTTGCCTAAAGGCGGGTTCGGCTCGGCTGCGTCGGGCGTCGACGAAGGCCGCATCGTGTTCCAGGTGGACGAGATCGTCGAGCCGCCGGAGGTCAACGAGCAGGCTCTGAAGGGGCTCAGGTCGCGGGTCGCTCTGCTCCTCAGCGAGGACACGATCGCGGAGTATTTCAGCGTGCTGGAAAGCCGCTACGGCGTCAGCGTCAATCAGCAGGCGCTCGCCAAGCTCGTGGGCAACGGCGAGGAGCCATGAGCGCGGCGTCCGCCTCGGTGACTCCGCTAGAGCAGGACGGTGGATCGGCTCCGGTCGAGCCGGACTTTGCGGCGTTCGCGAAGGCTTATGACGAAGGCGTGCCCCAAGTCGTCTGGACACGGCTGGTGGCGGACCTGGAGACGCCCGTCTCCACCATGCTCAAAGTGGCCCATGAGCGGCCCAACAGCTTTCTCCTGGAATCGGTGGAAGGTGGTGCCACGCGGGGCCGCTATTCGATTATCGGCTGCGAGCCCGACCTGATTTGGCGCGCCCAGGGCGACAACGCTGAGATCAATCGCAGTCCGCAGGCCGACCCGGAGGCTTTTGCGCCGTCCTCGCAGCCGGCGCTTGCGAGCTTACGAGCGCTGCTCGCCGAATCCGCGATCAACCTGCCCCAAGCCTTGCCGCCCATGGCGGCCGGCATTTTCGGTTACATGGGCTACGACACGGTTCGGCTGATCGAGCATCTGCCCGGTGGCAAGCCCGATCCGCTCGGCCTGCCGGACAGCGTCCTGGTGCGGCCGACGCTGATCGTGATCTTCGACAGCGTGAAAGACGAGATGACCGTGGTGACGCCGGTGCGGCCCGCGCCTGGAGTGAGCGCCAAGGCCGCCTATTCGCGTGCGGCGGGCCGGCTCAACGTTGTTCTGGAGCGGCTCGATGAGCCGTTGCCGCACGCAAGCGAGCTCGGTCTCGATGCGCCCCATCCAGCACCGACGGCGACCACGTCTCCGGAGGCCTACATGGCCAAGGTTGCGCGCGCCAAGGAGTACATTGCGGCCGGCGACATCTTCCAGGTGGTGCTCAGCCAGCGTTTCGAGGCGCCTTTCGAGCTCCCCTCGTTCTCGCTCTATCGCGCGCTGCGGCGGGTGAACCCCTCGCCATTTCTCTACTACCTGAATTTTGGGGACTTCGCGGTGGTCGGCTCCAGTCCCGAGATCCTGGTGCGTGTGCGCCAAGGAGAGGTCACCATCCGCCCCATAGCGGGCACGCGGCCGCGCGGAAAGACGCCGGAGGAGGACAAGGCCTTCGCCCAGGAGCTGCTCGCCGACACCAAGGAGCGCGCCGAGCACTTGATGCTGCTCGATCTCGGGCGCAACGACGTCGGTCGCGTTTCGGAGGTCGGCAGCGTCCGGGTCACCGACAGCTTCTTCCTCGAATATTACAGTCAGGTCATGCACATCGTGTCCAATGTGCAAGGCAGGTTGGATACAAATCATGACGCGGTCGATGCGCTGATGGCCGGCTTCCCCGCTGGCACCGTGTCAGGCGCACCGAAGGTCCGCGCCATGGAGATCATCG
>Ga0075331_1000293_pt1 | contig 10943 bp, 6 predicted proteins | sample MayberrySE_TuleA_FD_120090 | JGI IMG/M metagenome (GOLD analysis project Ga0075331, IMG submission 120090) | Natural and restored wetland microbial communities from the San Francisco Bay, California, USA, that impact long-term carbon... | ecosystem: Environmental > Terrestrial > Soil > Wetlands ... | reverse complement strand
CTGGTGGTCATCGCGGTAGGGATCTGGGCCACCTGGCTGACCGCGGAGCAGCTGTGGTTCCAGATGTTCGGCTTCCGGATGGGCGCGATGGACGTCCTCACCTCGGGTGACATGGAGAGGTCCATGGACCGCCTGGTCACCCTGGGCGTCGTCGCCGCGTGCACGGGCGTGGGGCTGCTGCTTCTCCTCACTCTCGTCGGCTGGCTCGACCTGCGAGGTGTCGGCGGACTGGGTGCGGTCTGGGTGGCGACGCTGGCGATGCTCGCCGCGGCCGTCCTCGGGATGTACGCGAGCGGAGACTACTGGCTGGACTACATGCTCCAGCTGCTGCCAGCGACGGTGGTCGCGGTGGCGATGCTCGCGCCCGGGCGCAGCTGGAGGGGGGCCGCGATGAAGGCCGGCGTGGCGGTCGCGGTCCTCTCGGCCGTCGTCGGCGTCTACCTCGGGCTGCGCAACCCGATCCTCGGCAGCTCGGACAACGAGGCGGCGGTAGGTCGGTGGATCGCGGCCGAGTCCCGACCGGGTGACACCGTCTACGTCGCCTACGGCAAGGCCAACGTGGTGCACGAGTCCGGCCTGACCAGCCCCTACCCCTACCTGTGGAGCCTGCTGACCCGCACGCTCGACCCTGACCTGGCGCTGATCCTGCGGACCCTGCGAGGTCCGGACGCGCCCACCTGGGTGGTCGAGTGGTACGACTTCAACTCCTGGGACCTCGACGAGTCCGGCGAGCTCGCCGACGTCATCGACGAGCGATACGTGTACGTCGGGGACCCCTGCGGCCGGGACGTCTATCTGCTCAGGAGCGAGTGGCGCCAGGCGCCGCCGCCGGGTGTGTGCGACGACCTGATGAACTGAACCTGCTGCGCTCGACCCTGGCCGGGGAGCGCGTGGTGTGAGATCTTGCCCCGCATGCGTATCCGAGCCGCCGTGCTGCGCGAGACGGGTCGACCAGGCCCCTACGCGCGGTCCCGTCCGCTGTCGGTCGAGGAGGTCGACCTGGCGCCGCCCGGGCCCGGGGAGGTGCTGGTGCGCAACGCCACCGCAGGCCTCTGCCACTCCGATCTCTCCGTGGTCGACGGCGCGCGGCCGCGACCGTTGCCGATGGTGCTGGGGCACGAGGCCGCCGGTGTCGTCGAGGAGGTCGGACCCGGTGCCGGTCTGGTCGCGCCCGGCGACCATGTCGTGTACTCGTTCGTGCCGATGTGCGGTGCGTGTGCGCCCTGCCAGTCCGGTCGCCCGGTGCTCTGCGAGCAGGGTGCCGAGGCGAACGCTGCCGGCTCGCTGCTCGGAGGCAGCCGCCGGCTCAGCCAGCCCGCCGGGCCCGTGCACCACCACCTCGGGGTCTCCGGGTTCGCCGAGCACAGTGTCGTCTCGGAGCGCTCGCTGGTGCCGGTCGACCCCGACCTGCCGCTGGCCAAGGCCGCGCTGTTCGGCTGCGCCCTCACCACCGGCGTGGGGGCGGTGGTCAACACCGCCCGGGTGCGACCGGGCGAGAGCGTCGTCGTGTTCGGCCTCGGTGGGGTCGGGCTGTCGGCCGTGATGGGAGCCGTGCTCTCCGGGGCGGGCACGATCGTCGTGGTCGACACCACGCTGACCAAGCTCGAGCTGGCGCTCGCGGCCGGCGCCCAGCACGCCGTGCTCGCGGCCGACGACACCGTCGAGCAGGTGCGTGACCTCACCGCCGGAGGGGCCGACTGGGCGATCGAGTGCGTGGGCAGCGCGGACGTGCTGCAGCAGGCCTACGCCGGCACCCGCCGGGGAGGGACAGCCGTGGCGGTCGGCCTGCCGCACCCTTCGCAGGAGCTGCGGATCCCCGCGGTGTCGCTCGTCGCGGAGGAGAAGCGGCTGGTCGGCTCCTACATGGGTTCGGCGGTGCCGCGTCGTGACGTGCCACGGATGATCGAGCTCTACCGCTCCGGTCGGCTCCCTGTCGACCTGCTGGACTCGGGCTCGCTCGCCCTCGACGACATCAACAGCGCCCTGGACCGGCTGGCCGCGGGCGAGGCCGTGCGGCAGCTGGTGCGGCTCTCGGCCTGAACCTGCGGTGGACGACCGGGTGGTCGGTCTTCCGTCGGGCGCCGATCGACGCGATGCTGGCCCAAGCGCGAGGAAGGGATGAGGAGATGACCGCTGAGCTGTCCTACGACGCAGGGAACACCGACACGCCGCTCCTCGAGGAGACGATCGGCGCGAGCTTCGACCGCACGGTCGCCGCCCACGGCGGCAACGACGCGCTCGTCGAGTGCTCCACCGGCCGCCGCTGGACCTACGCCGAGCTCGCCGCCGACGTCGACGCGCTCGCGCGCGGGCTGATGGCCGCCGGTGTCGCCAAGGGTGACCGGGTCGGCATCTGGTCACCCAACTGTGCGGAGTGGGTGCTCACCCAGTACGCCACGGCCAAGATCGGCGCGATCCTCGTCAACATCAACCCGGCCTACCGCACGCATGAGCTGGCCTACGCACTGAACCAGTCCGGTCTGCGCATGCTGGTGTCGGCGACCGAGTTCAAGACCAGCGACTACCGCGCGATGGTCGACGAGGTCAGGCCGGAGTGCGGTGCCCTGGAGCGGGTCGTCCTCATCGGCAGCGACGACTGGACCGAGCTGGTGGGCGGCGCGGACAGGGTGAGCGCCGCGGAGCTCGCCGAGCGCCAGGCGTCCCTCACGCCGGACGACCCCATCAACATCCAGTACACGTCCGGGACCACGGGCTACCCCAAGGGCGCGACGCTGAGCCACCGCAACATCCTCAACAACGGCTACTTCACGACCGAGCTGATCAACTTCGGCGCGGACGACGTGCTCGCCATCCCGGTGCCCTTCTACCACTGCTTCGGGATGGTCATGGGCAACCTCGGGTGTACCTCGCACGGCGCCACGATGGTGATACCGGCGCCGGCGTTCGACCCGGCGACGACGCTGCAGGCGGTGCAGGACGAGCGGTGCACCGGTGTCTACGGCGTACCGACGATGTTCATCGGGATGCAGAGCCATCCCGACTTCGCGTCCTACGACCTGTCGTCCTTGCGCACGGGGGTGATGGCCGGCAGCGTCTGTCCGGTGGAGGTGATGAAGCGTTGCATCTCCGAGATGCACATGGCCGAGGTCGCGATCTGCTACGGCATGACCGAGACCTCCCCGGTGTCGATGCAGACCCGCGCCGATGACGACCTCGAGCGCCGTACGGCCACCGTCGGCCGGGTGCACCCGCATGTCGAGGTCAAGGTGGTCGACCCGGTGTCCGGCGAGACCGTGCCCCGAGGCGAGCCCGGCGAGCTGTGCACCCGCGGCTACTCGGTGATGCTCGGCTACTGGGACGACCCCGACCGCACGGCCGATGCGGTCGACGCCGACGGCTGGATGCACACCGGCGACCTCGCGGTGATGCGCGCGGACGGGTACGGCAACATCGTCGGCCGGATCAAGGACATGGTCATCCGCGGCGGCGAGAACATCTACCCGCGTGAGATCGAGGAGTTCCTCTACACCCATCCCGACGTGGAGGACGTGCAGGTCGTCGGTGTCCCGGACGAGAAGTACGGCGAGGAGCTGTGCGCCTGGGTGAAGGTCCGCGAGGGCGCCGAGCCGGTCACCGCCGAGGCGATCCGCGCCTTCGCCACGGGCAAGCTTGCGCACTACAAGATCCCGCGTTACGTGGTCCCGGTGTCGGAGTTCCCGATGACCGTCACCGGCAAGATCCGCAAGGTCGAGATGCGCGAGAAGTCCGTGCGGATGCTCGGGCTCTGAGTTCGACCGGCTCAGTCCACCGTGACGGGGGTGACGACGCGGTCGGCGCCGGCGCCGAACCTCACCAGCCCGAACCAGGTCTGGCTCGACTCCAGTCGGTCCCAACCGGCCCGCAGCGAGAACGGCTCGCCCCCCTGCAGCCGGACCGAGTCGGCCACCTCGAGCGTGTCGGTGTCGTCGTCCGGGACCACCCAGCCGGTGAAGACACCGCCGTTGGGGGCGTTGTCGGCCGTGCTGCGCAGGTGGGTGAAGACCTCGTAGCTGCCCGGGCTCGGCTCGAGCAGCGTCACCTGCTCGTCACCGGCGGCGCCGGTCTCGGCTCGGACGAGCTCACCGTCGCGGTAGACGTAGAGGTCGAAGTCCGCACCCTCGCTGCGCCCCAGCACGTCGAAGCGGACCGCGGCAGCGTCCGGGCCGACGTCGAAGACCGCACGGTGTGCCGTCGGACCTGCGGTGGGGCGGCCGGGATCGAAGCGGCCCGGAGTCAGCGTGAGGTCATCGGGGAGGGAGCCGACCAGGCCGGTGACGTCGACAGGCACGTTGCCCGTCATGCCCGCCCTTCCGGTGACGCGCAGCGACCCACTGGTACCGACGCCGAGCAGCTCGTCCGGGGCGCGCAGCCGCAGGGCGCGCACGGCCAGCGGGATGCGTGCGACGTGCCCCTGGGAGCCGCTCAGACTCAGGTGACCGCTGACGAAGCGGTCGTAGCGGGCGCCCTGCCGGGCGACGAAGCGCACCCGGAGGGTGCGCGACTCCCCGGCCCGAAGCCGGAAGGTCGCGGGTACGACGGACACGTCGACGCCGGGCAGGCCGGTCACGGTGGCGTTGTACGTCTCGGCCCGGCCCGACACGTTGGTCACGGTGCGCCGGACCACCGCGCGCCCCACCAGATCGCCGACCGCGACCGACGGCGTGTTGACCGCGGGCGTGGACCGAACCTCGAAGGAGTCACCGGTGTCGAAGACCAGGCCCGGGTCGAGGAAGCGGGACGGGTCCACGTGCCCGGCGCCCTGGGCCAGGACACCATCCGGCTCGCCCACGACGTCGTAGGCGGTCGTCATGAGCGCGGACCGCACCGCGGCGGGCGACCACGCCGGGTGCTCGGCGCGCACCATCGCGGCGAGCCCGGACACGTGCGCCGCCGCCATCGAGGTGCCCGACAGCACGTCCCAGTCGCGCCCTGCGCGCGTGGTCGGAGCGACCGCGGCGAGCACGCTGACCCCCGGTGCGACGAGGTCCGGCTTGACCACGTCGGCGTCGTCGCGGGTCCCGCGACCGGAGAAGTCGGCGAGGCCGGGCACGGCGGCCTCGTCCTCCGCGGTCGGGTCGATGGCGATGCGCGCGCGAGGCCCGGCGGTGCGCAGGTAGGTCTCCAGGCGGGCGCCCGCTGCCTCGTCGAGGTGAACGGTGGGCACGGCATGGAAGTCCGCCTCGACTGCGCCCGGGTCGGTGTTGAGCAGGACCATGGCCCTGCCGCCGGCGCGCTTGACCGTGCGGCTCTTCTCCACCCGAGCGGTCACACCGCGCCAGCACACCACGACCTTGCCGGCCACGACTCTCGCGTCCAGGCTTCCGGGAGCGCACAGTGCGGCCTCCGACCGCTCCGCGTCTGCGGCGCGGGCGTCGGTTCCGAGCACGGCGGGCGACGCCGGCACGCTCTGCTCGCTGATGTCGGCCCCGACCAGGCGGGTGCCGTCACCGAGGACGGCGGCGCCCTGGAAGAGCCGGTAGGTCGTCGCCCCGGCCGTCGTCGTCCACGGGCTGGAGGGGCTGACGCCGCGGCCACCGCGGTTGCCGGCCGAGGTGACGACGAGCACGCCGGCGGCGGTCGCGTTGCGGAACGCCTGCCGCATCGCTGTGCCGGCCTGCACCTGCCCCGAGACCGGGAAGCTCAGCACGTCGACACCATCGGCGACCGCCTGGTCGACCGCGCGCAGCAGGTCGGCGGCGGCGCAGCCGTCGTCCTCGGGGTTCGGCGCGGCCCAGCACGCCTTGTACGCCGCCACGGCGGCCGCGGGCGCCATGCCCGACGTCTCGCCGAGCGACTCGCCGGCGATCGTCATGCGCACGTCGGCGTTGCCCGCCGCGGTGGCGGCGACGTGCGAGCCGTGGCCCTGGGCGTCGCGCGGCGAGAGGTACTCGGCGTTGGCGACGTTGTCGGTGCCGAAGGCCTTGACGAAGTAGCGCGCGGCGACGACCTTCTGGTTGCACTCCTCGGCGCTCCAGCGCTCGCCGGACTGGCAGCCGCCGGTGAAGCCCTCGAGTCCGGGCGGCGCGCCGTCGTCAGGCAGGGACGGGGCGGCGAAGGAGGGGTTGTCGGGCCAGAGCCCGCTGTCGACCACTCCGATCACGACGCCACGCCCGGCCTGCTCCGTGCCGCCTGTCCGCGCCCACGCACCCCGCGCCCCGGGCAGGTCGAGGAGCTCGGCGGCGCCGGTGTCGTCGAGGTGCGCGCGGGTGTCACGTTCGACCGCGCGGACGCCGGCGAGCGAGCGCAGGTCGCGGACCTGATCACTGCTCAGCCGCACCGCCACGCCGCTCACGACGGTGGTGTAGCGATAGACCACCTCGGGGGAGCCGACCTCGGCGAGGATCCTGTCCTGCCGGCGCCGGAGGCGGTCCCGGTAGAGCTCCACCTCGGAGCGGTCGTCGTCGAACCGCTCGCCCGGCTCCGGGCTCGTTGCGGCGTACCCGTCGACGTCGCCGGCGTAGGCCGCCAGCGGGGTGTCGCCGAAGGTCACGAGGTAGAGGCCAGACCGCAGGGTCTCCTCGGCAGGCGTCGCCGTAGCCGGTGCGGCCACGCCGAGCCCGGTCGCCACCGCCAGCAGGCACGCCGACAGCGCACGAGCCCAGGTGTGACTACGGCGAGCCATGGCGGTGCGGCCTCTCATCTGCGTTCGACACGACGGTCAGGACAAAAGGGTGGAAGAAGCACCCTCCCACAGTCAACGTTCCCGGCGCGGGCAAATACCCTCGTGGGATGAGCCGTCCGCCGCTGGTCGTCGGGTTCGACCTCGACATGACCCTCATCGACTCGCGCCCGGGCGTCCGCGCGGTGTGGGAGGAGCTCGCCCGTCGGACGGGGGCACCGATCGACGTCGAGGCGGCCGTGTCGCGGCTCGGACCGCCGTTGGAGCACGAGCTCGCGTACTGGTTCCCGGCCCGGCAGATCGAGCCGATGCGCGATCTCTACCGGGCGCTCTACCCGGAGCGGGCCGTCGTGCCGACGCCTGCGCTGCCGGGAGTCCTCGACGCGCTGGCCGCCGTGCGCGCGACCGGGGGGCGCTCGATGGTCGTGACTGCCAAGCACGAGGCTCATGCCCGGCTGCACACGGACCATCTCGGGCTCGACGTCGACGAGGTGGTCGGCGGCCTCTGGGGCGGCGCCAAGGGCGCAGCCCTCCGCGAGCGGGGCGCCGCGGTCTACGTGGGCGACCACGTGCTCGACGTCACGGGCGCTCGCGCCGCCGGGGCCGTCAGCGTCGCCGTGGCCACCGGACCGTGCACGTCCGACGAGCTGGCCGAAGCCGGTGCGGACGTCGTGCTCGACGACCTCCGCGGATTCGCCGGCTGGCTCGAGGAGTTCGTGCTCGAGCAGCGGCTGGCCGCCCTGGAGGCCCGGCTGCGGGAGCTGGGCTCCCTGCTGGTGGCGTTCAGTGGCGGCGCCGACTCCGCGCTGGTGCTGGCGGCCGCCGTGCGGGCACTCGGTGCCGACCGCGTCGCGGCCGCGACCGCGGTCTCCGACTCGCTGCCGGGTGACGAGCTGAGCGGGGCCCGTGAGCTCGCCGCGGAGCTCGGTGTGCGCTGGCTGTCGCCACGCACGCACGAGATGGAGCGGGCGGGTTACCGCGCCAACGCCGGGGATCGCTGCTACTTCTGCAAGGCTGAGCTGCTGGAGGTGCTCGGGCCGGTGGCAGCGGAGCACGGCCTGGCTCACGTCGCCACGGGCACCAATGCCGATGACGCGCTGGCCGGTTTCCGGCCGGGGATCCGGGCGGCGGCGGAGCGCGGCGCGGTCACTCCGCTGCTCGACGCCGGCCTCACCAAGGCGCAGGTGCGGGCAGCGTCGGCTCGCTGGGGGTTGCCGACCTGGGACAAGCCGGCCGCCGCGTGCCTGTCGTCGCGGATCGCTTACGGGATCGAGGTCACCCCGCACCGGCTCGCCCGGGTGGAGCGGGCCGAGGCCGGGCTGCGCTCTGTCCTCGCGGCAGCCGGACACACGGTGCGCGACCTGCGGGTCCGCGACCTCGGCGATGCAGCGCGGGTCGAGCTCGACCGCGACCTGGTGGCCTGGGCGCGGGAGTCGGCCGCGGTGGGCGCGGTGCTCGTGGAGGCGGGGTTCGAGGCCGCCGAGGTGGACCCGCGCGGGTTCCGGTCGGGCTCGATGAACGAGCTGCTGGCCGATCCCGAACGCTATCGGTGACGTCACCCACCTGCCCCGCGCGCCGACTTGACCTGGGCGAAGTAGACTTCAGTGCGGAAGCCCCCGCCGAGAGCAGCGGGGGTTTTGAACACTCCGGTCACACTCTCGAGCAGGCGTGAGGTCAAGGTGCCGACAGGCAGGGTCAAGTGGTACGACGCCGAGAAGGGTTTCGGCTTCATCTCGCGGGACGAGGGCGAGGACGTCTACGTCCGCGCCGACGCGCTGCCTGCCGGTGTGACGACACTCAAGGCCGGCACCCGGCTGGAGTTCGGTGTGGTCCAGGGGCGCAGGGGTGACCAGGCGCTGCAGGTGCGGGTGCTGGAGCCGACGCCGTCGGTCTCCAGGGCGATGCGGAAGAAGCCCGAGCAGATGGTGGTGATCGTGGAGGACCTCATCCGGCTGCTCGACGGCGTGGAGCAGACCTACCGGCGGGGTCGCCACCCGGAGCCGAAGACCGCCAAGCCGACGGCGAAGCTGCTGCGCGCGCTCGCGGACCAGCTCGAGCTCTGACCCGCTCGCGCGGGTCAGGTCGGCTCGCGGTGCGGCCGGCGGGTAAGACCGTCGGAGCGGTGGCGGAGCACGAACACCATCCACACGACGAGCAGGGCCGCCGCGACGCCGAGGCCGAGGCGAGGCTCGAGTGGCATGACGATGCCGAGACCACCGCCGAGCACCCAGGACAGCTGCAGCAGCGTCTCCGAGCGCGCGAACACGCTCGTGCGGACGTTGTCCGGCACGGCGTCCTGGATCGTGGCGTCGAGCGAGAGCTTGCCCAGCTGCTGGCAGAGCCCGGCGGTGAGCCCGAGCAGCACCGCGAACAGCAGGCTGTAGAGCAGCGCCGCGAGCACGGCGATGACTGCGTCCAGGACCAGCACCGCCACCACGATCACCCCCGGGGGTCGCGAGCGCAGCCAGGCGCCCAGCAGGGTCCCCAGCGTGCTACCGGCGCCGGCCGCTCCCACGACGAGGCCGAGGAGCAGCGTGGTGCGGTCCTCCCAGCCAGGGAACGGCTGGTCCCGCAGCAGGAAGGCCATGTACATCACGAGGAACCCGGAGAGCGCGCGTAGTCCGGCATTGCAGCGCAGCGCGGTCACGACCAGCGGATGGATCACGACGCGCCGTCCGGTGCCGGTGGCACCCGCCATCGCGCCCATCGACACGTCGTCCTCCCCGACCGAGGAGTCGACGCGCGACGGCAGCAGGATGGCCAGGATCGTGCCGCCGACGAAGAGCAGGAAGGCGTAGCGCAGAGTCCACTCCGGCCCCAGCATCGACAGCCCGGCCGCCAGCGGCGCCGAGATCGCGGCGCCTGCGACCCCCGCGAGCGAGACCCGGGAGTTGGTCTTGACCAGGGTCAGGTCGCGAGGGATCAGGCGTGGGACCGCCGCCGCCCGTGTCACGCCGTACGCCTTGGAGGCCACCAGCACGCCGAACGCTGCCGGGAACTGCGCCACCGAGTCGGTCACCACCGACGTGGCGAGCACCCAGCACAGGAAGGCCCGCAGTGCCATGGTCGTGCCGATCGCCCAGCGCCGGCCCCTGCGGAACCGGTCCAGGAAGGGTCCGATCAGCGGCGCCACGACCGCGAACGGCAGCATCGTGAGGAGCAGGAACAGCGCCACCTGCGGGCGGGCCTCGTTGGTCGGCACCTGGAAGAACAGGGTGCCGGCCAGGGCGATCGCCACCGCCGCGTCGCCGGCAGCGTTGAAGGCGTGCAGCTCGACCAGCCGGTACAGCCCGGACTCGCCGGCGCCCTCCGCGTGGCTGGCCCGCCGCGCCAGGCGGAAGGCCGATCGTGCGCCGCGTCCGGTGGCGCGTGCCGCGGACCCCGAGGCGCGTGCCGCCCCGCCGGCACCGCGCCGGATGGCGTGCCCGGCCGAGGCCATCCGGGTCCGGCCGTGACCGGAGCCGCTCCGCCGGTCGTCACCCGAGGCAGCGTGTGGCTCACCGAAGAGGGGCTGGGTGTCCTCGTGCTCGGTGCCGCGGCGCGATGAACGGTCGGATGGGTGCACCCGTCCATCTTGGCCGAACCCTGGTGCACAATGGGCGCCATGGCCCCCACTGCGCGCTCGACGAAGTCCGATGCTGTCCTCGCCGCAGCCGTCGAGACCGCACGCCAGGCGCTGCTCGCGACGGTCGACGAGGCGGAGGTCGGCGACTACGCGGGGTTCGAGCTCGAGGCCGAGCGGGTCGGCACGCACCACTTCGCGGCGACCCGCGAGGGTTACCGGGGGTGGCGGTGGTCGGTCACCGTGACCCGTGGCCCCCGGCAGCGGCATGCCACGGTGGACGAGATCGTCCTGCTTCCCGGCCCGGACGCGTTGGTCGCGCCCGCGTGGGTGCCGTGGAAGGACCGGATCCAGCCCGAGGACCTCGGGCCCGGTGACCTGCTACCGGCCGAGGAGGACGATCCGCGGCTGGTGCCCGGCTACCTCGCCGGTGACGAGGTGGTCGACGACGAGGCGGTGCGCGAGGTCTCCGACGAGCTCGGTCTCGGCCGGCGCCGCGTGCTGTCGCTGGAGGGCCGCGATGCCGCCGCCGAGCGGTGGTACGACGGCGACCGGGGCCCGGACACCCCGATCGCGCAGTCCGCGCCCGCCCCCTGCTCCAGCTGTGGCTTCCTGGTCCGGATCGCCGGCCCGCTCGGGCTGGTCTTCGGCGTGTGCGCCAACGAGAGCTCGCCCGACGACGCGCGGGTGGTGTCGTTCGACCACGGCTGTGGCGCGCACTCCGACGCCGGGCACACGAAGAAGGCACGGCCACAGCCGCTG
>Ga0075331_1000292_pt1 | contig 10950 bp, 5 predicted proteins | sample MayberrySE_TuleA_FD_120090 | JGI IMG/M metagenome (GOLD analysis project Ga0075331, IMG submission 120090) | Natural and restored wetland microbial communities from the San Francisco Bay, California, USA, that impact long-term carbon... | ecosystem: Environmental > Terrestrial > Soil > Wetlands ... | reverse complement strand
GCGGCAAATCGCTGCCGCCCATTTCATGGGCTTGCACCGCCATTCTGTTCGCCAACCTGGGGTTTCGCTCGCAAAGCCTCGCTACACCCCAGGCTTTATGCTGACGTCCGCTTCGCGGACTCAAGCGAGCAGATATCTACTTCGGCTCGCCCTGGAGCACGAAGCCCGCCCAGTAATAAGGCGCCTGCCAGCGACCCTCGCGCCAGATCCCGATCTGCGCAGCCCTGAGCGCCGCTGCCGCATGAGGTCGTTTTGGCCCAAGGAGTCCGCGATAAAAATCCGACATCAACCGGGCGGTCGGTTGGTCCTGTACGTCCCAAAGACTCACCAGCACTCGCCTGGCGCCGGCGTACATGAAGCCACGCGTCATCCCGTTGAGACCCTCGCCCTTCACTTCCTTGCCGAGACCGGTGCGGCAACCGCTCAACACCACCAACTCGGCCCCTAACCTCAGGTTGAAGATCTCATGCGCGCGCAAGTACCCATTCTGAGATCTTCCCTGACGGTCAAACATCGAAAGCGCGATGCCGGAAAGCTGCGGGTGCATACTGTCAAGAAAGCTATGGGTAGCAAAATGGATGATCCGATATTTGATCAAGTCGTCGCTCATCGCCGCCGCACGATTAGCTTCAAAGCCGAGTGCGACCTTTCGACCTGTTGATGGGGCGAGACCCAGGATCGCTTCCGCCTCTTGTCGCGTGTAAGGAAGTCGCGGCAATGCGTTGACGCTGTCTGAAGCGACCTCTGATCCACTTGCTACAGGCGCTCCGTGACGACCGCCGGCGCCGGCGTTCGCGTCACCGGTAAGTCTGCCATCAGTCTTGTCGAACACGGGATCCGCGAAGACTGCCACGACTTTCTCAGCGGGCGCGCGGCCGTCGAGCTCACGCCTCAGAACGGCAAGCGTCGATGCCGACGGAATGCTCGTCACTTCGTGCTCGACCATGAGCGGCACGAATGACGCTCGGCTCGATCGTGGACCACGCGGACCCTGTGGGACCGTCAGCGCAGCGAACGGCAGATACTCCAACGCTCCGTCCGGCACAACGAGCAGGCGCTTTCGTCCTAACTGTGCGGCGATTGGACCAAGCAGCATATCGCTTAGCGCTATGGCTGCATTCGGGTAATCGGCGTCGGCCTGTTTGACGCGTTCGCGCTTCTCATCATCTGTTTCAAACTTCACGTAGTGGTTGCGCGCAGTCAATAGCTCATAGCAACGCCGGGCTGCCGCCTCGATTACGGCGCGAGGCGGCAGTTCGAAGCTTGAAAAGGAAGTTGCCGTCACGGCCCAGAGATAACTACGCTCTTCGCCCAGCGAGTATTCCAGGAGCAACGTCGCGTCATCCGTGACGGCGGTTTGGATCTCAGCGAGACCGAGAGGCGCAGGCTGTGTCAGCGCCGCGTAGCGCGGGCTGTGTGCTTTCAACTCGGCTTCGATCGCGAGGAGCTGCGTCAATAGTTCCTCTATCTTGCGCCGCACAGCGGCAGCCGATTGCTCCGTGTGCTGATCGCCGAATAGACGCATCTGTCGTTCAGCTTCGGCGTTGAGCATCTGTTGCAAAGAGCGCTCGCGCGCAAGCAGAGCAGGATCAACGCCCTGACGTATGTCAGCGCTGGCTTCGGCCAACATGTCGATCAGGCTGCGCGCACGTGCCTGTTCGTAAGTCTTCAACGCGGCGACGTCAAAACCGGCTGTTGGCTGACGTCGATGAAGGCGCATGAGAAGATCGATGTGCAGCTTGTATAGATCCTGTACTGAAGCGAAGTAGGAGGCGCGCAGATCACGGCTGGCGACCTTGATGCGCAGTGTGTTGATGATGGCGAGCGCGGCCTCGGTACGTTGACTTGCCTGGAGAACCTCATCGAGTCTGGATTCGGCGCGGGCCATGCCGTAAAGGGCCGCGACTTCCCCGTTGCGATCGCCCACCGCTCGCCAGATGGGCAGGGCCTTTCCATAGTAATCGAAAGCCTTTCGCGGCTCGCCCCAAAGATCGAAGGCGCGTCCAAGATGGTTGAGCGTTGTCGCCTCGCCCTGCCGGTCATTCACCGCTGACCGGAGCTGGAGCGCGCGCTCCAGGTATTCGACGGCCTTGCGCTGATCTCCCGAAGATCTGTAGGCGGTTCCTTTATGGGTGAGCGCCGCAGCCTCTGTCCTCCGATCGCCAATCTCGCGCGTGAGCTTGAGCGCATGGTCCAGGTGTGGGAGCGCCTTCTCCGGCTGGCCCAGAAGGTTGTAAACGTGGCCCATGTTTGTGAGTGTCGCTGCCTCTACGCGGCGGTCGCCTATCGCGCGCACAACTGGGAGTACCTGCTGAAAGTAGTTAAACGCCTTCTGCGATTCACCTAAAAGGTTGTAGACGGTCCCCATGTTGTTGAGGACCGTAGCTTCATTGCGGCGGTCGCCGACGGCGCGCCACAAAGGCAGTGCTTGCGCGAAATGATCGAGGGCCCTTTGCGGCTCGCCCAGTAATCTGTAGACCGCGCCGATCTGTGTGAACGTGCCTGCCTCGCCGCTCTGATCTCCAACCGTGCGCAGAACCGGAAGCGCGAGACGGTACGACTCGAGCGCCTTCTGCGGCTCGCCGAGCGCATAGTAAACCCTGCCATTGATCGAATGCGTAATGCCTTCTAAATGACGGTCGCCAACCGCCCGCCAGACGGTGAGCGCCTGGTCCAGGTGCTCGAGTGCCTTTTGTGGTTCGGAAAGAAGGTTGTAGACGATGCCCATGTTGGTGAGCGTCATGGCTTCTCCTCGCCGATCGCCCGCTTCCCTCATCAGACGCAACGCTTCGCCGTAACGCTCGATGGCCTTGCGCCGAGAGTCGCCGGTCCTTTCACTCTGGAGTTGTGCACCGGCGAAATAGGAACCCTCAGCAGCAACGCGTGTACGGTCTGCGCTGGTAGCGCCCCTCAGATCCTCGAGCCGCAACTCGTATCGTCCAGCCGCTGCTCCTTTCTCCAGCGAGCGCACGTTCAACAGGTAGTCACCACTGACTTCCGCCACCAGCGAAACGACTTCCATGCCTCGTGTGCCGCTCAGGTTGTTATCAACTTCGAGGAGTAGTTTTCCATCCGATCCCGACAACGCCAACACGACGTCGATTCCCTTCTGGTCCACCACCACGCGCGCGTGCTGGCCGGCGCTCAGGCTTACTCGATACGCGTGCTGTTCCCCACCTCTCATTTCGCGCACGATCGGTGGTCCAACAACGACGCGATAAGCGCTCGCCTGCTCCTGAGAGCGGACGGGAATCGCTCCTCTTACCTGTTGTAACGTCGCAGCATTCGCCACCACGTTCAGCAGCACGAGCCAGGCGACGGCTGTGCATGGCAGAGTCCATCCTGAAACGCACGATTTATACGACTGGATCATTTCCGTCATACGGGATCCGAGATTCTAGTACTGTGAGTGTGGGGTGTAAATCCTCACATCGGCTCCAATAAACCGGAGCCGATGTGAGGCCAGTTGCCCAGGGCATCAGGGAGGAGTGCGATTTGATCGGCGGAGCGGCGGTTCGTAACGTCGTCACCGTTTCTGACTAAGGTTTGTCGGCATCGCGGCTAACGAGCTGAGCGATGCCGGCTCACGGTGAGGTAATTTACTCGGCAGTCCCGAGAGTTCTTGTCGCGAGTCGTTTTTTCGTTCCCGGCGGGGAAGCGAAATGGCTCGCGAGAAGCTCCTGCTCGGTGATCGGGAAGGGGATGCAGAAGCCCGGGCAGAGCGCCCACGGTGAGTTGGTGGACGTCAGCGTGACTGGTGCACAAGACCTGCTGGCCGTGGCGTCCAGCGTAGCGCCATTCGAGATTTTTATCTGTCCCTCGAATTCGTCGATCTCTGTGACTGGACACGGAGCGGGCGCGATCGTAGGTTCGGGATTGGGATTGGGCTCGATCGCGATGTCGTCGTCTGACGCGGTGGCCCCCGTCAGACCAGAACCGCTACCGGTGTCGAGCACTTTTGTTAAGCCGTCGGAGACGCGCGTGAAAGTGAATTTCGGCCACACTTTCAGCGACGAGTCAAACGTACCGCCTGAATGGATTGTCATCGATCCGGTCGAAGCCTTGAAGTCTGAGAGGCCCACTCGGACGTTCCAGTCCTCCTGGCCGCCGCCGGTATAGCTGACGACGATCGAGTTGATGCTCTTGAGCGAAAGCCCGGTCATCGTGATCGATGTGGTGCCCGGCGTGACGACACCCTGGTTTCGGTGAATGATTGTGTCGACGTCGCTCCCGGCCGCCAGAGGCACGCCTTCGAGTGGCACGAGGCCGGAGTATGCTTGTGACCCAGGCCCGAAGAAGTTCGCGGGTACTGGAGAAGCCGAGAAGTTGTGATATGTCTCGCCGTTGTTGGTGGTCTCAAACATGTCATCGCCCGCAGGGATAAACGTGGACGCCGCTCTGCTCTTCGACGTAACGAACAGGGCGCCCACCAGCGCAATACCCACAAGGACCGCCATGCTGAGCATGAAAGGTTTTGTGTAAAGCCTCCGCGTGATCTCTTTCATAGATCGTTTCCTCCTCACGAAATACTTTGTCCGAACTGAACGGAGCGGTCTGTCGACGGATCAAAAATCCGTTGGACCATGATTGCGTTCACCTCCGTTTTTTTCGGCGTCGCGAATTTGAGCACGCATCAAAATCTTTTACTTGTTCATTCTTGCTGAAGATGGGCGGCAGCGCTCTACGCTAAAACCGCGTCAGAAGCCTGACGAAGACCAACCCTTCTTCCAGGTTGTGCGGCGCGGACTCATGCTCGCGTCATAAGGCTGAAGAAGACCAACCACAAAGGCACTAAGACACAAAATTTTATTTTTATTTTTGTGCTTTTGTGCCTTCGTGGTTGGCCCTTCTTCCAGGTTGTGCTGCGCGGATCACTGCACGCCTTCTCCGCAAACTAATCTTCACTGATCGCCGTTTCCAAAAATGCCACGCCGATTTGTTCGGGTGAGGGTCATACTGTTTTCTGCACTCCCAATACAGACGATCGGACAGGCGGCGATGACCCGACCTCTGCCGCCGGATTGGATATCTCTCCGCTTATCGTCTAGCCCAGATCCTTACAACTTAAACACTCCAGTAAAGGAGCGTTTGATCCCGAACGCTTACGGCGTCGGTAACTGCGTAGCGGTTCATACATGAGTCGATGAATATGCAGATGCGTGGGACAGCGGGGGATAAAGTTTCATTACTCGGGCAAGCGCGCAGACGCTTCCTGGGTCTTTCACCGGCTGAGGCGAGCTTTGCTCGACGCGGCTTCATCGCGCGCGAAGAGAACGCCCGCCGGCGTCTCGAGCAAATCGGCGTCACGTTTCTGAGTGGCTATCACGCGGCCCTCGAGGAGACCGAGTTCGTCGCGCTCGCGCATAGGTTGTCGTCGGTGGACGAGGAGTTGCGCGGTTTTGCTTTCGAGGGCGCCGCAATGGGACTCGCGCTGCTCGACTGTGTTACGCCCTGGCGGAAGGACCGCTGGCGCACTTTCACCGAGCGCTTCGCCGAACATCACATTTACATAATGCACGTCGGACTGGGTTGGGCACTCGCACGTTTGCGGCGAAGCGTCACGCCTTACTTATCACGGCTCGACCCATTACTCGGTTGGCTCGTTGTCGACGGTTACGGTTTTCACGAAGGCTATTTCAACTGGCCTCAATATATCGAGGGGCAGGCGGTTCCCACTCGTTTGGCCGGCTACGAGCGACGCGTCTTCGATCAGGGCCTCGGCCGCAGCATCTGGTTTGTGAAAGGCGCTGACGTTGCGCCGGTCGCGTGTGCGATCAACGCCTTTCATTCCGCGCGCCGCGACGATCTGTGGAGTGGGACCGGCCTGGCCTGCGCTTATGCAGGTGGATGTGGACGGGCCGCGATGGAGTCGTTGCGAGTCGTCGCCGGCGAACACTTGCCGGCGCTTGCGCAGGGTGTGGCGTTTGCCGCCAAGACTCGTCTGAGCGCAGCAAATCTCAACACGCACACCGAAACCGTCTGCCGTGTCATCTGTGGCCACTCTCCCGAAGAGCTCGCAGCAATCACCGACGCAGCCCTTGAAGACTTACGCGCAGAGGGCGAGTTGCCGGCTTACGAAAAGTGGCGTCGCCGCATTCAGGACCAGATCACACTGGAGGTCACAACCACATGACGATTAACGAGGGCGCCTTTCGGCGCCAGGCCGCAAAGTTGACGGCGATCCTTCTCGTGTTTGTAGTCTACGGTTTTGCGCGCATGCCCGAGGCTTCGGAATCGGAGTTAGCGAAGCTCGCTGAAGGTTTCAGTTTTCGCGCAGCGCCTTTGCCAACGCTGAACGGAGAATCACAAAAGACGATCCGCGACGTCAATCCATCCTTGCGCCGCATCGCCGGTTGGGTCTCGAGCGTGGGAGCAGCGGTGGCGCTGAACGATCTCGATGGTGACGGGCTGCCGAACGACGTCTGTTACGTTGACACTCGAATCGATAAGGTCATCGTCGCGCCGGCGCCGAGCACTCCCGCGCGCTATCAACCCTTCAGTCTCGACCCGATCACTCTCCCTTACAACACTGCGACCATGGCCCCGATGGGTTGTTTGCCCGGGGACTTTAATGAAGACGGTCTCCAGGACCTGCTCACCTACTACTGGGGCAGGACTCCTATCGCCTTCATCAAACGCGACCGCGCCGCACAGGACCCTGCGCTCGACGGCGACAGCTACACGCGCAGCGAAGTGGTTCCCGGCGGCGCACGCTGGTACACAAACGCAGCGACACTCGCCGACATCGACGGCGATGGCCACGCTGATTTGATCATTGGCAACTTCTTCCCCGATGGAGCACGCATCCTTGACGCACGCGCCAACGTCCCCGACCAGGTGCAAGACTCGATGTCGCTCGCGCAAAACGGAGGACGAAAACATCTCCTTCTATGGAAAACCCCGGCAGCCGGCGCCCCACCCTCAGCCGTGCAATTCGAGGAAGTCCACGGCGCACTCGATGAGCAGAGTGCTCAGGGTTGGGCGCTTGCAATCGCGGCAGCCGATCTCGATGGCGACCTGCTCCCCGAAATCTATTTCGCCAACGACTTCGGTCCCGACCGTCTGTTGCACAACCGCTCGACACCCGGTCGTCCGCGCTTCGAGTTGTTAGAAGGACGACGATCATTCACGACGACGAAGTCGAAGGTGCTTGGCCGCGACTCATACAAGGGCATGGGTGTCGACTTCGGCGATTTAAATGACGATGGATGGCCCGACATCTACGTCAGCAACATCACCCAGGAGTATGGACTCGAAGAGAGTCATTTCGTCTTCCTCAGCACGGGACACACCGAGCTGATGAAGAAAGGCGTCGCTCCGTACGTTGACCGCAGCGAGTCGCTGGGTCTTTCACGCAGCGGTTGGGGATGGGAAGCACGACTAGGTGACTTCAACAACGACGGCGTGCTCGAGGCGTTGCAGGCGACCGGCTTTCTTAAAGGTAAGGTTAATCGTTGGCCCGAACTACATGAAGTCGTGATGGGCAACGATCAACTGCTCAGCAACCCGCGTAGTTGGCCCATCCTTAACGCCGGCGACGACATCAGCGGCGACGGTCACAACTACTTCTTCGTGCGCGCGCCCGATGGGCGTTTTCACGACATCGCAGCACAGCTTTCATTGGGCCAGCCTTTGTTGACCCGCGGAATCGCGACAGCAGACGTTGACGGCGATGGCCGTCTTGATTACGCGGTCGCGAACCAGTGGGAAACTTCATACTTCTATCGCAACGAGAGCAACAATGCGGGCGCCTTCCTCGGCGTCAGGCTCCGCCTGCCTGTTCGCAACGGAGAGGGCGCATCGCAGACGCGCGTCTGCCGTGAAGGAAAGAGTGCCACCGTGCTTCGCTCGCGCCCGGCAATCGGCGCCGAGGCACGCGTGTTTCTGGATGGGCGCGCGCCGCTCGTTCAGCAAGTCGACGGCGGTAACGGGCATTCAGGCAAACGCAGCCACGACTTGCAGTTCGGGTTGGGCCAACTCGCGGAAAACAAGTTCGTAACGGTCGAACTGCGCTGGCGTGACGCGCGTGGAACGCTTCAACGAGAAACGATTCAACTGTTGCCGGGAGGCTGGTACACCATCCTGCTCGGTAGTGAGAGGGGAGTCATCAATGAGTGCGCATGAGGTTATCAATCGAGCAGACCGCCTGGGAGGGCTGCGGCGCTTCGCAGTCGCCATCACTGTCCTCAATATTCTGGGGCACGCTTTCTTTGGCTTCGAACAGTCGTGGGCACAGCCCGTGGTGGCGTTGATCTCTGCTTACAGCGCCGAACTGCTGCTCGAGTTTGTCGACGCGCGTTGCAGGCGACGCCCGCTCAGGTTTATGGGTGGCGGCGCGCGCAAGTTTGTCGAGTTTCTACTCTCGGCGCACATCACCGGGCTCGCGTGTGCCATGCTCCTTTACGCAAACGAACGGCTCGGACCCGTCGTCTTCGCCTCCGTCGTAGCGATCTGCTCGAAGTGCCTCTTGCGCGTTCCCGTTGCAAACGGCACGCGTCACTTCCTCAATCCTTCAAATTTCGGCATCACGGTGACGCTACTCGTCTTCGCGTGGGTCAGTGTCGCGCCACCCTATCAGTTCACTGAAAACATGACGGGCGCCGGCGACTGGATCTTGCCCGCGGTCATCGTCTGCACGGGGACGTTTTTGAACGCGCGCTTCACGCACCGGCTGCCGTTAATTGCAGCGTGGCTCGGCGGCTTTGTCGCACAAGCTTTCTTGAGGAGTCTGTTTTTCGACACTCCCTTTGGCGCGGCGTTGATACCGATGACGGGTGTCGCTTTTGTTCTTTACACGTTCTACATGGTGACCGACCCGGCTACTACGCCGGAAGGGCGGCGCGAGCAGTTCGCATTCGGTCTCAGTGTTGCCGCCGTCTACGGGCTGCTGATGGTGGCCCATGTGGTCTTCGGGCTTTTCTTTGCCCTGACAATTGTCTGTGTCTTCCGAGGAGCATGGATATACGCCACGCGTTGGGTCAGGGGCCGTGAGCGTGAAGAGACGGATGCCGTCGTTGGACCAGCGGCGTTGAGTCCGGCGTCAACGGCTCCTGCCATGGTGAGGGAGGCTTGAGATGGCACAAGCAATCGCCATCGTCGGCATGGCGTGTCGTTACCCGGACGCGCGTTCGCCAGACGAGCTCTGGGAAAATGCGCTGGCAGAACGGCGCGCGTTCAGACGCTTCCCGGCTGAACGGCTCAGTCTCAACGATTACTTTTCTTCTGACCGCCAGAGCCCCGATCGAACATATTCGACAGAAGGGGCCTTCATCGAAGGCTACGAGTTTGACCGTGTGCGCTTCCGCGTACCGGGCGGGACTTATCGTGCAGCCGACCCGGCGCACTGGATCACGCTGGACGTCGCTGCTGCGGCCCTCGAAGACGCCGGCTTCCCGGAAGCTGAGGGACTGCCGCGTGAAACAACCGGCGTCTTCGTTGGCAACACACTGACGGGCGAGTTCTCCCGCGCGAACACCATGCGTCTGCGCTGGCCATATGTGCGGAGAGTCGTGAAAGCTGTGCTCAAAAACGATGGCTGTTCATTGGACCGCCAGCGTGAACTCCTCGCCGAGTTGGAGGCACTTTACAAAAAACCTTTTCCGCCGGTCGGCGCGGAAACGCTCGCGGGCGGTCTTTCAAACACCATCGCCGGGCGCATCTGCAACCACTTCGATCTCAAAGGAGGCGGTTACACGCTTGACGGAGCGTGTGCTTCGTCGCTGCTTGCCGTCATCAACGCCTGCTCGTCGCTCGCTGCCGGCGATCTTGAAGTGGCCATTGCCGGCGGAGTTGACTTGAGCACCGATCCATTTGAACTTGTCGGGTTCGCTAAGACTGGCGCGCTCGCGTCCGACGCGATGCGCGTCTATGACACGCGCTCGGCAGGCTTCTGGCCCGGCGAGGGCTGCGGCCTCGTGGTCCTCATGCGTCACGAAGACGCTCTTCTGAAGCGACGTCGCGTCTATGCAGTGATACGAGGTTGGGGCGTCTCGTCGGACGGCAGCGGCGGCATCACTCGCCCGGAGGTTGAGGGCCAGCTCATCGCGTTGCGACGCGCTTACGCACGCGCGGGCTACGGCGCCAACACGGTCGCATACTTCGAGGGACACGGAACGGGCACAGCGGTCGGCGACGCAACTGAACTTCAGGCGCTCGTGTGTGCGCGGCGCGAGGCGGCGACGGATGTTGACTCGTGCGAGACGAACGTCTCACCTGCCGTGATCAGTTCAGTCAAAGCGATCATCGGTCACACAAAGGCCGCCGCCGGAGTTGCGGGCCTGATCAAAGCGACCATAGCGCTCGGCGCTCAAATCCTGCCGCCAACAGTTGGCTGTGATGACCCGCACGAAGAACTAAAGGGAAATGGATCTGACCTCCGCGCTCTCAAAAAGGGTGAACTCTTCTCCACCACCACGAGCCTGCGCGCGGGAGTCAGTGCGATGGGATTCGGGGGCATCAACACGCACGTGACGCTGGAAGCGACACACGACGATCGCCGTGAGTCTCTTACTTCTAAGGAACGCACACTATTGACGACCGCGCAGGATGCGGAGCTGTTTCTTTTCAGCGCCCGTGACGTCAATGATCTCGAGAATCAAATCGAGCGTTTGCTCGCATACGCCGATCGTCTTTCGCGTTGTGAGTTGACGGATCTCGCCGCACGTCTGTCGGAAACTCTTCGCCCATTTCCGGTTCGCGCGGCGGTGGTGGCGTCAAGCGCTGCAGAACTGCCGGCGCGGCTTGAAACGCTGAGATCGCACGCACGACTCGGCACGCCAAGGCTGATCGACCCGCATGGCGGTCTCTTTCTCAGCGTCAATAGCTGGCAATCAACACCACGCATCGGGTTTCTCTTTCCGGGACAGAGTTCGCCGTCATACAAGGACGGTGGCGCATGGCGGCGCCGTTTCAATTTTCTCGAAGACCTTTATGTCTACACGCAGCAGGAAT
>Ga0075331_1000291_pt1 | contig 10987 bp, 13 predicted proteins | sample MayberrySE_TuleA_FD_120090 | JGI IMG/M metagenome (GOLD analysis project Ga0075331, IMG submission 120090) | Natural and restored wetland microbial communities from the San Francisco Bay, California, USA, that impact long-term carbon... | ecosystem: Environmental > Terrestrial > Soil > Wetlands ... | reverse complement strand
TCAGCTGATCGCGAGACCTTCCAGCAGCACCGCGGAGGGGAGCTTCACCAGCTCCTCCGCCGGCACCACGAGCTTCGACCCGCGCACACCGCTGCCGATCACCACCTGGCCGGCCGCGACGACACCGGCGTCGATCAGTACCGGCCAGCTCTCCGGCAGGCCGATCGGGGTGATGCCGCCGTACTCCATTTCCGAGCTCTCGGTGGCGAAGTCGGTGCCCGCGAACGACGCCTTGCGCGCGTCCAGATGCCGCCGCACGACGTTGTTGACGTCTGCTCGGGTGGTGGCGAGCACGAGGCAGGCCGCGTGCCGCTGCTCGCCGGCCCGCTTCCCGGTGACGATGACGCAGTTGGCCGACACGTCCATCGGCACGTCGTAGGCCTCGCACAGAGCGGTCGTGTCGGCCATGTCGGGGTCGATGGGCGCCACCATCGCCGAGGGCGCGTGACCGGCCGCGAGCGCGGTGTGCACGGGCGGCGCGAGCAGGTCGGGACGATCGAGGGCGGGCACAGTCTGCAGACGTCCGAACATGCTGCCCATTGTGCAGTGGCTATCCTGCGGCGATGTCAGCACACGGGTGGATGCCAGCCGGCCCGAGCACGGAGAGGGGCGGCTCGTGAGGGGCGCCCTGCTTGTCGCCGGTACCACCTCGGACGCCGGCAAGACCGTCGTCACGACCGCGCTGTGTCGCTGGCTGGCCCGTCGGGGCGTCTCCGTCGCGCCGTACAAGGCGCAGAACATGAGCAACAACTCGATGGTCACCGTGGACGGTGCCGAGATCGGACGCGCGCAGTGGGTGCAAGCCGTAGCCGCGGGTGCGCGGCCCGAGGCGGCGATGAACCCCGTCCTGCTCAAGCCAGGCAGCGACCGCAGGAGCCATGTCCTGGTGCTGGGGCAGCCGTACGGCGAGCTTGGGACCGCATCTTTCACGGGTGGCCGCCTCGCACTCGCGGAGGCCGCACACGCCGCCTTCGACCTCCTCCGCGGGCGCTACGACGTCGTCGTGTGCGAAGGCGCCGGCAGTCCGGCGGAGGTGAACCTGCGGGAGGGTGACTACGTCAACATGGGGCTCGCTCGGCACGGTCAGATCCCGACGGTGGTCGTCGGTGACATCGACCGTGGGGGCGTCTTTGCCGCGATGTTCGGCACGGTCGCGCTGCTGGAGCCGGCGGACCAGCGGCTGGTCGCCGGGTTCATCGTCAACAAGTTCCGCGGCGACCCGGCGTTGCTCGAGCCGGGGCTGCGGATGCTGCAGCAGGTGACCGGGCGTCCGACGCTGGGCGTGCTGCCGTGGCAGCACGGGCTGTGGCTGGACTCGGAGGACGCGCTTGACCTCGCCGGTCGCCGGGCGACCTGGCCCGTCGACGACGAGGTGCTGCGGGTCGCGGTGGTGCGGCTGCCGCGGATCAGCAACTTCACCGACGTCGACGCGCTCGGCGTGGAGCCCGACGTCGACGTCCGGTTCGTCTCCACGCCGGGTCCGGTCGCCGACGCCGACCTGGTCGTCCTGCCAGGCACCCGCGCCACACTGGATGACCTCGACTGGCTTCGTGCACAGGGGCTGGAGGAGCCGTTGCGGCGGCGGGTCGCCGCCGGGTCGCCCGTGCTCGGCATCTGCGGCGGCTACCAGATGCTGGGCGAGATCGTCGACGACAGCGCCGGGGTGGAGTCCACGAGCCCCCGGCGGGAGACGGGGCTCGGCCTGCTGCCTGTGCGCACGGAGTTCGTCGCCGAGAAGACACTCGCGCTGCCGGCGGGAGAGTGGCGGGGCTGTCCGGTCCGCGGCTACGAGATCCACCACGGCCGGGTCGACGTACACGGTGGTGAGCCGTTCCTCGACGGCTGCCGCGACGGTGCCGTGTGGGGCACCCTGTGGCACGGGGCGCTGGAGAACGACGACTTCCGGCGGGCGGTGCTGACCGAGGTCGCCGGCCAGGCCGGCCGCACCTCCTACCGGCCGCGCCCTGACACCTGCTTCGCCGCGCTCCGGGACCGGAGGATGGATCTGCTGGCCGACCTGGTCGAGCAGCACCTCGACACAGCCGGTCTGACCCGGCTGATCGAGAGCGGGACACCGGACGACCTGCCGTTCCTGCCCCCTGGCGCACCCCTCGACCCGCACGCGCCCGCGGGCCCGTGCGGGCGCTGAACCCTGGCGTGTCGGAGGCGGCCGGAGCGAGACTGGAGGTGTCCCCGGCCGAGGAGGCACGTGATGACGATGAAGACCTGGAACATCCAGATCATCCTGGACGAGGAGGGCGACGAGACACAGGCCGACGCGGTGCTCGACCTGCAGGGCAAGGCCGAGATGCGTGGCCACGGCAGAGCCCGCCGCAACCCTACGGATCCGGCCGTACCGATGATCGGTGACGAGCTGGCGGTGGCCCGGGCCCTGTCCGACCTCGCCCACCGGCTGCTCGACGGAGCAGCGACCGACATCGAGTCGTCCACCCGCACGCCCGCCGACCCGCACCTGTGAGGGCTGCGGCACAGCGTTCGCGGACGGGGCGCGGGGTGACGGTCCACACCGCGAGGATCGCTGACCTGTCGGCCCCCACGCTCCACGACCTGTTGCGACTGCGGGTCGACGTGTTCGTCGTCGAGCAGGCCTGTCCCTACCCGGAGGTCGACGGCCGCGACGTCGACCCTTCGACGCTGCACGTCTGGACGGCGGATGCGGACGGCCGGCCGACGGCCTACCTGCGAGTGCTGGAGGAGCCTGACGGCTCGGCCAGGATCGGACGGGTGTGCACCCGCGTCGACCGCCGCGGCGAAGGCCTCGCAGCGGAGTTGCTGCGTGCGACCTTGGAGCGGATGGGCGAGCGGCGCTGCGTGCTGGACGCCCAGGCACACCTGGCCACCTGGTACGCCCGGCTTGGCTTCGAGGTGAGCGGTCCCGAGTTCGTCGAGGACGGGATACCGCACGTACCGATGCAAAGACCCGGGCATACCACTGAATCGACTCTGGACGGCTCTCCGCGCGACGCCTAGCGTCGAAGCGGGGGTGGATCACGTCAGCCGCAGTGCGGACCGTCGGAGGAGGAGGCAGCGGTGTTCATCCAGATCATCCAAGGCAAGTGCACGCGGGAGAACGACATGCGGGCCGCGCTCGACCGCTGGAGCGAGCAGTGCGAGCCGGGCGCCGAAGGGTTCCTCGGTGGCACCTACGGGTTCACCGACGACAACATGTTCGTCGGCGTCGTGCGGTTCGAGAACGAGGACCTGGCACGTCGCAACTCCAACCGTCCCGAGCAGGACGCCTGGTGGCGGGAGACCGAGCAGCTCTTCGCCGGCCCGGTGGAGTTCCACGAGTCGAGCAACGTCGCGCTGATGATGGAGGGCGGCTCCGACCGGGCCGGCTTCGTGCAGGTGATCCGCGGGCGCGTGGACGAGCCGGAGCGGGTGATGTCGACCATGCAGGAGACCGACGCGCTGCTGCATCAGGCCAGGCCCGACATCCTCGGCGCCACGATCGCCATCGAGCCCGACGGCTGGTTCACCGAGACCGTGGCCTTCACCGACGAGGCGACGGCACGGGAGAACGAGTCCAAGGAGATGCCGGCAGAGCTCCGCGAGCGCTTGGAGCAGCTGCACATGCACGACATGTCCTACCTCGACCTGCACCGGCCGTGGTTCCGCACGCACACCACGACGTGACGCGCGGCCGAACGGTTCAGTCCAGCCGATAGGCCAGCCAGCGGCGGATCTCCTCGTAGGCCTGTTTGCGCACCGGTTCGGGTGATGCGAGGACGTCGTGCATGGCGTCCTCGATCCGGCTCACCGTCACGTGGGGGCCGAGCCGGTGCGACCACCGCGCGATCTGACGTACGTCGAGGACGATGTCGGTGCGGGTGACGTCGTCGTCCCAGGCCTGCGGCGTGTGGCTGCGCATCGAGCTCAGCACCAGGACGGGCGCGCCGACGTCGATGCCGCGGTGCACCTGCCGGTGGCCGCGGCGGACCGCACGCAGCCAGCCGGCCCTGACCGGGAAGCTCTCCCGGGGCTTCCAGGCCAGGTCGAAGTCCCACTCTCCGCGCAGCTCGCGGTGCAGGCTCTCGCCGTAGAGCCCGCTCACCGTCCGTGGTACGACCGCGTACGGCCGGCGCTGCCCGATCTGGTCGATGGCCTGCGTCCCCGCGGTCCGCAGCAGCACAGACCCGGGCAGGTCGAGCCAGGGGCTGTTCAGGATGACCGCGTCGACCGGTGAGCGGCCCTCGGTCCGGCGGCGGTGGTCCAGCCACAGCGGTGCGATCAGGCCGCCGGTGGAGTGCGCGGTCAGCAGCACCCGGCAGTGGCCGTCGCGTACCGAGATCCGCTCCAGCGCGGCGTCGAGGTCCGCACGGTACTCGGAGAGGTCGCGGCAGAAGTTCGGTGTCTGGTGCGGCCGCAGGCTCCTGCCGTACTTGCGCAGGTCGACCGCGTAGAAGTCGTAGCCCTGGTCGACCCAGAACTGCGCCATCGCGGTCTGGAAGAAGTAGTCGCAGAAACCGTGCACGTGCAGGACCGCACCCGGGCCCGCGGCCTGGCCGGGAGCCACCTGGCGGCGTACCAGCGTGGCCACGACCTCGCCCTCGTCGTCGGCCCCGAGGGCGATCGTCTCGGCCTCGTAGCCCTCGCCCAGCACGTCGGTCTCGAACGTCATTGCGCCAGTCTGACAAACGACCGGGGGGAGACCGGCGAGACCCGCAGGGTGAGCGCGCCCTAGCGCTGCGCGTAGGTGGGCGAGACGCCGAAGTCGACGACGATGCACGGCTCGTCGCCGACCACCCACGCGTCGTGGCCCGGCTCGATCCGCACGACGGAGTCGGGCTCGGCCTCCATCTCCGTGCCGTCGTTCATCACCAGGTGCATGCGGCCGGCGACCATGTAGAGGAAGTGCGGCGACTCGCAGCTGTCGGTGCCTGCGATCGGCTTGACGTGCTCGGACCAACGCCACCCCGGCTCGAAACGCCCCTTGAGCACCGTGCTGCCGCCGATGGTCAGCACCTCGGCCCCGCCCTTGTCGGCGAAGGGACGCGTCTCGTCGGGCTTGGCGAAGCTGCCGGACTCGATACCTGCCATGAGGACCCTCCCTAGGGCTGCGCCGTAGAGACTAGGCCGACCCGGGCAGCGCCGCCATGGCTCGATCGCGGTACCGGTCAGTGCTGGTAGGTCCCCACGAGGACGGCCCGGCCGACCGCCTTGAACGCGAGATTGAACGCCACCACGGTCGGGCTCACCGAGTCGTCGACGCCGAGCGAGTCCTCGCCGACCGCATGCACCACGAAGTAGTAGCGGTGTACCTGGTCGCCCGCGGGCGGTGCGGCACCGCTGAAGTCCTTGGTGCTCGCGTCGTTGCGGACATGGAAGGCCTGACCGGGCAGCTTCGCGTCGGCCGCGCCCGCGCCGGCCGGCAGCTCGGTCACGTCGGCGGGTACGTCGACGAGCGTCCAGTGCCAGAAGCCGGACGGCGTCGGCGCATCCGGGTCGAAGCACGACACCACATAGCTCCGCGTCCCCTCCGGTGCGCCCGACCAGCGCAGGTGTGGGGACGTGTTGCCGGCGGCGGCGACCTGGGCGTCGGAGATCGGCTCCCCGTGCCTGACGTCGTCGCTGCTGAGGTCGAAGCTCGGCAGCAACGGCAGCAGCTCGTACGGATCCGGGGCGACCGGGCGGTCCAGGCTCATCAGTCCTCCAACTCAGTCGAATTGCGCTCCTCGCGAAGGTACCCGGCTCGATCGCGCTCAATCGAGCCCCTTCCGGTACCGAGGGGTGGACCGCACGAACCGCAGCGGCTGACAGGCTCGACAATGGGCCGACGAGCCTGGTGTGGAGGAGGACCCGTGCAGCTGCTGGACGACACCCTTGCCGCGGTTCGGGCGGTCGACACCGCTGCGATGCGGGAGATGGCCGCCTTCGGTGCCGCGGGTGTCACCGACCAGCGTGCGACCGGCCGGCAGGGGCGAGGCAGATGAGCCGACCCCAGCATCCGCCGTACCCGGTCGGCGTCTTCCTGACCGGCAGACGTGTCGTCGTCGTCGGTGGCGGACACGTAGCACAACGACGCGTCCCGGGGCTGCTCGCCGCCGGCGGTGACGTGGTGGTCGTGTCACCGGAGATCACGCCGGCGCTGGAGGGCATGGTCGGCGCGGGTGAGGTCACCTGGCACCGTCGCGCGTTCGTCGCGGGCGATCTCGACGCGGCGTGGTACGTCGTCGCGGCGACGGACGACCCAGGTGTCAACGACGCCGTCTCCGCGGCCGCCGAGGCCCGCCGGATCTTCTGCGTCCGCGCCGACGACGCGACCAGGGGGAGCGCGTGGACACCGGCGGTCGGTCGGCACGGCGAGACCACGATCGCGGTCCTGGGCAATCGCACCCCGCGGCGGTCGGCTGCCCTGCGCGACGCGCTCGTCGACGCCCTGCACGACGGCACGGTGGCCGTGACGGACCACTGGGAGAAGACCCCAGGAGTGACGCTGGTGGGCGGCGGACCGGGGGACCCCGAGCTGCTGACGTCCGCCGCGCGTCGAGCGCTGCACGAGGCCGACGTCGTGGTCGCCGACCGTCTCGCCCCGCGGGAGGTACTCGACGAGCTTCCCGCGCACGTCGAGGTCATCGATGCCGCCAAGCTCCCGCGGGGCCGCTCGAAGAGCCAGGACGAGATCAACCGGCTGCTGGTCGAACGAGCCCGGGCGGGGCAACGCGTCGTGCGCTTCAAGGGCGGCGACGCATTCATCTTCGGTCGTGGGTTCGAGGAGGCGCTCGCCTGCGCGGAGGCAGGCGTCCCGTGGCACGTCGTACCCGGCGTCACCAGCGCGATCTCCGTGCCGGCCCGTGCCGGGATCCCGGTCACCCATCGCGGGGTGGCCCACGAGTTCACGGTCGTCTCGGGCCACCTTCCGCCGGGCCACCCCGACTCCCTCGTCGACTGGGCCGCCCTCGCCCGGCTGCGCGGCACGCTGGTGCTGTTGATGGCGGTGGACACGCTGCCCGAGATCAGCGCGACCCTGCTGCAGCACGGTCGCCCTGCCGAGACCCCCGTGGCGATCGTGCAGGAAGGCACGATGCCCACGGAGCGGACCGTGTTCTCGACGCTGGAGCGAGTGGGTGCCGACGTGGTGGAGAAGGCGGTCCGCCCGCCGGCGGTCGTCGTGGTCGGGGACGTGGTCGCGGTCGCACGAGGCGTCGAGGACGACGGCTAGGTGGCCGAGCTCATCACGGTGGACGACCCGGCCGACGCCCGCCTCACCGACTACGTCAGGCTGCGCGACACCGCGTTGCGCAAGAGTCTCGAGGCCGAGCACGGCATCTTCATCGCCGAGGGGGAGAAGGTCGTGCGGCGGGCGGTCGAGGCGGGGTACGCCGTGCGCTCGTTCCTCATGTCGCCCCGCTGGCTCGACGGACTCGCCGACGTCCTCGACCGCGCCGGGAACGTGCCGTGCTTCGTCATGGGCGAGGCTGCGGTCGAGCAGGTCACCGGCTTCCACGTGCACCGCGGCGCGCTGGCCTCGCTGTACCGCCGGCCACTGCCATCGGTCGATGAGGTGGTCCGGGACGCAGGCCGCGTGGTGGTGCTCGAGGATGTCGTCGACCACACCAACGTTGGAGCCATCCTGCGCGTCTGCGCCGGTCTCGGCGGGGACGCCGCGTTGCTGTCGCCGCGCTGTGCGGACCCGCTCTACCGACGGTCGGTCAAGGTGTCGATGGGCGCCGTGTTCTCGCTCCCGTGGACGCGGGTCGGGTCCTGGTACGACGCGCTGCCGCACCTGTCCGAGGCCGGCTTCAGGACGGTCGCCCTCACGCTCGATGCCGACGCGATGTCGTTGTCGGACGTGCCGAGGTCACCCAGGACTGCGATCGTGGTCGGCTCCGAGGGGCCCGGCCTGAGCTCCCGGTGGACAGGCGCCGCCGACGTCAGAGCGCGTATCCCGATGGCCGCGGGGATCGACTCGCTCAACGTGGCTGCCGCCACGGCAGTCGCCTGTTACGTGCTGTGGGGGGAGCCCGGCGCGGGTTAGGCCCGGCTGTGGCCCAGCGGCCGCATGACCCGCTACGTGCCCGCGGGCCAGTCGGGTGGGAAGTCGTCGGCGACCGCCTCGGCCTCCCGGTAGAGCTTCTTACGGGCCCGCTTGCCCAGTCGGTCGCCGAAGACCGTGCCGAACAGATGGTCGGTCTCGTGCTGAAGACAGCGGGCGAGCAGACCGTCGCCCGCGTACGTGACGGGTGCGCCGGTGTGGTCCACCCCCGACACCGTGGCGTAGTCGGGACGTGCACACGGCTGGAACGCGCCCGGCAGGGACAGACAGCCCTCGTCGCCCTCGTCGAGCGTGCGGTCACGTCCCTCGGGTAGCTCGAGCACGGGGTTGCACACGACGCCTTGATGAGGAGTGCCCGACTCGTCTGGGCAGTCGAAGACGAAGACCTTGAGGTCGACGCCCACCTGGTTGGCCGCGAGCCCGACTCCGTCCGCCGCCTGCATCGTCGCGACCATGTCGGCGACGAGCGTCGCCAGCTCCTCGTCGAACACCTCGACGTCCTTCAGCGCCCGGTGCATCACCGGGTCGCCCCACCGGGTGATGGGCCGCGGGGTGCCACCGGTGGGCAGGCTGCTCATGCTGCGTGTCTCTCCTCGTGTCGGGGCAGCTGTACGCCGACGCTCAGGTCGCGGACAGACCGGCGATGGCGCCCTCGCGGAACGCGTCCACGAACAGGGCGTGGTCACCCCGGGCGGTCTCAGCGTAGGACACCGCGAAGTCGACCAGGTCGTCGACGAAGGCATCGACCTGCCCGTCCAGCACGTGCGCGATCGCCTCCTCGGTCTGGAACTCGACGAGGTCCTCGTCACTGTCCTCGTCGGCGGCACAGTGCACCTTCGCGGTGGCCCTCCCCAGTGCGTCGAGGAGAGGGGCGATCTCGGCGGGTTCGGTGATCTCGTCCCAGTCGACGTCGGCCTCGTAGGGCGACAGCTCGGCGACCACGAACCCGGTGTCGTCGATCGTCGTCCAACCGAGGTAGGGGTCGGTGTGTACCTGGAGCGCGCGCTGGCTGACCACGGTGCGGTGTCCGTCGTGCTCGAAGAACGCGCGTGCCCGCGCGTCGTCGACGACCCTGCTGGCGGCGGCGACGTTGCCTTGCTTGACCGACAGGACGATGTCGTTCTCGAGCGCCTGGTTGTAGCCCTCGATGAGCACGTTGTAGGCGGGCAGGCCGGCACTGCCGATGCCGAAACCGCTGGTCGCCACGACGTCCTTGACCTCGTAGAACACCGCTCGGTCACTGCGGCGGTGCTCCGGGATCGTGTCGAGGTAGCGCTGGTAGGCGGCGAGCACCTTGGACCGCTCGGCTGCGTCCAGGTGGCGGCTGCGGGGGCTCTCCCGGAACCGCCGCTCGCCCTGGTCGACGACGGTCATCTTCTCGAGCAGGGCGATGCGGGTGGAGCCCTTGGCCGCCTGCAGCACCTCCTGGATCGCGCCGTCGGTGTTGTCGAGGCGGAGCGCGAACTCGTGGTCGTCCGTGGCCTCGACGAACCGACCCACCTGTGCGACGTACGCGCGCAGGTAGCGCTCACACAGCCCGCGCACCTCCCGCTCGGGCAACGCCTTCTGCCAGCCCATCAGGGCGAGGCTGGCGACGAACCGACGCAGGTCCCACGAGAAGTGCCCGAGGTAGGCCTCGTCGAAGTCGTTCACGTCGAAGATGAGCAGGCCCTCGGAGTTCATGTAGGTGCCGAAGTTCTCGGCGTGCAGATCACCGTGTATCCAGATCCGGCCGGTGCGCTCGTCCGCCCACCGGTCGTCGAGGTCGGCCATGTCGGCGAAGAACAGGCATGCGGACCCGCGGTAGAACGCGAACGGGTCGGCGGCCATCTTGCGGAACTTCGTGCGAAAACCGTGCGGGTCGGCCACCAGTAGCGGCTCGAAGGCGTCCACGAGCACGTCGATGATCTGCTGCTGTCTGCGTTGCACCCGGCCAGCCTAGAGGCACCCGCGCGGCAGCTCTCGGGGTGACCCGGCACACATGGACCACGGTGTAAACGTCAGTTACAGTCGTGGCCATGTCTGCTCCCGCACGCACCCGTCGCGACCCGCTGGGGATGGGCGTCGCCGCCCTGAACCGACTGGCCGGAGTGAAGGCGCTGGACCGGCTCGGGCTGCGCAAGCCCACCGAGCGGGTGGTCTTCGAGGCGACCCGCACCGGCTTCCGCACGCTCGGCGCCCTCAACCGCAGGTTCGCCGCCGCGCCAGGGCGTCGCGGGAGTCCGGCGCGCCTGCCGCACGCGTCCACACCGGACCAGTTCGACCTGACGCCCACCGAGGACCAGCAGATGATGGTCGGTGTGGTGTCGGAGTTCGCAGCCGAGGTGCTGCGCCCGGCGGCAGCCGAGGCCGACGTCGCCTGCGCGACCCCGGACACGGTCCTGAAGCAGACCGGTGAGCTCGGACTCACCCTGGTCGAGGTTCCCGAGGAGCTCGGCGGCATCGTCACGGAGCGCTCCACCACCACCGGCGTGCTGGTGGCCGAGGCAATGGCGCACGGGGACATGGGCATGGCCGTGGCGTGCCTCGCGCCGTCCGCGGTCAGCACGGCAGTCTCGCTGTGGGGCGACGAGGGGCAGCAGGCGACCTACCTGCCCGCGTTCACCGGCGACGACGTACCCGCGGCTGCTCTGACGCTGATGGAGCCACGGCCGCTCTTCGACCCCTTCGTCCTGCACACCAAGGCCCGCCGCACCGGCAACGGCTTCGTCCTCGACGGCGTCAAGTCGATGGTGCCGAGGGCGGCCGAGGCGGAGCTCTTCGTGGTCGCCGCCGACCTGGAGCACGTGGGGCCGGCACTCTTCCTCGTCGAGAGCGACAGCACCGGGCTCGAGGTGGAGGCGGAGCCCGGGATGGGGCTGCGCGCGGCCGGCATGAGCAGGTTGCTGCTCGACGGTGTGCACCTGCCGGGCACGGCGCTGCTGTGCGGCGGCGACCCCGAGGCGTGCGCCGAGACCTACGCCGACTGCG